>LSQX01293320.1_pt1 | contig 110335 bp, 103 predicted proteins | sample 654561 | NCBI WGS metagenome assembly LSQX01 (sample SAMN04489861, study PRJNA283612) | anaerobic digester metagenome | isolation source: 4 biogas reactors fed with cattle manure at either 37C or 55C with and... | place: Denmark: Kongens Lyngby | collected 2014
TCCCACACCTCGCGGTGTGAGACTTGCAAGTCGCTATCGGGTTCGTCGGCAATTACGTCACTTGGGAATTTCACCCGAGAATGATGACATGCCCGTCATACGAAAAAATGGGATTATGAAAATCCCATTCCTACATACGAGCAAAGTAGTTTTATTCAGATACTACTGTATCAACTTCACTATCATCACTTTTTTGCGGATCTGTTGCGGGTGGAACTTGACTGTCGATATCCCCATGGGTCAGCGGTTGTATGCCCTTCATTTTCACTTCGACTTCATACCCTTTCGAATTTAGGTATTGCAAGATTTCTTCCAAAGTGAAATTCTCGAGTAATTGACTGGCTGAAAGATTTTCAGTAGCTCGAACCTGTATCACCGAACCAGTCGCTGGAACGGAAACTTGTGGGATAATCTCACCAGGTTGTTCGATAGCCTGATTTCCCACTAATAGAGCTACAGTAAGGATGACTACAAATGCAGCCGCACTCGCCATCGCCATCGGAACAGTCACACGAAAGCTGCGATTCATGAATTTAAACGCTCGTCTTTTGTTAATGTGATTATTTTCTATGAATTTAAGCACTTTTTCACGATGAGGCGTGATTTCATCGTCAGTGAGTTTAACTTGTGATAGCCTCTGGTGTAGTTCCTTCAGCTGGTCAAGTCTTGCACTGCATGCGACACAATAGCGCAAATGTTCAATAACCTGAGTATTCCATGGTTCAGCTAATTCACCGTCAAGATAGGTGTTAAGTATTTGGTCATCAAGACACATGCATCTCCTCCCGGTCAAGCATCGATTCCATGATTTTTCTTGCTCGATGTACCCTGACCTTAACATTACTTTCGGAAATGCGAAGGATTTGCGCAATCTGCTTATAATTCAAATCGGCATATTCCTTCAACACCAGCACGGCTTTCAGTTTCTCAGGAAGCTTCTCCACAGCTTCACGTACCAATAATCTCGTTTCATTTCCCAATAATGATTGTTCACCATTGGGGGCAGCTGTTGAGGGAATCTTTTTCAATCGTTCGACAGTCGCCTGTTCCCTCGCTTTCCGTTTGATGATATTGATTGACATGTTTTTAGTAACCCGTATCAACCAATATTTTGCTTCATCAACCGAACGAAATACAATTGCTTTTTCATAAAACCGTATGAACGCTTCCTGGCAGATATCTTCGGAGACGTCCATATTATAGGTGATGTGATACGCTACTCTCATCACCACGGGGAAGACCTGCTCGTACACAAGCCTGAACGCCTTGCCTTCGCTGCTGTTTATTTCCATACGCTTAACAACTCATTTATGCATTTGGTTACAAATTCGCACCACAATCGAATTTTCAGGAGTATCTTTCAATTGGTACCCAGCTTTTTCCACTATAGCACGCAACTGGTCGGCACGGGCATAATTCTTCTGAACTTTTGCGATTCTGCGTTCTTCTACCAAATCCAAAATTTCTTGCGGAATCTCATCTTCATCTGTATCAATAGAGATATTTTTCAGCCCCAGTGAAAGTATGCTATCCATCCTCAACGCACCGGCGAGTTTCTCGGTCGCGGCCAATTCAGGATCTTTCAGCATGCTCCATAATTCAGCCAATGCTCGAGGAGCATTCATATCTTGCGCCATATGGTTTTCAAATAATTGTACATATTTTTCTGCAGCGCCAAGGTTCTTGATATTCTGATCTTTGGTTTCTTTTCGAAGCGATACGATTCGTTGAAAAAGGTTCAATCGAGCATTTCGTGCACTTTGCATCGAATCCCAAGAAAATTGTAGCTGAGACCTATAGTGCCCACCCAAACAAAAATAGCGGTAATCCACAGGATCAAACCCTTTCTCTTTTAATAATTGAAGAGTAAGGAAACTCCCTTTTGATTTTGACATCTTCCCCGTATCGTTAATTAAGAATTCTCCGTGAACCCAATAGCTCACCCATTGCTTGCCTGTCGCGGCCTCGCTTTGAGCGATTTCGTTCGTATGGTGCACGGGAATGTGATCTATTCCCCCACAATGAATATCAAATGACTCCCCGAGATATTTCATGCTCATCGCCGAACACTCGATATGCCATCCTGGATATCCGATTCCCCAGGGTGAATCCCAAAGCATTGCTTGACGTTCGAATTTCGAGTTAGTAAACCACAACACGAAATCTTTTGGATTCCTTTTATTCGGATCAACGTTGATGCGAGCACCCGATCGCAGATCTTCGAGATTCAACTTTGCCAGATTGCCATATTGCGGAAAAGTGTCGATGCTGAAATAGACGTTACCTCCGGCAAAATAGGTATGCCCGTTTTTCTCTAAACGTTTGATCAATTCGATCATATCACCGATATGTTCAGTTGCATGGCACGTCACGGTAGGCCTGGCTATATTCAATTCATCGATATCCTTAAAAAATGCATCGGTATAAAATCTAGCAATCTCATAGACATCCTTGCCCATCTCTTGAGAAGATTTCACCATTTTATCGATACCATCGTCAGCATCGTCGGTAAGGTGTCCGACATCGGTTACATTCATTACATGTTCCACGCGATATCCGGCATATTCCAATGTCTTTCGTAAAATATCCTCAAACACATAGGTCCTCAGATTCCCTATGTGTGCAAAATTATAGACTGTCGGCCCACAACAATACATTCTCACAGTATCTGCTGAAAGTGGTTCAAATTGTTCGATTGACCGTGACATCGTATTGAAAATGGAAACTTTCATTATGGCTCCTTGGTTAGATGGACCCCGAACGGATTGTCCGCCGGAGTTTTTTCATGTAGTATGCCCTTGTGAGTACCACAATAAGGAATGCACATGAAAAAATCAATACGACGAGGTTTTTGACACATGATGTCAGCCTGAAACCTTTCTGTTCATTTCATACCGGAGGATCTGCCGATATATTCGGTACTCCTTCGAATTTGCACGAATTACGCATGCTTATCGCTTATGCCCGTGAAAACGATCTGCCCATCACGGTCTTAGGGGGAGGGACCAATGTCTTGATTTCCGATAAGGGAATAAAAGGCTTGACTATCCACACAGCACATTTGAAAAATTTCCATATCAGGGGAACGCTGCTCTGCGCACAAGCAGGATGTTCTATTGATAGGATAATCCAAGGATCGATCGAACATGCTTTAAGCGGAATGGAATTACTTGGAGGACTTCCCGGAACAATCGGAGGAGCGGTCCGCGGGAATGCCGGTGTTCATCAGGTCCATATCGGAGATTTGGTGGAATGGGTCGATTATCTGGATCATAGCGGAAATCTCATGCGTACCCATAAAGAAGAATTGGATTTTTCGTACAAACATTCCTTTTTTTCAGAAACGACCGGAATCATTTATGAAGTAGCCTTCCGATTGATACCCAATAAAGCAACTTCGGAAGCCATGCGTCTAAAGGAACAAAGTAGGAAAGAACGGTTGGATGCGGGACAGTACGCTTTTGCGTCAGCAGGTTGCATATTTAAAAATCCAGAAGGATTATCGGCAGGTGCGATGATTGAAAAAATTGGGTTGAAACAAAAAAATGTGAATGGTGCGATGGTTAGTCCGTTCCATGCTAACTTCATTGTGAATCAAACAGGATCGGCTTCCAGTAACGATGTCCGTTCTTTAGCGCAAGAAGTGGCGACTCAGGTAAAAAAACAATTGGACATCGACCTTGAATATGAAGTGCAATTCATGGGCGATTGGTCAGACTGATCGTAAGCTTACGGGATGAATCGAACGAAACCTTCATGTCGAAACCTGCTGTCGTTACCTCCCATTCAATCGAAGCTTCGATCTTATTTTTACCAATATTCACCGTTATCGAAGACAGGTTGTCGGCATATGGTATGCGATCGACTTCTACGTCAATGCTAATGTTTCGAACACCTTTTTGGTTCCAAGGGATGTGAGCACGGATCAATATGTCGGTAGGAGTGAATGAGAACGTACCTGCTATCGAAAGCTTTTCCTGATGATTTTTATTTCCCTTTTCATTCAAGGATATTTCGGAATTCAACGAAAAGGTCATCGGACATATTGAATTCTCAAAACTAATATCAGAGGATGTTTTCAGACTTCTCTTTTGGTATTGTCCTGCAAACGGGCCTTTGAACCATACACTCATCATTATCGACGTACAAAAAGCATGTTGCGTAATCGTACAAACTTGCTTTGTCGATAATCGTTCATGAAGAGATGACTGTAATGATAACTCAAAATTATTCTTGGAATTGATCCATCGAATTATTTCATAGCGCATCGAACCTAATATTCCGCGAATTGCACAACGAGTCGACATGCCATAACCATATCCTGGTGATAGGTTCCACCTACAAGTTCCAGCGATACCAAACCATTCATTGATTTCTGAGGTATCCCAAAAAACTTCTACAACCGCTGATTCTTCAAGTGGCATGGCATACCACGGAATCAAAGGCTCTGTGTGCGTAACATGGTTTTTAACCATATGATACGCAGAAAATGCCATGGTGTTTCCTCCCAGAACAATTCCGCATCCCGAAACTCCCATAGTTCTCGTAAGCGGGATAAACACGAACGGCTGGATCGAAACATCAACATTTTTCGGTGTGTAAGTACAGACGATTCCTTCAAAAGCGACCGTCGAATTTGATGATGCACCGGCGAGCCCAGGAACATAACGGTTCATGTTTTTTGCAGGCAACCTGGGTGTTTCGATAGGATCGATGACAACTGAAAGCATGTTGGAGGTATCCAGGTTTCCCAATGATAAGGTAAGATATTCATGTATTATTGTTCGAACCCTCCCTTTCATTTCGATTTCAATTCGATTAGCGGGGAGCAGATCGCTACTTGAGATTGATGTTACCAATGTTGTGTTCAACAAAATCCCATGCAAAGAAATGAAATCCTTCTCCAATTCCCAGGTCAATGTGTTGCTATCAGTCTTCAATCGCATGCCAAATCCAATTGAATCTTTTGCGCGTATGCAATGCGGATTGATGATGATTGATAGTAATAGGATCAAAATAATGTTAAAATTTTTACGTCGGCCCATACTTTAAAACACGCTTGCAACATTTGGAGTGATTCATTCGGTTTGGTTTATTGATTTTTTCTTTTCAGCATGTCATGATAACATTTGGTTATTATTTTAAATCATTTACATTTTGTGGTTCTTAGGAGGTTTTGATGGTAATTCTCACATTAAATTGCGGCAGCTCTTCCGCAAAGTATCAGGTGTATGATTGGAACAAGAAAGCGGTACTTGCCGTAGGAGTGGTTGAAAGAATCGGACTCGACTATTCATTGATAGAACATAAAGCTGTCGGCAAACAAGAATTCCATGACAAATCTCCTTGTCCTACTCACAAAGAAGCAATAGAACTAATCATTAAACTGTTACTTGATAAAGAACTCGGAGTAATCGCAAATGTGAAGGAAATCGGAGCGGTCGGACACCGTGTATTGCATGGTGGCGAGCTTTTTAAAAAATCGGCCCTGGTCGATGATGATGTAGTGATAAAGTTAAAAGAATTGATTCCATTGGGGCCGCTTCACATGCCTGCCAACATAATGGGTATTGAAGCCGCGAGAAAAGTCATGCCAGATATTCCCCACGCGATTGTTATGGACACAGCCTGGCACCAAACAATGCCAGCCAGTGCATTCATGTATGCCGTTCCTTATGAATGGTATACGACATACAATGTTCGACGGTATGGTTTCCATGGAACGAGTTTTATCTATACTGCGAAACGAGCTTCGGTATTGCTGGGCAGAGAGCCTAAGGATACCAATCTGATTATCTGTCATATCGGTAACGGGGCTTCGGTAAGTGCGGTCAGAAATGGTGTGTGTGTCGATACTTCAATGGGACTGACACCCCTTGAAGGTCTCGTTATGGGAACGAGAAGCGGGGATCTGGATCCTGCAATCCTACCGTTCATTATGAACAGGACTGGTTTGTCTCCGAAAGAGATGGATACCACGTTGAACAAAAAAAGCGGATTGATGGGCATTTGCGGAATGTCCGACAGACGCGACGTCTTGAAATCATCGCTTGAAGGAAACGAACGAGCTCAATTGGCAATCGACATGGAATGTCATCGCTTGAAAAAATACATCGGTGCTTACAGCGCTTTGTTGGGAAAAGTCGATGCATTGGTGTTCACAGCCGGAGTCGGAGAAATGGCTCCCCATATCAGATTGGGTTCTGCAAAAGGTTTGGATAACATCGGAATCAAGCTAGATCTTGAAAAGAACAGACTCGCCCAATGCAGAAATGCAGAACTGGCAATCAATACGGATGATTCACCTGTTAAAATTTTCGTTATCCCGACTGATGAAGAACTCGTAATGACCGAAGATGCATATGCATTGGTACATGGAACTTATGATGTTCACATCAATTTTACTTATTCTTTCCAACATAAGGATTACGTTAACAAGGCAAGAGAAGAAGGATTGACAGCTGATTTGGCTAAACGACCAGAATTGATTCCGCTCATCGCTCGCCCCTTATGATTTTTGCATCTTGATAAACAAACAGCAGCCGATGGCTGCTGTTTTACTATTATTGTTTTGCCTCTTGTTCCAACAGGTTTACGAATTTTAAAACCATGCGTACCGAATTTTGGATCCCTATCAAACCTGAATTTATAGTCAGATCATAAAACGAAGCAATTCCCCACGTACCTGCAGCATAATAATCATGGTACTTCTTGCGTTCACGGTCATACTTCGAAATCCGTGACATCGCATCTTCCTTGCTGATCTTTTCATATTCGGCGATCCGTTCGGCCCGAAACGATTCATCGGCATGAATGAATACCGAGATATGGTTATGATTTTCTTTCAGGATGTAGTCGGAACAACGGCCGACAATCACGCAAGGACCTTCTGCAGCTAGTTGTTTGATGATTTCATATTGGGTCAAGAATAATGTGTCGCTCAGTGGCATATTGTAGATTGCGGTTGAGGCATGTCCTAACGTTGAAATTCCCGATGGCATCGTATAAAGAAACCGGTTTGCTGCTTTTTCATCCAGATTCTCAAGTACTTTTTCACTCATACCGCTCTTTTCGGCAGCCAATCGAATTAGTGCGCTATCATAGAATGGAATGCTCAGCTGGGCGGCCACTTCTCTCCCGATTTCTCTACCGCCACTTCCAAATTGTCTGCTGATCGAGATTACTGTATGGATTCCCATGTGCACCTCCTTGTCGGACTTTTCTTCTTCATTGTACCGCGAATTGTGCTGTCAAGAAAGTCTTATTCATTCATCAAGCAAGTTAGAAGTAGGGAATTTTGGTTCGCTTGTAGTATGTAATCCAAGTTTTCTCAATCCATTCGCATCACCGACCGACGGCAAGTGCGTCATATGGACTTCACATCCACGGAGTAACGGAAGCTTATCAAGCGCGGTCTGGGCAGAAGGATTTACAGCAGCCGACATCGCAAGACATATGAGCGTTTCATCCAAATCAAGGCTGACACGTCTTCCGTTAAGCACATCGCGTTTCATTCTGCGAATCGATTCGATCGTATTCTTTGGAATCAAATCGATCGCTTTCGGAATTCCTGCAAGAAATTTGGTTGCGTTGAGGATCAACGCTGACGAGGCATGAAGAATGTCCGAGTTGGAACCGGTGATGATGCTGCCGTCTGACAATTCAATCGCAGCGGCGCAGACAATACCATCATGGCCCTTTCCTTTCGAGACAGCATTCTTCAAGGCCTCTTCCGCCGCAGGCACGGTCTTTCGCATCAACGTATTGAGATGGAGATTATCCATCATGATCCGAATCCTGTTCACCGCTTCAAGTGTCCCGATTCCCTGAGCATAATCGCATGCCGAAGTATAATATCTGCGAATAATCTCCTGATAGGCGGCATGTCTGACAGCTTCATCGTCGATTATTCCGAATCCACAACGGTTCACTCCCATGTCAGTCGGTGATTTATAGAACGACGGCTCTTTGGTGATGCTCTCAATGATCCTTTTCAGGAGAGGAAATGCTTCCATGTCTCGAGAATAATTGACCGCCTGCATACCGTAGGCTGTTAAATGGAAGTGATCTATTTGGTTGATATCACCGATATCTGCGGTTGCCGCTTCATAAGCGACATTCACCGGATGGTCAATCGGAAGATTCCAGATGGGAAATGTTTCGAACTTGGCATAACCGCTTCGCTTTCCTGCTGTATAATCATGGTATAACTGGGAAAGACACGTTGCTAGCTTGCCGCTTCCAGGCCCAGGGGCCGTGACAAGCACCAGCGGTCTGTCAGTCTCAATGTATGGATTTTCACCATATCCTTCATCGCTGACTATCAGCTCAACATTTGAAGGATATCCACTGGTCGCTTTATGGGTATAGACTTTTATTCCTCTCCGATTCAATCGATTGATGAACAATATCGCACTGGGTTGCCCTGAAAAACGAGTCACCACTACTTTGTTGACCACGATTCCCCAATCGGCGAAATCATCGATCATCTTGAACACATCGGTATCATAGGTGATGCCAAAATCACTCCGGACTTTTCTACGTTCGATGTCATTTGCATAAATACAGATAATCACATCGATTTTGTCTTTTAGTGTTTTGAATACCTTCATCTTTACATTCGGGTCAAACCCCGGAAGTACGCGGGAGGCATGGTAATCATAAAGTAATTTACCTCCGCATTCCAGATAAAGCTTACCGTTGCACTTATTCATCCTTTCAATTATTGCCTCGGTTTGTTGCTGTAAATAACTGTCGTTGTCGAATCCCACAAGTTGTGCACCGGACATTAACTTTTCCTCATATTTCATTCTTTAAAAAGAATCGATGCTGCGACCGTCTCTTTCGTAGCCCGCCCCGCCAAAGCTTCCACGATTGCCAAAGAAAACTCCAATGCGCAACCGGCAGCCCTCGCAGTGATTACATTCCCGTCCACACAAACCCGTTCCGTTCCAAACGTAAAATTCGGGCAATGTTCTTCCATTCCGGGATAACAAACAGCTTTATGGCCTTCTAGCAATCCGGTCGGATACAGAACTACGGCCGGCGATGCACATATCGCAGCTACAATCGCACCATTGTTGGCGATAATCAGCATTTTCTCATTAACATCCCAAGAAGCAGCAAGATTTTTCGCTCCGACTCCACCGCCCGGTAACACTATCGCATCGTAATCGGTACCCGCATCTTCTATGAGAAGGTCACAGCTTACTTTGATACCGTGGCTGCCTTCGATGGTATTTGATCCGACTCCGGCCATAGTCACATCGATTCCTGCCCTACGCAAAATATCAACCGGGACAAGCGCTTCGATTTCTTCGAATCCTTCGGCAAATACGACCAATACGTGTTTATTAGTTTTCTGATCGTTCATACATGCTCCTACTAATCATTTTCTCCGAGAACAAGCGATCGATACGCGTTGCGAATCACCGCTTCCGTTTCCTCCCATCCGATGCATGCATCCGTAACCGATACGCCGTACTGTAATCGAGAGATATCATTGGTCAGACTTTGGCAACCTGGAAACAAATTGCTCTCCAACATGAATCCTTTTATGGCTTTCTGTCCCCAGACGATCTGGTCGATAACCGCTCTTAACACTCGCTTTTGGCGTTTTGCATCCTTACGTGAATTCGCATGGCTACAATCGATTAAGATGGAAGGATTTACATTTAAATGAGTCATCAATTCAACAGCTTGTTCTACTTCCTCTTCATAATAATTTGGGGCACTGTCACCGCCTCTGAGGATCAGGTGCCCACAATCATTTCCAGTCGTCCGTAATATGGATGTATGACCGTGCTTATCAATACCGACAAAGGCGGCACATTCAGCCGCAGACTTGATGGCATTGATTGCAGGGGGCAACTCACCGCTTGTGCTGTTTTTAAAACCGACGGCAACCGACATTCCGCTAGCCAAGGTCCTGTGGGTCTGACTTTCTGTTGTCCGAGCACCGATAGCACACCATGAAAGCAATTCATCGATATACTGCGGAACTATCGGGTCGAGCATCTCACATCCTACGGGCATACCGATGGATGTAATGTCAATCAATAATTTTCTGGCGATGGAAATGCCTTTTTGTATATCGTACGACCCATCAAGCATCGGATCGATGATCAGACCCTTCCATCCGCCTATTGTCCTCGGCTTTTCGAAATAGGTCCGCATGACCAAATACATTTTATCTGATACTTCTTCAGATAGTTTTTTCAATTTCTCAGCATATTCCAATGCTGCATCGGGATCATGGATAGAACATGGTCCGACAATACCCAGCAGCCTTGTATCTCTTCCCTTGATGATATCGTTTACAACGGTACGTGATTGAGCGATAAAATCCACAAGCTCGTCAGAAACCGGTAAAGCGGATGACAACTGGGCCGGGCTGATCAAAGGTTCGAGCGATTTGATCCTAATATCGATAGTTTTGTGCATGTTGTTACAACAACCTCTGTCTTTGTATATCACAAGTTCAATTCTGAGGCAACGTGGAGTCGGAATCCTTATGGGAATTCGGATGGATCAATTTTTCCTTGAGATTGTATAAGTATCGTTTGATTTTCAACGTAGGAGTTCGCTCAAAGGGCTCATCTTGGAGATGAACAGATGATATCCTGGAGAAAATCCCCAGATCCCGATTTACTTCCTCCCGAATCTTAGCGAGATATTTCACAGCATCGTCCTTCACGTCGCCTACGGTGGTCATAAGGTTTTCTGCCATAGCTTCAAGATTCAGCTTAATCATCGCAGCGAGTCCTCCCCCATTTTCGACGACCAGGGACTCTTCCACATATTGATGGTTGTTGATCAGCATTTCGATTAGTTCGGGATAGATGTTTTCACCGCCCGGACCTAAAATCATTGTCTTGAGGCGTCCTCGTATCGACAATCGCCCTTTGGAGATAGAACCAAGGTCTCCTGTTTTGAACCAACGGTCATCAGTAAATACCTCATTGGTCAAATCCTCATTAAGATAATACCCTTGCATGATATTCGGCCCGCGGGCCTGTATCTCGCCCACATCACCATTCTGTTCACTGGATACGATCCGCAACTCAACATTATTGAGCACGTATCCGGTAGTACCTACTTTTGTTTGCTTCGGTCCTGCACCGGCCAATAAGGGAGCTGTCTCTGTCAAACCATACCCTATAGCATACGGGAATCGGGCTTCTTTCAAGAATTGCTCGACATTTGGATCGAGGGCCGCTCCCCCGACGCCGAAAAATTTCAATCTTCCCCCGAACGTCTGTTTTAATTTACGCCCGATTGTCCTGTTGATGAATTTCCTCATAAACGGTTTTAAATATAACCGGGCAATCTTTTTGTTGGATGATATTTTTGGTAACACCGAGCTTTTGTAAATCTTCTCTATAAGCAGTGGCACTGAAAGCATCACATGTGGCCGAACTTTTTTTAACAATGGCAACAGAATGCTTGCCGCGGGAGCTTTTCCCAGATAATGGACCTCACAGCCCTGGATCATCGGGAGAATGAGCCCGATCGTGAATTCGTACGAATGTGAAAGTGGCAAGATCGAGAGCATGATATCGCCGGGCCGTAAACTAACAAATTGTTTTCTACACGCGTATGCGTTACTGGTAATATTTTTATGCGAAAGCATCACACCTTTCGATGCTCCCGTAGTTCCACTCGTATAAATTATCGAAGCCAAGTCATTCTCTTGAGGAGTTGATTGTGAAATCTTTTCAAGATTCACTTTGGTTTTCATGGTGTCGACTCCGGGAAGACTTCCAAACGCTTCTGTTTCGACAAAGGTTTGGCATGCTTTTTTCGGAACAAAGAAAAGATCGTCAAGACGATATACCGCATGGTCTTGATCGGTGATGAATTGAACTGATTTATTCGCTAATTTTGAAGAAACCACCAATACTTTCGCACCGCTGTGAGCAAGAATCGTATGGATTTCTTTCTTAGAAAAATCGGGAAGCAAGGGAACCGCGACAGCTCCGACGGAGATGATTCCAAAATACGCGATTGGCCAATTGGGCTGGCTATCACCCAAAAGAGCAACCTTATCAGATGTGCCGATTCCCTGGGAAATCAAATGTGAGGCGAACGCATTGGCTTGTTGCAGCACCGATGAGAAGCTGATGGCATCGGCAGGATCCGATCCTGCAAGGGCCAACGCTGTTTTCTTTCCGTATAACCTTGCCCCACGCTCTATTACATGTCGTATGGTAAAGATAAATTCTTCTTTCATTTTTAATAATCTCCTTGCTGAATTTCAGCTAATTTCATCCAAATACTGAATACTATTATGGCATACGGTGATTTCAGCATCCAATATTGGAAGTTCTTGTAACCGTTTGAGCAGTACTTCCGGACTGTTGTTCACTTTTGACAAATGGCAAAGATATACCCTGCGGCATCTCCCATTGCAATCGGATGATGCTGATAGCAATTGAATGGCCTCATGATTGGATAAGTGCCCTTGCTCTCCAGCGATTCGTTTCTTAAGCATCCTTGGATAAGGCCCTTGCTCCAACATTTTTGCCTCATAGTTGGATTCAAGAAAAATGACATCCGCTTTTTTAGCCTTTTCCTTCATTTGGTTGTTAGTCCGTCCCGTGTCCGTCAATAACAAAAATTCTCTACCGTTGACCGAAATCGAATATCCCAGAGAATGTGGTGAATCGTGACTGGTGGGAAAAGCTGAGACCTCAAACGGTCCGATCATTACCGGCGAATCTGGTTCAAAACCACAAAGAAGATGTTCAGGAATCCCGAGAACCAGTAACTCCGGTATCTTTGCTTCGATGATTTCCTGATGAACATACACCGGTTTTTTGGTTTGCCTGGCAAATACTCCCGCTCCCCTACTATGGTCAGGATGAAAATGTGTGATGAACAACGCATTCACGGAAGCAATATCAACATTTGTTCGGGCGAGCCGATACCTGATTTCCTTCAATGAAAATCCAATATCAAAGAGTAACGATGTGCCCTCATATGAAATTACGTAGCTATTACCTGAGGATCCGCTTCCCAATACAGAATAGCGGATCACCGGAATGTACCTCTAAGATTGATCCAATGTTCATCAAACCCAATAACAGAATTGTCACCTTGGCGTAGAATCGGAGTTTTGATCAATTCTGGATGGCTTTGTATTTCTTCGATAGGTTCGAAATCTCTATAAGCATACCCTTCTTTGATATAATATGCTCCGCCCGTATCAACCAATTCCAACGGATCGACGCACTTGCAAATTCTGTTCAATTCTCCGTCTGAGAGCTCCCGTTCACGCAAGTCTACAAATTGAAATTCCAACCTTCTTTCTTTGCAATATCGTAGGGCTTTTTGAGTTTCTCGACACGATTTCCTTCCAATTATTTGTAGCACCGGTTCCTCCATGACTTAGTGTAAAGTATACCTTGTCATAGTTTGCTCGGTCTAGTAGTTGGCTTCTTTATTTCGACATTACATTTAAAAGCTGTCCAAAACCCTTTCCGGATCCGATTGTCCGGATCAAGTCGTAGCAGGTGACTTCGTAGTAACAAGTGGTATCTTTATGCCATCGGTGAGTGTTGACAAATCATCGTCGAACGTGGAATAGTTCGCGTATGCTTCATACAGCATGTTTCAAGGAGTGTTTTACATGAAACCCAGGATTTCCCAATTATTACAACAATCACCCGGCTCCGAGATTGTAGTCGCGGAAGGATGGGTACGTACCAAGCGTGAAAGTAAAACGGTGTGCTTTTTCGAGTTGAATGATGGTTCAACATTGAAAGGGTTGCAAGTGGTTGTCGATGTGGAAACCTTCGGGCAACCTGAATTGCTCCTACGGATTACGACCGGTGCCGCCATAGCATGTACCGGTAAGCTGGTTTCGTCCATAGGAGGAAATCAAGAAGTTGAACTGAAAGCAGATTCGATAGAATTATTCGGCGAAGCTCCAGTAGATACTTATCCGTTACAGAAAAAACGCCATACGTTGGAATATCTTCGGGAAATTGCCCATCTCAGGGCACGGACGAATACTATTGGAGCTGTAACCCGAGTGCGTAACGTACTTTCATTTGCCATACACGAATTCTTTCAGCAGAAAGGGTTCATGTATGTACATACTCCGATAATCAGTGCGAGCGATGCTGAAGGAGCGGGCGAACAGTTTACCGTTACCACGTTAGATCTGGCCAATGTTCCAAAAACAAAAAATGGTTCGGTCGATTTTTCAAAAGATTTTTTTGGGAAACAAACCAAACTCACCGTAAGTGGACAGCTTGAAGGTGAAACGTATGCGCTTGCGATGAAAAACATTTACACATTCGGTCCGACCTTCAGAGCAGAGAATTCGAATACAAAACGACATTTGGCAGAATTTTGGATGATCGAACCTGAAATGGCTTTCTGTAATCTGGAAGAGAACATGGCTGTCGCAGAAGAATTTTTGAAATTCCTGTTCAAACGAGTCTTACAACGATGTGATGAGGATATGAGGTTTTTCTCGCAATGGGTCGAGAAAGGTGTTCAGGATGTACTTTTAAAAGTAATCGAGACACCATTTGTCCACATGACGTATACAGATGCATTAGTTGAATTGGAAAAGGCCAATGCGACATTTGACTACCCGGTACACTGGGGAAGTGATTTACAAACAGAACATGAGCGATTCCTTACAGAGCAGGTATGCAACGGGCCGGTGATAGTCACCGATTACCCCAAAGAAATCAAAGCATTCTATATGAAACTGAATGATGATGATAAAACTGTTCGCGCGATGGACGTTCTTGTTCCCCGTCTTGGAGAAATTATCGGCGGCAGCGAACGTGAGAGCAGATTGGACGTACTTGAACGCCGTATGAGAGCACTTGCCCTCAATCCTGAAGATTATTGGTGGTTTTTGGATCTAAGACGTTTTGGAAGTGCTCCTCACGCCGGATTCGGCCTTGGATTCGAACGGGTAGTCCAATATGTTACCGGTATGCAAAACATTCGTGATGTAATTCCGTATCCGCGTGCTGTGAAACAAGCAGATTTCTGATATTGCCTAAGGTCAATTCGTCATCATAACGGGTTGCGATCACCATGAGTTGTTGGATTGTCTGAACCTCCAGCTTCCTATACAGGCTCTTTCTGTGTGCTGCCACCGTATTTGGCGATATTTGTAATTCAAAGGCTATCTCCTTTGAATTATGCCCTTTTGCCATGAGATGAAAGACTTCACGCTCTCTTGGAGAAAGATAATCCAATCGTTGTTTCAATGCCTTGTTTACATAGGGTGTTGTGCCACACATATGTTCGGCCAGATAATATAACGCTTCGAAATCACATGAGCCCGCTATGCATGTCAATCGTGTCAAATCAGGAGCAATACTCGAAGTACAACAACATAACGACCGACAAGCTATCAAAGCTTGGCATTGAGGATTGTCGACGTTGAGCAGCCTAATCAATTGACAGATCGAAACCAACTCATCAATCGAATGGGCAATGGCAACAGCGATATCGCAAGTGTACGAAATCATGGGAGCATGACTGTCGCCGGCTAGTGCGACTCCGATAGGATGCTCAAACGTCGAAGCATAAAGAAAACATGTTCGCAACGCATCCAAATCTTTGGGAGAAACAGCAATGCATAGGATTCGTTTTTTCATATCAACCGATAGATACCGCCAAAGCGTAAGTTGATTCACTAAGGATTCACTGATTATTCTTTTGCAGTTTGACCAATTCTCTGTCCAGCGCATTTGCAAACTGATGGATTTCGCGAGGTCCCAAAGGTTTGGTTTTTTCAGCGAACACCCCTTGTTCGCGCAAGGCTGTCATAAGATTACGCATAGACAAGCGTTCACGAATCGTTTCTTTCGTGAACACCCCTCCCCTGTCATCAAGTACCACGAGATCTTTTGTAGCCAATCGATCGGCTAAAATGACATCCCGCGTGATGGCAAGCATGCCCGCCCGGGCTTTTTCAACAAGGAAATCATCCGCACTGTCCATACCTTCGGGAACAATTGCCAATTGGATCAACGGTAGTTGTTCCGGTTTGACACCATCATTCTGCACGAGATCGACTACATCCGGCAGAGGTCGGTCAGCTGCAAAAAGGACAGGAACTTTTCTTGAGATTACCGCTTTCAGGATGATGGACCGCAATTGTCGAGGGCACGAATCGGCATCGACAAACAACATCACATGCTCACTTTCAATATTCATCAATTCAGGCATTCCTAGCTACTCCACATTCAATGAAATTGATGTATCACCAAGAAATGGAGAAGCGATTTTTACTGTTGCTCTTCCAGTTAAACCAATTGTCCTAATATAAATTCCAGCATTTCCTGCATTCAGGGAAATTAAATCAGGACCGATAAGTCTAATTGGTCCCTCGCATGTTATCATAAGAGGATCACTAGCGTAGTTCAAGGTGATACCATATTCACTCACAGCTCTCACCGTCAATCGCACCACATCATATGTTTCCTTTTTTACGTATAACGTATCTGTATCGGCCTGTAATTCTATGGAGCTCCTGTTTGCGCTTCTAAACTCCTTCGTGCATACCATTCGGTCATTGCTATAACCCATGAATGTCCACACCTTGTCTTTAACATCCCAGCATCCTACATACGTCTCATACAAGCGTATCACTTCAGGCAATCCCATTTTGTATGACTTCATCAACCTTACCATCGACAGCTTGTCTCTGAGATGGAGGTCAAAACCTTTTTCGGAAGCTTCAAGGAGCAGCCGCTTCAACACTTTTCGATCCTTTGGCCGGAAGTGCTGTTCGCTTTCAAGACGGTTACCAATAAAATCACTGATGACCACGGGAGGATGAGGTAAATGCGGGAAATTCAATGTATCGGGGAAATAGGTTCCGATGACCGTATGATTATAAGCAACTTCAATTCGATCACAATTTGTAAATACATATACGTTACCGATATGATGTCCGGAGGACTCTCCAATATCCATATGGCTTGAAACTTCCATTACCGGTTTCCGATTACTTTGGGAGGCATAGACAGCAGCGGCTAATTTCGGAATCCTGAACATGTCGGTCACTCCATGGTAACAGACTTGGTCTCCGCTGCCGAAATACCGATGCGTATTGTAATCGGCCATACACCATCCTATAACACCGCACATTCTGCTATTGCCATACATGTAATCGATAATTCGCGCATGGCGTAGTGCATGATCAAGACGTCTTTGTTCATTGTCAAATGGTTTTGTCGGAAACATGTGTCCCGTATGTTCCGTTACCATGTAGGGATATCTCTTGCCACCGCATACGCTATCAGGAGAATCAAGCACCTGGTTGTCGCCTCTGTGTACAAAATCATTGTATGTGTATACATCCTCATATAGACGACTTTGTTTGAAATTTCTCACTCCGGCGGTTTGTCTAGTAGGATCGAGCCAATGGGCAAGTTCGTTGGTTCGCTTATATAACTCATCATCATCTTTGCTTTCATTGATCCTCACTCCCCATAATACGATCGAAGGATGATTGCGGTCTCTCATGATCATTTCACGCAAATGATCCAGGACCAACGCTTTCCATTCTTCGCTCTGCCCGATATGCTGCCAACCCGGAATTTCCGGGAAGACAAGTAATCCTATTTCATCGCAACGGTCCAAGAATGCACGGTGCTGCGGGTAATGACTAGTCCTTACTATATCTACTCCCAATGAGAATTTTAACAGATCCGCATCAGCGATTTGTTGTGAAGCCGGCATCGCATATCCGACATACGGATAACATTGATGGCGGTTTAATCCTCGTAACTGGATTTTCTTTCCATTGAAAATGACCTTTTCTTCAGTAAATTTGACAGAACGAAACCCAAAGCGAACTGATGTTACGTCAGCCGGTTGGCTGTCCACCAGTAACGTTGTCCTCAACGTATACATCACAGGCGATTCCATATCCCATAATGATGCACCACGTATCTCAAAGTCGACTTTAGCATGTCTATCTTCAACCTGTATCCATGTACTATGCAGTATCGAGTCATTCTCACCTAACATCCGGATTTCCAGTGAGCATGGAACTTTTTCATTATTTTCAATCAGATAATCGACATACACATGTTTGGTTTCAGACAATTCATTCGAAGTGTGCACCCACACATCCTCCAAGCGTGCTGTCTGAAAGATTTCCAGATACACTTCCCTATATATACCGCCATAGGTGAGATAATCAATGACATTCCCAAACGGAGGTATTTCAGGCCGTTCGCTTGCATCGACTCTTACGCTCAGCACAATCGATTCATCATGTGCGATGGCATCCAAACTACATTCGAACGGTGTGTACCCACCTTTATGTGAACCGATCAATTGCCCGTTCGCATAAACTTGGGCATAAGTCGCGACTCCTTCGAAACGAACTTTTCGATACTTCTGCCCTTTTATCAACCCAACGGGAATGGTATATCTATACCAACTGATGAAGGCAAAGGACTGATCATCAAAATAATGTAAAGGTAATTCTTTCACAGTATGAGGAATATCGACTGTTACCCATGTAGAATCATCATAATCGGGAAGAGCATAAGACGGGTCATCGCCCTTGAAAAATTTCCATCCGTAATTCAACGGGATTGTGTTTCTCATGGTTCCTCCGATATGGTGAGGATACTATACCATACAAATTCGGGCAGTGGCACTCCTATTGCAAGTCCTACCTAAAGTCGCTATATTTTTCTTAATTCAAACCAATGCTTGAGGAGATGTACGATGAAGAATTCGATTTTGCAGGAAATCCGTTATAAATACAGCCCCAAATTACCTGCGATCCTACGCGAAGATATCCATATGATAGGTGCTCGTCACGGAGCTCCTTCAAGGAGCGAAAGCGATCATGAAGCATTACAGTCACAATTTTCACATACCTATGGTTTGCCCGGCATCATTTTTGAGAAAAGCGAGACAAAACGTGCGTTCGATCCGATACATGTCGCCGTTATTCTCAGCGGAGGTCAAGCTCCAGGCGGACATAATGTGATTTGCGGTTTGTTCGATGCATTGAAACATGCCAATAAGGCTTCCAAACTGTTTGGTTTCAAAGGTGGCCCTTCTGGAATACTAAATGATGATTTTCTCATTCTGACCGATGAAATTGTTGATTCCTATCGCAACACTGGCGGTTTTGATATGATCGGAAGCGGTAGGACGAAACTTGAAACCAATGAGCAATTCGCTCGTTGTGCGCAAGTATGTGAGGAACATGACATAACAGCTCTTGTAATTATTGGTGGAGATGATTCGAATACCAATGCAGCGGTACTAGCTGAATATTTCGCATCGCACAATCACGCCATACAAGTTGTTGGTTGTCCCAAGACAATCGATGGCGATCTAAAGAATGAATCGATCGAGATTTCGTTTGGCTTCGATACCGCGGTCAAGACGTATAGTGAATTGATCGGTAATATCGAGCGAGATGCGAACAGCGCGCGTAAATATTGGCATTTCATCAAACTGATGGGAAGAAGTGCCAGCCACATCACATTGGAGTGCGCCCTGCAGACACAACCGACTATCACTTTGATCTCCGAAGAGATTGAGAAAGAAGGAACGACACTACAAGAAATCGTGGACTACATCGCCGCAATAGTCGCCAAACGCTCTGAATCAAATGAGAATTTCGGAGTAGTCCTCGTTCCTGAGGGATTGATCGAATTCATTCCCGAGATGAAACTACTCATCGGTGAGTTGAATACTTTGCTTGCAAAAGACGGGGATCGCTATGGTACCATTCAGGATTGGGATGATCGCCAAACTTTTATCATCGAACGTCTTTCCAAAGTCTCTTGCGATGCATTCCAATCCCTACCCGTTGAAATTCGCAAACAATTGCTTATGGACCGGGACCCGCACGGTAACGTACAGGTGTCACGGATCGAAACGGAACGTTTGCTTGCCCACATGGTTTCTCATACTTTGGAGCAGATGAAGCATGAAGGTTCTTACAGGGGAAAATTCAGTACCAACATCCATTTCTTCGGGTATGAAGGTCGTTGCGGATTCCCTTCAAATTTCGATGCTGATTACTGTTATAGTTTGGGATATAATGCATTTCTACTCATCGTTCATGGGTGCAACGGATATATCTCTTCAATTACCGGACTCACCAAACCCGCAGAGCAATGGAAAGCTGGCGGCGTGCCCATCACCATGATGATGAATATGGAAATGCGCCATGGTCATATGAAACCGGTCATAAAGAAGGCGTTGGTCGAACTTGAAGGCAAACCGTTCAAGTATTTCGCAAGCCATCGGGATACATGGGCCTATACCACAAGCTTCACGTATCCCGGAGCCATTCAATATTTCGGTCCGGCAGAGGTATGTGACCAACCGACGATGACATTGAAGTTGGAACATCAGGAATAATTGTCAGTAAGCAGACGCTTCGCAACATGAACCGTCTGCTTTTTTTATCCGCAATATTTGAAACCATTTCTCATTGCCTTATTATTATTTGACAATGATGATGTACCGTGTTGTAATTTGTTCATGGAGAAGCCTAAGACTCCGAGGCCAAGCGAAGTCCTGATTCCCCGTCCCTTGGTGATTGTGGACACTCCAGGTTTTTTTAATCTGGCAACATCTTCAATCATGTTTGATCATGTACTTGAACAAGAATCTCATCTGGCAGCGATTCAATTGGGATCGGCAATACATGCAGACTCTTTAAAAGTTAGAACAGAAACAACATCTTCGATACAATTGCGCATACGCGTTGAAACGGAAGCTCTTAACGAATGCGCGTTTAGGATAGAAATAACACCACTGCATATCTTGTGCGAATCCTCCACTGCGGAGGGAATTTGGCATGCGGTGCAAATCCTTCGCCAATTGGCCATGACATATGGAAACAACATTCCTTGCTGTACGATTTGCGATGGGCCTCATTATGGATATAGAGGCTTGATGCTCGATTGTTCACGTCATTATTTTTCATCTGATTTCATCACTTCCCTCATCGATATGATCTCGATGTTACGAATGAATCGTTTCCATTGGCATCTCACAGATGATCAAGGCTGGCGCTTTCCTGTAAAAACATTTCCAAACTTGGAAGATGTAGGTGCATGGCGTAGTGAAAACTCTTTGCGTGTCGGAGGAGTATATTCACACAAAGAGATTCAGGATATTGTGGCTTATGCCCAAAAACGACATGTGATGGTAATTCCTGAAATCGATATGCCTGGCCATACGACAGCAGCCCTTGCCGCCTATCCAGACCTCGGGTGTACAAAAGGCCCCTATCACGTACCGACCACTTGGGGAATATTTGAAGATGTGCTCTGCGCCGGTTCAAACCATATCATACGATTCATGGAAGAAACTTATGGTGAACTAGCAAATTGCTTTACATCTGCTTATGTACATATCGGTGGGGATGAATGTCCTACGGTTCGTTGGAAATCTTGTACTGCATGCAATGAACTGATGCATCGAGAGCGCCTTAGAAATATCGAATCGATACAAGGATGGTTCACCAGACAGGCTATCAATATCATATCTGGCCTGAACAAGAAGGCAATCGCATGGGATGAAGTGCTTGAGAGTATTGACCCCGAGCGCGACACGAACAAGCTCACGATCATGGCATGGAGAGGGCACAAGAGATGCCAAAAAGCGGTATCGGCAGGATTCGATGTGATATCCTCGTTAAAAGATGACGGATGTTACCTTGACTATCGACATACGGCAGATCGGCATGAACGAGGAAATATCGGCATCACCACGGTTCGCCAATCTTATGATTTCTCTCCTATGAAACCAGAGGATTCGGTATATCAAGAACAATTTATCGGAGGTCAGGGGAATTTGTGGACAGAATATATTACTGATCCGGAAGAAGCACAATACATGCTGTTCCCGCGATTATGCGCTATCAGCGAAGCTCTGTGGTTACCGGTTGAGAAAAAAGACTATGATTCATTTGTCAGGCGATGGCATCACCATGCCAAACGACTGGAAGCTTTGAACATACGTTACTATCAAGGCGAATTATAGTGAACGCATATGCTTTGGTATATGAATCAGTTGATGTTCCTGATCCGGATTCTGTCTAAAAAAAGTCGCAACATGCCCGATGATGCTCACGACTTCGGCACGGGTCGCTTCCGCCAAATCGCTTGCGATGGCACGCCGTTCGTCCTCATGTGCTTGGAAGCGAACCTTTACCAATTCATGAGAAGTAAGCGCTTCATCCAAGGCCCTGACGATTCTCCCGTCAACACCGAGTTGCCCTATCATGACAACGGGCTGCAATTCATGCGCCCGTTGCCTAAGGAAGTTCCTTACGTGGCTATTCATCCTTGCTCCTATAGATACTTGTACTTTTCAGCATAGATGAACCGTTTGATTTTTTTAGTCGATGACATTTCGAACGGTTCGTCCACCAAATCGACTCTACTGATTCTCTTGTAAGGAAGCAAGTCTTTGTTGACCTTTTCAACGATTTCATCCATATGTTTGTTCATCTCGGCTTTACGTTGCTTGTCATCCGGAAACCTTTGTTTCATTTCATCAACAAATTTTTCTGATGGATGGACCAAAGCCCTGATGCCTTCGGTCTTCATCTTCTCGTCCAAAACGAAGCCCAACACACAAATTTGATCTATTTCATCATACAACTGGAACTCATCTTCGATTTCTTCGGGAAAGACATTCTTTCCCCCTTCGGTAACAATCAAGGATTTTTTTCTTCCGGTCAGATATAAATAGTTATTTGCATCAAGGTACCCCGCATCACCGGTTTTCAACCATCTGTTCTCATCGAGAATTTCCGCAGTCGCTTCAGGATTCTTATAATATCCTTGCATCACCATCGGGCCCCTGACAGTAATTTCACCAACACCTTTCTCATCGGTGTCAATGATTTTCATTTCAGTCCTCGGAAGGACTTTTCCAACGGATGTTTCGATATACGCATCGATGGGATTGAGCGTCAGGATCGGACTTGTTTCGGTCAGACCGTACCCTTGTACGAAATCGATACCCAGCTGGTTGAACATCTTGAACGTAGATGCGGGAAGCGGCCCGCCACCGCAGATACAAATCCTGATATTATCGAGGGAGAGTTTTTCAAGAATTCCTTTGAACATCTTGTTCCCCGGATTCTTTCTGAATACTTTTTTGATAAATCCGCTGATTCCCATCAAGAATCGAATCAATCCGTACACGAGAGCACCTTTTTCCTTGATACCATTCATAAGGCCTTTCAGCATTTTGTTGAACAGCATCGGAACGGCAAGGAACATGGTCACCTTTCCCTTTTTCAATTCTTTGAGTATCTGGGTTACGATCAGTTTCTTGCCGAATACGATTTCGGATCCGATTGAAATGGCTTCGATGAATACGGCAAGCATCGTGTATGAATGGTGAATCGGTAACAATGCGTAGAAGACATCGGTAGGAAGGACAGTCAACAAATCCTGTGCCAGGTAGCAGTCGCTCACGAGATTCGAGTGGGAAAGCATGACGCCTTTCGGATTTCCTGTTGTTCCGCTTGTGAAAAGGATAGCCGCAAGATCGGATTCGCTGGCTTTTTCGGTATGTTCATCGAACGAACCGTCAAGATCCATCACATAATTCGGATGATTTGGTTCTAAGGAGATTTTCTCAACCAGACCGATGTTACCCTGTTTATCAATGTCATCTATACGTTCTGCGTCGATAAACAAATATTCGACTCCGGCAAACTTCAAAAGGAAGTTTATTTCTTCATCCTTCAACTGGAAGTCCAGAGGAACGACAGTCGCACCGGTAAAAAGAATCGCCAGATAAGCTATCGCCCATTCAGGACTGTTTTTACCTGTAACCGCGACCTTACTGTTCAATCCAATGCCTTTGGTGTGCAGATAACCAGATACTTGTTTGACTTTCTTCAATACCTCGGCATAGGTCAAAGTCATTTCAACTGGAGAAAAAGCGGTAAAACAACGATTTGATGGATGCCGTTTGACCGTAATCTCGAACATTTGGGGGATAGTCGGCCATTCACCCTCGAATACAGTACCCCTGTATTCAGCAAGGAAATCCCAAGGTCGAACATCTACTTTATTTTTTGCCATTGCAGTCTCCTGGGGATAACTGTCGTATTGAAATTTTGACCGCCGGTCATCGTTCACTCATCATCCCTTATAATAAACTATAAAACCATACAAAGGAAAAAATCAATCCTTTAATGAACAATGTTTCGTGAAGCGTCAAGTTGTAATATACCAATTAGTACAAATTCTTGTGACATTGACCAAACCTATCGGGTATACTACAGTACCTCCATGCAATTTACAGACTTCAATCAGTTTTGCTCATTCATGGAATCATTCATGAACCTTGAGAAGCGTACAGGTACCTATTCAGTCCGCCATTATCGTCTAGACAGGATGCATGCGATCCTCGATCACATAGGACATCCTGAAAAAGACTTTCTTTCGATTCATGTTGCCGGTTCGAAAGGGAAAGGAAGCACAGCTTGCTTTCTAGCAAAAGGACTTGAAACCCTAGGATTTAAAACAGGGCTGTATCTTTCACCTCATCTTCATGATTATCGTGAACGATTTACTCTTGCCGGATCGTTTTTTCCTGAAGAGCAGCTTGTGGATGCAGCTAATGAATTGGTCGACCGTTTGAAAGGGTTTTCTTTTTCTGATGAATTAGGCCAATCGGATCCAACGGCTTTTGAATTATTTACCACCTTTTCCTTTATGCTATTTTCACTGACAAAATGCCAATGGGCAGTCATCGAAACCGGACTGGGGGGGCGTTTGGATGCCACCAATACGATTGTTCCGCAAGCATCGGTCATCACGCCGATCGAGCTTGAGCATACTGCCATACTCGGACATACGATCAACCTGATTGCGATTGAAAAATCAAAAATCATAAAAAGTGGGATTCCGGTCTTTATCTCCAGACAACCTGAAGAAGCTAGGAACGTGTTCGCCGAAGAAGCTGCACAAAAGCATAGCAGACTGTATGATCTGGTTGCCGAGGTGGAACGGTTACATACCCACACTGAGCGCGAACGTCAACAATGTACGATTGAATGGCGTTCGGGTGAAGAAACCTTTCTCTCACTTTCGATGCTCGGAGAAGTACAGGCCGAGAATGCTGCGTTGGCATTGATAGTTCTCAAATCCATGGATCTCTATCGTGCAGGAGCCACTGAAAAAGCCCTTGAACACGCTCGGCTACCGGGAAGACTTGATAAGATTTCTGAAGTTCCTCCGGTGTATGTCGACGGAGCGCATACGGTGCAAAGCCTTAGGCATCTGGTGAATACATTCAACCAGATGTTTCCAGGAGGTGCAAATACTGTCATTTACGGAGCCTTGCTCGATAAAGACCATGTTCATATGAGCCACCTGCTTTTGCCCTATTTTAACCATATCATCATATCCAGGCCGGGGACGTTCAAGAAAAGTGATCCCGAAGCGCTGTTTCTTCTTTTCAAGGAAGAATTATCGGAATACCCGAATGTCAGGTTATATCTTGAGCAAGATCCGGTCAAAGCATTAGAATTGGCCATGAAATCGGTTTCTGCGGAAGGAGCAATACTTTGCACAGGATCGTTCTATCTTGCCGGAGATATCGTTAAGGCTCACGAACAACTACAACGGGAACGTGGCCTTGCACAGGCGGTTGCGGGATGTCACTGAATTGGAAAGAAATTGAGCAGGTGTTGTCGGAATTACCATTGGTCGGCAGCAGTATTCAAAAAACGTATCAAATTGGATTCCACGGATTGCTCATGGAACTTTTTCACCACGATCAAGGACGCTGGAACCTCTATGTCGAGGTGGGAACCACTGAAAGTAGAATCCACAGGGTCGTTGCGACATTCAATCAATTAAAACCAAAAAAAACCACTAAACTACAGCGCTTCATACAATTTCTTCGGGCAAACGTAGAACATGGAGTGATCACTGGCGTAGAACAGTTAGGCAAAGACCGTCTTGTTCGACTTGACATCAGACGTTATGACGAACAGCTTCAACTGTTTTTCCGCCTATATAGCGGACCCGGGGCTAATATTATCGTGTGTACTGGCGAAAGTATAATCCTGGAACTGTTATTCAGAAGACCCAACAGAGATGAAATAGCCGGTAAACCATTGTCCATACCTACCGATACGAAATTGGCATCAGGATCAAGACAGTACCATATCCGTGATCGTGAAGAAGCTCTCACGTTCAATGAACAGTTGGAACGTGAGTATGGCAATACCTATCCGAAAGAAGATCTTGATCAATTGCTCCTTCGTGTCCGATCCAAGCGCGATGCCGAAATTTCACAGGCTATGAATACTGTCCAAACATTGCGACAGCGCATGGCATTGGCCAATTCCTTCATGAGTTATAAAGAAACAGCCGATTTGCTCGCATCGTTCAGACATCTGATTACAGACGGTGCCAAGTGGATCACGGTTCCAAACTGGAATTCATCCGATGGTTCCACCATTGAAATTGAGTTGGATCCGAAGTTGGATGCCTCAGGGAACATCGATACTTATTATAAGAAATATCAGAAGGCAAAAGGCCGCTATGAGAATCTATGCAATGAATTAAGTCTTGCTGAATCAAATGTGAACGCAATTGTCGACCGATACGCCCAAATATTGGACAGTGACCCGATAGATAGCGAAGCAATAAAAAAGCTTCTTGGAGACATCGAAGGAGCTCCAGCAGAACAGAAAAATCAATTTGCATCGGCTCCGGGATTACAATTCAAATCGGGATTGTTCACATTGCTTGTCGGGCGTAATGCAAAAGAAAATGATGAGCTGTTACGCCGATGGGTAAAAGGTAATGACTGGTGGATGCATACGCGCGATGTTCCCGGTGGTTATGTGTTCATCAAGTCGATACCTTCCAAAAGCGTCCCATTGGAAACATTACTCGATGCAGCAACGTTAGCTTTGGTGTATTCGAAAGCAAAAGATGCAGGAAAAGCGGATCTCTATTACACCCAAGCAAAATATTTACGAAGAGCAAAAGGTGCAAAGATCGGAACAGTCCTTCCGACACAGGAAAAAAACTTTTCAATCGTTCTGGACGAATCACGGCTCAAACGGCTATTCTCTAACAATGAAGACCCAACCGCTCATACCTAGCCTATCGGGAATCCTCTATCCTGCTGATGAAATAGAATTGAAAGAAATCCTTGGTTTTGCTGAGAATATGGGTGAAATTGAAAAAGTTGACCATCTTCCTCTGGTTGCATGGATTCCATCTGCTTCGTATGAGTATATCCTTTCGATTCTGCAAAAGACTATGCGGGTAGTGAGCGTACTCAAACCTAAACGCATTGTCATCATCTCAGGCTTGCATCGCCCTCCGATTGAATCGGACACTCGCGATTCACTATTCTTTCCTGCAACCGATACGATTGTTTCCAATGCGGGGATCATTCCAATCGATCGCGATGCCATCGAGATGTTGCGCGACAGTAATGAATTGCGCACGAAGTGTATCGATATCTATTTCAAAGAAGAATATGCTTTTGAACTGATTTCCCCGTTCATCGCTTATTATTATCAACATGTTCCAGTCATCCCTATGCTGATCGAAACCAAGCATGCATCGTATTCGATTGCCAAAGAAGCAATCGAAATAGTATGCAATACTTGTCGGGACACATTGTATATCATTGCTGCCAACCTCAATACCGACCCGAAGATACAGAACGATATCGAACATCCGTTCGGTTCTTTGTTCTCAGATTTTCCTTTTTTTCCTTGGCAGATCATTGAATCGAGACGCGCACCGGTGGCCGATGTATGGTATGCTGGTGCTATAAGGAAGCTTTCATGAAGGATGTATTTGAAACAATCCGGGTCGAAGCACATCAACGAGTTATGACCCACATGGTCTTAGGACAAGTCTCTGGTGAATTGCCCAGACATCTGATGCAAGGTACTAAGGAAACAGGCTATATCGTTAACAAGGATACAGTCACAGAATGGTATTGGGATAATGTGATTGATCGTGGGGGAAAACGTTATTTGATTTTTCGCGAATTGGAAGTGGTCCCATTTTCGCGGCTCTTCACCACCGATCGGACCGATATGGTCAAAATCCTTCGCAATCTAGCTTTTGCAATGACAAAGCTCCCTACCGACTTCATTCAATCCCATAATGGATTTATCGAACTGTGGCGTATCTTCGTAATCACCCACGAATCATTTTTATTTCTTCCTAAAACCTTATCCGATATTATTCTGTTCACAGCAGATGATGAAATTAGATATGAAATGTACGGACAATTCGTTAAAGCTCAGACCGAAGTCCCCTTTGCGCTTTGCCATCAATTCACCCAACTACTTTATACGGCATGTACGCTAAAAACACCGTATCATGATAGGGATGTACGTGAAGATCGCTGGAATCATATGCCTTTGAGTATTTTACAATGTAAGATCGATGGGCAACTTGCCCGATGGATAGACCAGAATCTCGTTATCGGATATCGGACACAACGAGAAGTGACGAGCGCCGCTTCCAGTTCGGCACAGAATCTCAGTTGGTGGCTGCGAGAAACCGCTCAGTTTGACCATATCACTATTACCGAAACGCGATCTTTTGAAGAAATGGTCGGACAAAGCTCCGAAGCACGATCGTTTCTCACCCAACAACGCCGAAGAGCATCACAAAGGGTATTTTGGCGCAAGAAAGGTGCGCTAATCATTTCTGTGACTTTGGCTTCAGCAATCGTGTTGTCGATCATTGGTAATTATGTCGTTCAACAATTAAAACCTCCGTATACGGCAGGAATGGATGGGCCAATGATTATTTCCGAATTTTTCGATTCACTGAATGCTCTTGATGCCACGAGGATGGAAGCAAGTTTTGCACGAAGGGTTAAAAATCCGTTCGAACATGAAGTCACCAGCCTTTTCGTCAACTCAAAGGTAAGGATGGCATATGAAGGAAAGGATACCATAATCACAGCCGACCAATGGGTTGAAAATGGTAAACCATCAATTCCTTCTTATGCGATGATCTATGGAGTTGCCGATGTTCGAATAGTACAAACAAAAGAGAACTCATATCGTGCGCTGTTCAGATATTTCATACCCGATGAAGACCCCGATGCCCCTGCGGACGAAACCTTTGGCGCTTCGGGAAACAAGAAAGCTCCTGGATATTGGGTTTCAGAAAGTGAGATGGTCATGGATTTCGTATTGACCGATCAAAAAGATTATTGGCAAATTCAGGACATCCAAGTCGTCTCGAGTGTACCTGTTGGGACGTATATGATTGAAACCCATGAAGTGGAAACAACCATGTCACCGATGATGTTCTAGATACTCATTGAGAAGTCGGTCTAACCGTCCTGTATCCTCCGGATGAATCCAATGCACGTTCGGTAAGCTTTTAAAAAAAGTCATTTGTCGTTTTGCATACGCTCTGCTATTCTTGCGAATCATTTCTGCTATCTCGCTACGATCGGTTATTCCTTGTGAAGCAGCGATGAAAAACTCACGATATCCGATCCCTTGAATTCCCGGCCATTGCTCGGTCGCACCCATATCGATGAGGTTCCTGATTTCTTCTTCGAGTCCCGAATCAAACATCGCACTTACCCGGTTATTAATCCGTTCATCCAACTCTTTCTTGTCTCTTTGCAATCCGATAATCAACGGATCAAGATTATTCCGAGCTGTCGATGGGACAATATAACTCGAAAGCGGCTTGCCGGTCGTACGATACACTTCCAACGCCCGTGTGATCCTGTATCCGTCGGAAGGATGAATTCTTCCCGCGGAAATCGAATCGATCGAAGCAAGTTGGTCATGGCACCATTGCAGTCCCTTTTCTCGGGCTAAAGTCGCAATCTCATCCCGGATGGCAGGGTCGCTAGGCGGTGAGGAAGGCAAACCATAAAAAAAATGCTTGAAATAATATGCTGTGCCCCCGCAGATTACAGGGACTTGATTGTTCTTGTATATTGAAACGCATGCTTCATCTGCGAGATTTACAAAATCACCGACTGTAAATTGTTCCCATGGATCGCGGATATCGATGAGATAATGAGTAATTGCATGAAGGACATGGTTCTCCGGTTTTGCTGATCCGATATCGAGATGACGATATACTTGTTTCGAATCGGCATTTACAACTGAACACGATCCTGGTTCGAGGTGGAGCAACAACTCTGTCTTACCCACCCCTGTAGGACCGAACAGGAACACCAAAGGGTTATTCTTTATCGTCTGATGAATATTCAACATGCTCCGTCAACACCTTATCCAAAACGGTGGAGACGACTTTACCATTGTTGTTTTCGATTTCTTCATCGCCATTGGCTGACAATACGTTTGCCATGCTGATGGCGACACAAGTCAACTCATAGACGTTTCTATCATTGTCAATCAGAATATCTAACGGAATGCTCAAGGCTTATCTCCTCGGAAGTTAAGTTGCAACTTCGCAATAGTACATTACTTTTCAATCTTTGTACAGATGGGTATATACCACGCGCATCTTTACGGTTCATTCCTTATGAGTCAGCATTTCACGAACCTTTGTCACTATCATCTGTGCAATTTCCGTCGCATTGTGGTGTTCGGTATCGATAACCATGTCGGCAATTGATGCATCGCTATTATCGATGTCGTAAATCCGTTTGTACCGGGCTGCGTCATGCTTATCGCGCTGCACGGTTTCTTCAAGACGTTTGTCAGGGTCTCCGCCCTCCCGCAAATATATTCTTTGGGCACGTGTTTCCACCGATGCGGTCAAGTAGACTTTCAAATCAGCTTCTTTCAAGACCCATATGGCTAACCGAGAACCGAGAACACAATCGTCTTGGGCTAACGCCATGGCCACCTGGCGTTCATCGAGTTCCCTGTCGATTGCGTCATCCTGCTCAGCGAGTCGGCAAAACTCCCAGAACTCCATATTCCGTTCCCTGGCTAAATTCCTGAATGTAAAATTTATCAGCGGGTACTGCAACTCGTTGGCAACAAGCGTACTGACAGTAGTATTCCCACATCCACTTTTTCCTGAAATCGCTATTCGCATCGTTAGTACCGCCCTGTCTATTCAATATTACGAATCTGTTCGCGTATGTTTTCAACATCATCCTTCATCGTCACAACTTGGTGGTTAACTTCAACCATCGTACTTTTGCTACCGATGGTGTTCACTTCCCGATTCATTTCTTGGCAAAGAAAATCCAATCGTTTCCCGACAGGATTATTATTTTCAAGCAAGGTTCTGTATTCCTTGATGTGGGCGGCCAGCCTAACCAATTCCTCATTTATGGAATACCTTGTCAACATCACCGCTATTTCTTGCAAGAATCGATGTTCATCATACCCTTTTGTCCCGAGCATTTCATCAAAACGGCTCTTGAGATTTTCCTTCAAACGCTTTTCCAGTTCATCGGCATGCTTTGATACTACGGCGAGACCGCTTTCAAGCGAATCTCCCAACCGCCTCAGATCCCTGCAGGTTGATTCACCTTCGCGATGTCGATTTTCTAACAATTGTTCCAAAGCTTGATTTAACAATCTAAACAATGGTTCGGCGTATTGTTTGGAATCCTGACCGGCAACATTGACCAAGACGCCTTCACTACCGAGAAAATCAGCCAGAGTCGGATTGAAGGCAATATTAACAGCATCTGCAATTTTCTTAAATGCCTCGGAATAGCGGCTGACCGCTTCAATATCCACATGCAAGTCCATCGATGAAGCCAATTGTTTCACCCTGATGTTCACATCGATATGACCACGAAATAAAACCTGTTTCAATCTGGCATCTATCTCGGATTCAAAACAACTGAGGAAATATGGGATATTATGATTGATTTCAAGATAACGATTGTTATAGGATTTCAATTCAACCGACATGTACGATTGCTCAGTCAGTTCTTCCGTAAAACCATAGCCGGTCATACTATTCATTCTGCACTTCTCCTAAATAAAGCAACCAACCGCTGAATAAGCGACGTGGTATTGCCTGCCCCCATCGTAACGCACACATCGCCGCTGTGCAACTCTCCGGATAAACGCCGCACCAGGACATCGTCATCTGGGATATACAGAGCATTGGCCGTATGCGCAAGGGAGTCGGCCAAAGTCTGGCACAAGGTTACATCGCCGTCATCACGAGCAGAAGGAGCGACATTTCTTATAAAAAGTAAATCGGCACAAGAAAGAGACTGGACAAAGCCATTGAAAAATGCTTTTGTCCTTGAAACCGTATGTGGTGAAAAAATGACAATGATTCTCGACTCTGGATAGTGTAGGCGCAAGGCTTCCAAGGTGATCTTAATCTCGGTAGGATGGTGAGCGTAATCATTGATGAAAGTAATCTGGTCATCCGTTCCCATGATCTCGCTTCTTGTCGTACACCCCAAAAACCGCTCTCCTTCCCTAAGCATGGCAGAAAGGATACCATCCCTTTTCAATACCTCTACATCGACGTTTTTGTTATCGAATAAGAGTATGCAGGCCGATAAAAGTGCAGCTCCGACAATATCGAGACATAAAGGGATTCCTGCCAGCCTTGAAGAAAAAATTCCTTCCAGCGGTGCCAGTTTGTAAAAACTCTGGTTGGTTTCATACGAATAGTCGTACAGACGGAACATATCCGAATGCTTGCCATAGGTGATGGTCGTTACCTGCGGACATGATTGTTGCATGCGCAGTGCCAAAGCAGATGTAGCGTCACTATCGGTGCAGATGATCAAGAATCCGCCGCGAGCAATGCGCGAAGCAAATTGCCAAAATGATCTTTCGACTTCCTGCTCTGTTGCAAAAAAATCAGGATGATCATAATCAATGGTGGTAACCAGAGCTCCTTTGAGTTCATATGAAAGGAAATGGTCCCTGTATTCGCATGATTCGATGATACCGATTTCGTCTCCGTAATAATATGATGGCTTTTCCTGCTGGCGCGTCGCCCCATAGATCGCATAATAAGGAAGTCCCGTATGCTGGAGCATATGCGAAACACATCCGGTGCTGGTTGTTTTGCCGTGCGTGCCTGCAATACCGTAACAAGTTGATATTCGAGTCAATAGCGCTAAGAATTGGGGATATGAATATACAGGCAATCCTTTCTCGACCGCTTGTCTGATCTGTACATGTGTGGCAAACGAGCAAGCGGCCGAATACACAACGATATCGATGTAATCAGGTAGTTCAGCCGTCGTTGACCAATCATCGATGTGTATTGTCTGTGAAGATAGAATCCAATCGGTCTGGAACACTTCGATGCTATCGGAACCTTCGACATGAACACCTGCTTCGGTCAGCATGACAGCCAGTGATGACATGCCGGTTCCTTTTATACCGACAAAATACAATCGTTTGCCTTCAAGGTATGCATGGAAATTCATCCGATTACCTTCTTGCAATAAAAAGACTGTCCTCAGACAGTCTTGGGAACCTGGAATTGAAGTGGTTATTTCGAATTCCTGATCGATGCATTGCACTGCTTGCAAACTAATGTCTTATTACCTTCGACTTCGTTTTCATACAACAACTTGATAGCGGTTCTTTTACAAACAGGACATTGTCCGCGCCCATTGTTCTGCCGATCACGGATACCGGCTCCTCTATGTGCTTTTGCCATGGAACACTCCTTGCGTGAATTCAGTACGGTATGAATATAGTGGTCATCCCAATGATTGTCAAGCAAGGACCTTATGGTATCCACATCATTCCGATGCGAAATGAAAGCGCTTCGTCCGCTTGCCAAACCCCATCATATGAAGAAATCGGAACTTCAAGCAGGGTATTGATTTCGAATTTATCAATTGTTCCCGATATCCCGAAAGTAGTCACCCCGCTGTTCCCATTCAAAGAGAATAGCGAGCCCAATGAAGATCTCACTTCACTATAACCACCTTGCAAGGCGATTGAATACTGAGGTGACAATTGAATATTCATTTCAACACCAAAATGAAGCCTTCGGCGTATGGGATTGCCGACGGAAGACAAATCGATCGCGGCGGTGAATACCATCAGGTTCAATTCATCGAATCGATCGTATTTGGGTGATGTGAATGCAAGACCGACAGTCAAATCGTCGATGACGCTGCCAGCGTCAAGAATCAACTGGTTGCTATTATAATCCATCCTGAATAACGATTCGGTTGCCAATCCCAATGCAACCCATTCATATGATAATAACAATCCCGCACCTGCATTGAAAAACTGATTCTCGGGGATAGGATAATAGCGCTCAAAAAATACCTGCTGGATATAATCAGTAACCGGAAAATTCACGTCCAGACTGATAGGACGTTCGGTATGCGTCCCTCCTCTCGCAAATAATCCCAGGGCGACATTTTCATTACCATAGGCAATATTCAACTGAAGATTTGAGTAATTGTTCGCTACGAAGGCAACGCTATCATTGGTAGGGGAAACTCTTCGGTGTATCAATTCATTTTCCAATTCGATCGAAAGCGAAAGATAACGACTACTGAAAAGAAACCGTGCTTCGACACTCGGTGTTTGCCATGAAGGTAACACTTGTTGCTGCTGGCGTTCGTATGGAATAAACGTATTCGATGCTACAGCGTTAATCATTAACTGGGTATCGGTTTGATAAAACAAACTGGCAGGATTTATGGATAATGGTCCGAGAGATCCTATTACCGCCACTCCAGCAGAACCCATCGCCAAAGTCCGAAGATGTACATTGCGTGCATCCATTTTTACAGGTACGATCAGCACGATCAGTGCTAAGATGATTGAGGCCAACCGCTTATTCATGTTTATGCCAGTGTGGTTCATTGCATCAACCTCATCTGAGTAACTGATTTCAATCGCCTTAAGTGCATCTCAAGCCTTTTAGAATTATCGATATCAGCCAGACGTTGTTCAACAGTTTCAAACAATTCAAAAAATACCCGGGCAGTGGCAACACTGCAATGCTGCCGTAATAATGATACGATTTTTTTCTCAATCTTTAAACGACCTTCACCGTCGATCGGATATGAATGTTCCTTTCGAAGTGCTTTTGTCAATACATCGATCGATTGTTCAGCTGTTGTGCAACATGAATGTTCCAAGGCATGCGCCAACATGGACAATTTGCTCTTCTCTTTTTTTTGTAATTCAAAAGGATCGACAGGATGTCTGATCAGAATTCCTCCGACAAATTGAAATGGTTCGATATCATCTCGAGGATTAAACACCCTCGATTCCATCTCATGCAATATTCGAAGATATTCGATGATTTCAACATCCGTTTCAACCACGACCGAAACGGTCTCGGGATTGCCAGCGATGATTACGTGCTCAAAGGTGTCCTTAGATCGATCCAACGGTTGACGTCCGCCTTGGTTTCTCTTTCTGAGAATCAATGATGAAACCGATCTGAATCTGGGAGACAACAGCTGACGAATCCTTTCAGCGCTTACGATCCCCGAATTCGGATATGTCGTAATCACGGTTCTCGCGTCGATGGATCCGATGAGATGGACAAATGCGGCATCCGCATGTTTCAACGAGCAGAAAGGGGATTTTGTCGATGCCCTATCCTCTCTCATTCCACTTTTATTGACTAATGTTCCATCCGGGTTTCTTCTTTCATCAATCGGTGGTTTGTCCCAAATCGCAATCGAATTGAGTAAGTGGTATGCACTGGAGTATTGATGGACCGTGGCCGGAGGATCTATAAAACAAATATCAGCGCTGTGAGAAGACACGACCTTGTCTGCACTTTCAAGGCGAACCGATCCTCTTGGTATCGGCATGTCAGGAAGTACCGGAGCGTGAAGTTCACAATTCGTACCGATCCTGGATAACGCAGTCTGTTCGTACGATCCGAATCGTTTGTAGTATGAAGTAAAGGTTCCGCCCGTATTTGCTTTTCTCGAAGCTTCGTAAAGCACCGATGCCAAGGCAACACATTTTTCTGCAGCATTGATTTTTTTAGCTATCCAATTCTGCTCGATTTCTTCACGTACGGTATCCAAGAACAGAGCATTGGAACGTGTGAAAAATAATCGTTCCCGATTACCATCGTACGATGTGTCGTCAGACGGAGCATAATAGGTGCTCAGAAAACCGTTGGGAATATCCTTGTTGACCGTTGATGCATATAACCCTTGTAGGTTAAGAATCGTCAAATACGCGTCAATACCACCGAATTCAGCGAACATGGTTGAAATATCTTCGGCATGCAAGGCAAGATATACATAATTAGTGATAAAAGTGAACGCTTCGACATCGGAAGCTATCACCCTACACCCCAATGATCGTGCGACTCTCGCCACGGCACCACTTCCACAGAATGCATCGATGAATAACGATGTTCCCTTCTTTGGTAATAGTTGGGAAATAATCGAACGGAGTTCTTCCTGTAAGGGACGCTTTGTACCTATGATGGAAATGAGTTGGTCACTTTCATATTCCGGGATTTGATATAGCATAGCAGCAGACTCCCGATCCTCGTTCCAGCTTCACCAATTGCCTTGTAAATAGGTGTGAAGCCTGCTACCATTTACCGTGATAAGGGCTTCATATGAAAAGATTATCAGCATTAGTCGGAAATGGCAAGTTGTTTTCTGAATGCAGATTCCCTCTCTTTACCGATCATATAATTAAGCATATCACATTTGATTCTCGCTCAACACTACCAAATTCACTCTTCGTTGCTTTGAAAGGAACTCATTCTGATGGCCATCGGTTCGTTGAAGAGGCAATCATAAACGGCGCTGTGGCAATTATTCACAGCGAGAATCTTACACAATATCACAGGGAAATTGCCTACTTGAAAACCGATTCGCCGAGGAAGGCTTTAAGTGCGTTGACCGCAATTTTTTGGGATAATCCTGAGAAACAGCTTAATATAATTGGAGTCACCGGCACTGACGGAAAGACAACGACATGTGAATTTCTATGGCAATTGCTTTCAAAGAACAACATTAAATGCGGATTACTCGATACAGTTGCTATTGATGACGGTTCCGGTCGAGTCCTTTCACCATATCGTCAAAGCACCCCCGAGGTAACCGACCTGTACCCTTTTCTTGCCCGATGCGTCCAAAACAAGGTAGAAGTAGTTATTCTGGAATCAACCAGCCATGGATTATCAGACGAATTTTCACGGATGTCCGATATTGAGTTTTCCGGAGCGGTATTCACAACCTTCACGAGTGAACATCTAGAATTCCACGAATCTTTGGCCCGATACCTTGATGCGAAAATGAATCTAGTCCGCCAATTAAAAAGCGACGGGTTCATTATTGCTCCGTCTTCTTTCCAACACTTGGATAGAATAATCGAATTGATGCCTTCGCAAGCATCATTATTTACCTACAGTTTGGACGAACACCACCTTGAGTCTGATGTTGTTGCCTCCAGCGTTCGCGTATCGCTTACTGATCGACAGCTTTTTATAGTTTCTGATAATTCTTTTATGGAAACAAGTTTTGCGTACGGACCTTCGGTGTATGCCTCGAACGCTTTGGGAGCTGTGTTGGCATGTTCCCGGATTATTGGCGCACATGCATTGACCGTTGCCCAAAACCTTTTGTCAATTAAACCAATTGAAGGCCGGTTCAATCTCCTAAAGACAGAACTACCTTTTTCAATCATCGTCGATTTTGCCCATACGGCTGATGCCTTCGCCAAGTTATTCTCCCATGTACATAATTTTTTTACCAAAGAACATACCGTGGCATTGTTCGGTGCCGCCGGTGACAGGGACCGATCAAAACGCGCTCCGATGGGCTTTCAAGCTTCACTCTACTGCCAAGCATTGTTTCTCACTGACGAGGATCCACGTTGTGAATCATCGCAAGCAATTTTTGATGATATTACATCAGGAATCCCAGAGAATTCTTTGACCCGCGTATTCGAAATTCCCGATCGGAGCGCAGCTATCGCTAATGCTTTGAATTATTGTAAACAAGGTGACCTACTCCTTGTGTTGGGAAAAGGTCACGAAACATCCATTCAGTATGGAGATTACTCGATTCCTTGGCACGATGAGAAGGAAGTACTTCGACAAGCCGACACCATGGGGCACAAGGAGGAGCTATGAATATCAAACGAGTCGCACTGTTATATGGCGGACGCTCAGTCGAACACGAGATTTCCATCGCTTCAGCTTCCAATATCCACCGGCATTTGATTGACGCGGGTTTCATAGTATATCCGATCTGGATATCAAAAACGGGCCGCTGGTACCTGCAAACAGCGACAGACATGCTGTTGCCACACCTTTCGTCGGATGCAAACGAACTTCTATTGCAGATGGGTAAGGGCATCCTCTTTAAAATGAATGGTGAACAGCTTGATATTGATATATGCTTTCCAATCGTTCACGGTTCAAACGGGGAAGACGGCGTGCTCCAAGGCGTATTGGACGCTGCCAGGATTCCATATGTAGGCAGTCCGGTACACTCCAGCGCTTTGGGGATGCAAAAGCAATTTTCAAAGATTATTGCCAGTCATCTCGGCATTCCCACTTCACGCTGGAAAACAGTCGATGTGGCAACTGCCAAGAGGATGAAAGAGGATGCAACGTATCTTGAATCCTTTTGCATGAACGATCTTTTTGATTTCAGCGATACGATTGTCCTAAAACCGGTGGACGGAGGTTCATCTGTCGGTGTTCACGTAGTACAGAGAAACGCATCCGATGCGGTGTTGCATGCGATCAACGAAGTTTTGAGCTACTCTGAATCATGTTTGATCGAACCGCATATCACCGAAATGGTTGAAATTGAATGTGGGCTGTTAGAAGAACACGGGCATTTGATAGTTTCAGGCTGTGGCATGGTGCATAACGATGACTCGACAGGGCTTCAGTTTCTTTCCTACGAAAAGAAATATGATCCGACTCATTGTGCCACGATGATCATCCCAGCTCCGATTATCGACGATCATGCACGCCGCATACGACAGTATGCCGTTCAATTCGGACTAGCTGTAAACATCCGCGGTTTTGCACGGGTCGATTTCTTTTACCAGCCAAGAACCGGAATCATTTTGTTCAATGAAATCAACACGTTACCGGGGATGACGGCAAACAGCCATTTCCCTCGGCTGATGGCTCACCAAGGATATACTTGGGAAAAAATACTCTTGGCCTTATTTGAATCTGCAACGACCAGATTTTCGATGATGGATTCATTGAAGATTAATCGATAGGGACAATTTGGATGGAGACGATATTCTTTCATGTTGACATGGATGCTTTTTTCGCATCCGTGGAAAGCCTTGATCATCCGCGCTATCAGGGGCAGCCATTGATAGTTGGAGGCATGGGCTCTCGTGGAGTGGTCTCCTCATGCTCCTACGAAGCACGCGCCTATGGGGTTCACTCAGCGATGCCGATGTTCAAAGCGAAGCAATTATGTCCCCATGGAATATATGTACAAGGTCGTATGCATCGTTATAGCGAAGAAAGCCAAAAAATTGTCGAGATCCTTAAAACCTTCTCTCCCAGCGTTCAACAGATTTCAATCGATGAAGCGTTCTTGGATATGACAGGGACTTTTCGTTTGTTCGGACCTGCCGAAGAAGCTGCGAGATTATTAAAACGAACAGTTTTAGAAAAGACTCGATTGGTGATATCGGTAGGGATCGGTGCTTCGCGTTATATAGCAAAAATGGCATCTTCCTATGGCAAGCCCGACGGCCTGTATCGAGTTGCACCGGGAGATGAAATGGCATTCGTCGACAAGCTGGGGTTGGCTAGGTTATGGGGGCTGGGAGAAAGCTCCCTTGCCATGCTAAAGAAATATCGAATTGATAATCCGCAACAGTTGCGCACATTTCAAGTGTCCAGGTTACAAAAGTTATTCGGTGAGGCTGCAGGAGAATTTTATTACAAAGTGAGTCGGGGAATAGATCCCGGCATCTATACAGGGGAGACGAAATCACGATCGATCAGCACCGAAACAACGTTTGCTCAGGATATTAATGATATTGAATTATTAAAACAATATCTACTTCGGATGAGTCATGAAGTGATGTTCAGGGCTCTTGATGAACAGGTTATGGGGAAAACTGTGGCTATTAAGTTACGCTATGGTGATTTCACTACCATCAGCGCACAGATCACCCCTGACAAGCCCATCTATTCGGCCGAAGAAATCTATGTGATCGCCTACACGTTACTAGAACAGCGATGGAAACGATCCCAAAAAATCCGTCTCATAGGAGTTGGCCTGTATCAATTGTACGATGGGGACGCTCCGATACAACATGAATTGTTCGATGATGAATTCAAACGAAAGCGTGAATTGGAAAAGACCGTCCTCTCATTACGTTCCAAAGGTCAGAAGGTAGAAAAAGCAACCTCATTAATCAAGCATGATTGATGGTTCCGTGTGATTGGTGCTACAGTAGAGGCAATGAGAGGTAATCATGGCATTGCATATCGTTCTGCTCGAACCAGAAATTCCTCAAAACACCGGCAACATCGCCCGTACATGTGCTGCCCTCGGTTCTGAATTGCACTTGGTACATCCGTTAGGATTTTCTTTGGATAGCCGCTATCTCAAGCGTGCAGGACTTGATTACTGGCATCTTTTGAAAATCGTCCAATGGGATTCCGTCACCCAATTTCTTGAACATAACAAAGGTGCCGCATTATGGTTTTTCACGACAAAGGCACCGAGAACATACGTTGAAGTTAATTATGGCGATGATGCCTATCTCGTGTTCGGAAAAGAATCGGCGGGGATTCCCGAAGAAATTCTGGTTGATCACCGACGAAACTGTCTGCGAATACCCATGATCGATGAAGCTCGTTCACTTAACTTATCAAATTCAGTTGCGATTGCCGCTTACGAATATCACCGGCAAAAACAATTCGAAGGAATGCAGGCTTCTGGAAGGTTACATCGCCTCCAGTGGACCGTAGAATGTCAATAGGGGGAAATGATATGAAAACTGTCGGTATCGTCGGATGCGGAAATATGGGGTCTGCGGTAGCCGCAGCCTTGAGTAATGACAAAGATTGGAACGTGTTGCTATACGATATCCGTCAAGAATATGCAAAAGACATAGCTACTTCCCTTGGAGCGTCATATTATCCTTTGACCGAGCTCCTAAAACAGAGTGAAATCGTCGTTTTGGCAGTCAAACCTCAAGTTATCGGTTCTTTATACAAAGAATTATACCCATATTCTTCCACATGCTCATGGATAAGCCTGATGGCAGGCGTAACGCTCGACACATTGGAAAAAAGGTTGCGCAGTAATCAGATAGTCAGGATTCAGCCAAATATCGCTGCTCGGGTTGGCAAAGCAGTCACCGCCGTGGCTGCTCATGAAAGAGCAGAAAATTCATTTGTAGAAACCACATGTGCAATCGTACGCAAGCTCGGAAGCGCATACCAAATACCTGAATCGCTCATCCCTGCTTTTACCGGGGTCTCAGGTTCCGGAATCGCTGCTTGCCTTTCATTCCTACACGGGATCGCCATGGGAGGAGTGGCTCAAGGCCTTTCCTACCCTATGGCCCTTTCATTGATCCGGGATACCGCCGAAAGTGCCAGTGCGATAGTAAGAGAATCTCAGAAACATCCGGTTGACTTGCTCACCACCGTATGTTCGCCCGGTGGCACGACCATCGAAATGATGCAGGTACTTGAACAGGGTGCATTCCAAGGCATCCTGATGGATGCTGTAAGAGCAACTGCCGATAAGGTACGATTACTTGATGAATTGTCAGCCTCACAAGCTGCAAAGGATTGATTACACGCTAAAGAATTCATAGGATAAGACAAAATTGCATCTGTTAGGAAGGGATAGAAATGATTGATCTGAAGGAATTGAAAGAAAAGCGCACGATAATCGGTAAAAACATCAAACATCGAAATATGAACATCGATCTTGATGAAATAATCAGACTACAGCATCAGAGAAGTGAACTGCTCCAAGAAACAGAACACCTCAGAAAACAACGTAACGAAAATGCAGCCATGATGAAAAGCAAACTTGATGCGGATCGTAGAGTCCTGCTCATCGCTGAAGGAAAAGCTTTAAAGGAAGCAATCGCCGTTAAAGAAGCCGCTTTGAACGAAATCGAAATCACATACCTTTCGATGGCCAAATCGATTCCCAACTACACCCACCCCGAAGTTCCCGTTGGAAAATTGGATGCGGACAACCTGCAAATAAAAACTTGGGGGAACCCCACTGCATTTGACTTCATTCCAAAAGATCATGTTGAACTAGGTCAAAGCCTTGACCTGATTGATTTCGATACCGCAACACGGGTCAGCGGTGCTAAGTTCTATTATCTCAAGAACGAGGCGGTCCTTCTTGAGCTTGCTCTCGAGCGATACGCTTTGGATATCCTCAGATCTCATGGCTTTACCTTGACCATCACTCCTGACATCGCGAAAGAAGAGATACTCGAAGGAATCGGATTCAACCCGCGGGGAGAGGAAAGTAATATTTATACTATTGAAGGTACCGGAACGTGTCTGGTAGGAACAGCGGAAATCACATTGGGAGGATATCACGCTGACAGTATTCTGGACAAAGAGCAATTACCGATAAAGATGGCAGGGCTATCCCATTGTTTCAGAAGAGAGGCCGGAAGTGCCGGCCAGTTCTCGAAAGGATTGTACAGGGTCCACCAATTTTCTAAGGTAGAGATGTTTGTCTATTGTTTGCCCGGACAATCGGATATCATCCACAAAGAACTGCTGGAGATTGAAGAAGAAATTTTCCAGGGACTCGAAATACCCTATCGGGTTGTCGATACGTGTACCGGAGACCTGGGAGCTCCGGCTTATAGGAAGTTTGATATTGAAGCTTGGATGCCTGGCAGAGGCGATCAGGGGGAATACGGTGAAGTAACCAGTACGAGCAATTGTACCGATTATCAAGCAAGAAGCCTAAATATTCGTTATCGTGAAGATGATGGGAAAAGCCAATTCGTGCATCTGCTGAATGGGACGGCAGTGGCGGTTTCAAGGGCAATCGTTGCGATCTTGGAAAATTTCCAACAGCAAGACGGATCGGTCAGAATGCCGAAGAAACTTGTCCCGTATTTGGGATTCGACCGCATTATTCGCTGACAATATCCATTCGAGGAGACACAGATGGAACAAACGGCATTGCAAACAGATTTTTATGAACTGACAATGGCTCAAGGATATTTTCTTACCCGACACAACCCTCAGGTGATCTTCGACATGTTTTATAGGAACAACCCATATAACGGAGGATATGTGATTTTCGCAGGTCTTTCCGATTTGATTGAAAAGTTACTCCATTTTTCCTTCACTCCCGGGGATATAGCGTATTTAAAAGAACTCAATCGATTCGATCCGAGGTTCCTGGAATACTTGGAAGGCTTCAAGTTCACCGGGACAATGTATGCGATGGATGAAGGCACGGTGGTATTTCCTTCGGAACCATTGATCAGGATAGAAACCAACTTGATTGAAGCGCAGTTGATAGAAGGAATGCTTTTGAATACTATCAATTTCCAGTCGCTGATCGCAACAAAGACCAGCAGGATGAGTATCGCGACAAATTACGGACAGATCATGGAATTCGGCTTACGCCGAGCCCAAGGTCCAAACGGAGCCCTCAGTGCTTCGAAGGCTGCTTTCATAGGAGGAGCCTCCGCCACGAGCAATACGCTTGCAGGTAAGTATTATAACATTCCCGTTGCAGGGACTATGGCCCATTCATGGATCATGGCATTTGAGGATGAATTGAAAGCATTCAGAGAATTTGCCGACATCTATCCGGATAATTGCATTTTATTGATCGACACCTATGATACTTTGGGCTCTGGAATTGAAAACGCGATCATCGTCGGTAAGGAGCTGAAGAAAAAAGGAAAACGACTTGGAGTTCGCATCGATAGCGGAGATTTGAGTTATCTCTCAAGAGAAATCAGAAAGAAACTTGACGAACATGATCTGACGGATGCTCGAATCTATGTTTCCAATGATCTTACCGAAGAAATCATCGAAGCGTTGGTACGTGATCAAGTACCGATCGATTCTTGGGGCGTGGGGACCCATTTGGTCACCGGAGGGGTACAAAGTTCGCTCAATGGAGTCTATAAGCTCTCAGCGAAACAAGCTTCTGACGGATCATTTATCCCTACCATGAAAATAAGCAATAGTTTCGAGAAGGCCACGAATCCTGGAATCAAGCAAGTCTGGAGATTTTATGATAGCGAACATCTTGCGATAGCCGACCTCATAGCATTGGATGATGAGAATGTCGAGACCGGAATGGATATCATTTTCCACCATCCTGCCAATGAAGCTGATTATTTCGTGCTCAAGGCAGCACGACAAGCCTATTGCAAACCGATGCTTGTATTACAGATGAAAGACGGTAAGCCTGCCAATAAGGCGAAGAGTATCAATGAACTGCAGCAAGCGGTCAGAAACAGTCTTTCGACATTCCATGGTTCGTACAAGCGGATGATAAATCCCCACATTTACAAGGTTTCGCTCTCACGTAAACTGAAGGATTTAAAAATGCGGCTCACTATCGAAGGAAGACAAAAAGCACAACGCAACGGCCACATTATTGGATGATTGCAACAAAATTGAGAATCCCTTCCGCTATCGCATGAGCCATAGCGGTTATCCATTCGGAACTGGCCATATTATTCGAATCCTGCTCATTGCTTATGAACGATGTTTCTACGAGCACAGACGGTATGGCACTTGCATTCAACACCCAAACGTCCTGCTCCTTCACTCCTCTGTCACGCATATCGGGAAACATATCGGTTACGGAAGAACGAATAGCCGATGCCAACATGGTATTAGCCCTGTTTAAGGCCGCATTCAGTTGAGAATCGCTCTCTTTCGCATAACGAAGCAATTGCCATCCCTGGATGCCTGAAGTAAAGAATTGAATCTTTTTATTCATAGATTTTATGAGGATTTCAAACCCTGATACAGATTCGATACCGATACTATTGGTATGGATTGATATGAATACGGCCTGTTCGTTCGGACCTGGGTCGGTGGTTCTGGCAATCGCTGCACGTTGATCTAGCGGGATGAATGAGTCATCCTCGCGTGTCATGACTACGCTGAGTCCAGGGTGTTTTGCTTTGATTATCTCCCGTATCTCCAATGCGATAGCCAACACCACATCTTTTTCCATCAGATGCCCGTTGAATTGCGATACAGCACCCGGATCGGTCCCTCCATGCCCAGGATCCAGTATGATTGTCGAAACAGGCAAATCAAATACGCTGTATGCCGCAAGTCCGGATAAAAAGCACAGCAAGATGATGAAGAATACATATTTTGTCTTGTGCTTCAACGAGGTTCCTCCGGGGCTTTCCATTCATCCATGAGCTGATAAAAATCACTTTTATACAGGGCGATACGCTTTTTCACTTCAGAATGTAACATCCTGTTGTCGGTGTATTTTCCAAATTTCCGGATGTAATTTTTCCCATTGATCTGGCGAATTCCCAAAGCCTTGGTATGACAACGTTCCATTCCATGCAAATCGGAACGATCCTCTATCACCGATTGGCGTGATATGAATTGTAACACGAACTGCGGATGAGCGAATAATGGATAACCATACAACCAACAACGAATTCCAAAATCAAGAAATTGCCAAAAATCACTGGAGATATTGGCATCGAATCCCCTTAGTCGTTGAAAAAGTGCCCTTTCGTACATCCCTATCCCAAAGAACGGATAGAGGGTGGGAACCACTTCCCCTATCGGAAAAAATGGTATCGGATCAATTCGATCGCTCCGGATCATCGGAGCTTGGATCGATGGGACGACCTCCCCGTTACGATTTGCAAAAATCGGGATGATGGCGGCAGGCCGATCGCTTCGCCGTAATAATGTAAACAACAGTTCCTGTTCAAATCGGATAATCGACAGATCGCTACGAGTGATCCAAAAGTATGTCGTGTAACATTCGTCGGCCATGGCATTGATCATCATCCCCAACGGAACCGGATTTGTGAATACGATAAACGTGACGCTCGGATATTGCATCCGTAATTCAACGATCCGGCCGAATTCTTCATACATCAGAACGACCAATGCCCACGGTATTCTTGAAGCATAGTCATCTAACGTACTAATCAATTCATCGACCGTCCCTGTAGCTACTATGCCTATCGACAGCTGTTCTTCCCTGTGCAGCTGGCTGATACGTTTGCCAATATCTTGTTTTCTGTGGAACACCTGATAATTATTCTGCATGGTCAATAAATACTATATCCTCCGGTCTGAAAATTACATCTGCTTTCCCTTTTCCCAGTCTAACCGGAATTTCATTACTTTGACATCCTTCAAGCTCGATAATTTGCGTGCTATTGTAATATGGTACGGCTTTCGCAAAATCATTGATCATCACCACATCTCCGGCGTTGAAAGCCCCTTCGACCGCAATGATACCCGAAGGCAACAGGCTTTTATGTGAACGCAACGCTTTTTCAGCACCGGTATCCACACGAATCGTTCCCATCGGAGTACTGTTCAAAATCCAACGAGCCCGTTGAGAAAGCCGTTTCTCCGGAAGAATGCAGGTACCGACAGGTTCTCCTGCAAGTATCCTAATGATGACATCGGGTTCGAATCCGCTCGCAATCACCGAAGTGCAACCGCCTTGCCGAGCAATCTTGGCGGCAAGTAATTTGGTTTTCATCCCTCCGGTTGAAAATGTACTGCCGGCTTTTCCCGCAAAAGCCATTACCGAATCGTCCAGTTTGTCCAATTCAGAAATCAATGTGGCATGTTTGTCTTTCTTTGGATCTCCGGTATATAATCCTTCGATATCGGTAAGAATTATCAGCAACTCCGCATCGATCTTGCTGGCGACCAAAGCACTCATACGGTCATTATCACCAAAAGCGGTCCCGATCTCTGCGGTGCTTACCGTATCATTTTCATTGAAGATCGGCACCACACCGAGATCAAGCAACGTACTTACCGAATTCTTGAGGTTGACAAATGTTCGCCGGTCATTCATCTCACTTCTCGTTAACAAAATTTGTGAACAGACGACGTTATGGCGTTTGAATGCAGAACGGTAATGATACATGAGAATCGGTTGTCCTATCGACGCACAAGCCTGACGCAGTGCAATCTGTTTTACCGCATTGGCATGCCCAAGTTCCTTGGCACCGAGTCCGATAGCACCGGAAGTGACCAACAATACCTGTAAATTCTTCTCACGCAACGCAACGATACTGTCCACAACTTGGTCGATCCGGTTCGTATCGATACCTTTTGAGTTGGTGAGTAGATTTGTACCGACTTTTATAACTACACGCTTTACGTGGGAAAAATCGCGGCTCATCGCATGATTCCTTTTACCGGGACATTTTTATGGATGAACGGTTTGGCATTTTCTCCAGAATATGTTGCCACAATATGTCCTTGCCCGGTAAGCAACCATTTACTTGTCGTAAGTCCGGAAAGACCGACTGGCCCGCGTGCATGAATTTTCTGGGTACTTATGCCAACCTCGGCTCCAAGACCATAGCGGTACCCATCCGAAAAACGGGTACTACAATTCCAAAACACATCGGCCGAATCGATTGCGGTGAGAAACCGCGTGGCCATCGCCTCATCTTTTGTGAGTATGCAATCGGTATGGCCGGATCCGTGCATTGTTATATGGTCTATCGCCTCATCTATCGAAGAGACCACCTTTATCGCGATTTCATAGTTCAGGTATTCCGTATCCCAATCTTTTGAAGTAGCCGCTATGCAGCCGATGATCTTGGATACTTTTTCATCTCCATGGATAACCACCGAATATCGGTCTAGCGATTTCTTCACATCTGGTAGTAACCTTGATGCGATATCTTCATGAATCAAAAGTGTTTCCACGGCATTGCATACCGCAGGATATTGGCACTTTGAATCGGTTATCACCGATACTGCCATTTCAAGGTCGACTTTTGAGTCCACATATATCGCACAGAGTCCGTCCGCATGCCCAAGAACTGGTATTCTGGTTGAATCCATGATGTGTCTTACGAATTCGTTCGATCCACGGGGAATCATCAGATCGATTAGATCATCCATAACTAACATTGCATTTACATCCTCGCGGCTCTCGAGGTGCACGATCCAACCTGATCCGGCGGCAAATGGCATGAGGGCGCGACGAATCGAATCTATCAGGGCCCTGTTGGTGGCCAAGGCTTCCCTTCCCCCCTTCAATACGATGGCGTTTCCACTCTTTAGGCAAAGACAGACAATCTGGATAAGTGCGTCAGGCCGGGATTCGAACACCATTCCTATCACTCCGATGGGCACGCTTATTCGTTGTAATAAAAGGCCTTCATCCAAAACGCGACGCTCAGCTACGATTCGTAACGGATCATCCAAGACGGCAACCTCACGAATCTGGATGCAAGAAGCTTCCAACTTCTGAGAGTCGAACACCAAGCGCTTGCGCAAAGGTATCGGCAATTGGTCTCTCGTCGCGGCGTCCACATCAATTTGGTTCGCTGCGAACAATAACTGAGCATCATGCTCCAATTGCTTTGCTATGGCCAATAACATGGCATCCCGTTCGTCGCGATCACAGGTTGCCAACAACCGTTGGATTCTACGCGCTTCAGCTATCTGTATTCTGCTGTCAATTTTATTCACCATTTTCCCCTCGAACATATCTGCACATCAGATTACCTCGAATTAGTAGTCGAATCAATGCCTTCCTCCATTGTGTTTTCAAATACATAATGGTACAGTTGTAGTCCGAGGAGTCAATTATGAATAAAATTCACAACCGCTCGGTGGCAATCATCATCATATTAGTGATTACAAGCGTGTTATTTTCACAAGGATTGCAAGAAACACCAAGGCAAACGGTCAACCACGCGATCGATGCAAAAGGACGGACCGTGACTATCAATCAGGAAATCGAGAGCATTCTAATCCCAGGAAGAGCTGCATTGATGCCTGCCGATGCGTTGTACCTATTTTTTGAAGCCAATCAGATTCCGGTCACCATGTCGAATACCAACCAAGGCCTCGGAGATTTTTACGACCTGATTATCCCGAAGCAATCACAACAAGAACGTATATCGCAACAGATATCGATCGAACAGATAGTCGCGCTAAAACCTTCACTGGTGATTACCAAAACGAATAACTATGAAGCGCTGTCAAATAAACTCGATTTGTTTGGCATCCCCCTATTCTACATGGATCTGGAATCAAGCCAGCAGTGGAAAGATGAAATCACGCAACTCGGGTCGTTGCTCGGCAATCCGGACAGAGCTGAACAAATCAATTTATTTTATTACAATCGAGAAAAAATTGTGACCGATATGATCAAGCAGATAGACGAACAAAAAAAACCGAGTGTTCTGATATTGCAAGTTGCCACCTCAGACGGGGCAACCACATTTTCTGTTGCCCCTTCGACCTGGATACAGACAGAGATGGTGAAAAAAGCCGGCGGGCTTCCGATCTGGACGGACAGTGCTCTTATGGAACATGCTTGGAAAATTGTTACGTTTGAACAGATAGCCAACTGGAATCCGGATGTGATCTATCTTGTGCAATATCGCCAAAGTCCGGCAAACATCCTTTCAGACATCTATGCAAATGAACGATGGAATTTGTTGGATGCTGTCAAAAATAATCGTGTCAAGGCGATTCCCGCAGATTATGTCAGTTACGGTCAACCTGATAGCCGCTGGATACTCGCTTTGGAGTTCATCGCCGCAGACCTTCATCCGAAACAATTCCCACTATTCGATATGGAATCCCAGATACGTTCTTTTTACCAGGACTTATACCATATACAAGATAAGCAGGTCCTCGATACTATTATTGAGGCATACAGGAAATACTAATCATCATGTCCGATTCATTCCAGGATATCCAACTTAGAAAATACAGACAAACATTGTATCGCTCAAGAAACAATGTACTGATGCTCGTGGTGTTGTTACTATTCGCCATCCTAATATCGTTACTTGCGGGAAGGTATCCCAAACCCGGGATCGCTATGGCTGAAGCGATAACCGGCGATCCCATGATGTTGTCGATCATCCGTGACCTACGTCTGCCGAGAGTGTTGTTGGCCATCTTCGGGGGAGCGATGCTCGCCTGTGCCGGATTCGTATTCCAACTGCTTTTTGCCAATCCGTTGGTCGAACCCGGGTTTTTGGGAGTTTCCCAAGGAGCTTCTTTCGGGGCAGCCGCGACGATAGTGTTCTTCGGATATTCTCCGATACTCATCCAAGTATCCGCGACATTCTTTGGATTGGCCGCATTAGTCATGTCGTACCTTCTGGCGAAAAAATTTACATTCGGAGGTTGGATTCTTCGTTTAGTGCTTTCAGGTATCGCTGTCGGAGCATTCTTTTCTTCGGCACTTTCGATAGTAAAACTGGCAGCAGATCCGTCTACAAGCCTGCAAGACATCACCTTCTGGATGATGGGAGGTTTATATAACAGCACATGGAAATCCATTGTTTCGGTGCTACCGATCACCGTAGTGTCCATGATGGTGCTGCTCGCATTCAGGTGGCGAATCAATGTCCTCTCACTCGATGACAGGACAGCTCACTCAATCGGATTGTCACCTGCGAAAGAAAAAGCGTTGTTATTGTTCATCGCGACTGTCGGAACGACAGCGGTGGTCGCGGTTTCAGGAATCGTAAGTTGGATCGGGTTAATCATTCCCCATGTAAGTCGAAGATTATTTGGTTCTGATTCAAGATTTTCCCTGATCGGATCGATGCTGCTCGGAGCCTTATTCATGTTAGTCTGTGACACGCTGGGACGCACCCTGTTTTTCGGCGAACTGCCTCTCGGTGTCCTTACCAGTATTATCGGTGCCATGCTATTCGTGTTGTTGCTCTCCCGGAAGAAATCGGGGGTTCATCTATGAACGATGCATATCGAACCGACGGAATAACATATGCCTATGACAAAATGAGGATTCCCGCCCTGGACCATATCACATTCGACATACCTGAAGGATCGTCAACGGCAGTGCTCGGCCCGAATGGTGCGGGTAAAACGACATTGATGGATATCCTATTGCGTTGGAAGCAACCAAATTCCGGAACAGTGTATCTCTTCGATACACCGATTAATACGTATTCGAAACGAACGATTGGTTCATTGGCAAGTCTAGTCCCTCAAGACGAAATGTCACGTTTTTCATTCACCGTATTGGATTACACGATGTTCGGGAGATCTCCATATATCCATCAATTGGCCGCTCCAACAGTTGAAGATGCGAGAATCTGCCTCGAAGCGTTGGAACGAACCGGTATCGGGAATCTGGCCGAACGCCATGTGAGTGACTTGAGCGGTGGCGAACGCCAATTGTTACTGTTGGCAAGAGCTTTGGCACAAAAACCAAAAGTGTTACTGCTTGATGAGCCGACTAGCAGCCTCGACCCAGGTAATACGGGCAAAGTAGTTTCAATACTCAAAGAACTCCATTCACAAGGTTTGACTATCGTATTTACCACTCATGATCCTAATTTAGCGTGTGAACTAGCTGATCGGATCGCTATGATCAAACATGGCCGATTACTGTTCTGTGGTCCTGTAGCATCGGCGATGGACCGACAGCGGTTAGAAGATCTTTATGGAACGCACATGATGGTGAAAAACATCGATGGGAAATTGTTCGTCTTACGTGGTTTTACATAAGCAACTCGATAAACCGTGACAAGTAATACTTGTCACTTTATAATCAAATTCTTATATTCAATGTGAGAAGAACTATATTGAACGGAGGTTTCTATGGAAAATCAACAACATTTTGAAGATGATCAATATCGCAAGACCCAGGAACCCGGATTGAAGCCTAACGACGGAAACAAGGATATACTCTCGCTGTCCGCACTTATTCTCGGCATTCTTTCAGTATTGGGATTGTTCAGGGGCAACATGGCCAGTGTTCTCGTATCGCTCATTCTCGGTATCACCGGGCTGTTCGTCTCTAGCAATGCAATGAAACACCAACGCACGAATATGGCCCAAGCCGGAAAGATACTGTCCATCATCGGTGTCGTACTCGCCGCTTTGGCAGCGATCGCTTGCATCATCCTGGGTGCGAGTGGTTTTTCCTATGGAATTCATAGAATGGTAAACCAAACCGTCATGTTTCCTCGGATGACTTTGATGCATCGTTTCTGGTTGTAGAAAATCAAAGCCGCATGAGCTCAATCAGTCATGCGGCTTCATAAAATCCTACAGAATTCAGATGAACCTATTTGATTCGTTTTTGTCCGGCATCAAGTAATTCGGTCAACTTTTTATTTGGGTCACGGAACTTTGAAAGGAAAATCATCGCAGCGATAATATAAGGTTTATAGGATGCTTCCTTGTACAAAGGAATCCGATAGCGATCAAATACGCTTGCAGCACATTCTCCCTGGGTGCAGTTTACTTGGGTGATATCAGCTGGCAAGCAGTGCATATACAATGCCTTGCCGGCTTTTGTGGTCGCCATCAATTCCTCGGTACATTCCCAGTCTTTAAACTTCGCATTGTTTAAAAGGCACCGTTTTTCTAGATCTTTTAAATCATCGAATTTGCCCTGTCCCACCAAATCGGTGCGCTCTTGCATGACAGCGAACGGAGCCCAGCTCTTGGGATAGACTATATCAGCATCCTTGAAAGCTTCTGCCATACTATTTACACGTGCATAAGAACCACCGGATAGCATGGCATTCTTTTTAGCTACGTCTTCAATGTCTCCCATCACGTTATAACCTTCGGGGTGAGCAAGTACGACATCCATACCGAAACGAGTGAATAAACCGATAATTCCTTGAGGAACAGACAATGGTTTGCCGTAGGAAGGACTATATGCCCATGTCATGGCAACCTTCTTTCCCTTTAAATTTTCCACACCGCCGAATTCATGGATAACATGCAACAGATCTGCCATCGACTGAGTCGGATGATCGATGTCACACTGGAGGTTCACCAATGTCGGTCTCTGTTCGAGGACACCGTCATCATACCCTTCCTGGACAGCGGCGGCCACTTCTTTCATGTACGTGTGACCTTTTCCGATATACATGTCATCCCGAATACCAATCACATCAGCCATGAAGGAGACCATGTTTGAAGTTTCTCTCACCGTTTCTCCATGGGCTATCTGACTTGTCTTTTCGTCGAGGTCCTGAACTTCCAGACCCAACATGTTACATGCCGATGCAAAACTGAAACGAGTTCTGGTCGAATTATCCCTGAAGATAGAAATGCCAAGTCCGCTGTCAAACACTTTGGAAGAGATATTGTTTTCCCTCAGTGCCCTAAAGATATCAGCCACTGCAAAGGTTGCCGCTATTTCGTCATCGGTCTTCTTCCATGTATGGAAAAAATCGTTTAGATACATATTTCGAGTGTTGAGGATACTCAACCGTTCGATCATCTTTCTGATAGTGGCAATGTCTTTCATATAACCTCCATAGTAATACGCATACGATGATGAGAAAATATAGCATGCGCTTTTCACATACGTCTAGGCAATTTGTTGCAACTTGTTGCATATACTGATGCCACACAAGTCACCCAATGCTTAACTCCAGTCACAGCTATTACAGCTTTCCCAACTCTCGCAGGATTTTCTCAGGTGTGAACGGCCAACTGCGAATCCATACTCCGACAGCATCGTGGATAGCGTTGGCCAGTGCGGGAGCAGCACCATTCGTAGCTATTTCAGAGATGGATTTTGCCCCGAACGGTCCGAATTCATCATCTTCGTCGATGAGAATCGCTTGAAAATCATCGGGCAGTTCTGAAATCATCGGCACGCCATAACGAGTAAAATCGGCATTCGTGCATTCTCCGTTTTTATCGAGGATCATGTGCTCATACAGCGAATGTCCGATAGACTTCAACGATGCGCCATACATCTGGCACAGTGCCAATTCAGGGTTGATCGGTGTTCCGGCATCCTGAAGGGCATAATACTTCTGTACTTTTACTTTTCCAGTTCTCACATTCACTGCGACCTGCGCGAAATGTGCTCCGTACGGAATCGCAGCATTATTGGTGACAAACGATCCGAATCCGACAAGTTGACCCCGTCCGATTCCCGTCAATGCATCGTGTGAAAGTTTCGCGTAATCAAGTTCTTTTTTCGTGGTACGTGAGTACACGACTCCCGGATACCGTAATTCAAGAGCCGCCGAATCTTCATCCATCTGAAGCGCGGCTTCAGCGAGGACTTTCCTCTCAAGGTCCCTTGCGGCTTTCAACGTCGCATTTCCTGAGAAGTAGGTCCCGCTGGAAGCATAAGATCCCGTATCGAACAGAGTAATGTCGGTATCGCCTGAAACCACTGAAATTTTTTCCAGATCTACTTTCATTACTTCTGCGACACACTTTGCTGAAATGGTATCGAGACCGGTTCCAATATCGGCCCCACCGCTTCTGATAAGGAAGGTCCCATCCGTATTGAGAACCACATCACAGGTAGAATGATCAAGGCCAGGTAGTCCTGACCCCTGCTGAATCATCGCAAAACCCTTACCGATTTTCCAATCGGAATCGTCGCATGATTCGTGTTTCCCCCATTGGATCATGTTGGCTCCCTTAACTAAAGCCGTGCCCAATCCACAACTGCCTACCGGTACAACAGTTCCTTCGCGACCTTCCCCGAGACTTTTTAAAATCTCAAGCATGAACCCCCGTTCAACTTTATTCTTCAAGGCAAGTTCAAGCGGATCGACACCCAACTCATGGGCAATCTCATTCATGCACATCATCAAAGCATAACTACCTTTGGGAGCTCCGTATCCTTGATATGCACCGGTCGGAGGAATGTTCGTGTAATAGGTGGTAACATCAAATTTCATATTCGGACACGACAACAAAGGCAAAGTTTTTGAACAGGCATTCATAGGAACCGTCAGACAATGATTTCCGTAAGGACCCGTATTAGCTCGAACATCCATGTAGACAGCGGTCAACGTCCCGTCCTTTTTCGCACCCATCTTCACGGTGATTCTCATCGGATGTCTCGTGCTATTGGCGATGAATTCTTCTTGGCGTGAGTTACGGCTTAAAATCGCTCTTTTGGTAACCCATGTGGCATAAGCAGCGACATCTTCTATAAGAATATCCTGTTTTGATCCATACCCGCCACCAACCCGTTCCTTGATGACTCGAACTTTATTCTCATCGATCTGACAGACTTTTGCCACAATCCTTCTGAGATGGAACGGTACTTGAGTTGAGGCATGCACGACAAGTCGATCGTTATCGATTTTAGTGTATACGATATGAGGTTCAGAAGGAGTGCATTGCACTTGCGAACTCTGATAGGTGCGTTCGATCACCACATCGGCTTCGGCGAAACCTGCGGCCACATCACCGATCGAACCGTGAGCGCCAGCAGCAATATTATGGCGGTTATCCGCATGCAACGGGAAAGGATAGACAACTTTTCCTTCCCTCTCATCGGTATTCATATTATATGCCTTCAATCCATCCGGTGCGCCGCTAAGGTATTCGGCGGGCCCATTTTGGATAATCGGCGCATTCGGGGCCATGGCTTCTTCAACCGTGAAGATCGCCGGAAGCACCTCATATGATACTTTGATGTTCTCTCTTGCGGCCAATGCTTGTTCCATTGTTTCAGCTACGATCGCAGCTACACGATCACCCACGTGCCGCACTTTCCTATTGAACAGACGACGATCATATGGAGAAGGTTCTGGATTTCCTTGGCCGGCGGACATATAGAAAACATCAGGACAGTTGAATGCGGTAATGATGGTGACAACTCCCGGCATGTTTTCAGCTTCGGAGGTATCGACTTCATTGACATATGCGTGCGCATACGGACTACGCAACATAACCAAAGAGCACGCTCCCGGTTCGACACGATCCTCGACGTATGATTTCCAACCGGCTACGAGCTGGCGACCATCGATTTTCGAAACTGATTTGCCTACGATGCTAAGGTTTTCTCTGAATTCCGGAGCTATCTTGCTTTTGTAAGCACCATGATCGCGAAGCTCACGTGCAAGTTTGACTGCCAAAAAATAATTTTTATATCCGGTGTCTCTGACGAACAGGCCGGACAACACATCTTTGATCGCTTCTTCAGTAGGGTTCGCATCGTGTTCAAGTAACCACGTGAGCAACAGTGCTGCCTGCGGTGCATTGTAACCGTCCTGAACAATCCCAGCATCGATCATTGCCTGCTGAACATAATTGAGCCGGCCTTTTGTCGACAGATCGTCAGCAGTACGGATGACACATCCTTCAACCTGACAGGCAAGCATGAGATTGGCGAATACCGGCACATCATTAACGACGACCGTGTCGCTCCCTGAGAACCCTTCTCCATCATCGCTATCACGAACGGCGATACATCCGATATTGTGAAGCATCGTTCTCAGACTATGCCAAGGTTCGACGGGAATTTCCATGTGGCGATTGTTTACCGTACAATGGATTATCATGTTTGACCTCCTTTACCGAGCGCTGCACGGCATTCTCTAAACAAATCAGCAATGGCCGTACCGAGTATATACCGTTTATACGTAGCCGAACCTGTAAAGTCATCGACAAATTCCACAGCCGGCAATGAAAACACAACTGGCTCGTCTACAGGTTCATAAGTCCCGTTGGCGATGGTTTCTTCAATTTCAGGAATCCTGAACACTCCACTTCCTTTTACTGCCGTGCAGAGACGCACATCATGAATTTCCTTGCTCGAGAGATCAGATCCCAGTGCTACGGTAACACTAGCCATTGATTGCTCGGTTAATGCAATGCGCTTTGATGAAACGAATCTTGTCGGTTTATTTAACACTATCGCGAGCAACAAACTGTCGGAAAAATGATCTTTGAATGCCAGATATTCCCGTATCGGGATATTTTCTTCAACAATTGATCCATCAGGACCGAGAGTGGCAAGAATCAACCGGGCTTTGGCTGCTACCACAGTCGGCATAAGGTATGAATCATCGCGTTGTAACGCTAGGTTTCCTCCCACCGTTGCCATATTCCTTCGTGTCCTTGATGCACAAAACCTGCAGGCTACTTTCATATAGTCAGGAACAAATCCGGTGTCGATTATCCTTTGGAGGGTAGCCATCGTTCCAATAGTAACCGCGTTCTTATCTTTTTCTATCGATTGTATCGGTAAGTTTGCCAAAGAAATCGCAATTGTCCCTGTCAACTGGGTTCCTAGACGATTGATCTCGGTTCCACCGGCCAGGAACACTCCTTGCGAACCCGCTTCACGCTTTAATTGTAAGGCATGTTCGACGCTGGTAGCTACAGTAAAAGATGATATCATGAAAATCCTCCTATCGAGCCTTGGCGAGCAACCGGTCACTTGAACGGCATGCGATCAATGCCAATGACTCCTCGTTGATACCGACAAGACGCTTATTATCCACGACAATGTTTCCATTTACAATAGTATAACTCGCCTGGTGGTCATATCCGCAAAAAATCAATGATGCGATGGGATCTGATTGAGCACCCGCGTAACCGATGTGGTTCATATCAAAAATTGCGATATCGGCGGCCCACCCTTCTTGCAAGATCCCTACTTTTGAAAAATTCAATAGCTTGGCACCGTTGTGTGTCGCCATTTTGAATACCTGGCGTGCTGTGATTGCATTCGCTCCCTGTTGAACTCTCTGGAGCAATAATGTGGTGCGTAATTCCTGCAACATGTCGGAACTGTCGTTTGAGGCCGAACCATCCACAGCGATTCCGACGTTTATTCCCATTCGCAGCATTTCACTGACTCTGCAAATGCCCGAACCCAAACGCATATTGGACGAGGGACAGTGTGCTATATGGGTTTGGCTCTCAGCTAAAAGGCGTAATTCATCATCATTGAAATGAATCCCATGAGCATAAAAAACGTCTTCTCCAATGAGATCGCACTCTTCCATCAAAGCCAACGGACGTTTTTTATACATCTCTATGCAAAATTGATTTTCATCTCTCGTTTCTGCCAAATGGGTATGTAACCGAACGCCGTGTCGTCTCGCGAGAGCGGCACTTTCTTTCATCAGTTCTTTCGTCACACTGAACGGACTGCACGGAGCCAATACAATCTTGTGCATAGCCATACCGTCAGGATCATGGTATGTGTGGATTACTCGCTCACTGTCAGCAAGTATCTGGTCAGCTGTCTGAACAACTGAATCGGGAGGCAATCCCCCATCCTTTTGGCTGAGGGACATCGAACCCCGGGTGGGGCTGAATCGCATACCTACCCGATCAGCCGCTTCAAACTGGCATCCCATCAAATCGCTGGTGAAACCGGAAGGATAGAGATAGTGGTGGTCAGTCGTACAGGTGCATCCGGTCTTGAGTAATTCAGCCATTGCCAACATTGAAGAGACATATACGGCTTCCTCGTCGAGGTGCTTCCAGATATTGTATAGGTAGCGAAGCCAGTCGAACAATTCAGCATCCTGGACCGCAGGCAAGTTACGGGTAAGAGTCTGGTAAAAATGGTGATGGGTATTTACAAATCCCGGGATTACCACATGATGCGAACAATCGATGATTCGACATGGTTCGACAGGTCTAATCGTTCCGGTAGGACCGATGGCTTTCACCTTGTTTCCTTCGATGAGCAAATCGACATCGGTTCGTGTCGGGCGGTCACTATCTGTCATCAGACAATAGATGTGTTGCAACAGTATCGAAGAGTGTATCATGAGTAATCCCACCTTTTAACAGCCGGTATCGTATTTGGCCTACCGTCGCGTGGTGATTGATTGCTTTTCTGGTTACAAAACGGATAATCATATCTCACAACGCATCGGGCGCGTAGATAGATCAGCTTAGGGATAAGAAAGCATATCACGTAATCGTTCATCGCTTGTCCCATCAAGCAGATTATACGATATCTGCCGGCTCTTTTCTAGTTTTATCCTTCCAGGCTATACGGTAGCATGGTATAGAAAGCTGCACAAATTTCCAAATCATCAATCCTGTTAATTTCATTCGGTGCATGTGCTTGCGATTCATCTCCTGGACCGAACCCAATCGCTGGAATCTTATGGCGACCGGTAGTAGCTACACAGTTTGTTGAAAAAGTCCATTTGTCAACAACTGGTACTTTTGCAAACAGCTTTCGATGAGCGTCGATCCCAGCTTGAACTAACACATGCCCTTCATCGATCTTCCAAGTCGGAAAATACAATTCTTGGTGATAATCTTTATTGGTCCATCCGATTTTTTCATACATGGGCATCTCTACGATTATCGATGCAGGGTCATCTCCGGTCGCCTTGCTTACGCATTCGCGGACTTGATTGATTGCTAGTTCAGCATCTTCACCCCAGGTAAGGCGCCGGTCGCAATATAACATGGCATAATCAGCTACGGCGCACTGACTCGGCCCCCGAACATCCATTTGAGATACCGTGATCGTTCCTTTACCTAAGAATCCATCCTCATCTGGTTGTAATTCAGTATTCAATTTTTCGATAGCCAATGCAGCCTTCGCTGCCTTGTACGCAGCACTCACCCCGCGTTCAGGGGCAGAACCATGACATGAAATACCCTTGAGGATCACCTTGATTTCCATTCTCCCGCGATGACCACGATAGAGTTTGCAACTGGTCGGCTCCGTAGAAACCACCAAATCAGGTTTGAATCGCTCTTCTTCTATCAGATATTTCCAGCACATGCCATCGCAATCTTCTTCCATCACAGTGAAAGTGAAATACACTGAGTATTCACCTGAATAATCGAGCTCTTTAAGAATCCTTCCGGCAGTAATCATACTCGCCGCACCGCCCTTTTGATCCGAAGATCCCCTGCCCCAAACCTTACCATCCTTAATCATTCCGCTGAATGGATCAAAATCCCAATTGTCAAGATTTCCGACCTCAACCGTATCGATATGGGCATCGAATGCCAATTGTTTGGGCCCGTACCCCACACGGCCAATTACGCTCCCCAATCCGTCAATTCTGATTTCATCGAATCCAGCCTCTTTGCATAACTCGACTATCAAACGGCACACATCCTCTTCCTTACTGCTATAAGATTTCACTTTTACTAGTTTTGAAAGATTTTTAGCAGTATAATCACGATACTCAGCTGCTTTTTTCCTGATCTGATCTTGGATGTTCATCATACTCTCCTTACCTATGTACTATTATGTTTATCTTCACGGCGCAATCGAATCCACTTTCTTCCACACCTTGGCAGCAACTTCAGATGCCTTCGCATAGATTTCTTGAATATCGAAAGCAAACTCTCTGTTTTTCATGACAAAATTTCCATCGACCATTACCGAATCAACACAGTTGCTTGACATCCCCCATACGATGTGGGATGCGGCATTTTCACTGACTAATGGCGTCGGATTCTCATACTTCAAGAACGTTAAATCTGCCTTGTACCCGGGTTCGACCCTTCCGAACGGAGCATCGAAATAGGTTGAAAGGATCTCATTGCCCCGGGACAATACCGAAACAAAATCCTGCGGCCACCAAGACAGTCCGGCATCCTTGTGTTTAAAATATGCGATTTTCACCTCTTCAAACATATTTCCGCCGCATCCGTCGGTTCCTAGAACGAGATTATGTACTTTTTGCAATGCATCGAAATATCCGACATGGTTGTTCATATTGCTCCGTGGATTATGGGCAAGATATACGTTACGTTCGTTGAGAATCTCGATTTCCTTATCATTGAGGAACAACCCGTGTACCAGCAACGTCTTGTCTCCGAGAAGCCCGTAATCATCTAAGCGTTCAACGATGTCCTTTGCGTACTTATGATGTGACCAGGTCACATCATATCTGTCTTCAGCGACATGCAGATGTAAGCCCCGGTTTGTTTTACGGCAAGCATCGGCAAGAAGTCCCATGCCTGCCTCGCTGATCGTAAATGGGGCATGCCCTCCGATCATTGCCTCCACAAGCACTGGTTCGTGCTCTTTTTTAGCAGCCTCAACTTCTATTGCAAAAGCGATATTCTCATCGATACCTGCTTGTATCTCGTCTGACTGGCCGTTACGATCGGTTACCTCATAGCATGTCATGCCACGGATACCTACCTGTCGCATTCCTCGCGCGATAGTCGAAAGAGAACCGGATATGAATGAAGGACTTGCATGATGATCGATGCAACATGTTGTTCCGGCCTTGATTGCATCAATCGAACATATGAGACTGCTGTACAGGCAGGCTTCTTCATCCAGAGCCCTGTCGAGTCTCCACCACCACTCTTTCAAGACTTGGATGAAATCATTCTGAGGACCTGCTTTGACAAGCATCCCTCTTGAAAGACCACTGTAATAATGGTGGTGAGAACACACCATTCCCGGTATGACAGTCATCTGTGATGCATCAAAATGCTTAGCCTGAGGGTATTTGGAAGCAAGGTGCTTCCCAACATCCAGGATCCTATCATCACTGATCACGACATCGACACCATCGTGGATATCGAACGGGAAGGATGTTTGAACTACGCGAGTGTTCGAAATTACAATCATCGACATTACAGTTCTCCTATCAATACTCGACTTTCCCCAACAGATACGGATGGACGGTGATCACTTCCTCGATGATGGCTGAAATCTGCTCGGGAATATCCCCATGGACCTGCCCGTCAGGATCGACCGTGCAATGTACGATGTTCGATTCAAAACGGACGAGCAGCTGATCTTCACCCATGAAAAATCCGGTATTTTCCGATTGATTGAAATCTTCTTCAAGATTGAAGATCGTACATTTGTCACGATAGGGCTTCCCGTCATACGGGCAGAACGTCGCACAGTTACCACATTCGTTACAGAACGCATCGATATGCAGTATTTGAAACGGATTGTCGAACAAATCGTTCCGGTACCGCATATCCAACGCAATATTTGCCCTGTTAGGGCATACATCCACACATTTATTGCATACATAGGAACACTCGACACACCGTGAAGCCTCTGTCGATGCAAACGCAGCTTCGTCACTCCCATCGTTAAGGCTCCTGTTCAACGTAGCCCTCTTTGTCCTCAATTCAGCGAAGAAAGCGTCTTCAGCACGTTCAAGTGCTTCCAAATCCTCTTGTTCGTCCTCTTCATACTCTTGTTCATGCGCATCGCACCCACAGTGATCATCATGGACATGGGGTTCTAGCGTTCCCAGAATGATGTCAATCGCTGCTTCGACAGCTGTTCGTGCAGAAGCTATGCAACGGACCACCGTTGAAGGCCCGCTTTGTGCATCTCCGATGATAAACACTCCTTCCCTGTTAGTCTTAAGTGTCTTCGCGTCATACACCGGATACCCATTGGAATCGGTAGGGATTCCAAATAATGCCAAAGATTCTTTATCGACTTTTTCGCCGATCGCAGTAATGATCGTATCAGCTTTCATCTGGAATGTCTTTTCCGTACGAACAGCCTTGCGCCGTCCTGAAGCATCAACATCTCCCAACACAGTGTTGCGACATACTAGATTCCCTTCGGTATCATAATACTCCGGGATTGCTAAAAAATTAAACTTAACGCCATCGGCTATTGCGTTACGGTACTCTTCCCGATCCGCAGGCATCTCCTTCTCACTGCGTCTGTATACGACAGTAACCTGTTGCACATTGCTTGCCCTTGATGCCACCCGTGCGGCATCCATCGCCGTATTGCCCCCGCCGACGACCACAACCGAAGCTCCCAATTCCAGCTCGATACCCGTTCGGGCTTTCTTAAGAAACTCAAGCGATGGTATGACGGTAGCGTTCCCACCGTTGATACCCAGATCGTTATCGACCTCGCTGCCGATAGCATAAAAGATATAATCGAACCCTTGGGCTTTCAACGCATCGACACTCATCGCTTCCTTTTTCACATTGAATGAAAACTTGACTCCATGTCGGGCAATGAAATCGACATCTGCTTGAATAGCCTTATCAGGAAGTCTGAAGGCAGGTAGAATATTCCTGAGTACTCCGCCCGCATGTGCTTCACGTTCGAACACTTCGGTTGCGAATCCCGCGCGTACCAAAAAATAAGCTGCCGACAATCCTGCCGGACCGGCACCGATCACCGCTGCTTTTACCGTAGTGGTTTCGGGTCGTTCCCATCGTTTCACATATGCTGCGAATCCGTTTTCAGCTGCTATCCGTTTCAATTCCCTGATTCGCACAGCCCCATCGTAATCCAAACGCGTACAATGATATTGGCATTGGTGATCACATATATATCCGGTGATGTTCGGAAGGGGGTTCTTGTCATAAATCAATTCCAATGCATCTGCATATTGTCCACGTCCGACAAGCTGCACATATTCAGGCACATCCTGATGAATCGGGCATGCCTGCACACACGGTGCGATATAACAATCGGTTAAGGGTAACGCCCTATCTACTTTGGCTTGTCCCTCTTCCCGGAAATCTTTTTTCACAACCTCCGAACTTTTGTATGCTGAAGCAAGCGATGCGATGCCCACAACATCAATGGCATGAGTGTCCTCTGCCTTTTCCATGATCGTTGCCATTTGCACCATCCGTGTATAACCACCTGGTTTGAGAATATCAGTCGCTAGCGTTATCGGCCTGATACCTACTTCATATAATTCTTTCAAAGTAAAAGCATTGATTCCTCCGCTATAGGAGATTGCCAGTCTGCCGCCAAATTTCTTTGAGAGCAGTGATGCAAGGGACAAGCTCAACGGTAACAACGCCCGTCCCGACATATAACACTCTTGGCCGGGTAAGATACCCAGATCATTCACCGACCCCAGAGTGTTGGTCAGTTTTATCCCGAAGCCCCTTGAAGACCTTTTAGCCAAAGCAACGAGTCGTTCGATCATAGCGATGGCATCTTCGTACTGTAAATCATGTTCGAACGATTCTCGTTTCAAATGGATGTAACCATATCCCAGATCATCGAGGATCGTCCTGACCATGTCATAACCGAGAAGAGTCGGATTCAGCTTCACAAACGTATCGAGTTTCTTTTCCGTTATCATGTACGTGCAGATCGCTTCGATCTCTTCGGGAGGACATCCGTGCATCGTACTTATGGTCACGGATGGTGAAATATTGCTTGAAATCCCGTTTATCAATGTACTTATCTTATTCTGAAGATGTTTGAACGGAGTACCTGAAAGCACCTCATCTTCAGCACACAAGCTCTTCAGGCTGTTAAGCGCTTCATTGAATACATCAGAGTTGCTGGCATCGATCATCGAATCGATGAATGTCTGCATCTTTTTGGTTTTTATTCCTGCCAGATCATAACCGACGCTCATATTGAATATGAACGAAGGGGATTCCCACTTGCCGTTGGCAAAGAGAAAGTCGAGAAGATGAAGTATCATATAGGCTTTGACATACTCATTGAATGCTTTGTCAAGGGTGAATTCGCTAGACCATTCAACATTATATCCTTCATCTCTCGCATCGATACAAGGTTTGTCTATCACGAGTTCATCCAACTTCTGGACAGTTTTCAGCTCGATGAACCGTCCGCCGCATACATAGGAAGCAACGATATTTTGAGCTAATTGGGTATGTGGTCCGGCAGCGGGGCCGAACGGAAGCGAGCATGATTGTCCGAAGATGGTAGAACTCTTTTTCTTCTTGGTTTTATAGAACTGGTCTTCGTGTATGCCAAATATCGTTTTTGTTTGCTTATATTCGGAAAAAATTCTTTCGATCAACTCTTCAAACGGCACAGGCCGCATCACATCACCCATAACTCACCTCTTCCCAATAAAAATCGCTGTCACATCCTATGGTAATTCTAAAGGAGAATCGCTCAAAGTCAATTATTTTTGCAACACTTTGCAACAATATTGACTGTTACCATAATAAAAGCAAATCCTTTTCGAATAATTACCTAATAATCGTTCTTTGACAACATGGCGTTTAGCCGATATTGTAAATAATTATGAATACCTCAAATTACTATTAAATTTTTATCATTCTGCAAATTATGATTTTTAATATTTACTTTTTGCGGAACATCGTTATACTCATAGAAGTTAAGTCCAGAAGAACCGGGAGGAATTTCTATGTACCATAATCTGATCAACCTAGCGAAACATGAAGCGATTAGAGCAAAAAACGTGAAACTCTGCAGGGAAAAACATATTGTTTATCCGACATTCGCCCAAATGGTTGATCCGAAGAAAACTCCTGAAGGCATCAAACAGAAATTATTAAAGACAGGATTATGGGATGTTGATTCAGCAAATCTCTTCAGAATCAACTGGCAAAACGAGCCAGTCGAAGCCAACGGATTGTTCGGGGATGTGAATTTTGTTGAAGTTCCAAGGGAAATTACCGGTATCAGAGCCAGAGTCTTTGCCCTTGTCGGTAAATATTTTCCTACCGGTGCCCATAAGGTGGGAGCAACGTACGCTTGCCTAGCCCCTGCATTGGTTACCGGAAACTTCGATGCCGTTGAACAGCAGGCGGTATGGCCTTCCACGGGCAACTATTGCAGGGGAGGTGCGTACAATAGCGCGCTACTCGGCTGTAAATCGATCGCGATACTACCTCAAGAGATGAGCCTTGAACGCTTTAACTGGCTCAAGACCGTCGCGGGTGAGATCATCGCCACTCCCGGCTGTGAATCCAATGTGAAGGAGATCTTCGACAAGTGCCATGAATTGGATGCCGAACGTGGAAAACATATTGTGATATTCAACCAATTCGATCAATTTGAAAATTATCTTTGGCATTACACCGTTACGGGACAAGCGATCGCCGATGTGCTGGAAAGCCAGGGTATTAAGAGTGAAAACGTACGCGGCTATGCTTCTTCAACCGGTAGCGGGGGAACATTGGCTGCCGGAGACAAGTTGAAAGAACTATTTCCCCATCTGAAAATAGCCGCTTGCGAAGCTTTGCAATGTCCCACTCTGCTCAGGAATGGGTTCGGAGGTCACAGGATCGAAGGAATCGGTGACAAGCATGTCCCTTGGATCCATAATGTGAAAAACACCGATATGATCATTGCAATCGATGATCGGGATTGCATGGATATCTATCGTCTGTTCAATGAACCGGAAGGTCTCGAGTATTTACAAAAATTAGGATTGTCTGCGCGAGATATCAGCAATCTCGGATACTATGGAATCAGTGGCATCGGGAATCTTCTCAGTGCGATCAAGATGGCTAAGTATTATGAGATGGATGAAGATGATGTTGTGTTCACGATTCTCACCGACAGCTCTGAAATGTATACCTCAAGGCTCCAAGAATTGACTATCAAACAAGGCCCGTTCACAGCGACTGATGCCGTGAAAGCCCATTGTGGTCCCTTCTTGCATCAACAGCTCGACAATATGGCCGAGCTGGGATATTACGACCGTCTTAAAATCCATAATCTCAAGTATTACACTTGGGTTGAGCAGCAAGGCAAGACCTATGAAGAACTCAACGCCCAATGGTACCAGAAGGATTATTGGACACAACTTGCTTCCTATGCTGAGAAAATCGATCTGTTGGTTGAGGAATTCAACAAGGACGTGGGCCTGATCGTTTGATGATTTTTCCGGAGGACACGATGCGGTTTTGGTATGAATGTAACGACTGTCATGAAACTTACAACACAGACACGATCATGTATCGCTGTCCGAAGTGTCAAAAAACCGAATCATCGGACTCCGAATTTTCAAAAGGTAACTTGATAGTACGCTTTGAAAAAGACGACCTCAAACGGTTATCCGCAATGCAAGATCTCTGTGCGCAGGATTTCTTACCATATGATATTCCCGACATCGCTTGCTATCCGGTCGGACCTACTCCTTTGGTGTATCCCAAACGGCTCGGACATTATTACGGATTGAACTCGCTTTCATTCAAGCTCGACAGCGCTCTCTTATCGGGATCTTTCAAAGACCGTGCGTCACAATTGGTAGCGGCTCAGGCGATTGCCCACAATGAACATGTCATAACATTGGCTTCAACAGGTAATGCGGGGGCTGCGATGAGCTGCGCAGGGGCTGCTTATGGTCTTGATGTCGTATTGTTCGTTCCTGAGAAAGCACCGGTAAACAAACTGATGCAAAGCATCCTGTACGGAGCGACTGTCGTTCCCGTACGAGGTACGTATGACGATGCCTTCGCTCTTTCGATCGCCTATACCGATAAGTTCGGCGGGATAAACCGAAACACCGCTTACAATCCAATGACAATCGAAGGGAAAAAAACCGTTTCGATCGAACTGTTTCTCCAGCTCGGCAAAGCTCTTCCCGATATCATCTATGTTCCTGTCGGTGACGGATGTATTTTTGCCGGAGTATACAAAGGATTTTATGATCTTCGGGAAGCTGGCCTTATCGATAAAATTCCACATCTCGTATGCGTACAATCGGACAGTTCACATGCGATTTCTCAAGCATGGCGGACAAGAAAGTTCGAATCGGTCAAAGCGACAACCCAAGCTGATTCAATCAATGTGTCCCTGCCTGCAAACGGTAGGATGGCAGTACGCTATATCGATGAATCAAACGGATGGGCTATCGAAGTATCAGACAGCGAACTATTCGATGCCCAACGGGAGTTAGCCAAAGAATCTGGAATATTCGTAGAACCTGCAGCGGCTTGCGCTTGGGCGGGAGCTCGTAAAGATGCGCCGGACTTACGACGCAGGTTCAAAAGCAATTGTACGGTCTGTGTATTGCTTACGGGAATCGGGTTCAAAGATATGGCAGTATTTGACAAAACGGTTCGGATGCCCGCTCCCATAGATAATTCGATCGAGGCCATGACAAACCGTTTCAGCTGAAAACCAATCTCATATTAATCCATTCCTATCGGTTGAATCGCATCTTCAGTGGTGGTATACTTGTCCAACATTCCATGGGTGGTCGTTCTGATAATCATTGGAGGAAAATGCGATGGAAAACATTTTGATAGGAATAGCTATTGGTTTGGCACCGATGTTAGTGATTCTTATCGTTCAATATTCGAAGTACAAAGTCAAAGAAAAAGAACATGCCAAGGAAATAGGACGCCTTAAAGGAATGCTTTCAGATAGGATGGATTTGGAATCGGAAGGTTTGAATAAGCTCAAACAAGAAAATGAAGAATTGAAAAAACAAAATGAAAATTTGCGCATCAGCCTGAATACCTATTCACAAAAACCCGGAAGAAAAGAAATCGCAAGGCTTCAAGTATATCAAAAGGCCGTTGATCGCCTTACCATAAACAGTCCTGGATTCGGAGCTGCCTGGCAAGCTGCCTTGAAAGAAAGTGAAGATGAATTCGAGAAAACCTACATCGGGGTACAACCGTTCATCAGAAGGCTTATTCCCTTGAAGAATTCAGAGGCAAATGTCGTAAAACTCGTCGAAGACGATACTGACTGAGCAATCAGTCATCCTCGTACAGCTCATGCACCACATCCCAAGCCTCCGCATCGCTTGACCGTAATCTGCACAATAGTTTGTAATGGTACAATAATAGTCCCAGTTGCTTCTCGATTACATTGCGAGGTGCTTCAGAAACCACAGCTTTCAATTCCGGTGCATCCATCGGCAGCTTCACCAGTCTGTCGAATTCCGCTACCATGTCGTGTCTCTTACATCTCAGGAATCCTGGAAATTCGAGAATCATCAGCGGTGTGTATGGATGGCGTTCAAGCGAGACCGCAGTCGATTCGATATCTGCGTCGCAGGCATCGTCGGGAAGTTGTTCAAACATCTCTCGGGTAATATTCATGTTCTCAACCTCCTTGACCGACTTCGATGCGCTTGCTTACCTGGTCGGAAGTCACGAAGCGCACTTTGCCTTCAAATGGGTCATGATCGACATATGTCGATCCGTTTACCGATTTGATGAGATCGATTATCGCGAAAACTCGCTTATCCTGAGCATATCGCAGCAGGTCTTCGATTGTTGCCTTGACGCAAAAATCACCCGCGACTCCGGCAACATACACATCGCTGCCTTCGATCATATTGATTCTGCGGCCATCAAAGAAAGCCGAATATTCTTCACTGTCGTATTGTCTTGCCTTGTATAGCACGGAACCTTTGCAATTAACTGCCAATTTGGCTCCAGGCGTATCATGAACGCAGTGGACGGCAAACGTATTAAATGATATATGATCAACCGGATGGTCATCGGCAGTAAGAATCACTTGGTCGAACAGATTGGCAATCCGATCGATTTTCCTTGCCATCTCCAAATCGGCACCCGGGACTGCCAACGCACCTCCTGCAAGGAAATCAAATTGCATGTCGACTATGATCAATGTATTTCCTGAACCTTTCATGCTTTGCATGGTACACCATCATCGCATTGGATTCAACTCTTTGGCGATTGGCGGAATTTAAACTGATAATTATCTATCTGCTTGCGGCGGGGAGGTTCATTTAAAAGAAAGAAAATAAAAATACTATTTGGATTAATTACATACTTTATATCTTCACAACAACTTTATTGTCACATATAATGACAACAGAGAGACATAAGCATCTTTGAGCGTGCGAGAGGTCCATGATGAAAAAACACCACTTGGCATACATCGTCATAGTATGTATCGGCATGATGATACCGGTTCTTTTCAGCAGCTGCGTTCTTTTCGAATTCTTATATAGTAATGCCACCACTGTCCTCGCCAACGCATTGAACAAGGCTATTGCAAGAGGCTATGACACCCAAAACGAAGCAGCTTTCGGAGAATCAACGCGGTCTGCTTCGAGAGACTTGCCGGAACCAGAAACTGTCGAAGAAGGTTTGACCATCACCATTGAAGAACCCGTAACAACTTATGTACACGTGCGAAAAAGAAATGACGATAATACTGATTGGAATGAAGATGTTTCTCCATTGGAACCACCGAGCAGAGACGATCAATCAGCACCTGGACTTTGGCAGATCGTCATGGATATCGACAATACCTTGACAGTGGACTTAGACAACTACAGCAAGTATGGATGGACATTCAACGGAGAAGTGACCGAAACATTCGATGCTCGATTCGAATATCATTTGGATATCGGTGGATCGGAATCGGAAACAACATCAACGCTGAAATCAGCGATCACTGAGATCACTATCAACGGATCGGTGACGGTGAGTGGAAAAGATAGCGGAACGGTAGTCTTTGACAACATGAGATTTGAAGTTGAAGAACATGATGATCAGGAAGAACCGTTTTGTAGCCATCTTGATGGGACCGTGACCATGGGAAACAAGGATCTGACCGATGACTTCGCCGATTATGTTGAAGAAGAATTAGAATTGAAGTAAGTCAACGACTCTCCTTTGATGAGCTCACACCTCCGGAGAGTCTTGTTTCTGTTATCACCAAAATAGTATATCAGGCTTTTCCTTCGCTCATGCACATGATGATATGTTCTTTTGCAATGTCGACCATTCTTTGGGTTGCAGGAGCGAGCAACTTCATATAATTGAGTTCGTTCGGATTGGCATCCAGCGAAGCTCTCAGTGCTTCGATCACTCCCTTACGCATGACAGTACTAAAATTTATCTTGGCAACACCTTTGGTGATGGCTTTTTGGACATCTTCCGTGGGGATGCCCGTTCCGCCGTGCAACACCAACGGAGTATTTGTCCTTCCATATATTTCATCGAGTAATTCAAAGTGTAATTCGGGTTTTCGTTTATAGAGTCCATGGGCATTGCCGATCGCCGCTGCAAAAGAATCCACCTTGGTCTCTTGTACAAACTGCACACATTCATCGGGATCGGCCAAACCTACAAGATCAGCGTCAATCGCCGCACCCTCACCTTCATGGGCATCTGCTGCCTGACCAATAACGCCTATCTCGCCTTCAACCGTCACACCGCAAGCATGGGCTGCTTCGACAATCTTCCTTGTATTTGCGATATTTTGTTCAAGCGGTAACAATGATCCGTCATACATGACGGAAGTCATGCCATAGCGCAGGCATCTGATGACTTCCTCATATGAGGGGCCATGATCCAAATGGATCGCAATCGGAATCTTCACATCCCGGGCTATTGCCTTCACCATCGCCACAAACGCATAGCCTCCCATATAATGAAGCTCATACTCTGTGGCAGCCACTATGACCGGAGCGTGGAGCTCTGATGCGGCTTGGACGATCGCCTGGGTGTACTCAAGGTTGTTGGTATTGAACGCTGCTACTGCATAATTTCCTTCGCGAGCTTTGATAAGTAATTCGTTGGTTGTTACTATTGGCATGCTGGTGCTGCTCCTTGATCAGCTTCCCCGAGGATATGACACATAAAGCGTTCGGTCAATGAAAAAACATGCGTTTAGCCCATTATTTCTATATGTGTTGTGATTCACGATCACTCTTCATCCGAATCTTCTCTATCTCACTTACTTCACAACAACACGGTAGAGCGGATGAAGACGCGATATGGTTAGTATCCGCCCTAGGTCTGTTACCCTACTCTTTTCATCGATTAATCTGTCGGCTATACTCGCTACATGGAATTATTCGATGTTGCGATAATCGGAGCCGGAGTCGTTGGTGCCGCGATCGCAAGAGAGCTTTCTAAAACCACCGCCAGAGTCATCGTGTTCGAGCGTGAAGCAGATGTCGCTTTTGCCACGAGCGGCCGTAATAGCGGAGTCGTCCATTCAGGCATCCATTACGCGCCCGGCTCCCTCAGGGCTCGATTGAATGTGGCCGGTAACGCATCAATGAAAGATGTGTGTAAAAACCTCAATGTCCCATTCGAGCAAATCGGAAAACTGACCGTAGCTTTCGATCAAGACCAAGTATCACAATTACATCGGCTGAGAGCACAGGGAGAAGCCAACAATGTTCCCGGCCTAGAGCTGTTGGATGCTACCCGGATGCAAACGTTGCAACCTGGAATCGCTGGCATAAAAGGCTTATATTCTCCCACTACCGGTATCGTAAACCCGATGCTGTTGACTATTGCCTTGGCTGAGCACGCACATGAAAACCAGGTCGTGTTCAAGTTTCTGCATGAAGTAAAAGCGATCGGATCACATTATGACGAGCCATTAGTGATGACATGCGCTACTCCCACCGGAGAGGTAAGTTACAAAGCGAAGGTAGTCGTCAATTGTGCCGGATTGCATGCTGGCAAGATTGCTATGCTCACCGGGTTTGATTCGTATACCGTGTATCCGTGCAGAGGAGAATATTTTGTTCTTGATAAACAGCTTAAGGATGAACTAAATATTCTCGTGTATCCAGTTCCTGGCGCTCATAGCGGTGGCCTCGGCATTCATCTTACCAAAACAACGGAAGGCAATATCCTGATCGGTCCTAGCAATGAGTACATCGATGACGGTGACGATGTAAGTTCCACGAAAGCTATCATGAAACAGTTGAAAGAAGAAGGAAGCGAGCTGCTTCCGTCACTACAGACCGGCGATTTCATAAGAAGCTTCGCAGGAGTTCGGCCGAAACTCACTCCGCCCGAACTTGGAGGATATCACGATTTCGTTATCGAGGCACAAGAGGATATTCCCAGGATGATCCATCTTCTGGGCATTGAAAGCCCCGGACTCACCAGTGCTCCCGCTATCGCCCGAATGGTGGTCGACATGATCGACAGTCACATACCGCTCTCCTTGAAGCGGCATTGGAGTGAAACATTCAAAGAGAACACAAATCTGTATCGTCGCTGTTATCCTCTGTCCCATTACGATCTTTCAGATAGGCAGGAACTCATGCGAAGCAATAGTGATTACGGAACGATAGTCTGCAGATGCGAACAGATTTCCAAAGCTGAAATACTATCGGCAATAGATCGAATATTCGGACCGATCACCCTGAATGGCATAAAGAATCGTTCCAGGATCTCGACCGGAAGGTGCCAGGGAGGGTTTTGTATTCCCAGAATCGTTACGATTCTCAAAGAGTATCATGATATCGGCAGTAAGGATATTTGGTGGAAAGGACCGAATTCTCCTATGTTCATCGGTAATTTGCGCACAGCGGGAGGATCTGACAATGAGTGAAGTAATGGTCGATGTGTTGGTGATCGGCGCAGGTCCTGCCGGAATTGCGGCAGCTACATCCGCAGCGCGCTTTGGTGCTGAATCAGTCATGTTGATCGAAAGGGATAACCGTCTGGGAGGAATACTCTTCCAGTGCATTCACAATGGATTCGGACTCTATCGATACAACGAAGAATTAACCGGCCCTGAATACGCACAGAGGGATATCGACGGGCTATTAAAAAACTCGGTGATTGTGAAAAGCAACACCTTCGCGGCTGATATCATCCGTAACGATTCGTCATTCGGTGTTTTGTTGCTCTGTCACGATAATGCAGAATGGATTTCAGCCCGTTCGATCATCTTGGCCATGGGATGTCGCGAACGTACCGCCGGCGCGATTTCACTTCCGGGACAGCGTCCTAGCGGAATCTATACCGCTGGGACCGCACAACGATTGATGAATATCCAAAATGTGAAAGTAGGAACAAGCGTGGTAATCGTGGGATCAGGAGATATCGGCATGATCATGGCAAGACGGATGACTCTGGAAGGATCCATCGTCAAGGCAGTAACTGAAATCATGCCGTTCCCCGGTGGATTGGCGCGAAATATCCATCAATGCCTTCATGATTTTGGCATACCTCTGTTCTTATCCACGGGCATTTCACAAGTGTATGGGCGCCACAGGGTCGAAGGAGTCAGGATCGCACCGGTTGATGAAAACGGACAGCTTAATGATTCGGAAGGTCGCGATATCGAATGCGATACACTCCTTCTTTCAGTCGGACTGATACCTGAAAACGAGTTATCGAAAAAAGCTTCTGTCAAACTCGATCCGCGTACGCAAGGTGCGATGGTCGATGCCAATTGCATGACGAGCGTTCCCGGTATTTTCGCTTGTGGGAATGTATTGCACGTACATGATGTCGCCGATTTTGTTACCGAGGAGAGTGAACTCGCCGGAAACGCTGCTGCACGATGGGTAGCCGATCCTTTGATTGGTCAGTTATCGGTTCCGGTAAGCTGTGCCGAGGATATCAGGTATACGGTTCCCCAAAGCATCAATGAGATGAAAGAAACCATTATCTCACTGAGAGTTGCACGTCCCCGTCCTTCATGCAAAATTATTATCCGCCAAAAAAATCGCATTCTGGCATCCAAATCATACATTCGTCTTCAGCCATCCGAGATGGTACGCATTCCGGTTACCATTGAGAGAATCGAGCCTGTGGAGGTGTTTTGTGAAACCACAAGATGAATTCACCTGCATCGTATGTCCGCGGGGATGCAGACTCACCGTGGATGGTGATTTACTGGTTTACGGGGCTCGCTGCTCGAAAGGACTTACATGGGCGAATCAGGAATTGAGTTCACCTGAAAGGACCGTATGTACGAGTGTTCTGGTAACACACGGGGATCGATTACTCGTCAGCGTTAAAACCGATCGGCCGGTACCCAAAGACTCGATGCGATCAATAGTTCAAACCTTGTACGACATCATCGTCGAAGCTCCGATCGCGATGCATCAGGTTATCGTAGAAAATCCTTCAGACGTACGGTGCAATATCATAGCCACCCAATCAGTCGAGCGCATAGGTTAAAGGATGTGGATTGTTTTTAATCGAATAAGAGTTCCAGTGTTATTCTGACTTTTCGAGATCCGTGTGTGATCACGTCACCATAAGCGTTATCGAAGCCTCTGACGCCGTAGAGACCTCCCGGGACAAGAGTATTCCTACGGTTTACACCGTATTTTACTTCAATCGCAAGACACACGCTAAAAGCAATCCTCTTTCATGGATAAAGGATGATTTAGTCAAATTCGAAGGAGTCTATGGCTAATAATCACGGTTCTCAGCTATTGATTAGGATTGAAGCCGTCACAATGGAATTTCACATCCTATCATAATCACCGTGCCCTTCATACCTACAAAAAAGGATGACCGATCGATCATCCTCTTCCTTAGCTGCCGAAGAACAGACTTGAACTGTCACGCCTTATAAGGGCGAGGGATTTTAAGTCCCTTGTGTCTACCAATTCCACCACTTCGGCGCCATTGTCATACTAACTATTGGAGCTTGGTTCGTCAACGCCCTACCATATAAAAACTTTGGCTCTTTTGTGTTGATTCATATAGTGGATGATCTATTTCTTTTGTTTTTCCAGTTTGTATCTGCGGATATCGCTCTATCGGTCTTCACGAATTCATGAAAATGTTGCGACTGAGAGATTGACACATGTGATAAAACCATGGTTAAGTTAGTTATCGCTAACTTATATTTCAGGAGTTGAGCATGCCATTGACATTCGTAAAGGTAGGGGAAACTGCTTGCATCAGGGCAATTACAGGAAAAGACGAAACCCGACGCTTTCTTGGGGACCTCGGTTTCTCACAAGGTCAATCAATTACTGTTGTGGCAGATTTGGCAGGAAATATGATCCTATCGGTAAAAAATGCCCGGATCGCATTGGACAAAACCTTGGCGAACAGAATTCAAGTCATTTGTAAATAATTAATAAACAGGTACGTGACATATGAAAAATTTATCAGATATCAGACCAGACGAAACAGTGATCGTCATAAAGGTTTCCGGAGAAAGCTCAACTATGAGAAGAATCATGGAAATGGGAATCACCAAGGGAACAGCCGTTACTGTAAAGAAGATAGCTCCATTGGGCGATCCGATTGAAGTCACTGTGAGAGGGTACGAACTCACACTGAGAAAATCTGAAGCCAGTCAGGTATTGGTACATTAATAAATTAGCATCTGCTAACGAAACGGAGATACGTATGAAACGCACTATCGCCCTTGTCGGAAATCCGAATTCCGGTAAGACTTCGATATTCAACGAGTTGACCGGAAGTACCCAATATGTGGGTAATTGGCCTGGAGTTACGATAGAAAAGAAAGAGGGAACTCTCAGGAAAAACAAGCACATCAAATTGGTTGATCTTCCCGGGGTCTATTCACTGTCACCCTATTCTCCAGAAGAAATCGTAACGCGAGATTATCTGGTAAGCAAGGAAGTCGATCTTATAGTCAATATTGTCGACGGCACCAATCTTGAAAGAAATCTCTACCTGACCAGCCAACTGATGGAAACCGGAACTCCGGTCATCATCGCGTTGAATATGATCGATGCGGTTAAAAGATCCGGGGCTTCAATTGACAGTGATAAGTTATCGTTACTGTTAGGCATGCCCGTAATTGAAACATCCGCTGTCAAAGGCACCGGTCTGGAAAACCTTGTGAATACCATCGCGGACGAACATGTGACAGCATCGAAACAATTCGAATATTCACCGGAAGTCGAATCGGCGTTATCCGGAATTACAGCATTGCTTCCGGATGCCATCGCACAACATGCAAGACGTTGGCATGCGATAAAGTTGTTTGAAAGAGACCAAAACGTTTTGATTCGGATGCAACTTTCAGATGAGGTAAAAAATAAAATTGAACATATCATCGCTACCACCGAAGCGTCTCTTGACGATACCAGTGAAGGAATCATCACCAACGACAGGTATTTTGCTATCTCGAACATCGTCAGCCAATGCAGTATACAAGCCAAGATCCAGGGAAAGCTCACTTCAAGTGATAAGATCGATAAGGTGGTGACAAACAGGTGGATAGCCATTCCCATCTTCTTTGTTGTCATGTGGGGTATCTATTATATCGCGATACAAGGTATCGGAGAGCTCACCATCGGTTGGATGGAATGGTTGTTCGCCGATTTCATCGGAGCCAATATCCGATTATTGCTCGAATCGGCTGGAACATCGGCTTGGCTGACCAATTTGGTAGTCGAAGGGCTCATCGGCGGAGTCGGATCGGTTCTTTCGTTCGTTCCCCAGATGATGATCCTGTTCTTTTTCCTTTCTCTCATGGAAGACAGCGGATACATGGCTAGGGTCGCATTCATCATGGATCGCGTGTTTAGAAAATTCGGTCTTAGCGGGAAATCGTTCATCCCGATGCTGATCGGAACCGGATGCTCGGTACCGGCGATCATGGCTAGCAGGACAATCGAAAACCTCAGAGACCGTAGAATGACCGTCATGCTGGTACCATTCATCCCGTGTGGAGCGAAGTTGCCGGTATTTGCCCTACTTACGGCTTCATTCTTCTCCGGGAGCGCTTGGGTCGCCTCGTCGATGTATCTGATAGGAATAATCATGGTAATCATATCTGGAATTGTCTTGAAACGTACCAAGGCCTTTGCCGGGGAGTCTGCCCCGTTCGTAATGGAACTGCCGTCCTACCACATGCCCCGTATAAAACAGGTGGCTATCCACATGTGGGAGCGAAGCAAGATGTTCATCAAAAAAGCCGGGACAATCATTGCTTTGGCTTCGGTACTTATCTGGATCGCACAATCTATCGATTGGACGTTCGCATCGGCCGACCCGAGCCAAAGTATTCTCGCTTCGGTTGGAAAGATCTTGGCACCGCTGTTCGTACCCCTCGGATTCGGTACCTGGCAAGCCACGGTAGCCATCATCACGGGATTGATGGCAAAAGAAACTGTCGTTTCGACCTTGCAAATCGTTCTGGGAACAAACGGAGCGGATATTATCGGATTGCATGATGTGTTTAGCCCGTTAAGCGCATACGCGTTCATGATCTTCATTTTACTCGCTGCTCCGTGCATCGCAGCGATCGGAGCGACATACAATGAGATGAAAAGTAAACGATGGACCTTTGCAGCGGTGCTGTTTCAAACCTCGGTGGCATATATAATGGCACTGTTTGTTTTTCAATTCGGCTCATTATTGATTAGGTAAGGTTTCACATGGCAAATGTTATCGTTGGTACCATAGTGATAATCGTCGTCGGATCCATCGTGTTCTCGATGATACGGGCACGCAAGAAAAATACAGACGGCTGTTCAAGTTCATGTGGTTCTTGTCCTTTTTCTTGCGAAAAACGTCATTGACTTACCTGATAGCTTGTTGAGATCGGCGCATTTGTTTATCATAAGAGCGATGGAACAGAAACAGCGGACGACTCTTGATCAAGAAGCATTGGTAGCCCTTGAAGAAAACCTTCCTTTTTGGAAAGTGCTCTCCGGTCAACAAAAAGAAACATTATTGGCTTCGACCGCGCGGTTTTCTTATAACCGGTGGAGCCTGCTACATCAAGACAGGTCTGAGTGTACCGGATTGGTCATGGTATTACATGGCCGGCTGCGTGTGTATATCGTTTCGGATGGCGGCAAAGAGATCACATTGTATCGGCTTTTCGAAAGGGATGTATGCATCCTTTCCGCTTCGTGTCTGATCAGGAACATCACATTTGATGTGTATGTCCAAGCTGAAACAGATACGACTGTCCTGCGAATAGCCACGGATGCTTATCAGAAGCTTGCAGAAAATGATTCGAGGGTTCAGGACTTTACCAATCAATTGGTCTCGTCGCGTTTTTCGGATGTGATGTGGGTAGTCGAGCAAGTAGTATTCATGAGTATCGACAGGCGCTTGGCCATGTATTTGCTTGAGATGGCAGCGATGAGCGATAGCGATACGTTCAACACTACCCATGAAGCTATCGCGCGGGACCTGGGCAGTGCCCGAGAAGTCATTACAAGGATGCTCAATCGGTTTCAGGAAGAGAACTTGGTGACCGTCTCCCGAGGGACGATCACCCTCCGAGACAGAGACGGTCTTTACAAGCTCACCTGATTATTTTCAGATTCCCAGCATCGTGCGAAGCATCGCTTCGTTTCGTACTCCGACCTGTTTGCCAACGGCCTTTCCTTCTTTGAACACTATCATGGTTGGGATGCTCATTACTTGATACTTCATTGCCAATTCCTGTTCGTTATCGACATCTACCTTGCAAATACTGGCTTCTTCTGCTTTCAAGGTTTTGTCAAACGCATCAAGAATTTCACCTTGGATTTTGCATGGTCCGCACCATGCTGCCCAAAAATCTACCAGGACCGGGACTTTGGAATTCAATACATCGTTTTCAAATGAAGCTTCGGTTACATGTTTTATCATAATATATCTCCACATTTTTATTTTTTCACATGATGCGACAATTGAAATGAAATGACAGTGACCAAGTCACCAATATATTTTGTAATAATTCCAAATATATGATATATTGTAATCAATTCAGATTTTCTGATCAAAATATTATTTCTATAAGGAGAATTAATTATGGAAGAGACACGTTACCAGATGCCGCTCATCGGAGAACTAGCTCCCGCATTCACCGCGGTTACCACTCAGGGGATGATAAATTTCCCCAATGATTACAAAGGGAAATGGGTCATCCTTTTTTCACATCCGGCGGACTTCACCCCAGTGTGTACCACCGAATTCATGACATTTGCCACGATGATGGATGATTTCAAAGCTCTGAATACCGAATTGGTCGGACTTTCTGTCGACTCGCTGTATGCCCACATCGCATGGTTAAGAAAGATCAAGGAAATCGAATATAACGGTATGAAGGATGTTGAAGTGACATTCCCCTTGATCGAAGACATCCGGATGGATGTTGCCAAAAAGTACGGCATGATCCAACCCGGGGCATCGAACACCCAAGCCGTTAGGGCTGTCTTTGTCATCGACCCGAAGGGAGTGATCAGGACCATCCTCTACTACCCCCTTTCGACCGGTAGGAACTTTGATGAGATAAAGAGAATTATCCTTGCTTTGCAAAAAGCCGACAAGGACCATGTGGCAACCCCTGCCGATTGGCGCCCGGGCGATGATGTGATTGTCCCGACCGCAGGTTCATGCGGAGTTGCGAAAGAACGGATGGAGCAACAGAACGATGACATGTATTGTCTCGACTGGTTCCTTTGTTTCAAGCGTGAAGGACAGAAGAAACACTAAACATAGTGGATGCAAGTATGCGGGCGGCTCAATTTCGGCCTGTCTTACTTGCATCCTGTTTATATAACGGCTAGGATGCTCCCATGAACGACACTATGGGATACATGGTCGACACCCATTTCCACCTCTTGGAGATGGCAAAACGGGGTGTAGATTGTTCATCGCTCTTGGAACAGATTGAACAGCTTGGCTTTTCTGGCGGGATGGATATCGGGTCCGGTTGTTGCGATGTGCAAGAGCGCCTGTTGTTGGTACAAGGTCATCCCTCAATCAAAATTGCCGCCGGGATAGGACCTTGGGGAGCTCAAGGAGATAACGATATCATCTCACTTGTGCGAACATCTGCTGCGACATGGGAGCATGTTCCGATTGATTGTATCGGCGAGATTGGTTTGGACAATTATTGGAAGTACGGTACGGTAGAACGACAAATGCAATTATTTCTTTACCAACTCGACATCGCCAATGAATTACACCTACCGGTGAGCATTCACATGCGTGACGCTGATGAGCAGTTAAAGGCAGTTCTGGACTCAAGGGAATTCCCTTTCGGTGGAATACTCCATTGTTTTTCATCACATCTCAAGATTGCCCGTAAAGCGTGCGACAAAGGGCTCTACGTATCCTTCGCTGGAAATATCACCTACCGGAATAACGGACCTCTGCGTGATGTATTTTGTTCGATTCCCTTATCATCGATACTTCTTGAAACCGACAGTCCGTATCTTTCACCCGAACCATTAAGAGGTAAAACCAATACGTGTGAACATATAGTGCATACGTATCACTATTGCGCTAATTTGCTGGGCATTGAAACAGAGCTGTTAGCCAAGACCGTGAAGGCCAATTTTGAACGACTTACCGGTTGCTATGGAAAACACGCCGTAACGGGAGTTCGATAACAGGCGCTGTCTTATCAAAATGTATTCCCACATCAAAAATCGGATCCAGCGATAACAACACATCATCAGCGACCCACCCTTCCAATACATCGTTCGGTATGATCGGTTTATTCTGTGCCTCAACAATCCACATGAGTCCCATCGGATACGAATTGTTTATGTACTCATCAATATAACGGGCTGAAGGGGCCAGAACGGTGATAACTTGCAGCGAATGCATTTTTTGGACATGTTGCAAAGCGACACTTTTGGTCATCTGCGGATTTTGTTCGATCAAGATCGGATTACTGTCTTCTAACCCGGCGGTGATGGTTTCGACTATCTCATAAGCATGTATATCATTTTGATCGTACAGAATAGCTACCGGGTGTGTGACATACGACAATTTTTCGTTTACATGTGTTACCGCAGCCAACCATCCTTCATCATCGGGCAAGGTATTCAATACCACATCGAACAGAGTTCCTTTATCGGGTGACATGCCAATTCCGACCATCACAGAAGGATGCGCGCCAAGCAGTTGCTCATCGTTCGAGCTTATCAGGGTAACAAGCGGACTGAACACCGTGATCTGCGGATGTAGCTGTGCAACCCGCTTGGCCAAATAATCATGTAAAGATTTCGTATCAGACAATTGCACATAGCTTATTTCATCGATGACAAAACGTTTTCCTTTCAATACATATCTTGCTTTTTCACTTAACAGCATCGATCGGTCGAAATTCATATCCAAGTAATATCGGTCCGTGAACAAAACGACTGTCGGCAAACTGAAATAGACCAGGGTCAAAACACCGCATATGAAGGCAAACGCAATGATTATTGATGCAACTAAGCGAATAAATCGAGATGACATATACGTACTCTACTCGTCCGGCTCGAAGCGGTCAACAGCTTGTCACAACGTTTTTTCCGAGAAATAGATGTGTTCGATACGGTTGACCAATTGCGTACAAAAGCGATAGAGTTTTACATGATACAACATCCACTTAACGAATAAGGAGAGGATAGATATGGTTTCCTACAAGGAACTTGGCTTGGTGAACACCAGAGATATGTTCGCGAAGGCCTTCAAAGGTAAGTATGCGATTCCTGCATACAATTTCAATAACATGGAGCAGCTCCAGGCAATAATCCAGGCATGTGTCGAAACTCGTTCCCCGGTAATTCTTCAAGTATCGAAAGGGGCGAGAGATTATGCCAATATAAATTTGCTCAGGAATATGGCCAAAGGCGCATCCGAATATGCCAAGGAACTTGGATGTGAGATTCCGATCGTCCTCCATCTGGATCATGGAGACAGTTTCGAAACCTGCAAGGAATGCATCGACAACGGGTTTTCATCGGTGATGATTGACGGATCCCATTTTAGTTATGACGAGAACATTGCACTGACGAAGAAAGTTGTTGATTATGCGCATAAATTCGATGTGACCGTCGAAGGAGAACTCGGCGTGCTGGCTGGAATCGAAGATGAGGTCTCTGCCGAGCATTCAACCTATACACAGCCGTCAGAAGTGTTTGACTTTGTTTCAAAGACAGGAGTCGACTCCCTGGCAATCTCAATCGGAACAAGCCACGGAGCCAACAAGTTCAAACCCGAACAATGTACTCGCAATGCAGAGGGCATTCTTATTCCCCCCCCGCTTCGATTTGACATTCTTGAGGAAATTGAGAAAAAACTTCCCGGATTCCCCATAGTCCTTCACGGTTCTTCTTCGGTTCCGCAACAGTATGTGAAAATGATCAACGAATATGGCGGTAATCTTAAAGATTCCGTAGGGATTCCTGAAGAGCAATTGCGCCGGGCTGCTAAATCAGCCGTGTGCAAGATTAACATCGATAGTGACGGTCGCCTTGCGATGACAGCACTGATCAGGAAAACTCTTGCTACCAAACCCTCGGAATTCGACCCTCGAAAATATCTTGGCCCGGCGAGAGATGCTTTGCGGGACATGTATAAACACAAGAATATCAATGTTCTCGGTTCCGCAGACCGAGTCAATATCGCATAAGAATTACGACAAGGTTGAATCATATGTTCAGCCTTGTTTTACATTTGTGAATAAAATGGCTTTAACTACAGCACATTCCCCTTTGACGAGCAATATCCATTATGGTATAGTTGCCTTCGTGCAGGGATAATGCATAGTAATCTAATTATCAATGTTGTTTCATTGAGACAAGAGGAGTGCGATTGGCTACCAAGGATTTACGGATCAACAGACAGATCAGGGCAAGAGAAGTATTGGTTATCGACGCCGATGGCGAACAAAAGGGTGTGATGAACCTCTATGACGCAATAGAACTGGCAGAGCAGTCGGGACTTGATTTGGTCGAGGTTTCACCCAATACCAATCCTCCCGTATGTAAAATCCTTGATTTTGGCAAGTTGAGGTATGAGCAAGAAAAGCGGGTCCGTGAGGCTAAAAAGAATCAGACAATCATAAAAGTTAAAGAAATCAGGATGCAACCCAAGATTGAAAAACACGATCTTGAGTTCAAGACAAAATTCATCACCGAATTTTTGGGTGAAGGGAACAAGGTCAAGATTTCTGTTAGATTCAGAGGTCGAGAAATGGCTCACCCCGAATTGGGCAAAGCGGTTCTTGATAACATACTTGAACTTCTTACACAAAATGGAGTAGCATACAATCTTGATCGCAGTGCTGTGATGGAAGGACGAATGATGTCCATTATTGTCAGCCCTGCGAAAACGAAACGTTAGCAAAATCATCCCGTAGGGGTTGAATATTTTACTGCTGCTCCAAGGGTTCTTGTTCCTTGTGAGCGCGAAAGAGGTAGTCATGCCTAAAATGAAAACAAGAAAATCCGCAGCAAAGCGGTTCAAGGTCACAGGGTCAGGCAAAGTCCGTTACAAGAAAATGGGACTGCGGCACATCCTTACGAAGAAGAGCTCCAAACGCAAACGAGATTTGCGGCACAGCGGTGTTCTTGACGCATCAGAAGTACAGACCGTGAAGGTCCTGCTTCCGTACGAATTCTAAGGAGGGTGAACAATGCCACGAGCAGTTGACGGAACAAAACACAAGGACCGAAGAAAAAAAATTCTTGATCAGGCGAAAGGTTACTGGGGACGCAGAAGTACCAATTATCGTATCGCCAAGGATGCGGTGACCAAAGCTGGTCAGTATGCATACCGCGACCGCAAACGGAGAAAAAGAGATTTCAGACAGCTTTGGATCGCCAGAATTTCTGCTGGTGTTCAGGCGGAAGGTTTGAATTACTCTCAATTCATGCACGGTTTGAAGCTTGCGAACATTGAGATCAACCGCAAAGCTTTGTCCAACATGGCTATTGAGGACAAGGTTGCCTTCTCTCAGCTTGTTGCACAAGTTAAGACCGTCTTGAACTAAACAAGGAGGGGTATATGATGTCTACACTGGACAAAGTCCAACTTCTCGAACAAAGGATTGTAAAAGCAACTGTTTATATCCACAATCTCGAAAAGAAGATTGAGGAGTTGGAGGATGAGGTGAAAGTCCTCTCCGTCCACAATGAAGAGTTGCAGCAATATGCTGACAGCTTCAATGCCGATAGCAAACTTATCGAAGAGAGCATCAATAATGCTCTTGACCAACTTTCTACTATTGAAGGACTTGATGATGTCGAATTGCTTGATGCAACCGCTTCACAGGATTTGGAAGAAGCAGATAGGTTTACCGCTGGCAGCGGGATATCGATTAATGAGGTATCCTTGGACGATCTTGTCAAGTGAGGACTTTTACAATGCTCCCGAACGGAACCTAAGATGGTTCCGTTTTTTTTCTTACTGTGATAGCATGTAAGACAGACATGATAGGCCTGCGGTGTTTGGTAAAGAGACAATTCTCTTGGCTCAAACTACAACCATGGGAGACGGCATAGTCTGGTTGCATTGCTCCGGCGGAGAGGTCTGCCTCTTTGAGCAGGAACAGAATGCCAGGCAACTAGTTTCCCCCTTGAACCTTAGGTTCAAGAGATATCCTCCGAACTGCACCGCAGGTCATTTTATAGGAATTCCAATGGCACAAAAGCAATCACATTCCAAATATCGGGACATCTTGACCGATATCGTGTATATCACCTTACCTTCGGATTTTAAAAAAGATGGTTTGAATTTCCCGTTTGATTTGTCAACACCGATTCCGGTCCAGCTGCCACCCGGAGCCACATCTATTGATACTCAGACCGGCATCAGCATCGAATCAATAGCGGCAGCAATCATCAAGCTGCTTGCATATAGACCACATCATGAACACATTTCGTATTACCGTAGCATGCTTCTGGCGATGCAACCGGATGTCGAGCAAGAACTCCAACTGGCTGCGATCGCAAAAGCTAAGCAGAAAGATTATGAATTTGCCGAAGAACTCTTTCTGGCAGCTAGTTCAATCAATCCGTCAGCGGAAGAACTGTATGTGAATCTTTCGATCCTCTATGGAGAGCAAGCCCAGAATAGCCGAGAACATCACGATGGAACGGGATTTGATTATTACACGCAAAAGCAAGTTACCGTTCTCACCGATGGTTTGGAAAATAATCAAAATTCAGAATTGTTGTTGTCGGAATTGGGAATGCTCCATCTGTTTCTGGGTAATGAGGAAATCGCTCTGGATTATCTTAACCGTTACCTGACTATCGCAACACCTTCTGAAAAACAAAAATCGATTGCCAAACGAGCTGCCGAAATTTCCAGGAAAATTGAGGACGACACTACCCTATTCGCTGCATTCGATGAGATGCAGTTAGGTAACAGCGATCAAGCGTTACGCCTTGTCGAATCCTTTATCGAGCACCAGCGAAATTCATGGAACGGATATTTTATCAAGGGATGGGCACTACGTACCCAACAGCGATTTGAAGAAGCCGGTGAAGCTTTTATCCGATGTCTCGAACTCGGAGAAAAAAACGCCGATATTTATAACGAACTTTCATTGTGTATGGCCGGATTGGAGCAGCACGAACTTGCGAAGGATTATATGGAGATCGCTGTCGAACTTGAACCTGATAATGTGAAACTCTTAACAAATCTTGCTTTTATCTGCTTAAGAGACGAATCATATGAGACAGCTCATGAATTATATACCAGGGCAACGTCAATAGATCCCAACGATCTTTTGGTTCAGCACCTCGGTTCCGAATTAAAGAAACGAATCGACTTCGGGGAGGACGATGATGTCATCGATGCCTGAAGCACGCGTGTTCCATTGCATTTCCGTCGACGATACGTTTGCCTTGGGTATAAAAATCGGCGAAGCGAGTCCTTCAGGCTCTGTCATTTCTTTGCAGGGCCCACTCGGATCGGGGAAAACGGTGTTGGCCAAGGGTATCGCCGTCGCGCTGAACATCGATGAACCTATCGTGAGTCCCACATTCACTTTGGTACAGGAATATTGTGGTACCCGACGGTTACACCATATGGACTTGTATCGTCTCGAAGGACAAGAGGAATTTGAGAGTATCGGCGGTGAAGAGTTGTTGTATGGTGACGGAATCACGGTAATCGAATGGAGCGAGAAAATCGAAGCATTGCTCCCACCCCATACAATTAACATTTCTATTTCGATCAATGATGACCAAAGCCGAACCATCACGCTCCGGGGTTTACGATTATGAATATTCTGGCAATAGAGGCAGCTGGCAATACATTGCAGCTCGCTGTAAAAACTATCTCGTCATTTTCGACTAGTGCTGCGCAAACAGGGCAACATACGAGTGAATTGATCATTCCAAGAATTCTGGAAGTGTGTGAAGCAGCCGATATCACAATGAAACAAATCGAAATGGTCACCTGTACGAATGGCCCTGGATCGTTTACCTCTCTCAGGGTTGCCATGGCTACCGCAAAAGGAATTTGTTTTGCAAACAGTATCCCGTTAGTCAGCATCGGAACACTCGATGTCTATCATTATCCAGTAAAAGATGTGAACATTCCAATTGTAGTTGCACTGGATGCAAAAAAACAACGGTATTACTGTACACTGTTTGAGTGTGGAAGAAAGATTATGGGCGATCTTGACGCAACGGTAGCTGAATTCGTACCTTTCATCAAGCAATACAGGTCAATCTATATCACAGGACCCGATGCGAATGAATTTGCGCAGAAATTATCAGCGATCGTACCGGACATCGATATTCAGATAGACATTTTGATACATAGAAATTACTGTGAAGGACTAATGGCATTGGCATTGTCAGAATTTGCAAGACGTGGAGCTGACGACATTTCAACAGGACCGACCTACATCCGCAAAAGTGATGCGGAGATGGTGTTGGAGAAAAAATTGAAAGCCGCACTTCAACAGGTAGGAGAATAACATGAGTACCGAGACATCAAAGGCCGACATGATTATCATAGGAGGAGGCCCTGGGGGCCTTTCAGCGGCACAATACGGAGCGAGAGCCGGTTTATCGGTCCACGTATTCGAAGAAATAGCACCAGGCGGACAAACCTTGATCGTAGACGAATTGGAAAATTATCCGGGATACGATGAACCTATCACAGGATTTGACCTTGCGATGAAATTTGCCAATCAAGCTGAAAAGTTCGGTGCGGTGATCCATTACGGCGGTGTTGATGCGGTAACCCATAAGCAAGACGGATCGTTCGATGTGCAAACTTCCGAAGGGTTGTTCAATGTACCGGTGGTGATAATGGCTACCGGTGCAAAACGACGCGAATTGGAAGTCCCCGGAGAGCTGGAATACCAAGGCAAAGGGGTATCCTACTGCGCGACATGCGACGGACCTTTTTTCAAGAATAAAAAGATCCTCGTTGTCGGAGGCGGTGACAGTGCGTGCGGAGAGTCCTTGTTTTTATCAAAACTCACCGGGCAAGTAGTGATAATACATAGGAGGGATCGTTTCAGGGCACAAAAAGGAATCGTCGGCCTTATGGAACATGATGATCATATCGAAATCAGGCTTTCACATATCGTAAATCGTATTGAAGGTGATGGGAAACATGTTACCTCTGTCAACTTACATGATATTGCTAACGATCGTGATTACGACGAAGCTTTTGATGCGGTGTTTATTTTTGTCGGTGCACTACCGAGAACCCAGTTGGTGCCTTTTGTAGAAACAGATGAGAGTGGATATATCAAAACCAACAGTCACATGCAATCTTCAGTCCCAGGCTTGTATGCGATTGGCGATGTGAGAGACACTCCTTTCAGGCAGGTCGTCACCGCTGCATCAGACGGTGCCGTCGCCGCCCACAGCGCTGCAGAATATATCGATGCATTGCATGGGCGTGCGTATCTTTAACTATTCATTAAATTGGAAGCGTTTCAATTACCAGCCGAATTGTCTTGACTGTTCACTGATTTCAGTGGTCTAATTAAGACATGAGAATACTGATGGTCTCGAGTGAGGCAACCCCATTTTCTAAGACTGGGGGACTTGCCGATGTTTCTTCGTCTTTATCGACAGCTTTGGCCAAACTCGGTCATGACGTCCATGTGATACTTCCCAGATATGGGATTACCCCTAAGCCAGAAAACACGATCAAAGGACGTTCTTTTGATGTGGAATTTCCCGATGGAAATCAATTTGTGACATGTTTCGACACCATGCTTGACCTAGTGCATGTGCATCTGATCGAGCATCCGTGGTATTCCGAACGCGAAGGAATTTATGGACAAACTTCATTCTCACCGTATATGGATAATGCGTTACGTTTTTCTTTATTGAATAAAGCTGCGTTGATATGGTGTAAAGAACACCATTGGAAACCCGACGTGATCCACTGTCATGATTGGGCTACCGCTTTGGTCCCCTATCTACTGAAGCATGAGAGATCTACGTTTTTTTCAGATACGTTATCGGTATTTACCATCCACAACCTTGCGTACCAAGGAGAATTTCCAAGGCTCGATCTGCTGCTTTTGGGAATCGGTGCGCATGAGAAGTTTTTCATGGGCGACGGAATCGAGAAACGATTCAACATGATGAAAACAGGCCTTGAATGGGCTGATGTCATCACCACTGTTAGCAAGACCTATGCAAAAGAAATCCAACAAGAACAAATGGGATGCAATCTCGATGGGTTGTTAAGATCCAGATCGCACCATGTATTCGGGATATTGAATGGGATAGACACCGCTCAATGGAATCCATCGACAGACCAGTTCCTACCGGTTCATTTCTCAGCAGAAGACCTTTCCGGAAAACAAGAAATCAAACGCCGTGTACAAAAACGCTTCGGGCTCCCCATCGATGACAAGGTAGCACTGATTGGCATCATCAGCCGGCTTGCCCAGCAGAAGGGATTCGATGAACTGCTCTTCGGACAAATGAATGCGCTCGAACACATCCTGGAAACATTTTCCACCCAGGTCATTATCGTAGGTACTGGAGACAGACAGTATGAAACCATGTTGAAGAAGATGGCGACAAAACACTTGAATTTATCGGTAAACATGATATTCAGCGATGAAGCCGCCCACTTGGTTGAAGCAGGAAGTGATTTCTTCCTCATGCCGAGCAGATATGAACCATGCGGACTTAATCAGATGTATTCATTGGCATATGGTACGATTCCTATCGTGAGAAAAACAGGGGGCCTGGCTGATTCGGTTATCGATATCGATCACAATGAAGAAGCAGGCAACGGGATAGTATTTGAAGAAATGTCATCAGATGCTATAGTTAATGCGGTAACGCGAGCCATGAAATTGTTTTTAGAAGAACCTGAGACCCTATTGGAAATGCGCAAGCGGGGGATGAAGGTTGATTTTTCTTGGAATCATTCGGCTCAAGAATATGTGAAGATCTATGAAGGGTTAAAAAAGAGGTGAGACAATGGGCAAGAAAAAAGCAATAGCAATCGTACTTGGAGGCGGCAGAGGGACTCGGCTCTACCCACTTACAAAAGATCGCTCAAAACCTGCAGTTCCATTTGCCGGTAAATATCGACTTGTAGATATTCCTATTTCCAATTGTATCAACAGCGGAATCAAACAAATCTACATTTTGACTCAATTCAATTCAGCTTCATTACACAACCATATCGCGAATACCTATATTTTCGATACGTTCTCAAACGGATTCGTTGAAATCTTGGCTGCGGAACAAACCTATCATAACAATGATTGGTATCAAGGAACCGCAGATGCGGTACGCAAGAATCTGAAGCATTTTGCCGACCAACAGCCTGACTATTATATCATTCTTTCCGGAGACCAGCTGTACCGGATGGATTTTGAAGAAATGCTCCGCCAGCACATCGCCAGTGAGGCAGTGCTCACCATTGCTGCAAAACCGGTATCAAGGGCAAATGCTACCGGATTGGGAATCATCGGCGCTGATGAGAAGGGCTATATCACCAAGTTCTATGAAAAACCCGCACCCGATCTGGATATCTCGGATTTTAAGATTCCCGAGAAGCTGATGAAGACCAGCTTGCACATGAAAGTAAACGAATCGAACGAATATTTAGCGTCGATGGGCATTTATATTTTCAATGCCAGAGTCATGGAAGAGATACTCCAATCCAATACATCGACCGACTTTGGAAAAGAAATTATTCCCGATGTCATCAAGACCCACAAAGTCAGCACATTTTTGTTCGACGGATTCTGGGAAGACATCGGAACCATCAAGGCTTTCTACGATACGAATATCGACCTCGCTTCGATTTCCCCGGCATTTAATTTTTACGACGAAGAGATGCCGATATACACCCATAGGCGTCATCTGCCGGCCACCAAGGTAAATTTCTGTACTATCAGCAGTTCACTCACGAGTGAAGGCTCGATTATTACCAATGCATATATTGTGAATTCGATTATCGGTGTGCGTACGCTGATCGAATCAGGGGCAAGTTTGGATGGAGTGTACTGCATGGGAGCTTCATATTACGAAACAGATGAAGAGAAACGTGATAATACCAAGAAAAAAATACCGAACATCGGAATTGGCAGAGCTTCGATTATCAGACGTGCGATCATCGACCAAAATGCCCGAATCGGTGATAACTGCCGCATCGGAATCGATGATATGCAGAGAAACGAAGGTGATTTCAACAATTATTCAATCCACGATGGTATTATCGTAATTCATAAAAATGCCGTAATTCCTCATGGAACGATACTTTGATTTCATTAAATTCGATTTGTACTGCGAGCGACGGGTTCATACCGTCGCTTTTTTAGGCAAATGAGTATTTATAGACAGCTTCCCGCACAGGAATATCGGAGGGCACGAACTCAAGTGCCATCAAATCGTTCAGACTTACCCATCTCACTTGTTGGTGTTCATGGAGGGATAGCCGAACCGGATCCTTCGTTTCGACCCAAAACGCATGCAAATGGAACAATGTGTCGCGATGGATAAAATCATGTTTATGAAAACATTGTCCAACATGAACCGAAAGACCGAATTCCTCTATGAATTCCCGTGCCAATGATTGTGCTGGAGTTTCTCCCCATCTATGCTTACCCCCGGGAAATTCCCACAAGCCTCCGATAGCTCCTCCTTGTCTACGTTGAGCCACAAAGTATCTACCTGATACAATCAATACGCCAGCTGTTGTTATCCGTTCTTTGGTCGATTCATAGGCCAACTGATTTTTCTCCTATAGTAAAACGGCTTGAGGGAATAAAAAATGCATTAAAGCGCAGGCAAGGACGACAAATCCAAGATTACGTTTGTTCTTTTCGATCAATTTTTCAGTTCGTTCAAGCATCTCCTTCTCAAAACGCCTTCCCTCTTCCTTAACAGCCTGTTCTCCTTTCTGTTTGAATCGAACCATGAAAGTCAGACAGTAGACGACCAATAGCAATATGACAACGACCGGGATAAAATCACCAATCAGTATCGGGCCGGGAAGAATCGGAAAAAAGATCTTAATCGCTACGATTGCCAGACCTCCCAATAATAACAACAATTGGGTCCTAAAGTTCGTACGCAATGAATTTTTCAGCCGGATAAAAATCAGTAATTTGCCACCGTAATAATCTACAAGCAGCAGTCCAGAACCCAATATCATGTATAGAACAGCAAGAAAATATCCTTGTATCATATGGCTTTTTGTTCCAACAATCTGCAAGCATGGCCTACGTACTCGGTCAATTCATCCGAATCAAACCACCCGTGCGATGTTCTTGCGAGCATGCCCGCTTTCTGGTGAATTACCGCTGCATTGACAGCAGCTATCATCGGCTCGGCATGTTGAGCTAACATGGCACCGATAATTCCAGCAAATACATCACCGCTTCCAGCGACTCCGAGGGCATTGTTCATACCGTCCACGACCATTGGAACCGAATATTGTCCGTTACCGTCAAACAACCACACCACATGGCTCCTGTATACCAAGACCACATGTAGCATGGCAGCTATTTTATGCATCGACTCGATAAACGATTCACTTGAACTATTTACGATTGAGGTCTCTTGGGCTAACAACGGCATGCCAAGTCTTTCCAGCATCCGATGCAGTTCACCCGGGTGCGGAGTCAGTACGACCTTATTCAACGACAGGTTAGCTAGTTTTCCTTTTGAAAAAAGACTCGCAAAGATCGTGATCGCATCAGCATCCAATACCGTCGGAATCCCGCTGGCTAGAATTTCAAACAATTGCTGTTCATGTTCAAATCCCCAACCGGGTCCGGCTACCAAAGAAGAAAATTCTGAAACTAACTCATCTGCCAGAATAGTTTCTCCTTTCATTATTGATCGAACTATAATTGTAGGTGAAGTCGTTGCGACAACCGAGGAAATCTCATCGTCACAACAAATGGTAACCAATCCCGCACGAGAATGAAATGCTGCCTTTGCAGCCAATCTCGGAGCTCCCGTATACTGTCGGCTCCCAGCAAAGATTCCGATATGTCCCCGCTTGTTTTTATAACTATCCTCTTTCAAGCGAACCACTTCAATGTCACTTTCATCACAAAGCAGAGCACTCTTCTCCGCACGAGCCAACAGTTGTGGTGGAAATGACGGATTCACTACGATTACCTTCCCCCAGGCTTCTCTTGAACCGGGATGATAGCATGCTGCTTTTTTTAACCCCATGGTCGCGGTTATGTTTGCATTGATGTTAGGATGAACGCTTTGAAGCGTATCCGAACAGCCCGAAGGTATATCGATAGCCCAGATATGAGCTCCCCGCTCGCGTTGTCCATTCAACAGTTTGACTAAAAAGGCAGCTTTTCCGGTCAAACTTCCCCTCAATCCAGTCCCAGCGAGGCCATCGATGATGATATCGGCATGTTCGATCAACGTCCGTACCTGCGGTTCTATGTCTTCGGCTTCGACCGACAGCTCATACGTTGTAAGTCCCAGTGAAGCGATCATCGTGCGTTGGATCAAACAGGCATTGGAAATGTGAGAACCGACAAGCAACACACCGATATGCTTGAAATCATCCAAATAAGCTTGCCGAGCCATGACAAGGGCATCTCCCCCGTTGTTACCGCCACCAGCGACAAATAACAATTTGGACGTTTTCACTTCTTGCCTTTCGGTATTTTCCAGAAAAGCATTCCAGCCCTTGATTCCTGCCTGTTCCATTAAAACAAGTTCGGGAAAACCCCATTGGCGTTGGGCGTCGCGATCAATTTGCTCCATAGTCTTGGTACTTACCAATGCTTCCATACCGTCATGATAATAGCTGCAACGCTACTGGTCAATGCAGAGGTAACGGATATATCATGCTCAATCCAGTAGCACAATAATCTTATTTCGTGTTACTATATGAAAAGTATGACAATCTAGTACCTATCAGGGGGATAATATGTCAGAAATCATTCGATTCGGAGTCTCGATGGAAAAGGAGCTGGTTGAAGAACTGGACAAACTCACCATCAATCAAAATTATGCGAATAGAAGCGAAGCGATTCGTTCTCTCGTTAGAAAAGAATTAGTAGCCAACAGCATTCAAGACGATGACACGGAGGTGACGGCAATTGTCCAATTGATTTTCCATTATACTGTGCAGTTGGTAAGGAATCCTATCGATCGATACGCTTCCTTACGCCTCATCACCAATCTCCAACAGCATCTTGAGAAAAACATCTGCATGAAAATCCTCATAGTTTCAGGCGTATGCAAAGAAGTTCGAGCCTGGGCCCAAGAACTTATCGGACAACGACACGTAATCGGAAATCTTACGTTTGTCGCTACCGAAGATGTATTCAAGGGGTTGTATTGATGAGTTCGATAATCACATTAGATCAGGTGGAAGCCGGCTATGGTAAAGATCCTGTGATCCACAATGTCTCCTTCTCGGTTGAGAGCGGAACCTTTGTTGTGATAATTGGCCCCAACGGAGGTGGAAAAAGCACGTTACTGAAACTATTATGCGGAGCTCTATCTCCAACTTCGGGTACCGTTACGGTACTTAACACGCCGTTGAACTGTGAAGCGGCGAAAAGATGCGTACGTATCCAGATCGGATATCTTTCACAAATCCAACAGGATCCGAAGATTGCCATATCAGTATTGGAAAGTGTACTCATCGGCCGATGGGGATCATCTTTTTCTTGGTTGCACCGATGCAAGAAAGAAGATTATCAAGCTGCATGGGACACCTTGGAGCTTATAGGAGCACAGCATCTGGCGACAAAGGATATTAGGACACTTTCAGGTGGGCAGCGTCAAAGAATAGCTCTCGCTCGTGCTCTTGTTCGCAAACCGCCGTTGCTTTTGATGGATGAGCCGACCACTTATCTGGACCCTGAAAGTAAAGATGAATTTATTCAATTGATTCGATCTCTACATAAAGAATTGCATATCACGATGATAACAGTCACACATGAACATATGCCGCTTATGAAACATGATCGATTGCTGAAAATAGAGGACGGTCACATATTCGAGTTAAATGGAGAAATGGCATGAACGCATTAATCCAAGCTTTTTCTCTACCCATCATCAGGAATGCTTTTATTGGCATGGTAATCGCCGGGGGGACATTATCGCTATTGGGAATCATTATCGTCTCATTGAATCTTACTGCCATCCGTTTCACACTGATGCATACGGGGCTATTGGGTGCAGCCGTTTCCACTGCCTTGGCCTACCCTCCAATATTGGGAGCTTTTACCCTGGTAGTCCTTTCTTCTGTTCTCATGGCTTCGATCAGTAACAAACGTTCGATTTCCACCAGTTCTGCGAGCGGTTTGATCATGACGGGTTCATTGGCAGGGGCTTTTATCATCCTTGCGGTATCCGGAGTCCCCGCGATGCACGTGTTCGATATCTTTGCAGGCAACATATTGATGCTTACGAGCGGAGACCTCATTCTTGTTTTTGCTTTGGGAATTTTCATTCTCCTTTTCTTCTCGATTGCCTACAGGGAAGTCCAATTAGTATTGCTTGATAAAGAAACCGCCAGGAACTTGGGCGTACCTGTAGATGCCATTGCCATGATCATGTTCATTCTTCTAGGTGTCGGGGTGGCCACAGCGTTAAGACTTGTAGGGGCTTTGCTAGTAGACGCTTTGATTTTGCTCCCGGCAATTGCCGCATTGAGAATCGCCAGAAACTTTGCGATAGCCTTAGTGCTCAGTTCGGCATTTGGCATGCTTTCTTCCATCGGAGGCTTTCTCATCGCATTGGCATTGGATCTTCCCGTAGGGGCAAGCACTGCACTGGTGTCAGCGATTATCCTAGCTGTCTCGTTACTATTTCCAAAAACCACAGTAAATCACATCGAATAGGAGCATATGTTTATGAAAAAAAATGTATTTGTCATGATCTTCGTCACGTTGATGTTCATTGTCAGTGTACCGGTGTTCACCCAAGCTTTTACCGAAGTCCAGCGGGAAGAAGCGGATTCACAAGTTGTCATAGCTTCGACTTCTTGGGTATCTGCAATGGCTGAAGCAGCGGGAGTGCACGTAACCAAGATTTTAGCTCCTCTAGAGTTAAGGCATCCACCAGAGTATGATTTCAGACCTTCAGACATCATTACTGCTGCTGAAGCGGATGTCCTTTTGTGGGCAGGTTATGAGAGTTTTATGAACGAATTGGCTCAAGCTGCAAAAATCCCTGAAGAAAAAATCATTAAGGTTTCAACCAATAATTCTCCGGACCTACTCAGAGTATCGGTGAGTAATCTGGCTTCCCGGTTGAAGACAGAAGAATACTTGAACGATTGGCTAAAGGAGCTTGATGAATTTGAGCTCGCTGTTTTGAATAACACTAAGTTACACAATACCGGAAAGATAAAAGCTGCGGTGCAATTTCACCACCAGAGTTTAGCCAAATGGCTGGGATACGATGTTGTCGCGGTGTTCGGTCCTGAAGAATTGACCCTTGGTCAATTACAGACAATCGAAGCACTTCAACCACAGATTATTATTGACAATTGGCATAATGCCAGTGGCCAATCTCTCGCGACAGCTGGCAGGACCTATGTCCAATTAATCAATTTCCCGGGTCAAGGTGAAACAACATCGATTCTAGAGGTATTGAGATATAATATGGAGTTGCTCGGGCTATTGTGACAATAGCCTTGACATATCGATTCTTTTTAATTACCGTTTGTGTGTCATGGGGTGGCCATGTGAGGCCTGAGATCAAACCCGTTGAACCTGATCTGGATAATACCAGCGAAGGGAGACATGTTTCTTCCGCTATGAATCCCCATCGACAGCAAACCAATGGAGGAGGTGTATCATGAAACACCGTTTCTTAAGTTTGGTGGTTGTCATCCTTTTAATCTCGTCGCCCATATTTACCGCGGCACAAAAAGAACAACCCTACCAACAGGACAATGCTATCACAGTTTATGCGTATGATTCTTTCGTATCTGAATGGGGTCCAGGGCCTGCCGTAATCGCGGGATTCGAACAAAGTACGGGGATAAAAGTACATTTGGTTTCGGTAGGCAACGCCTCAGAACTGTTGCGTCGTGCACAGTTGGAACGAAACAATCCGAGAGCCGATATCATTCTTGGTATTCCGAACGGATCGTTGGGACAAATGCGAGATTCAGGATTGTTCGAAGCATATGTCCCGCGGGCGATGAATGAAATCTTTCCGTTCTTACATATCGATCCTGATAACGTATTCATCCCTTTCAATTACGGAGTATTCTCGTTTATCTATGATTCCGATCATATCGATACGCCACCTGTCTCGATGCAGGATTTGCTTGACCCCACATGGAAAAAGAGCATTATCCTCATGGATCCCCGCACATCGAGTGTCGGAATGGGACTTCTTGAATGGTCATATGCCGTATATGGAGAAAATTATATCTCTTGGTGGACAGCCCTCAAACCAAATATTCTCACCATCGCTGATTCATGGTCGTCAGGCTATGGATTGTTCACTCAAGGCGAAGCACCGATAGTCATCAGTTATACCACGAGTCCCGTTTATCACATCATGGCGGAAGATACCGACCGTTATGTTTCCACGGCATTTGAAGAAGGCAATGCGCTGGTAATCGAAGGTGTCGGTATGCTTACCAGTTCAAAAAACAAAGATGGAGCGAAAGCATTCATCGAATACCTGCTGACCGATGCCCAATCGACTATTGCCATTGCAAATGTCATGTATCCCGCGAATATGACTACCGAACTTCCCCCTGCCTTTGACGTGATCGCGCAACCAAAGAAATTGTTGAGTATTGACTTTGAAATCCTTGTAAAAAATCAGGATAGATGGCTTACTGAATGGGTGGAGGCAATGAGCAGATGAAACAAGGTGCTCCCAGATCTGTCTATCAACACAGTTCATTCTATTCATTGATAGGTCTTCCTGGATTACTCATACTCATCGTGCTTTTTATTATTCCTCTTGCGATACTTTTGTTCAACGCTTTTGTCGATGACGCTGGCACTGTTACTTTTCAAAGAATTACATCGATTGTAACGAACCCCTATATCATACGGATATTGGCCTTCACATTGTTCCAAGCATTTTTGAGCACGTTCGTTTCAGTATTGGTAGCCTTGCCCGGAGCATATCTGACATCCAATTTTGAATTTAAGGGAAAACGTCTGATCAAATCACTTTGCATGGTTCCGTTCGTATTGCCATCCATTCTTGTAGTATTGGGATTCGTGATATTTTATGGTAACAGCGGGATGGTAAATCGGATGTTGATTCAATTGTTCGACTTGAACGAACCACCTTTACACATTCTCTATTCGTTCAAAGCCATTATCATGGCCCATGCTTTTTATAACATACCGATCGCGATGGGTCTCATCTCATCGTATTGGGAACGTTTGCCTGTGAGCGCAAACCAAGCAGCCTCTACACTAGGAGCAAGAGGCTTCACAACATTCAGGACAATTACGCTACCCCGGTTGACTCCTGCGATCATCAGTGCTTCCACGCTGGTCTTCTTATTCTGCTATTCAAGTTTTGCTATCATTCTTGTTCTCGGGGGCGGCCCTCAATTTACCACGATGGAAGTTGAAATATACCGTGAAGCACGAATTATGCTCGATACCAATGCTGCCGCTGCGTTAAGTGTAGTTTCAATCGTCATAGCATTATGTTTCGTCGCAGTCTATTCATACATGCAGAACATCATGAGTAACCAGGAAGAGTTTACAAGCCCGTTGAGTACTAGAAAAAGGATGATGGGCTTACGTAAACCCACATTTGCTGCCGTGTTCCTGATCATTGTTTACTCGATGCTTCTGGCGATATTCGTTTTGGGCCCGATGATCGCAATTGTCGTAAGGTCGTTTCAAGCACCGTTAACACGAACGAGCCAGATGGAATTTTCACTTAAATGGTACCGACAATTGTTTGGATTTTCGCAGTCTTTTCTATTTACCAGTGCGATAACCGCGATACTCTATAGCACGGCGATCGCTTTTGTCACGGCATTAGTTTCGTTGATTACCAGTACCATCACATCGGCAATCCTCTGCTCGCTAAAGCAAAGAGGAAGACTATTGACCGAATTGCTAGCAATGATGCCGATGGCTGTTTCATCTGTGATCATCGGGTTGGGATACCACATAATCTCTTCAAGACTATATGGGTCGACATCCTGGAAAATGATTGCATTGGTGATGGCTCATGTCGTCATTGCCTCTCCTTTGGTGTTACGAACAATTTTACCTACCTATAGGAGTATTCTGCCAACATACATGCAAGCATCGATGACTTTGGGAGCAACCGTTTCAAAAACCTTCAGAAAGATTGAGATTCCGTTGCTGCGTTCAGCGATGGTAACCGGAGCATCTTTTGCATTTGCCATCTCCATGGGTGAACTTAACGCGACTCTCGTCTTGTCTGATTCACATGTCATCACCATACCGATTGTCATGTATCGCCTTATAGGGTCGTACAATTATAATGCTGCTTGTGCATTAGGCTCGGTCTTGATTCTTTTTTATATCATCATATTTTTCATAGCTGAATCAATCAAAAGGAAAAAATATGCCTGAAAGTGCTTTAGTGTGTAGCAATTTAGAGGTCGCATATCCAGAATTCACACTCAGTTTGGATTTTTCCATATCAGAAGGTGAATTAGTTTCGATTATCGGTCCTTCGGGTTGTGGCAAGAGCACTACATTGCAACTCATCACAGGGTTACTGAAATGTGAAAAAGGCACTATCAGGTTGTATGGCAGAGATATTACCAATGTACCGATATGGGATCGCCAGATAGCGATGGTGTTTCAGGATTATGCCCTCTTTCCTCACCTGAATGTAGAACAAAATATTGCTTACAGCTTAAAAATCAAACACATCGGAAGAAAGGAACGATTGCAGACGACACGCAGCCTAATGGAATTGGTAGGTCTCGAAGGGTATGCGAAAAGAAACATCGCCCAACTCAGCGGTGGCGAGAAACAACGTGTAGCTTTGGCAAGGGCTTTGGCATCCAAGCCAAAATTACTACTGTTGGATGAACCGTTATCAGCACTCGATGCTAAATTACGCAAGCATCTGAGACAAGAGATTCGCAATATTCATGACACTACCGGCATCACCACGTTATACGTCACTCACGACCAAGAAGAAGCCCTCACATTAAGTGATCGTGTTTTGGTGATGAATAACGGTAGAATGGAACAACTGGATACACCGGAACATGTATATGCAAAACCTTCCACCGTCTTTGCTGCAAAATTCATGGGAGAAGGAACATTACTTCCATATGATGTGATTCCTACGATATTGGTCTCTACCGATAAAGGTCCTGATAAAGTCGTTTTCCGGAGCGGTGGTGAAAACAGGCAGATATTTTTTCGTCCTGAACGTGTGATCGTACACGATAATCCTGAATTGGCATTTCCTGAATTTCTCCCCCATTTGAGGTTTAATTCATGTAAAGTTGTTTCCTGTGAGTATCAAGGCGGCCGCTACCTACTCGCTTGCAACTGGAACGGGTATACTATACAAGCATTCGCACGGATGAAACCGCTGGGTGATGCTGTTGTTTTAGGAGTAAGGATGAGTGATCTCACCGAATATATCGATAGTGTGATCAATAAACATTGACTTACCATGCTGAAGCGAATAACTTCCGATTGCGGTATAGTAGGATGAAAGGTGATGAATATTAGTGAGAAAATCCAATTGGCAAGTTCTTAATAAGACATGTGCAAGACTCAATTCATTGCTAGTGGCTTGCAGCACGCTTATTTTCATCTTTATGACACCACATGTGCTAGCAACAACGATACAAGAGACTCCGTATGCCCTGGGAGTTAAAACCGATGTGTTCTGGTACGTAAGCATCCCTGATGAAATGCATCTTGACCAATTACCCATTCGTAGCCACACAGGCATGAATTTTACCTTTCAGCCGGTGGCGTTCGAAATCTCTGACAACCTCCAAGTCTCTTTGGATTTGGATGTTGCCTTTGTTTCCGAATCATTTGACTACGGTAACGTGGTATGGAGTTCATTCTTCGCTATCGGAGCGGGATTGGATATGGTGATACGCTTAGACCAACATTTTTCGATCGCTACGAATATCGCTTATATGGTGAGTTCGTATTCGAAGTATCTGAGTCCTTCCAATTTATTAAGGGTATCGGTGGCCGGAGAATTATATCTGATTGATCAAAAACACATCCTATCTCTCACACTTCCAATCAGGTATTACTACAGGCCTGATTATCATTCGTTCAGCGTTGGGGTTGGGCTAAAGTGGCAACTGACCGGTATTCCTGTTATCAGGGAGCAGCTATGAGACATACCAGACTGATAAGCATCATCAGCCTCATAACTCTTTTTATCATCACCTTCACTTCCTGTGAACTCTTCATCGATCCTCCTATAGCTCCCGAATATCACCTGCTCGTCATTTCCTTGGATTATAAGAACACTTCAACCATAAATCACTTAGAAGGAACCATCCGTGATGCAAAGGAATTTGCAAAGGCAATCGATGAATTAACAGACCAATACCGTGCTACGTTGTACACTCATATGTTGTTACAAGAAAGCTCAAATGCCGATCCGCTTGCATCTGATTACCCGACGATCGAAAACATAAGAACCAAATTGAGTGAGATCAAATCATTGATGAAAGAAACGGATATCCTCATTGTCTATTACGCGGGGCATGGCGTTGATGGCTCAGGAGACCTGGTCGTTAATCCTACCGCCTTTCCTAATAACTCTGCTATTTATCCCATCGATTCGTTCGTTGCAGATATAAAAGAAATAAAAGGATCAAAGGTCTTGATCATGGATTCATGCTACAGTGGGAATTCGGTAACCGAATATCCTGATATTGAGGATAATATCGTCCAACTACGTGAGTCATACGATCCTTCGCTCTTTGTCATATCCGCATCGACTAAGAATCAAAAATCATATGAATTAGATTCATATACAAATCATGTCCATGGGAAGTTTACTTACAGTCTGCTAGAAGCTTTGGGTTGGAACCATAATCACACCGATGAAGTAAAAGTCGATGGGGAAATCACCACGGTAGCGGGAACACTAGGATCTTTACATAGCATGCCTGCCATGAACAACGGTAAAATTACTGTGAGGAGTTTGTTTGACAACACACGGAGGATTCTTTTTAAACTAGATTATGGCAAACAGCTTCCGCAAACAGGTGACGGCCCGATTGATATGGTGTTATTCGGTCGTTAGTCACTATCTACGAGATGTTGTTTTTCTTTATCTCATCGATTTCATCACGTAACAACGCTGCCTGTTCGAATTCGAGATTCTTCGCATGCTCAAGCATTTCACGCTCAAGATCATGAATATACTTCTTTCTATCGGAGGCAACGAGCAGATTGTACTTGCTTCTGAGTACTTTGATATCATCCTTCTGGATTTCCTGCTTATCTTGCTTCTCACGGGTTATGATATCTTGTATTGCTTTCACTATCGTCTTTGGAGTGATACCGTGCTCCGTATTGAATGCTTCCTGAATAGAACGTCTTCTGTTTGTCTCGCTGATAGCTTCCGTCATCGCATCGCTCATTCGATCGGCATACATTATTACCCTTCCGTCCACATTCCTTGCGGCTCTTCCAATCGTTTGGATAAGACTGGTGGCCGAGCGTAAGAAACCAATCTTATCGGCATCCAATATTGCGATGAGCGAGACTTCCGGCAGATCAAGACCTTCCCGCAATAAGTTGATTCCCACCAGCACATCATACGTCCCAAGGCGCAAATCACGTAACAATTCGACACGTTCGATGGTCTCGATCTCTGAATGAAGATACCTGACCCGCAATCCTAGGTTCGCCAGATAATCACTGAGATCTTCGGCCATCCGCTTGGTCAATGTCGTTACTAACACTCGTTCATGTTTTGCGATGGTAGTACGAATCTCACCATACAGATCTTCCATCTGCCCGACAGTCGGTCTGACTTCCACTATCGGATCCAGTAATCCTGTCGGACGGATTACCTGTTCGACAACTTGTGCCGATTCCGTAATTTCCCTTTTGCCAGGAGTAGCGGAAACATAAATCCTTTGTCCACAGGTTTTATCAAATTCATCATATTTCAATGGTCGGTTATCTAAAGCAGAAGGCAACCTAAATCCATAATTTACCAAATTCAGCTTTCTGCTTCGGTCCCCTTCGTACATGGCTCCGATCTGAGGTAACGTGACATGGGATTCATCGATAAAGGTTAAAAATCCTTCGGGGAAATAATTGAGTAACACCGGAGGAGCTTCTCCTGGCATCCTATTTCCCAATGGTCTCGAATAGTTTTCGATTCCCGAGCAATATCCTAATTCCTGTAACATCTCCACATCATACTCGACACGGGTCTTGATACGTTCCGCTTCAAGTAATTTCCCTTGGGAAAGGAAAAACTCATGTTGCCGGCTCATTTCTTCCTTGATCCGATCGATAGCGGTACGGATTTGTTCGGGTGGCATGACGAACTGCTTCGCCGGATATAATGTGAAGGATTGTTCAATCGATAATGTATTGCCTGATACTGGATCAAACCAAGTGATGCTTTCGATTTCATCCCAGGAAATAGTGATTCTCACCGCTGTTTCCATATATGAAGGGCAGATTTCCAATACGTCACCCCGCAATCTGAATGATCCGCGTTGCAGTATCACATCGTTACGGTCATATTGCATCCTGACAAGCTGTTCGATGTCTTCCTTATGATCAAATGTATTACCGACAGTAAATGTTTTTACCATATCCTTAAGCGACATAGGATTGCCTAACCCAAAGATACATGAGACTGTCGCCACGATGATGACATCGCGGCGTTCCATCAGGGCAAAAGAGGCAAAGAGCCGCAATCTATCGATTTCTTCGTTGATATCAGCATCTTTTTCGATATAAAGGTCTTTACCCGGGACATATGCTTCTGGTTGGTAATAATCGTATGTGGATACAAAATACCCGACAGCATTATCGGGAAAGAATGATTTAAATTCCCTGAATAACTGGGCGGCCAATGTTTTGTTATGCGATAGGATCAACGTCGGTCGTTGGACTTTTTCGATGATCTTTGCCATCGTAAAAGTTTTTCCTGATCCGGTTACGCCTTTTAATGTTTGCCGTTCAAATCCTGATTCGATTCCCGCTGCCAACAATTCTATCGCATCAGCTTGGTCCCCTGCAGGTTCATAATCGGCAGCGACTTTAAATAATTGCTCGTTCATCTTACAGCCCATTCCACTGTTTCTGGTCGTTGTACCAATTCGATTTTCAGTGTCTTTCGCTCACCTTTTCGCACGACTTCGACATCGACGATCTCTTGGGGGTGTGTATTCTTTAAAGCAGCATATAAATCAGAATAATCAGAGATGCCTTGATTATTTACCTTGACGATAATATCCCCGCCAAGGTGAATAACCGATGCACCATACTGGACTCGTTGGGTTCCTCCTCGTAATCCGCCTTTTTCAGCTTTCCCGCCACTTTGAACCTCTGATACCAGAATACCTTGTGAAACACTCAACGAGGCATATTCGATTATGCTCGCATCCAGTTGCACCATCCGGATATCAAACCATCCCCTTACGACTTTACCAAACCGAATCAAATCTGGAATCACCGATATTGCCGTATCAACCGGAATCGCAAACCCGATTCCTTGAGATCCTCCGCTCGTCGTATGAATCGTCGTACAAATCCCCACCATTTCACCACGCCCGTTAAGTAATGGTCCTCCGGAATTACCTGGATTGATCGCAGCATCGGTTTGGATCATTCCATTGATCACCGTATTTGTCTCTGTTCTTACAGGACGGCCCAATCCGGAAATAGTACCTATGGTCATTGTACGGTCATAGCCGAATGGATTGCCGATCGCAACAACTTTTTGACCAACTTTAAGCGTGGTTGATGTACCGAATTTTATTGGTTCCAATTCCACATCCTTTTCCAAATCGATCTTCAAGACGGCCAAATCGTTCTCAAGATCAACCCCGATCAATCGAGCCTGATAGATCGACCCATCATAGAGTCGTACAGTCAGACTCGTAGCATCAGAAATCACATGGGCATTGGTCAACACATAACCATCAGCGGATATCACGATTCCCGACCCGGTACCTTGCTGTGGCAATACTTCGAGTAATGTGTTTGGGTTTGATTGGCTAACGGTGGTAATATGGACGACACTCTTATTTGCCATCTCATAAATCTTGATGTTTTGCATTTCATCGGCACTATAAGAATAACTACTCATATCGCCTTCGAACAACGCGATCCCGTCATCACCATAAAAAATATTATTTACCTTGATTCCGGCTAAATCGAGTAGGCCTACTTCACCTTCCCTTTCAAGAACTCTTTCAAGAGCTGCCCGCTCAACAGCATGCTGCTGTTTTCTTTGTAGGGATCTAGTCCAGATGAATATACCTGAGAATACGCCGGTTGCGATGACTACGAGAAGCACTACCTTCAAAAAGCGCAGGAAAGGATGCGTTTTCATGTTCATACTCTACCGTGTTACCAAGATGATGTACAGCATCAACAAGTAGCAAATTCCAATGTGACTTTCCAAGATCCTCTTTTAAATAAAATGAAGGACCAGATTGCTACAAGGATATTGCTTAATGCCATTCCCAACCATATGCCTTGAGTACCCAAGCCAAAAGCGAGAGGGAGAATATAAGAAAAGGGAACTCTTAATCCCCACAGCCGCACAAGGTTCATCGTCATAACAGGTTTGGTCTTGCCACCTGCTTGAAATGCCCCGCAAACAACCGTATAAAGAGCAAAAAATACTACGGAGATCGTGGTAAAACGGAACATTTGGACTCCGTATGAAACCACTTCGGGATCATCAACGAAGAATCTGACCAGATAGTCTCCGAATGTGAAGACCAAAGCCATTCCGATACTGATGAAAATTCCTATGGTCCATAATCCTGTCCTGATCACTTGCTCAGCCTGACCATGTTCGCGTTGTCCTAATTTACGCCCGGCAAGAACAGCACATCCTTGGCTAATTCCCTGAGCCGGCATATTAAACAAAGAAGTGACTCTGTTGCCAACTCCGAAAGCTGCTATCACCGCCGAACCGAAACTATTCACCACCCCTTGGATGACCGCAAATCCCAATGACGATAATGCTTGTCCAATCGATGCGGGAAGCCCGATCTTGAGCAATAGTCCGACTGTCTTTCTTTCCGGTCGCATCAAACGGCCTTTTACCTGAACTCCCTTTCGACCGCTAAAAAGAATGAAGAGAGAGACTGTGCACGAGATAGCACGAGCGATGTTCGTCGCTATTGCCGCTCCGGCCACATCCATCGCAGGAATCGGACCGAACCCGAATATCAATATCGGATCAAGAATCACATTTAACACTACTGCGGTGGTTTGGACATATAGAGGAGTAACCGAGTCGCCCATTCCTTGCAATGTCCCGCGGAGCACCATATCCACAAAGAAGAACGGCATTCCCAAGAATGTAATAGCCATATACTGGCTCGCATACGTAAATGTAAGTCCTTCTGGAACTTGTAAAAGACGAAGCAACGGGACAGTTAGAGTAGTTCCTAAAAGTAACACCACAATCGACATGAACATGTTCAACGTCAATACTTGAGAGGCAAGAAAATCAACTCGCTTACGATTTGTCCGATCGGCACCATGAGCCTGTGCGATCATCGTTGTTCCAGCGATAGAGAATCCAACCCCGAAAACAATTATGAAGTTGGAGATATTCATGGTTATCGAAGGTGCGGAAATCGCTTCTTTGCCTAATTTCCCAAGATAATAGGCATCCACCAAATTATAAAGTGTTTGGAGGAGGTTTGATGCCATTATAGGTAATGAAACCTTCATCAATTGTGAGAAAATAGACTTATTAGGTTGAAGTTTCATACTTTTATCAGCATACTCTCTTACCCTATAAAAGTCATCTACCTTTACGAAATCTATGTTCTAATCAGATGAAGAATCATTGGTTGACTACCTTTGCCGACACCACCGTAATATGCTACAATCGGCACATTGCTGTACAACCCCCTTTGGAAGGGGTGGAGGTGTGAGATGGAACCGGTAGTTGAACTGAAAGAAGAGCGAAGCATGAATTTTCTTGAGAGGATCATCGAAGATGACCTGGCGAATAATCGTGTACCGGACAATACGATTGTTACCCGATTCCCACCCGAACCAAACGGATACCTGCATATCGGACATGCAAAAGCTATTTGTATCAATTTCGGCATGGCTGAAAAATATAATGGACGGTGTCATCTCAGAATGGACGATACAAATCCAGAGAAAGAGGAACAAGAGTACATCAATGCGATTCAAGACGACATTCATTGGCTTGGATTTGATTGGAATGATTATTTTTATCATGCCTCCGATTACTATCAGACACTCTATGAAATCGCATTAAATCTGATTAAAGACGGTAAAGCGTACGTGGATAGCCTTTCAGCGGAACAGATGAAAGAATACAGGGGGACGCTTACCGAACCGGGGAAGGAAAGTCCTGATCGAAATCGGCCGATAGAGGATAACTTAAGGCTTTTTGAAGAGATGCGCCAAGGCAAGCATGCTGAAGGTTCTTTGATACTCAGGGCAAAGCTTGATATGGCGAGTCCTAACATCAATATGCGTGATCCCGCCCTTTATAGAATTAAATTTGCCACTCATCCAAGAACGGGAGATACATGGTGTATTTATCCGATGTATGATTATACGCACCCTATCAGTGACGCGATCGAAGGGATAACGCATTCAATGTGTTCTTTGGAATTTGAAGATCACAGGCCTGTATATGATTGGGCGACCAGTATCGATGGAATCGATCATACTCCGCATCAATATGAATTTGCTCGTTTGAATATTACTCACTTCGTGTTGAGCAAGCGAAAATTACTTCATCTGGTCAAGCACCGATTAGTCCTTGGATGGGATGATCCAAGAATGCCTACTCTCTGTGGCATGCGTCGCCGAGGCTACAGTCCCGAATCGATAAGAGACTTTATCAGTAGAGTCGGAGTCGCTAAAGTTGAGAGCGTTGTCGATTACAATCTGCTCGAGTTCTGCGTCCGGGAAGATTTGAATAAGCGTGCCCAACGGGTCATGGCCGTCCTCGATCCATTACTGGTGGTGATTACGAACTATCCTAAAGATAAGGTCGAATGGCTCGATGCCGAGAACAATCCTGAAAATCCACAAGGAGGAACACGGCTGATTCCATTCTCCGGTGAAATCTATATCGAGAAAGAAGATTTCATGGAAGTACCCGTAAAAGGTTATCATAGATTATACCCAGGCAATGAAATAAGACTGAAACACGCCTATTACATCACATGTAATGAAGTAATCAAAGATGATCAAGGTAACGTCGTTGAAGTACGCTGTACGTATGATCCTGAATCTAAAGGCGGTACGACGCCCGACCAGAGAAAAGTTAAAGGAACAAGCCATTGGGTCAGTGTACCGCAGGCCATCGATTGTGAAGTCCGCCAGTATGACAAGCTCTTTTTAACAGAAGATCCGGGAGTTTCTACCGGAAACTATCTAGATGATTTGAATCACGAATCGCTGGTAGTGCTTTCACATGTGAAATGCGAACCTTCATTGAAGGATGCACAACCGGGTGAATATCTCCAATTCATCCGTAATGGATACTACATGGCAGATTCGAAGGATCATAGTGTCGAACATCCGGTATTTAATAGGACCGTGACACTTAAGGATTCGTGGTCAAAGAAGATGAAGAAGATACACCAATAGGAATCTTCTTGAGATGGGGTGCAATCGATATGACAAAGATGTTTTTCGATACGCACATGCACGCAATGAATCTCGTTCATCCTGATTTTGTATCTTTCGTAGATTCTGTTGCAAACGGATTTGCTGAATTTGTCGTAAGCGGAAGCTTGTCCCCGGGATATCTATTGACTCCTGCCAACCGTGGGCAACAAGGCCTCATCACGGTCATGAATCTATTTAACGTCTTCGAACGATCCATCGATGAGATTTTTCTTCTGATTGAAGATGATCTGTCGGGAAAATTTTTCCGTCAAGAAGAAGACCACAAGAATAAACCGTCTCACGCCATATATCCGGAGACTCCTTATATCTCGAATAACAAATTTATATTTCGTTCCCAAGCATATGACAAGTATGCATTAATCCCGTTAGTCATGGATTTCTCAAGTATTTCCAATGAATGGGGAAAAGGTTATTACACAAGGGTTTCACATGATAAGCTCTTGAGTTATGTTGAGGATACGCTTGAAGGAATGGAAAAATACAGAAAAACACGCCCTGAGGGATTGCTTGAATTCTTTCCATTCCTTGGAATAAATCCGGAAGCTCATCCGATACATTTTATCGAGTACTTGTTGGATACATATATCAGGAAAAATCGTTCTTACCCTTATAGGATTCGCAAAAGGGATGAGAAACGTCAATTTTGGGGAGTAAAACTATACCCTCCGCTCGGAATGGATCCTTGGCCAAAAACTGACAAGATCAAGCTGAGCAAAGTCGAATACATCTACTCATTCTGTGAAGCCTACGATATTCCCATCATAACCCATTGCGATGATCAGGGGTTCAGGGGAGTAACTGCAAAACTAGCCCAAAAATTCACTGATCCAGCATCATGGCGCATCGTATTGGAACAATATCCGCAACTGCGTATTGATTTTGCCCACTATGGGAAACAATACAAACCTATGGTGAAACCTTCGTTAAAGAAATTATTGGAAAATTCTATTGTAAACGAACCCTGGTTTAATGAAATAATTTCGTTAATGGACACATACGAGCATGTGTATGCTGATTTTTCTTTTACCGGGGCAGATCACAAATTTTATGAACAATTGAAAACATTCATCGAAGGACAAGGGAACGCTCCACTATCAAATAAAATATTGCACAGATCGATGTTCGGGAGTGATTTTTCTGTTAACCTTTCGAAGGTGGAATCTTACACAAATTACATGAGAATTTTTGAGACTTCTCCATTTTCTGATGACGCTGTTGAATTGTTCGGGAATAAGAATCCACTAGAATTCTTGGGCTTGAAGCGTACCAAATGAACATGTCGCCCTTCTCGACAATGGGCGACATGTCATATCAGGAAACGTTGTTAATCTTTTTTCTCGTTCTTGTCTACATCATCCAGCCAGAAGGGTCGTTCATCCTTCCCTCGCGTTCTGGTCGGCTTGAACTGATCGAACCCATAAGGTTTTGGTCCGCCGCGCCTTTCTGATCCGCGCTCTTGGCGATTCTGGTCAGCATTGCGGGACCCTTCATCACGTCGGTCAAATCTCCTGCGTTCATCACCGTAAGGTCTTGAAGGCCTGTCCTGATTTGAACGATCTTCATATCTGCTTGGCCTTCTTTCATTGCCAAAGGACCTTTGACCGGGATTTTCATTCTCACCAAATCTTCGCGGTGGTCGTTCACGATCCCATGACGGACGATCGTCAAATCTTCGAGGACGCTCTTCAANNTTCTGTCATCATCGAATCTTCGTGGTGCCTGGTCGCGGTTTTGTGGTGGCCGATCGTCAAATCTTCGAGGACGTCCTTCGGATCTTCTATCATCGTCAAACCTTCTCGGGGCACGATCTTGTGAAGGGCGATCATCAAATCTTCGAGGACGCTCTTCAAATCTTCTGTCATCATCGAATCTTCGTGGCGGCCGCTCACGATCCCATGAAGGTTTTGCGTCAGATCTATATGATGGTCTTCTTTCCGAACGGTTGTCGTCAAAGCGACTTGGTCCCTGATCACGATCTCTGGGCGATCGATCTCCGAACTGTGAGCGTCTTTCATCGAATCGTCTTTGAGGTCTGTCTTGATTCCATCTGGGTTGCTCATCATTTCTTCGGGGAGGTCGTCTGTCGTCATCGTAACGTCGAGGTGACCTGCTGTCAGAACGTCTGTCGTCT
>LSQX01123037.1_pt1 | contig 109898 bp, 70 predicted proteins | sample 654561 | NCBI WGS metagenome assembly LSQX01 (sample SAMN04489861, study PRJNA283612) | anaerobic digester metagenome | isolation source: 4 biogas reactors fed with cattle manure at either 37C or 55C with and... | place: Denmark: Kongens Lyngby | collected 2014
GCCCCTACCTGCCCTCGTTCCTCGTTCATCGCCCCTCATCCCCGTCCCTTGCCCTCGCTCCTTGCCCCTCATAACGCCTTTTGAGTCAGTCTATGTTAAAATATAAACTATTCAGGGACAGGCTGTTCCAAAGCCTTATCACAGGCTTGTGCAAAGCGACACCATAGAAAGGTATTTCATTGAAAAAACGTTTATCCATTGCTCTGGTTGGTGCCGGTATGTTTGGCGGTGATGTGCATATGCGCGCTTATTGCCAGTTTGCCCGATATGGCTTGTTGCCCTGGCTGGGTCGTCTGGGTCTGGATTGCAGTGCCCGTGCTCTGGGCGATATCGAAATCGATTTCGTGGCTTTGGGAACCCGTACGGAAGCTTCAGCAAAAGCACGGCTTGCGGAATTTCAAAAGATGGGTCTGGACTTCGCCATTTACCACGGAGAAGAACCCTGGGTGGATATTCTCCGGGATTTCCCTGATCTGGATGTGCTTGCCATTGCCACACCGGACCATCTTCACACGGCTCCGGCTCTGGCTGCTCTGGAGGCCGGTGCCCATGTGATCATGGAAAAGCCCATGGCTCTAGATGCGGAAGAGGCGGATGCCATCATCGCCGCTGCGAAAAAATCGGGACGTATCGTCGGTGTGGACATGCACAAGCGTTATGACCCCGATCACCTGCGGATCCGTGATGACTTGCTGGAAAAAATCGGGGAGCCTCTTTACGGCGTGGCTCTTCTGGAAGAACCTCTGGCCGTGTCCACGGAAGTATTCAAAGGCTGGGCTGAAAAAAGCGATCCTTTCAGTTATGTGGGCTGTCACTGGACTGATCTGTTCATCGCCATGATGGGTGTGAAACCTGTATCCCTCCATGCTGTAGGCCAGAAGAAAAAGCTTCGCCAGGAATATAACATGGATGCTTTTGATGCGGTCCAGGTGAAAATTCAATTTGATAACGGCATGAGTATCGACTTTCATAACAACTGGATTCTTCCGGATTCCTTTGAAGGACCCGTGAACCAGGAAAGCCGCATTTTCGGGACTCATGGTCTTGTTGAATCGGATACGCAATACAGAGGCCTGCGCTTCGTGTCCGAAAAGGAAGGCATGAAGACAGCCAATGTGCATATGACCCGCAATGTGAAACGACCTGACAACAGTCAGGCCTATTGTGGCTATGGCGTGGACAGTATCACTGTTTGTATCGAAAAAATCGCACAAGTGAAGTTTCTTGGCAAAAGTCCGGAAGAACTGGCTGATGAGTATCCCAATGCGGAGGAAGGACGCCTCTCCGTCCTCATAGTCCATGCGGCCCGTGAAGTGATGATGCGCAATCATGCTTATCTGGAAGAAGGCAAAGGCGCACCTGTGACAGCCCTTTTCAATGTAGAAGGCATTACGATTGTGGATCCTTACAAAGGCAATGAACTGATTTACAAGCGTCCGATCTGAATGCACAAGGCACTGTCCGCCTGAAAGGGATGGACTGACCAAGGAGACCTATACCCGTGGCTCGTATGGCTCGTTTTATTGTTCCCGGTTTTGTACACCATGTGGAACAACACAGTTCTCTGGACGCCCCTGTTTTTCGTTCCGACGGAGATTATAAAAAATACCTCAGTCTTCTGGCGGAGCATGCCCTGGAAAAAGGAGTGTCCATCTGGGCCTACTGTATTCTACCCCACAGCATTCATCTCGTTGTGGTTCCTCGCGACGAAGAGGCCCTGAGCTCCATGATTCGCGATGTGCATGCTTTCTACTCCGCCTATTATAATTTGACCTATGATCATAGCGGTACACTCTGGCGTGGTCGTTTTCAAAGTTGTGTCGTTGATGATCTGCTTGTGATGACGGCTGTTCGTCTGGTGGAATGTCACCCGGCGCATCTGGGGCTGGTGGACAGGGCCGAAAAATATGAGTGGTCCAGTGCGGCCGCCCACAGCAGCCGGGAGGAGCATCCTTTCCTGGAAAAAAGCTTTCCGCCTCCCGATATGCGTGACAACTGGCCTTCTTTTCTGAAGGAAAGTACACAGGCCGAGGCACTGGAAGAACAGCTTCAGATGTATACCCGTACGGGCCGTCCCTGGGGCACTCTGGAGTTTCTTCTTGGCCTCGAAAAACAATATAATCGGAGTTTGATCCCTCGTAAACGGGGACGAAAACCCAAGCAGAAAAACAATGATGATGGAGTATCTGTTGAAGATGAGACAGAGGAGTAGCGAAAACCCATGGCGGCCATAGTAACCACTGATTTGAGCAAGAGCTACAAGCAACTGGGCAAAGCGACCGTTCATTCTCTCTCCGGCCTGAACATGGAGGTGGGTGAGAACGAAATCTTCGGTTTTCTGGGAAGAAATGGAGCAGGAAAGACGACAGCCATCAAGTTGCTGACGGGACTGATCCGGGCGAGCCGTGGCGGAGCAGAAATATTCGGGAAAGATTCACGCCTTCCCGATGCCCGCGCTCATATAGGCTATCTTCCCGAACACCCCTATTTTTATGAGTATCTGACGCCCAGAGAAAGCCTGGAGTTTTACGCGGAGCTTCGCGGCGTGGAAAAGAGCCGGCGTAAATCGGAATGGCTCCGTATTTCCGAGATGTTGGATCTGGACGAGTTTGCAGACAGACGTATCCGTGGCTTTTCCAAAGGCATGCGTCAACGTGTCGGTCTGGCTGTGTCGCTCATTGGCGATCCGCCGTTGCTGATTCTGGATGAGCCCATGAGCGGCTTGGATCCTCACGGTCGGCGCATGGTTCGCGAGCTCATGCTCCGACTTCGCAGCGAAGGCAAAACTGTCTTTTTCAGCTCTCATATCCTCTCTGATGTGGAAGAAATTTCCGACCGCGTCGCCATTCTCGTCTCAGGGAAACTGGCGGCCAGCGGGCGTATTGAAGACTTGAGTGGCGACGGTGAAAAAGCCATTGAACTGTGCTGTACCGGTCTGAAGGGGGAAGCTTTAAATGCTCTGGCGGCCCGTGGCATGAAGGGCACAGCCGATGAGGAAGGGCGGATTCGCTTTCTCGTCCCGGATGTGGACCAGAGTGCTGGCCTCATCACTGAAATTCAACAACAGGGAGGCATCTTACTCTCCATGGTTCCTGTTCTGGAGTCCTTGGAAGACTTCTTCACCAAACTGGAGCAGCGGGATCCTTCCTCTGGGAGAAAAGAAACGAAATCGGCTGCGAAGGAGACTGAGTCCCATGAATAGAATCATCACCATTGCCCGCAATACCTTCACTGAATCCGTTCGGGATAAAGTTCTGTATGTCCTTCTTTTCTTCGCCCTGTCCACCATTCTGGGCTCCAAAGTACTGGGTTGGATCAGTATCGGTCAGAGCATCAAAATCATCAAGGATATTTCTCTGGCGGCCATGTCCGTATTCGGAGCGCTCATCGCCATTTTTGTGGGTGCCACGCTGGTGTACAAAGAGATAGACAAGAAAACACTCTATACCATCCTGGCGCAACCCATGAAACGCCATGAATTCATTGTCGGCAAATATCTGGGACTGATGAGCCTGCTGGCCGTATCGCTGTTCATTATGGCGGCCGGTTCCACACTCTACCTGAAAATTTCAGGAGCCAACCTGGGTGTGATCTGGATACAGGCCATTGTGCTGATTTATATGAAGCTGCTTCTCATCACCGCTTTCGCCATTTTATTGTCCAGCCTCGTTTCTCCAATTCTGGGAGCAATCATAGTCTTTTCATTTTATGTGGGCGGTCATGCAACCGATGTTTTCCGTGATCTTCCGCCTCAGTTTAAAGATACCCTTTCCAAGCAGGTTCTGGAGATCCTCTATTATGTGGTTCCCAATCTGAATCTTTTCAATATCCAGTCTGAAGCGGCGAATATGGTACCTGTCACCTGGTCTTATGTCTGTTATACCTTCTGCTACAGTCTGAGTTGGACTGTGCTGTTATTGATTCTGGCCTGCCTGGCTTTTGAGAGGCGCGATGTATGAGCCGCCCCATTCGTATTATAAGCTTTCTTCTCGTGCTTTCCCTCTGCTTCGGCACGGCGACGATTTTCTTGCAGCTGGCCGATGGCAAGCGCAAAGACCGCGACAATGAAGAACTGCTTTACCTTCCCAATGAAAAACTGTTGAGTTATTTCACAGCCGGATTGAACACTGTCATTGCCGATTTGATCTGGCTCCATTGCATCCAGTACACGGCCCATGAACACCGGGGCAAGCGGGTCTTCAAATGGCTGGAACACATGCTGATTACGGCGACCCGCCTCGATCCCTATTTTGTGGATGTATACCGCTTCGGCGTCATGTTTCTCGCCGCTCTCAGGGCCGATCCGGACGCCAGTCTCAATCTGGCTTATGAAGGCGTGAAAGTGAATCCTCATGCCTGGTCGCTGCCTTATGAGGCGGCCATGGTCTATCTGTTGAACAAGCGCGAAGAAGAGAATTCACGCTACATGGCCACCCAGCTCTTGAGTCTGGCCACTTCCACAGGCCACGCTCCTGGCGGTATCGTGAATCTTACGGCAAAGCTTCAGGATGAATTCAATCTTCTCGAAGTGGAGCAGGATATGTGGGTGGAAATGGCCGCCAGCCACGACAGCTTTCTCAGTGAGCTGGGCAAAAGAAAGCTGGAAGAAATTGAACTGAAAAAGATTACAGAAATATTGAACAGACAGAGCCGCCTGTATTACCAGGAAAAAGGACAATACCCGAGCTCTCTGGAAGATTTGCTTGAAGCCGGGCTGATTCCCTATCTGCCAGAAGACGGGCTGGGCGGTGAATTTTTTCTGGGAGACGAAGGCCGGGCATATAATACAACCCTGCTGGAAGATGAGGTGATCCGGGCCAGAAATATTCTGATCAATGCTCTGGACGTATACCATGCCACGCACAACGCCTATCCCCATACTCTGGAAGGACTGGTGGAAGACGGGCAACTGGACGCCATCCCGGAGCATCCCTATCCCGGAAAGAGCTGGGATTATGATCCCTCATTGGCCGAGGTGCACTGAGGCTGGTGCCGGTGAACCCGCCCGGCTGTACTTCCCACTGACAGACCCGCCTCCAGAGTCAGGCGCCACTTCTTTAACCTGCATGCCAACAGATTGAATCATACGTGAATAACCCCATGATACGCTATCAAGAAAAACCTGTCATCGTACAATCGGATCGCTCGATCCTGCTGGAAACGGATGGCCCCTGCTTTGAAGAGGCCCGCGATGCCCTGGCCAGTTTCGCCGAGCTTGTCAAGTCGCCGGAACATATCCATACCTACAGGCTCAGTTCGCTCTCCCTGTGGAATGCCGCGTCTCTCGGCATGACCGTTGACGAAGTCATCGCTTTGCTGGAGAAGTACAGCCGCTATGAGATACCGCAAAATATTCTGGCCGATATTCAGGATCAGATGTCGCGTTATGGCCGTGTCAGGCTCTATCGCTGCGAAGATGGCGGACTGGCTCTCACGGCTGATCACCCTCTGCTCATCCGAGAACTGTTGAGCCATCGCTCAGTGAAAGACTATGTCAGCGGTGTGGAAGCGAACCATACTCTACTGGTCAAAGCGGAAAACCGTGGTAATATCAAATCCGCCCTCATCAAAATTGGTTTTCCCGTGGAAGATCTGGCCGGATATGCCGATGGTGCTCCGCTGGAGGTGGCCATTCGCGACATTTCTCTCTCCGGCCATCCTTTCCAACTCCGCCATTATCAAAAAGAATCGGTGGACGCTTTTTATCTGAACGGATCCAACAAAGGGGGGAGCGGTGTCATCGTTCTTCCCTGTGGTGCGGGAAAGACCATTGTGGCCATAGGCGCCCTCACAGCTGTGAAGAGCCATACTCTCATTCTCGCAACCAACACGGTGGCACTGCGACAATGGAAGAATGAACTGCTGGACAAAACGACACTGCGCGAAGAGGATATCGGTGAGTACAGCGGTGATCAGAAAGAGATCAGGCCTGTCACCATCGCCACCTATCAGGTGCTCACCTATCGCAAAACAAAAAACAGCCCCTTCATCCACTTTGATCTTTTTGACAAAGCACTCTGGGGACTGGTGATTTATGACGAAGTGCATACCCTCCCGGCCCCTGTGTTCCGGGCGACGGCCTCCATCCAGGCCAAACGCCGGCTGGGCCTCACGGCAACTCTCGTGAGAGAAGACGGTCAGGAAGAGGAGGTTTTCAGTCTCATCGGGCCCAAGAAGTATGATGTGCCCTGGAAAGTACTGGAGAGACAAGGCTGGATCGCCGAAGCCAGTTGCGCTGAGATACGTGTGCCCCTCTCGCAGACCTTGAAGTTTGAATATGCCGTGGCGCAGAAAAGGAAAAAGTTTCGAATCGCTTCCACCAATAATGCCAAGGTGGAGGTCTGTGAACGCCTCATTGAGCACCATAAAGAGGACAATATTCTGGTCATCGGTCAGTATATCAGCCAGCTCAAAGAGATCGCCAGACATTTTCAGGCGCCTATCATTACGGGTCAGACTCCGGTCACGAAAAGACAGGAACTCTATGGCGCCTTCCGCAATGGCGAGATCAAATTGATCATTGTCTCCAAAGTGGCCAACTTCGCCATTGATCTGCCCGATGCGAATGTGGCGATTCAGGTGAGCGGTACTTTCGGATCCCGTCAGGAAGAAGCCCAGCGGCTGGGCCGTATTCTCCGACCCAAACAGACCGCATCGCCCAATGCCTGTTTCTATTCTCTGGTGAGCAAAGACACCTGTGATCAGGATTTTGCTCTGAAACGTCAGATGTTTCTGACGGAGCAGGGGTACAAATATAAAATTATCGACAGTCCCCAGCTCGATGAACTTCTGGGAGGTGTTGCTGATGAGTAAAACGCCCGGAAAAAAGATGCCGCTCCTCCTCTTTGATTATGATGGTGTCATCGCCGATTCTTTTCAGGTCTATTTCGAGGAGTTTCAAAAGGCCTGCGCTCTCATGGGTTATGACAAGCTCAATTCACGGGAGGAGTTCCTGAAACTCTTCGATAGAAATCTCCTGGTTCAGGCGCTCCGTGCCGGTTTCAACATCAGACAACTCAAAAAACTGGCGACGGATTTCATGCCTCAGATGGAAAAGGCCAATGCACGCATCAGCCCCTTTCCGGAAATGCCGTCCATTCTGGCTCAGCTGAGCCGCCATTATCCCACCCTCATCATCACCTCCAATGCGACGGCGGTGGTACGGAATTTTGTGGAAACTCACAAACTTCACATGGTTTATGATGCTATCGGAAGCGATATTGAGCCGAGCAAGATCAAAAGAATACGGAAAGCCCGGCGCCTTTTCCCCGCACATGAAGCCTGTTATATCGGTGATACACGGGGAGACATGCTGGAGGCCCGCCGTGCCGGTGCTTTGCCTGTAGGCGTGGGATGGGGCTGGCACGGCAAAGAACGTCTGCAAAGCGGTCGGGCCGTCCGGTTTATGGACAGCCCTGTTGACTTGTTGAAATGTTTTCTCCCCGATCTTTTGTCTTGACTCCGCTGTTTATACCGGATTCAAGATATCGTCAGAGCTGAAACGGTACAAGAGGGGTGGGGGAGCCTTCCGGGCCCGGGCGAGGCAAGCCAGATGTTTATCATCAACCCGGAAATGATGCAGATGCACTTTTCTTTCCCAAGTCTTGCTGTCCTCAGCGATATCTTTTAAAAAAGGAAGCAACAGCTCTCCTTCCTCCAGTTTGAATTGTGCTTCCAGTGCTGTCCAGCTCCAGGTGAAAAACAAAGATCGCATCTCCGGATCATGATCCAGCTCTACCAGTGCTTTCTGGGTGTCCGGAGAAAAAAGTTTTGTTGTCACAGCCAGATAGTTATGCGGATCCCTGATTTGTTGCATATCCACTCCCACAGGCGTCAGCGCACAGGCGACCAGAATCCAGTTCCCGCTATGGCTGGTACTCAACTTCCAACTGGAATCCGGGAAATGCTCTTGTATCTTCCGACGGAGGAGATGAGCCATACACTTGTGGCGACGCGTGCGATCATCGGAATAGTTGGCCAGATGTCTTCGTTGTCTTGCCGGCATACTGTTGTAGACCGGGGACTTTTGAATTGTTTTAAAGGGAGGAACTGCAACACTGATGACGAAGGCTGTATTTTCATCCGGTAAAGAGGCGGGAGGAAAGGCCTCCGTCCAGGACTCCTTCAGAATTTTCAAAGATCCGGATTCATCCCAGACATCGGGAAGCACCCGGAGATTTTCGGATAAATCAAAAGACTCCATCGTGACCGTCCTGTCCGTATTCCGCCAGAAAGCCCTGTACGCGAAGCATGATTTCCTTGTCCGTGAGACCCATCTTCCGGGCTTCTGTCACAGATTTCCGCAGAGAGCCGTCTATGGCTTTCCGTGCTTTTTCCTTTCCTCGGCCCGGAGCCTCGTCAGCGATGAACATCCCCACGCCCCGCCGGGCAACTATAAGCCCTTGCGCAGCCATATCCCTATAGGTTCTGGCGCTGGTATTCAGATTGATCTTCAGTGCCCGGGCAAGGTCCCGGGTGGAGGGGAGCCGGTCGCCGGGCTGTAAGTTTCCTGCAGCCAGTGCGAGGCTGATGAGGCGGATGATCTGGCTGTAAATAGGCTGTGGATCAGTGGGATCCACCGATTTCAACAGAGAGAGGATCTCAGCTTTTTTCATGATCATGCATTCCAGTGTGGCCGAGGGGGTTTATTTGTCTTCGGATTTTTTCGCTGTACTTTTCTTTTTCGCTGCAGTCTTTTCCTTGGCCGGTGCCTTTGCAGCTTTTTTTGCTGCGGCCTTTTTCGCTGCGGCCTTTTTGCGAGGTTTGGCCGGCTCTTTTTCTTCCACACCTTCCAGCTCAGCAAAGAGAGCACTGTTTTTGAATACTGTCCAGAGGGCGAGAAGAATACCCAGAGCGAAAAGAAACCAGGGAAGCAATGCAGGCCCCATAGGCAACAGGCGTCGGGCCGGTGCAGCCACGGGAAAAGCGTCCACAAAACGTCGCATCACCACCTGATTCGGTTTTGTCTTTTCTGTCCAGTCCAGCAATGCGCCTCGGGGATCCACTGTATGGTGAACGGTGTAAAAGCGTCCGTAAGGATCAAAAGTTCCCGATACACCCGTATTCGCACTGTGAAGCAGAGGCAGGCCTGTTTCTATGGCGCGCATGCGGGCAATTTCCAATTCCTGAGGAATGGCCGATGTGTTCCCGAACCAGGCCAGATTGGTGACGACAACCAGGATATCGGCTCCTTTCTGGCGCAATTCTTCCGCCATGGAGCCGAACAGTACTTCAAAACAGATGAGCGGTGCCAGTTTTCTGTCTTTTACGGAGAAAATCTTTTGTTCCTCTCCCGGAGAAATGCCGCTGAAAGCGATCCGGCCGATAAAGGGCAGATAACTTTCAAAGGGAATGTATTCACCAAAGGCGGCCAGACGCATTTTGTCGTAGTACCCCGCTTCCCGTCCTTCAGGAGTGAAGAGAACACTGGAATTGTAACTTTTTCCTGTAGTGGAATCCTCCCGTACGGCTCCGGTAAAAATATAAGATTCTGCAGCCACGGCAATATCCGAAAGGGCATTATGAAAAAGCGGAATTTTATAGTCTACCGTTACCACTGCTTCCGGCCACACAACGAGATCCACCGCTTTGTGTGCGGCCAGGGATTGTGTCAATATCCCTGTTTTTTGCAGCATTTCCGTATAATACTCGGAATCCCATTTCATTTCCTGAGAGAAATTGGGCTGGATAATTCCCGCATTGAATGGCTGCGATTCATAGTCAGCCTCCTGAAGCATGAAAAAGCCGCCCAGATGAAGAAGAGCAATGAAAAGCGGCACAAGTGCAACGCGCCACCACCGATGTTTTTTCCCGGACCAGGCCAGAGCGATGAGCCCGTTGACAAAAACCAGAGCAAAAGAAATCAGTGATACACCGCCCAGTGAGGCCAACTGAGCCAGCGCCAGATCAGCACCCTGACTGTAGCCCAGAGCAGCCCAGCCGAATCCCGTAAACAGACGGGCCTGCAGCAATTCCATGCCCACCCAGAGACAGGCCAGGCCCAGAGCGGCTGTATAGCGTTCCTGACTCGCTCGGAAATAATGCCAGGCCACGGCCGGGAGCAGCCAGAAAAGGCTGAGAATGAAACACAGCAGTTGTTGTCCGAAAACAGCCCAGCCCCCGGCCCAGAACATATTGGCCCACAGCCATTGCAGCAACAGGGTGTGAAAGAGCCAGCCGCAAATAAAGAAAGCGAGGAGTGTTTTTTTTATCGTGCCTTCGCGGGTGTATGCCAAAAGGGGCACCAGAGCGATCCAGCCCAGAGGGTAAAAATGAAAACGCGGAAAGGCCCAGCAAAGAAGAAGGGCACTCAGTGCCGGCCAGAGACTATGTAAAAAAGTTTTTTTCACCGTATGATTAATCCGTTTCCAGAACTGTGCTGCGGCCCGATCGGGTCCCTGTGATATCCACCCCTTCGCACTTTCAGGGGTCGGACTGCTGTGCTTCTGTCACAATGTGACAGACCTTCATTTGTATCCCTGTGCAGTCACCGGTTACAGTAATACTCTGGAGAAGGCGGTTGACGTCCCTCACAGCGCCAGTGGCCGGATCGCCACCTGTTTTTCAGTAACCGATCTTATGGATACAGTATGACAATGACCAGTGATATTTCAAGAAGAGAATTTTTGGTACACAGTGGAATCGTGAGTGCGGCCCTGACTTTTCCCTCTCAGGGAAGGGCAATGTTCCTTTGTCCCGGGAGTCTGGCTGTAGAAAGTCTGCGCAACGATCTCCAGGCGAATGCCGTGGGAAAATTAAGGAGAATTCACTGTTCCCGTGGTGGATGCAGCCCGGCGACGGTGAGAGAAGAGCATGGCCGCTGGCTTGATATCTTTCTTGCTCTTGCGGATCGGGACTCCTTGACAAGCCATCATACCATCCACAGTATCGCTCATCCGGAAAAAGGGCTGAAAGATGAAAGTTTCATCACATCCCTGTCTTTTGATTCGGCCTTGCAGGTGGAACTGATCACTTCCACAGCCCGAAGCCTTCAGGAGCGCATCACCTTCCGGGGAGAAGGAGGGGAGATGCATCTGGACACAGCCGGACTGGCCTCTCTGTCCCGAAATTCTTCCCTGAACAGAGCGCGCACGGGGATGCTTCATCACTGCTTTTCCTTTGACAGGGATGCGGAATCTCTTGAAAGAGCCCCGTTGCAGCATGCTACACTTTTAATGACCATGCTGGAGCAGGCCGAACAAAATACGCTGGTTTCAGGAAGACTGGATCCGGAAAGACAGCCCTCGCTTCCAGGCATTTCAGTCTGATACAAAATATATTTCCTTCAGAAAGGATTGATCCATGAAATCCAAACTCAGTTTGAACAGACGTGATTTTTTCGTGACAAGTGCCACCGCTGGCGGTGCTTTGCTGGGCGCAGGGCTTTTGTCTTCTCCAGCCCAGGCCGCTCCTGTAGAAGCAAAGCGCTATCAGGAGGGAGTCAGCCCCTGGCCGCTCGTATTGAATACCAGCACCATCCGTCCCGCATCGCTGGAAGAAAAGATCCGGGTCACAGCGGAAGCCGGTTGGGATGGTATTGAGCCCTGGATCGATGAATTGAATAACTATGAGCAGGAAGGGGGAGACCTCAAAGAGCTGGGCGCAGAGATCCGGGAACTGGGTCTTTACATTCCCAATGTCATCGGCCTTTGGGATGCCATGCCCGCCACGCCCGAAGATTTTCAGGAATCGCTGAAGGTCAGTTGCGAAAGAATGCGCCAGTGTGCCGCTGTAGGCTCTCTGCATGTGGCGGCCATTCCGGCCCCTGACCGTGCTGATTTCGATCTGGCCTATGGTGCCAAACAGTATAAAGAATTATTGAAGATCGGCCGGGAAGAATACGGCATCACCGTTGCCTTTGAATTTGTCGGTTTCATGAAAGGGGTTCATCGTTTCGGTCAGGCGGCCGCTGTTGCCCTCGATGCCAACGACCGCAATGCCTGCCTGATCATGGATACCTTCCATCTCTTCCGGGGCGGTTCCGGTTTTGATGGTATCAGCAAGGTACAGGGAAATCTCATTGCCAATTTCCACTGGAATGATGTGCCCGGCGATGTGCCCCGGGAAGAACAGGGCGATGAGCATCGACTCTATCCCGGAGACGGCATTCTGCCATTGACCCAGATCCTGCAGGATCTCAAGGCAACAGGCTACGACAAAGCCCTTTCTCTGGAAATCTTCCACAGAGCGTACTGGGAGCAGCCGGCTGAAAAAGTCTCCCGAGACGGTCTGCAGAAAATGCGCGAGTGTGTAGCCGCAGCCGAAGTATAGTACCCACGCCTTTAATCAGGAAGCTGACATGCTTGCCCGCCTCTTCGGAAGGGAGCAGGCCGTCGCTCCTGTAACAGAAGCTCTCCCCGGATTGCCAAGGATTCAGCCAGTTTCATGTCTCATCCCGGAAAAGTATTGTTGAGCGCACAAAAAGTCAGTCGGTATTTCGGTGCCCAGCAGGTGCTCAACTCTGTTTCTCTGACCATTCACGACAATGACCGTATCGGCCTCATCGGGCGCAATGGTTCCGGCAAATCAACTTTACTGCAGATTTTGGCGGGAAAAGTGGAGCCTGACGAAGGCTTCACTACCCGGGCTCAGGGAATTCATGTGTCTTTTCTGGAACAGGATCCTGCGTTTCCTTCCGGTCAGACAGTGTGTGACGCCTTGGACCAGGCTGTGAAAAGCTGGCGGACTCTGTTGAAACGCTGGAATTGGCTTAATGAACAGATGGCCTCAGCCGCACCCGGAAACCATGAATATCAGCAATGGGAACAGGAGAGCCTGGAGATACACCATCGGCTTGATGTGGCCAACAGATGGGATCCCGCACTGGAAATCAAGCTCATGGCCGAAGAGCTTCATCTCCCTGAAGCGGATCGTAAAATGGAGAGTCTCTCCGGTGGCGAATTGCGCCGTGTGAATCTGGCGAAAGCACTTCTCGAACAGCCCGATGTGCTTCTCCTGGATGAACCCACAAACCATATTGACGCGGACAGTGTTCAGTGGATTGAAAATTATCTGGAAAATTATGGCGGTGCCTGTGTCCTCGTTACCCACGACCGTTATTTTCTGGACCGGGTCACAAACAGGATTGTGGAGATCAACCACGGGTCACTCATGAGTTTTCCGGGGAATTATGCGCGCTTCCTGGAGTACAAGGCTTCCGTGGAAGAGGTGCAGCAGCGAACAGAAGCCAACCGCCTTGCCCTCATCCGTCGTGAATATGCCTGGTATAAGAGAATGCCTCAGGCCAGAGGCACGAAGCAAAAGGCCCGTATAAGCCGTCTTATGGAAGCTGCGGCCCAGGGACCGCCTCCCGCTGATAAACGCTTCGCCTTCGCCATCCCCGAGCCGGAACGGCTGGGCAAGGATATTCTGGAGGCCCGTTTGTTGACCCAGGCTTATGGGGATCAACTGCTCTTTGAACGCTTTTCACTGTACATGCAAAAAGGGATGCGCATCGGTATTGTCGGCCCCAACGGCTGCGGAAAATCCACGCTCCTGCGTGTGCTCATGGGGAAAGAACAAGCTCTGTCGGGTGAACTTCTTCTGGGTGCAACAACGGAATTCCTCTATGTGGATCAGACTCTGGCCGATATGGACCCTGAGCTGACGGTTCTTCAATTCATCTCTGATGGACAGCGCCATGTGGAGGTGGGCCGACAGCGTATTCACGTTCCTTCCTATCTGGAATCTTTTCTTTTCGACAAAAGTTGTGTGGATATGCCTGTGGGCCGTTTGTCCGGTGGTGAAAAACGCAGGGTTGATCTTGCCAAGAAATTATTGAAGGGCGGCAATTTCCTCATACTGGACGAGCCTACAAACGATCTTGATTTGTATACCCTTCGTGTTCTGGAGGAAACCATCGAATCCTTTGAAGGTTGTGCGCTCATCGTGAGCCATGACCGGTATCTGCTCAACCGGCTTTGCACACACATGCTCATCTTCGAGGGAAAAGGACAGGTCGTTCAGATTGCAGGCAATTATGAAGACTATCTGCTCTACAAAGAGAGGCTGGAGACGAAAGAGAAAGAAGAGCGGCTGATCCGGAAAAAAGCCGGGGATCCTAAAGCGGCTCCCATTCCAGCCAAAAGAGCAACACTCAGTTATCAGGAGAAAAAACGGCTGGAAAATATGGAAGCCATCATCGCCGAGGCCGAAGAAAAACTGGAGGCCTTGCGGGCTGAAGTCAATGCACCTGCTTTTTTCGAAGGGTCTTTTGACGAGACGCAACCCGTGCTCTCCTGTCTTGAAGCAACAGAAGCGCAGGTAAGTGCTCTTTATAATGAGTGGATGGAACTGGAAGCGAAGAAAGAGGGAAGCACTTCCTGATCGAAGCGGCTTCCCTTATTCTCTCATCATCCGGCGGCTTCACGCGGGGCGATCACAGGCGGGTCGGCTCGGAAAGAAGCCACACTGCGCTGGATCAGACGCCGGGGATCATCATCAAAAAAGATACGGCTGCCCGTGGGTTTTTCAATAACGGGAAGAATGTCCTTTATATGATCCGCCACACCTCCTGTACCGGTCAGCACAGCAATCATGCGCCCTTCGTCATAGGCAATGGAGAATTCTCCCAGAGTGCCGGAACGTCCGCCCACAATGACAACGATGTCGCAGCTGCGCACACCCACAATTTCACGGCCCATGAGCCCGGCGCCGGTATAGATCATCACGTCAATGTTGTCCAGAGGACTTTCATAGCGCTCCACATGTTCTTCAATACTGAGAGCGGGGGAGACGCCGATGGTGAGACCTCCCTTTTCCTTGCATCCCACAATGGCCGCATGGGGCAGCCCCGGACATCCGCCGGTAAGGATGGCACAGCCTTCTTCCGCAATGGCCTGGCCCAGAATGCGGCAGCGGTCCAGAATCTCTTCATCCATTTTCCCGCCGGCTGAACCCATGACACCGATCTTCGTCAAACCGCAGGTGCGACAGACGGGAACCTCCGGTTGCTGCGTCATTTGTTTCGCAAATTCGTGATTCATAATATTCTCCTGAGTAGTAAAACCAAGGGCTTATCATATCCTTTTCAGTGAAATTCTTTCAACAGTGCCCGGGCATGGCGCAGGCTGGCGGGAGAAACGGAGCCATCCAGAAGACGCGCCATTTCTTTTTCCCGTTCTTCCCCGGTCATTCTGATGACTTGTGTTGTCGTGAATTCCCCTTTTTCCTCTTCTTTCAATACTTTATAATGAGCCGCTGCAGGGGCGGCAATCTGTGCCAAATGGGTGATGCATAAAAGTTGTCGTGATGCGGCCAGAGCGCGGATCTTATCGGAGACACGTCGCGCAGTGGCACCTCCGATGCCCGCGTCAATCTCATCGAAGACCAGCGTGGGAATGGGGTCGTGGTTCGCGAAGACGGCTTTAATGGCAAGCATGATCCGTGATACTTCACCGCCGGATGCCACCAGCCTGAGGGACTTCGGCTTTTCTCCCGCATTGGCGGCCAGCAGAAAAGAAATGCGATCCTGACCCTGCATGCCCAGACTGATACTTTCAAAATCTGTCTCAAAGCGGGCATTGGGCATATCGAGCCTGTGCAGGGCATCCTGAATTTCTTTGTCCATGCGCCTGGCCGCTTTTTTCCGTGCAGATGAAAGGGCTGTTCCTTCTTTCTCCGTCTCAGCCGACAGAGCGGTTTCTTCTTTCTGCAGCACTTCCAGACGTTCATCTTGATGATCGTACTCAAAGAGAGCCGCCGTTGTTTTATCTCTGTACGCCAGAATGTCAGTAATCTGAGCCCCGTATTTTCTTTTCAAGGTATTGATCAGATTGAGCCGTTCATTGATCACGTTGATTTCTTCCGGGTCAAAATCCCGATCTTCGCTGTGACACCTCATTTCTTCAGCCACATTTTCGACCCGGGCACGGATCTCCGCCAGTTCGTCCAGAGCCCATTTGAATTCAGGCAATACCTCCCTGATCTTGTCCAGGGCATTGCTGGCCCCGTCCAGTGCGTCAATGGCTGATGAGCCTTCGGCATCATAAAGGCGCTGGCAGGCTTCCTGTGACAATTCTCTGATCGCCTCCGCATGGGTGATGCGTTTGAGTCTCTCGCGAAGCTCCTCCTCTTCATCAGGGATAAGTGCAGCTTCGTTGATCTCCTGAATTTCGAAACGCATGAAGTCGATCTGTCGGGCCTGGTCACGGCTGGTGGCTTGTAAGGCTTCCAGTTCGCGACGGATACGGTTGCGTTCGCTCACTTTTTTTGCCAGTGTCTCAGCCTGCTCAGTTGTTCCGGCGAAAGCATCGAGAAGGCGCAACTGACAGTCGCTGCGGAAAAGACTCTGATGCTCGTGCTGGCCGTGGAGATCCACCAGCTCGTCGCCGATCTCTCCCAGCAGTGAGATGGTCACGGGTCGTCCATTGATCAGCGCACGGCTGCGCCCATCGGCGGAAACAATGCGGGACAGGATCAAGGCGCCTTCATCCAGGGCGAGTTCACTTTCTTCCAGAAGAGTTTGCAGAGCTGTGGATGCTTTATTCAGCCGGAAGACAGCCTCGATGACGGCTTTGTCTGCGCCTCGCCGCACCACCTCAGCTGACGCCCTGGTTCCGAGGGCAAGACCCAGAGCACCGATGACAATGGATTTGCCCGCGCCCGTTTCTCCCGTCAGAACATTGAAGCCCGGCCCGAACTCTATATTCAGAGTCCGGATAAGGGCATAGTCTTGAATATGAAGGCTTTCTATCATAAAAAAGCTACAGTAGTTTTAAAAATAAAATACTTCCCGGGAATCTTCATCTGCATGGCGTATTGTAACACAGTGCGGCATAGCCATAACCAAATGATTCTTTTTTCACCAAGAAACCAGGTCGGGATAAGCCTGAAAGGTTGATGCCTCTCTCGGTGACTGTGGATAACCCAAAGTCTCTTATCTGTCCCATAACCAACCGCAGCCCTTTGCAGATCCGACCGATCCGACTGATTCTCCGGACACCACCGATCCTTTCCAGTATCTTGAATATATCAAGTCCATCTCAATAGCCTCAAATTCACTTTTCCAGCTGTTTTCATCCCTGAAAACATGCTATACTGCAATGAAGAAATGCCTCTTTCCTGCTCTTGTCAGGAAGGAGCAACCGTCAGGAGAGAACGCTGAAGATCATGATGAAACAGATCCTTGAAATAACAGGCCTTTTCATGGGCCTGAGTCTTTGTTTGATGCTTTCCGCCTGTCAGAGCAGTCCCGGCACAGTGGCGGATAAAGTGCTGGCCGACTTCGGGCTCCGCGATCATCCCGAGGACTATGTTTCGCGCACTGATCAGGCCTTTGAACAACTGGATCTGGTGGGCACTACGGAAATGAAACGGATGAACCATGCCGGGCGTCACGGTGAGATCAAATTTGAGGGGGAAGGCCGTCGCGGCAGTTATTACAAGCAGGTGAAAGTCTATTACGCTTTTCAGCCTCTCGATGCGAAAGTGGCTACAGAGGCGGGTAATAGAAGCCGGGGCTTCAGCGGCACCATCCAATATCGCTATCGGATCTATGAGAGTGAGCGTTGTTCTACTCAGGCGGAGGCTTCGGCTCTCACTGCTGACCGGGAAACCAGTCAGGATGGCCGCGAGATTTTCAGGTATCATTTGTCTTCAGGCGGCATCTGGAACGGCGCAGCCGGTGAAAAGACCAAAGGATGAGGCCCCATTTGTTCCCCAGAACGGCCTCCCTCTTGTGCAGTCTCCTTCTGCTGATCGGCTCACTGTCGGCCTGCGCTCAGGAATCACCCATTCATGTCGTGGAGATGACAGCGCCCGATGAAGAGGCTCTCTCCCTGCTCTTGAACAGCGAGTTCAACGTGGGCAATCGCCGGGGCAATACGGTGACTTTCTATGTGAACGATGAGGAGCTGGCTGCTCTGGCAAAGCAGCCTTATCCCTGGGAGATTATTGAGACTCAATCGGGTGCTTCCAGTCCTGAAAAAGCCATCGGCTATACCAAATATGAAGAATTGGGCCCCAAGCTGCAAAGTTATGCTTCAGCCTATTCCGATCTGGTCCGGGTGATTTCCCTGGGACAGACACCCCAGTATCGGGAGATCTACGCTGTCAAAATCACCACCAACCCCGATATGGCAATGGATAAAGCGGTGGTGAAATATATTGCGGCCATTCACGGCGATGAAACAGTCGGCGTCGAAATGTGTCTGTATTTTATCGAAGATCTCCTGCAGAATTACGGGAAACATCCCTTTATTACCAATTTGATCAATGATACGGTCATCTGGGTTGTACCCATGATGAATCCCGATGGCCATGCAGCGGTCTCACGTTACAGCGCCGGCAAAGATCTGAACAGGAATTTCCCCATATTCGGAATCCACTATCACAGTACCTTTTTTGATGGGGAAAATCTGGGCGATGATAAAGTCCCTCCAGAAAATAGGCATATCATGAGGTGGCATGAACGGGAGCCGGCGAATCTGGCTGCTAATTTTCACGGCGGAGCGCTGGTGGCCAACTATCCCTATGACAACGACCCCGGCGTATACAGTCCCCAGCCAGCCATATCCCCCGACGATGATGTGTTTCAGTACCTGTCGCTGGAGTATTCCCGCAACAATCCGCCCATGTATACCGATGGGCTCTATCCCCAAGGGATTGTCAACGGTTCAGTCTGGTACAGCATTACAGGCGGCATGATGGACTGGCACTATCGCTTTCTGGGCTGCCCGGAAGTGACCCTCGAAATTTCCAAGAACAAAATCCCTCCTGTGTCCACACTTCCTCTCTTCTGGGATCAGAACAGGGATTCCATGTACGCCTACCTGAATGTCGTCCATATGGGAATCAGAGGTGTGGTGAAAGACAGAAGAACAGGAGGAGCTGTGTGGGCCAAAGTACTGGTTGACGATAGAGAACAGCCTGTCTTCACCAATCGTGCCGTGGGCAACTACCACCGTATGCTCCTTCCCGGCCGCTACAATCTTTCTTTTCATTCTTCAGATCATATCACCTATCACGTGGATGATATTCTTGTGGAAGAAGGAGGAGCTTCCCGGGTGGATGTCACCCTGTCCAGAGGTGATGTCAACAGCGATGGCCGGGTGGACGCCGCAGATATTCAAGCTGTGGTAGATGTGTCCCTCGGCCGCTCTGATGCCTATGATGCCGATGTGGACGGCCGAGGCGTCTCAGCCACGGACATCCAGGCTGTGATCAACGCTGTTGCCGACGCTTCCTGAGTGCGATTGTTTTATTCAGCGACAACGCTGAACTCCCGGCTTTGCTGTCCCTTGAGTACATCGGTCACTGTAATGCTTACTGTGTGGAGGCCCGGCTCTGAAAAGGCGAATACAGCTTTGTCTTTCTTGACACGTTTGCCGTCGAAATACCATTGCACCGATTTGATGGCTGTGGCGGGATCATAGGAAAGGGCGAAACCGGCCGGCAAATGCTCCGAAAGGGTGATGGGAAGACTTCCTGCAGGAGCCCGGAGAATTTCTGTGGCATCGAAAGTGCGTTCTTCTCCCACACGAACACGCAGCTCCCGAGGAAACTCTCTGAAGCTGAGAGGGCTTTTTCCCATGAGCACCGGTGCCACCGCCTGCAGTGCCTGATGGCTTGCGTTGGAGTTGCAGTAGGAAAGAATGATGCTGTCCGCTTCCTGCAGGCGTACCGCTTCGCGTGGATCACCCAGGAAAAGCACGACAACCTTTGCGCCCGTCTGTTTCAAGGCGCGCAACAGCTCAATCTGACTTTCCATGCGCACCTCGTCTGTGAGTATGACGACAATGGTGCCCAGAGCACGCATGTTCCGTGTGAGGCGCTCAATCTCGAAACGCTCAATATCCTTCACATGGCTGGCTGTCATGATGGCCTGGCGTACCAGTTTTTTCACCTCTTTCTCCAGCAGTTTGTACAGTTCTTCCACACCGACCACTCCCGTAATACCCACCGGTGCGCCGCCATCCTTCACCAGTGGCAAGGCATTTCCATGATTCTTGATCAGGGTTGCGGCCTGACGCTCCACAGCAATACTCCATTCACCGATCTTTTTCAGATCCACCCGCGACTTTCTGCTGCTTGCTCTCTTGGATGGAGCGGCCTGTGCGGACTCCAGTTTCAAGGTCAATATGCGCCGTACAGAGGCATTGATCCGCTCTTCTGAAAGGATGCCGACAGCTACAGCGGCTTCTATCCCCTTGATGGCTTTTTCCGGCTGCAGCAGATTACCCTGCCACAGGAGCATGTCCGCACCAGCCCGGATCGCCGAGACAGCTGCGAGAGCAGGATCATTTTCAGCCTGAATCAAGCCATCATCCATGGGGCCCGCTGCGATAACACCCTGGAAATTCAGCTGCCGGCGCAAGAGACCTTCCAGCACCGGTGAAGAAAGACTTGCCGGCGGCGAATGCTGATCCAGAGTGGGAACCAGCACATTGCCCACATGAACGATTCCCGGGGAGTCCTGCAATACAGCCTGGTAGGGGCGACCGTCCTGTTCAAAAAGATTGGGCTGGGGCGTCGTCAGAACAGCGGCACTCCGTCCTTCACGGTTCGATCCGCCTCCGGGAAAGCCCATGGGCATCCAGATCACGGGGCTTGCGGAAAAAGCTTCCTGAAAACAACGGGCAATACGGGCCGCCTTTTCCGGATCGCTGCCCAGAGTCAGAACAGCATCGCGCCCTGTTCTGAAGGAAGGCGAAAGATCCAGTGCAGGCCCCGGGTGGAAATTGAAGCCCAGACTTTCCGCATAGAGAGACAGCAAAGTCCCATAGTCTTCATAGACTGTGGGGTTCGACGTGGCGAGAACGGACATGGGTGTCGGCAGTTGTATGAAAGCCGAAGGATGATTGCGGGCTGGCTGGGTAAATTCGTACAGGTTGGCGCCCAAAAGAAAGGACGCACCCGCTGCGGACTCAAAGCTCCGTATGGACTGGGCATAGCCTTGTGTGGTGGAAACATTGAGCGTACGCGAAAGGAGCACGGCACCCGGGGGATAATTCTTCAAATAGCTGACATCACCCAGAAGCGGGCGGCTTTCACCTTCCAGTGTCACCATCATGAGCTGTGCAATCCGCGCCTGAAGAGAACGCTCTCGGATAAATTGTTCCACGGGATCAGCCACTTCCAGGGTCACTTGTTTCGGAACCGCAGCGGGAGGCTGATCAGGGATCGGCAAGGCCTGTGCCGGTCTTTCCTTTTCAGGGAAGAAAGCGGAAGGTTGAGCCCCCAGTTCTGATTGTGTTAAAAAGCAGAGAGTCATCAGAATCGACATAAAGAGAGGGACATTGTTGAAGACAGTTGGTTTCATGATCTTTCCTAACATCAGCGGGCCGGGCTTGTTCGGACTGTCCTGTTTATATTCTGCAAGACTTTCAGGAAAAATGTTTACAGAAATGAAGTATTCTGCTATAATTGCAGTTAGCATATACATAGTAAATGTAAAGGGCAACTGAATGCATGTTTTTATACTGGCATGTACACTTCTCAGCTGTGCTGTACTTCCTCCGGAAGAAGGCACGGCCGCTTTGGATTTTGCCCATTTTCCTGACCGTGTCCATGCTTTTGTCTGGCGCAACTGGAACCTCGTTCCTGTAGAGCGTATGGCTGCCACCATTCAGGCTGAGGCATCTCAGATTCTGGACACGGGGCGATCCATGGGCCTTTCCGATCCACCGACTATTTCAACGGATCAATGGCTGCGCAGTTATATTACCATTATTCGGGCAAATTGGCACCTTCTTCCTTTTGAACAGCTGTTGACCCTGCTGGACTGGGAAGCGGAAAAGCTCGCCTACACCCTGCGTGAAGATGATTTTTTGTGGATCAAACTGGGGAGTGTCAAACCGGCCTGTGAGCCTCTGCGCTATACGGAACCGGATGACGAGGTACAGGAACAGGCCGCTGTTGTGGCTGATCTGACAAGACGTTATTTTCGTGAAGATGTCACCGCCTGGAAAACACCGCCCTTTTCTTTTATTGAAGATCTATGTGCTGAGCCCGTCACGCTTCCTGAAGCCACAGGGAAGAATCGTTTCAATCCCCGCTTCTGTTATTCCTATTTTGCCCTTTATGGCGATCCCTTTCTGGAACAGGATCCCTTTCCCGACGGCTATCTGCAACGGCTGGCCGCCAGTGGTGTGAATGGTGTCTGGCTCCATGCCGTCCTTTACAAAATGAGCCCCTTCCCCTGGGCGCCTGAGCTCAGTGATCAATGGGAAGCTCGTCTTGAATCCCTGCGGGCCATGACGGAACGTGCGGCCCGATTCGGCATAGGCATCTATCTTTATATGAATGAGCCCCGGGCCATGCCCCTGTCTTTTTTTGAGACCCGGCCCGAGCTGAAAGGCGTTGAGGCAAACGGTTATGCCACTCTCTGCACAGCCCACCCCGATGTGAGTGCTTATCTCAGCGATGCCATCGAAAGAATCGCCACAACTGTACCGAAGCTGGCCGGTGTTTTCACCATTACAGCCTCGGAAAATCTGACGAACTGCTGGTCTCACCACAAAGGCGATGGCTGCCCCCGCTGTGCGGAAAAAGGTCCCGCCCGGACCATAGCCGATGTGAACGCCGCCATTGCCAGCGGGCTGGCTCGCGCAAACAGCGATGCCCGGCTCATTGCCTGGGATTGGGGCTGGGCAAAGCCCTGGGCTGCCGAATGTGTTTCTCTCCTGCCCGAAACAGCCTCTCTCATGAGTGTCAGCGAGTGGGATACTCCCATTGTCCGCGGAGGCATTCCCGCTACGGTAGGTGAATATGCCCTTTCTGTGATCGGTCCCGGCCCCCGTGCGCTGGGGCAGTGGGAAGCGGCGAAAAAGGCCGGTTTGCCTGCGCTGGCGAAGATCCAGGCCAATACCACCTGGGAGCTGGGTGCCCTGCCTTATATCCCCGCTGTCGCCAATGTGGCCAGTCATATCGCCGCCTTGAGAGACAGCGGTGTTTCCGGTCTCATGCTCAGCTGGACGCTGGGCGGTCATCCTTCCCCCAATCTGGAAGTGGTGCAGGCTCTCGGTGAAGTGCTTCCGGACGGGAGCAGTCGCAGTGCCGAGGAAGCGCTCCTTCACGTGGCGGAGAAACGTTTCGGCCCCGAGGCGGGAGAAAGCATGACTGTCGCCTGGACCATGTTGAGCCAGGCCTTCCGGGAATTTCCCTATCATGGTGCTGTTGTGTACAATGCACCCTTGCAAATCGGTCCGGCCAATCTGCTCTGGCTGCAACCCACAGGATACAGGGCCACCATGGTGGGCTTGCCCTATGACGATCTCGACGCCTGGCGGGGCATTTATCCCGCTGAGATATTTTTGAACCAACTGGAAAAAGTGGCTCAGGGCTTTGAAGAAAGTGCGCAACTCATGGAAGTGGTGCACCGTGTCTGTGAAGAGGGAAGTGCCTTCGCAAAAGCGGTTGCCGATGAAATCAGATTGACCCGGGCGGCTGTTCTCCATTACCGGAGCATTGCTCAGCAGGGAAATTTCATTCTTCTCCGCAACAGCCTCGCAGAAGAAGGGGAGGAAGAACAACGCCACAAAATCCGCAGGAAGATGCGGGATCTGCTGGAAAAAGAGATGGAAGCGGCTGCTGCTTTGTATGAATTACAACGCAATGATTCGCGCATAGGCTTTGAAGCGACGAACCATTATTTTTATACACCAGCCGATCTGGTTGAAAAAGTCTTGAACTGCGCCTCCCTGGAGGCTGCTCTGTAAATTATATTTAAAAATATGAAAATGCCCTTTGGAGATGCCCTCTTCAAGTCTCTGAAGAGATGATTTGAAAACAGGTTGCGTCTTGCAGGGATAATTGTATAGTATTAGTGTGCGAAGGAAGATAACTGACCCTGCTCATGAGGGTTGAATGTGGTTTGCAATAATGTCGTTTACCGCCCTTGAAACAAGGATACATGCCATGAGAACACCGATTGTTTTAGTCGTCTTAACCGCTCTTGTCTGTGCGGGGCTGCTGGGAATCGTTGGATTTACCCGAGCCCAGACAGAGTATAAAATGAGTCTGCGCGGCGCTGCATCACAACGCTATACCGTCGGAGAAGACTATGAAGAAGATGGCGTCAGATTTAATATCGAGCCGGACGGTTATCAATACCTTGTTCATGTGGACATTATACTGTTGAGCACAATGAAAGTGGCTCATAAGACCTATCTGAGCTATATGCCGGATGTTTTCAATGACTCCCCCTATAATTTGAAGAACACACCGGGAGAATACAGGTTGGAATATCGCTATGGCGAAGATCCGAACGCGCAAATCCTGACCAGAGATCTCTGTTATTCTTCTGTTAAAGGTACACAAATCGAATTGTATGGATTTCCGGAAGTGACCCTGGAATGCCGTGCAGGCTATCCTGAAGATCCCATGGCCTGGGCCATTGACGAGTGCGACGGCGATATCAGTCATCTGGTTCAAAAAGGGGAGATGCCCGATTTTAATGCCGTGGGCTCAGGTACAGGTTACTACTTCGTAACGAATTCACAAGGTGTAGTAAGTGAGGTGACCCGCGAGTTTATTATCGAAGATACAAAAAAACCAGTGATTACGATTGAGAGCAGGGATCTTATCAATATTCCACTGCATGGTGAATTCCTTCCTCCCGAAGCCACGGCCTACGACGAATGCGAAGGAGATCTCAGCGATGAAATAGACGTGGATACCAGCGCTCTCAACCCGGACGAAAAAGGCGATTATGAAGTAATTTACAGTGTCATGGACAGTTCCGGCAACGAAGCGACCGCCATACTTACCGTTCGTGTCGGCTGTCAGTCCGAGGGGCCGGAAATCACGCTTGAAGGCGAAGAAGAGGTCGATGCTGAATGTGGTTATGAGTTTACAGATCCCGGTTATACAGCCTGGGACGAATGTGATGAAGATTTGACGGATTTTATTGAGATCAGCGATTTCCCGCCCGATGGTTTCGAGAGTGTGGGTCAAGTGGTGCGCACCTATACTGTGGAAAACTCCGGGGGGACACTGGACACAAAAACACGCATCATCAACGTTGTTGATACAAAAGGCCCTGACATCACACTCAATGGAAGAGATACAGTGAGCCTGGTCATAGGTGAAAAATATATAGAATTGGGTGCTACTGCTGTAGACGCCTGTGAAGGAGATGTCGAGATCCAGTGGGAAGGCGAGGTCGATTCTGACAATGTCGGTCGCTACGAAATAATCTACAGCGCTGTCGACTCGCATGGGAATCCATCGCAGAAAAAACGGCTTGTTCGTGTCGGCTGCGGCGAAGCTCAGCTGGTTCTTGAAGGTAAAATGACTATAAATGTACAGTGCAGTGAAGAAACTTATGAGGAACCAGGTTTTACGGCCTGGGATGCCTGTGAGGATGATCTGAGCGAAGACGTGATCATTTCCTATCCTCAGGGAGAGATAGATGAAACTGTGCCGGGCCAATATAGAATTATTTACGATCTGTACGACAAGAGAGTTTTTAGAACCGTCAATGTGATTGACACGAAAAAGCCGGAGGTTACCCTGAATCCTCCCAACCCAATGACAGTTTTTATCGGTACGGAATTTGTCGATCCCGGTGCAACGGCCTGGGATGCCTGCTTCGGTGATCTGACTGACAGGATCGGAATTATCGGTGCTGATAAGGTGGACATCCATACGGAAGGGACTTATACAATCTTCTACAGAGTAGTGGATGCCTATGGTAATTTGGGTGAGGAGAAACGTACGGTGGAAGTGGGCTATGATCCGGCAAAACCCATCGTAAAATTATATGGTGATGCTATTGTGACGGTAGAGTGTGGCGATAGCTTTGAAGATCCCGGTGCCTATGCCTATAACGATCTGGAGACAGAGACCTATGAAGTGAAGGCAACAAAACTTCCCGACGATGCGCTTCAGACTCCCGGAGAATATGTCATCATTTATTCCGCAGTCAATGAGCTGGGAAATACCATGGACGTCTCCCGGAAAGTCATTGTAGAAGATACGAAAGACCCGGCCATTGTTTTACGTGGCGACGACGAAATAATTGTGGATCAGGGCACAGCCTATGTTGATCCGGGCGTACTTTCCGCCTGGGACGAGTGCGATGGTGATCTGAAAGATTCAGTAATCTTCACCAGCACGGTGGATACTTCTCTGGCTGGAACCTATCATGTGGAGTATTTTGTCAGAGATTCGACTGCAAATCTGGGTAGAGCCGTACGTACTGTGCAGGTTCGTGAAGTATCGGCCGTTATCGAAGGCGAAGATCCGATCGAAGGCGAAGGTGTTGTTCCTGTAGAAGGCGAGCCTTCTTTGGACGAAGGTGAAGCAGAAGGAGAAGATGAGGGGGATGAGACTCCCTGTTGCGGCTGTTTCAACTGGCTGGGCAATCTTTTCCTGGCTGGATTGAGTCTGGCCTTTCTTATCTTCATAATCTGCTACAATGAACAACACTGAACAACGTCAACCCTTCTCTGAAAAGGATAGAAGAATGAAAGCTTTGTTTTCCAGCCGATCACGGACTGCAGCCCTCATAATTGTCGGCGGTCTGGTCATCCTCGCTCTGCTGTGCCCCGTGCTGCTTGCCCGGGAAGCCAGAAGAGCGGCCGATTTTTATCCTGCAGAAAAAGATCCCTTCATGGGCAACTGGACAGGTCGGTGGACAGACGATGAGGATGTGGATCCCGATATCAGCGCTCAGATCATCGCTACGGGCCGGAACCAGTATACTCTTCGTCTGGCCTCCAGACTTTTCATGCGCAGCCCCGTCCTGGCGACCCTGGAAGGTCGTGCGAAAAATGGTGTGCTCGAGTTCACGGACAAGAATTACCGGATCAAAATTGAAGACGGTATACTGACAGGCCGTCGCAGCAGCGGCAGTTCATCCTTCTCCATGAAGCCTTATACTCTCGAAGTCTCCGCTCTGGGCAAGCCTGCTCCTGAAGGGGCCGAGGTGCTTTTTGACGGCATAGGTTTTGATGCCTTTACAGGTGCTGACGGCTGGGAAATTGTGGATGATGCCATGATGGTTCTTCCCGGAACGGATGATCTTGAGAGCCGCAATCATTATCTTGATGCGCAGCTCCATGTGGAATTCCGTCTTCCTTTCCAGCCGAAAGAACGGGGCCAGTCGCGCGGTAACAGCGGTGTGTTTCTGCAAGGCACTTATGAAGTGCAGATTCTCGACAGCTTCGGACTGGAAGGCACCTACGATGAATGTGGAGCCCTGTACAAATTGAGTGCTCCCCAGATCAATGCCTGTCTGCCTCCGGGCGAATGGCAGAGCTACGACATTCATTTCACGGCCGCCCGTTTCGCCGAAGATGGAACCCTCACTGCAAATCCGCGGATGACGGTTTACCAGAATGGCTTTCTGATCCACAATGATCAGGAACTGACCTGGATTACGGCCTGGAAAGAAAAAGAGCGGCTCCAGCCTCCCCCCACTGAAGCGGGACCCGTGATTCTCCAGTCACACCGCAGCCATTATGTGCAGTTTCGCAATGTGTGGATCAAGCCTCTCTGACTCAATCATAAAACAACTTCGGGCGCATTCTCTTTCGAGAGTGCGCCTTTTCTTTTAACGGCTTCCAGTGGCCAGGGAGGGCTGCATTCGGGTATAACAGCGGCTTATCCAGGACTGAACGGCCCGCTGCGTTTCCAGTGATACAGAACGGTTATTCGCCAGCTTCACTTCTTTCAGTTTCCACAGACCACGCCGCTTCTCTATGGCCAGAGTAGCCCGCTCTGGAGCCAGGACTTTGTATACATAAAAATTCTTCTGAGCCACGATTCTCGGTAAATAAGTTGCCACACAATGGTTCTGGATACGTCCCTCTTCAGCCAGCTCTTCAGCGGAACACACAGGGACAATGGTGTCTGTACCGGGCAGAGGCGGTGGAGGAAAGGGAGAGGACTCATCCATTTGATAATGGTGGAGCTCCCGCATGAGCACATCGTGGTAGCCCTGCACTTCCTCATGGCTGTTGAGCTGTGGAAAAGCATTCTCCTCGGGATAGAGCAGTTCATACATGGCCAGACAGTCTGTCAGAAGATAAGCTGTAGCATGGTGCCGGATTTCCATGGGCATCCGGAGCGTGTTCAGGAGCAGATGATGGGAGCTGTGTGGCGCCAGCCGTCTGTCTGTAAGAAGACGAAGCATACCGCCATTCAGTGCAGGCAAATGACCCAGCCTTTTCATCATCCCCGGTTCCTCGAGAGCATCACGCAGATAGAGCAGCTGCAGGATGGTGATCGACTCAGGGATTATTTTCGCCAGAATCCGGCGGGTCGCTTCTGTTGCTGGAAATCCCAGCCAGGCGAGAATATGGCGTTGCTTTTTTCTCAACAGATTTCGAGCGGCGCGCAAGGGGCGTTGGACAGCCGGTTTGTGAAATACCCAGTTGGAGGCCAGAGCAAAAGCCAGAGCCGGGTTGTTTTCTGTCAGCTCTCGGGCCTCAGAGCCGCAACGTGCCAGAAAAGAGAGCATGTGCCATTGTCTTTGCTGAAAGCCTGCGACCAAGGTGCGGATATCCTCGGGAATGGCCAGACTCCATTGCTCTTCACGGCTGAGAAATCCCTCCAGAGGCAGCAGCTGCTGTCCGGGACTGTCCGCCCTCTCCGGAGGGGATTGCTCTTTGGCGAAGAGAGCGGCCAACTCCGGGATAAGATTTCCCTGAGCAGCCAGATCGATGTTGTGTTCCAAGGCCAGGGGATCTGGACCACTGTTTTTTTCAGAGTTTGGCGGAGTCAGATGGATATTCGGTCGAAAGGATTCCCAACAGGCTCTTTGCTTCGTCTTCCGCCAGGCACGAGGCTCGGGCCAGGCAATCATCACCTCTATTTTGTCCGGGGAAAAACGATAGAGCTTGCCTGTTTCTTCGTGGAATACAACACCCTTTTTGGCTTTTCTGAATGTCTGTTTCATAGCAACCCCTTTATAAGTTATGAAACCCGGCCCGTCCTCCATGGAACGGACAACACCAAAAACAAGCCTTGAACAATAGCACAAGGCAAGGGTGACAATCAAAAGCAGAGACCAGAGGGTACGAGACGTGTATCAGGCTGGGGGCACGGCATGTCGGGCCCATTCAGTTCACTTGATCCACTGAGTCCTGGCTATATCTCGTTCCTCGCCCCTCGTCCTGCTATTTACCGCCCAGAGCCCTTCTGATTTTGCTTTCGAAGTCCGAGAGTTCCCCTTCGAGATAAACCTTATCACCCTCTCTGTCTCCGTCCCAATAGAGTGTGAATCCTTCCCCTTTCGCATGGGCCGCCACGTCATAAGCGGTATTCAGGACGCCTTCCAATACCTCCGCTGTATCGCTGCTGTCTTTGCAATGAATCTTCACCCGGATTTGAAGAAGATCAGCTTTTACCAGAGATATGCTCATGAAGACCTCTGTGATCAGAGGGGAGAGAGCGATCAGTTCTTGCTTCGTCTTTTGCTGAATTGCCGGACGCAAAGGAGTATCAAAAGCACCCAGCAGCTCGATGAGTGTTCCATTGCCATTGTTCAGGGCCGCTTCCAGAAAATGATATCCCTGCACGGCCGGTGCCTGGAGGGGGGCATAGTGGGGGTGCAAACGGGAAAGCTGCTCCTGAGCGGTCCGGGGAATATGGACTGTGCCCGATGCAACCAGACTCCGGGAACCATAAGAGGAAATGCGGCCCCGCTCCCATATGACAGGTCTTGTGCGGGAGAAAAAGCCGCCACTTTCAAGCAGATCGGCAAAGGATTCGGAGGAGGGATGTTCCTTCACGAAAAACAGTACACCCAACTGATCAGATGCCCGTTGATCCAGCAGAAAAGAGATCTCAAAGGGCATTTTATGGATCCACTCCGTCCGGAAATGCATGGTCTGCATGGAACTCACTTTAGGAATGCCCGGAATGAGAGAGGAGCCTGTGGGCGCGAGGGAGCTCACATATTTCTGGACAAGCACCGGTTTGAAAACCAAGCGCAGGGCTGTATCAGGAGCCAGCAGTTCTTCATGATGAATGCCATAGCGGGGATAAACGAAAAAATAATACCAGGCTCCGCCGCCCAGGCAAAAACACAGGAGCATAACCAGAAGCGCCCAAAGAGCTGATTGTCGTTGATAGCGAATGTGCATGTGTTTCTCCTGTCAGCCTGGAGTTTATCTGGCCTTCTCCAGTGTTCTTTTCATGGACACAATGGCACGGGCCAGCGCGTCCCGTTTGCTCTGCAGGCGTGCAGGATCGTGAGAGAAGGAAACAAGACTCGGTATGATCTCCGAGAGGTCATAGGCTTCGGCGGCCTCTTTCAAAACAGCCTCCGCTCCTCGCTGATTCAACAGCCGTCGTCGATAATCCATGAGCAGAGCTAAATAGTCGTAATCTTCTATCCCGTCGCGGATGACTTCCCAGCGGATGGAGTTGATGGGGCCATCTTTGCCCGGATAGAGAAGCATTCCGTCACCATTGACAGGGGTCACATCGGCCAGACGGTTGAAAGGATCAGTGGGATCCAGCCAGTGGTTCACACTCCAATACTGCATTCCTTTGATACCCAGTGCCCAGGATTGCCAGAACAGAATGCGATGTTCCACAGGCGAGAAATCAATGAAGAAATTTCCATAGGGCCGCGGAGGCATGTGATTGACATACCACCACACCTCTTCGCCGCTGGAAGTGCGGGCGAGAATATCCGCATTCTGGGTCGTATCCAATACCTGGGCATGAAGGGTCCAGATATCCAGCGATTCAGGGATGAAAGCGGTCAGTCCCGTTGTACTCACAGTGACGGCAATATCAGGAGCCAGGTCTTTCCATTGCTGCATCCGTTCCAATACCCGCGGCCAGGCAGGTCTTTCAGGTTCATAAGCAAGCTGCGTGAAGGCTTTGCCCGTCAGGCCATGGCGGAGCACATAGTCATTGGCGGCCTGCAACTGTCTGGGTGCTTCCAGAAGGCTGGCCGGAACAAAGAGGGTGGAGGCTCCCCGGTCCACACATTTTTCCTGCAGGGGCGTATAGGCTGACAGTGCTTTTTCATAATCACCGGCTTCTCTGGGAAATTGTGACAGCTCACGTAAAGTGACTTTATGGGCCAGTCCATTGTCCAGCCAGGCCTGAAGAAGCTCCGGTCGTGGCAAATCCCCTCCGGAAAGTGCTCCCAGCGATTCCAATGAGAAAAGAAAATCAGTTTTCAGACTCGGCGTATCGGGCAGGGCAAAATCAAAGACCTCCACTTCCAGTGCCAGCTCCCAGGGGCCGCCATTGGAGGCCGTCACATCGATGGTACCCTGATAAATTCCCGGAGGTGTATCTTTCTTTGCATGCACTGTTACCCACAGGGGTGTGGATTCTCCTGCCTGAGCCGTAAAGGGCCTGTGGGGCGGCAAGGCATCGGGGAACCAGCCTGTAGGCCCTTCGTAATGGCTGGGTACCTGTATCCGGTGATAATGGACATTGAAGATTTCCACATCACGGGCATCAATCTTTGTGCGCCCGTCTCTTTGCACAAGATCTGAAACAGTGACCTGTACTTTTTCCAGAGCTTCAGTGGAAGGAAGCAATGCCAACTGAAAAGACTCAGATTCATTTTGCGCCAACCCCATCCTGTACAGAGGATTCACCAGCCCGGCACTCTGAACACGGTCTTCCTGAAAGATCTTTTCCAGAGGGGAGGCGAAGAAGAAACGTACATCCCCTTCAATGGCCAGAGGGCGCGAAAGGGTCCGTCCCCGCCTGTCCAGCAGATAAGGAGCATCTGTCCAGGGCTGCAACTCTGTTGCAGAAACTTTGCCAACAGTGAATATGGTATCGATCCCCCCGTGTGGCGAAGCTGTATCTTCGCCCAGAGCCAACGGTCCCTGATCGTTGCTCAGTTGCGCCATAAATTCATAGGTACCGGATTCCGGCGCTTCCCAGTCATAACTGAATCTGGCCAGCCGCTCCGGCGAGCTGCTGAATTTTTTGCGGGGCAGACGCCAGACTCTTTTGTTGGGCGCCACAATACTGGCATCCAGATAAAGGTTCTCCAGGGCTTTTGTGGGAGCCAGGAGAGCCACGAGACGATTATCTTCATAGTCCAGCTGCAAAGCGAATTCATCTGTGGCAAAATCAATGTGCCTCAGTCCCCGGGCGACATTGAGGCGATACATGGTCGTCCAGGCATCGCCCGGCTTTAAAAAGCGGGGAACATAAGCCGTATGAATGGTATTCAGCACATTCTCGTCGTTGCTGACTGCGGCGAAGGCGTGAACATGATCGGCGTGGAAGATGCCATAAACACTTTCCTGTTTATTCAGATCCATCATGGCCGCCCAATTGCGCGCAGCCGGAAAAAAACCTTCACTCTCAGGATTCTGCAGGCCCCGGGTTGAAGGAAGATCCAGCCGCGCACTGCGACCCCTTTCAATGGCATTACGTACCCAGGGCGCTATCCATTGACTTTCACCGCCTTCATTCTTTACAGTCCAGGTGACACGGATGGAGCTTTCGTTCACCAGTGGCTCTATCAGTTTGCTCACGGTCAATCCCTTGATGTTGGGGCCATCGCATTCATAAGAGGAAGTGATGATGGGCGAGCCGGAACGATCCAGAATTTCCAGTCGCTCGTTGAGACGTCGATTGGGCAGATAATAACTGCCCACGCCGAAGCCTTCCTGCAAAAGACCTTCCTGTGCCGAAAGATTGAACAAGCTGCCGAGGGTGTTCAAACCGCTCAAAATTCCGCCATCTTCAGGAAGAAAAGACCACTCCAGATATTTCCCCTCAATATGAACTTCTTCATTCACGGGTGTTCCGGCAAAAGCACAGGATGCGATGAGCAGTGAAATTATCACCCCTCTTGAAAATGCAAACGAACTCATGAATTTTCCTTTATGGTTCTGAGATAAAAATATACTGGAGGTATTATACCGCTTTTATGCGCTCTGAGGAGTCTGAGGAGAAAAAGAAAGGTTTTAACAAATACAAGACCTATGCCGATCTCTGAGTTACTGACCGTCATCTTCCATTATTCTTTCGAAGAAGTTCATATTGCTGACTCTGCAAGTCATATGCTTTCAAGATATTGTGGGATTCTCGATTCGGCAAAGTGTCTTCCAAAAATCACGACCAAATAATGACTTGGGGAACCATAAAAGACGTTGAGAGTCACTCCTGGGANNAACGCCAATTTCCACATTGGCTGACGGCGCCTCATAATCCCGGGAACATATTGACTTGATTGCGGTATGATATCTCGCTTTTCTCAAACAAATCCATTGCTCAGAAAACTTTCCGGCAGAGGATGTGCATATCGTGGGAGCAAAAAGCAAAAAAACAGGAATGACGGAGGCGGGGATATGTCGTAAGGTATATAAGATACTTGAAAAGATCAGTAGTCTCGGGGAGTCGGACGGATCGGTCGGATCAGTCGGATCGGACGGATGTGGGAGGGGCGGAGACATGTCTTGGGATACAAAAGAGACTCCGGGGATACATATAAGTCTCTTCCTCTCATTTTCTTAGTGAATCGACCTGTTCTTCGTGACGTTGTGGTTAAAAGAGAAAAAATTATTTCGTTGCGGCTATGCTGCGCTGCAATTTCCATGTGGTGAATTTATGTGGTAAATGCTATACTGATGTTGGTGACCAGATTTGTGGTATATTATTTTATATATCAATAAAATAAGGAGTGCTCAGTATGAAACTTCAACGAAAGATTTTACCGGGACTGATCTGCAGTCTCCTCGCTCTCTGTATGGCCAGTGTCAGTATCCAGGCGCAAGACTGGAACTTCAACACGAATGGAGATTTTGAAGGCTGGACACTGGGCTATCACACCAATGGTGGTGGCGTTGCCGATGGCATTTTGTGGTATGACATCCAGGCCGATGCAACAGATCCCATGGTAGTGTCTCCCACCTTTTCTCTTGCTCGTGCCAATTATCGCTGGTTGTATGTACGGGCCAAGAATAATACCCGTGGCAACTGGGCGAATATCTTCTGGCACGGTAATCTGACCGCAGACTTCGTTGGGTCCTATGAGAAAACCTATGGCATCCGGGCCCATGATCCGGAGTTCAGCGACTACTGGGTGGATTTGAACACAGTCCCCACCTGGACGTCTACAACGACTCTTTATAAATTGCGTTTTGACTTTCCCGATGGAGTTGACGGTGGCGGTGTGCTGGGAAGTGATGGCACCCGTATTGAAGTGGACCGCATCGCCCTGCTCCCGGAAGGTCTTGGGCCGCCCTCTCCTCAGTTTGTGTATATGCGCCGTTACAGCCCCCAGGTGACACCACCCGATTTCACCAATGCCGCACAGGTGGTCTTTGAATTGAAATTCAACCAGCTCTATACCCCTGTGGCCTGGGATGAAGTGGCTTTAATAACATCCCCCGGAGTCACGATAGCTGGCATAAATACCGAGTATGTGAAACCTTTCAATTATCTCGCCACTTTTGATGTGAGCGGAGAAGGTACATTCCGGCTGGATGGAACAGGAGAAGGGACAGGGACCTCCGATCTGACAGGGCTGTCTATCAGACATCCTTTTATAGGAGAAACTTTCAACATTGATACAGTCCCTCCCTCCATAGCGATCAGCGAAGCTTCTGCATCCCTGACTACCGGTGATTCCGTGACCTATACGGTGAACTACGCCGATGGTGATGACGGCAGCGGCATACAAGGCATCAGTCTGACTGATGACGATATAACTCTGAACAAAACCGGCACAGCCAATGGCACTCCTTCTGTCAGTGGCTATGGCAATTTCAGAACGGTCACTGTTCAGAACATCACTGGCGTGGGAACACTCAGTATCAGAGTCGCCGCCAATACGGCAACAGACAATGCCGGTAACAGCACGATTGCCGCCGGGCCCGGCGACAGCTTTTCCGTGGATACCGAAGCTCCTGTAATCAGCCTTCTGGGTTCTACGGAAGTGGAGGCTGAGTGTAACGAAGCATATGTGGATGCCGGAGCCACGGCGCTGGACAACCCTGACGGTGATATTACGACCAGCATTATTGTGGACAATCCCGTAAATACTGCTGTTCCTGATGATTACACAGTTCGCTATAATGTTACTGACAGTGCCGGGAATGCGGCTGTGGAAGTCACCCGCCTGGTAAAGGTGCGGGATAAGTTGCCGCCTGAAATCAGCTTGTACGGCGACAATCCCCTGAAGATTGAATGTGGCGATCCTTATGTGGAATTCGGTGCCACAGCCTGGGATAAGTGTGATGGTGACTTGAGTGCGAGTATCTCCATCAGCTATGAAGGAGAAACTGTCGACACATCCAGTAAAGGTATCCATGAAGTCACTTATACTGTGACAGATGCTGCCGGCCTCACTGCCAGTGTTGTTCGTTCTGTGGAAGTAGTGGATACGACACCCCCGGATCTGGATATGGCCGGAAATTCTCCCATGACCCTCCATCTCGGCAATACCTATGTGGAACCCGGAATCACAGCTTGGGATCATTGCGATGGTGATCTTACAGATGACATTGTTACAGTGAATCCCGTAAATGCCAATCAGGTGGGCAGCTATACTATCACCTATGATGTAACGGATGCGGAGGGGCTTGCTGCTGCACAGAAGAAACGGGTGGTGAATGTGATGGATCCGAGTGATCCCAATGTTGAGAGTGTTACCGTGGAAAGCGAGCTTTCCGTGCTCGTGAATTACAGCAAAGACATGACCGGCGCAGTGGGACTTCTGGATCCTGACAACTACACCCTCTCGGGATCAGGGCAGGGGACTCTGGCCGCCAATCCTGTATCGGTGGAGACTGTCACGGCAAACGTCGTGCGGCTGAACTGGCTCCGACCGGCGGAAATGTTTGACGGTGGTGATATTCATATTGTCGTCAATCCTGCGCTGAAAGATCAGAACGGCATTACCATTCTTGTGAACGAAGGAATGGAAGCCGGTGGTGCGAAAGGACAGGCCCCTGAGATCGATCTCCCCGGCGGAACAAGCCTCGTGCATGAATGCGGCACATCTTATATCGATTCCGGTGCAACGGCTACCGATGATGTTGACCCCAGCGTTGCTGTTCAAATAACTGGAGCCGAACTGGTGGATGGATACAACCCTGATGACTACACCATTATCTACACCGCTGTGGATGCCGCTGGCAATACGGCGACTCTCGTCAGAACCGTGAGCGTTGAGGATACGACTGCACCCGTCATCGAGTTGATCGGCCCATCGAGTGGTATTGAACTGGAATGCGGTGTGGACAGTTATGTGGAAGAAGGCGCCACAGTGACCGACGATTGTGAAGGAGATATCAGCAGCAAGCTGATTATTGGCGGTGATATTGTTGATACTTCACAGCCCCAAAGTTATGTGGTCACCTATGATGCCGTAGACAAAGCCGGGAATGCTGCTGAAACGCAACAGCGCATCATTGTTGTTAAAGACAGTGCAGTCCCCGAGTTTTCCCTTATCGGGTCCGCTGATCTTAAAGTTGACTGCGGTCTCGAATTCGAAGCCCCCGGCGTGATTGCCTTTGATCTTTGTGATGGTGATCTGTTCGACGCTGTTGATGTGGACGGTTCCGTGAATCCGCAGGTTCCGGGCATCTATACACTGCGCTATAATCTCACCGACAGCTCCGGCAACACCGCTGATGAACTGGTCCGCATTGTGACCGTTGTGGATATGAGCGCGCCGGAAATCACACTGCTTGGTGAAAACCCCCTTGTCCTGGATGGCGGTGCTTTCTATGAAGAGCCGGGCTATACCGTGCTGGATCGCTGTGAGGGAGACCTTAGTGCGGCTCTCATTGTTGATGCAGATGAGGTCAACGATCGTGCTGTCGGCAATTACACTGTCCTGTATAAGGTGAGTGATTCTGCGGACAACGTGGCCACAGCAACGCGTAAGGTATCTGTGGAGCGTGAAGCCTGCAAGCTCCTCTACAGCCTGGAGGTCTCACCGAACCCGGCCTTGCCCGGCGAAAGCATCACCATGACAGCCGTGGAACTTCCCGGCTCCTGCAGCGTAGGCGAGGTACAGTACCAATGGCAGAAACGCAGTGGGGGTAAAGCCGACTGGATGCCCATCCTCACAGCCGAGAATGCCACGATTTTCACCATCGAATCCGCCGAAATTGAAGATGCCGGTGATTACCGTATCGCTATTTCTGATGACATGATCACGTTCTACTCCACAGAAGTTTCTGTGCTTGTGGACACAGGTACTCCGGCTACAGGCTTCCTGGGACTTGCCCTGGCCGCTTCTCTCTCCGCTCTGGCCGGTGGACTCGCCCTGCGCAAGCGTGACTGATTGAAACTTCTCTGATGACTCCCGGCGGCGTCGGTGCTTCGGTGCTGACGCCGTTTTTTGTTTTGCAAGTTGACTTGACATTCAAGAGCAATAAACTCAACCAGAGAATTCAAAGAAACAAAAGAGACCTCACGCCGCAGCCAAATCCACATGTTTTTACCGTCTTTACCCGCTTTCAGCCAATGTGGAAATTGGCGTTCCCAGGGGACATGTCTCTACGTTTTAAAGGTTTTTAAAAGTCTCGAAACATACCCAAGTCCATGTCATTCCTTCGAAAGGAGGAATCTTAATGCGATATATATGTCCCTGAAACAATCAGAGGCCGGAACTTCGCGGCAATGACCAAAGAGACACATAGAAAGAGTTCTCACGCCGCAGCCCAATCCACATGTTTTTACCGCCTTTACCCGCTTTCTGCCAATGTGAAAATTGGTGCTCTCACCACTGCTGCTTCGTGAATAAAAAAGCCGACTGCAAGGCTAAGGTGCAGTCGGCAAATAGAACAGGGAAAAAGAACGTCGGATTAGCGCTTCAGCAAAGCGGGATCAAAATCAGCCAGATCCTCAAGAACCAGATGGGCCCGGGAATAGTCCTGTTTGGGTCTGTCCGGTCGCGAGAGTGCCACGCCATACATGCCGGCATCCACGCCCGCCGTGAGTCCTGCTGTGGAATCTTCAAAGACGACACAGGCTGTGGGATCCACTCCGAGCTTTTCCGCTGCAGCCAGATAGCAGGCCGGATGAGGCTTGCCCGGATGATAGTCTTCATGACCCAGATAAAAGCGCAGTAAGGGCATGATATCCATGATCTCAATGGCTTCTTTCACATCGTTGCAATAGGAGCCGGAGACTACAGCCACAGGATGGGTTTCAGCCAGTTTTTTCAACAGGTCAATGGAGCTGTGAATACGTACATCCCTGCTGTCCCGGAGTTTCAGGAAATAGGGGGCCAGTTTGTCGCCCATTTCATCAAGTGTCCAGTCGATGGTGGGAAATTTTTGAACCAGACCATCATAAACGCCCGGCCAGGAGATGCCGTACACGAGACTGAGCGCTGTTTCCCGATCCAGCGAATAGCCCATATCAGCGGCGAGCAGTTCCGTCGCTTCCACCCACAGGATTTCCGTATCGACCAGCGTTCCGTCCAAATCAAAAAAATATGCCTCTATCATTCAAATCCTTTCTCTATAAGGTTGATTTATATCAAGGTGTTTCAATCGAGATTCTGATGATGCTCGTAAATATTCTGGGCGAGGGCATCGAGATTGGCAATGTCTTCTTCCCGGGGAAGGCCTTTGCACATGAGGGTGCCCAATACCTCCACTTTCAGATTGGGGATCAGTTCTGTCAATTGTTCGGCCGCTTTGGTTCCCCAGCCGTAAGAGCCGATGATGGCCGCGAAGCGCAGTTTCGGCCGGAGGGCATTGGCCAGATGTGTTGCGGAAAAGACAAAAGGATGGGGCCCGAAGAGGACCGTGGGGGTACCTATCACAATGGTGGCTGCATCCACGAGTGCCATGGCGAGTTCGCCTATATCGGTCACAGTCAGATCGAAGGGATGAACTTCAATGCTCCGGGCATCGAGAGAGCTCACCAGATGGGTGACCATGGCTTCCGTACTGCCGTGCATGGAGATATATGGAATGACCACCTTGTTGGCCACATGATCGGAGACCCAGTCTTTGTAGGCATCAAGAATGAATTCCGGTTTGTTGTAGATGGGCCCGTGGCTCGGGGCGATCATGGTGAAGGGCACTGGCTCAAGCTTGACCAGATGCTTTTTGATGAAGCTTCGGAAAGGCATCATGATTTCAGCATAGTAGCGTTTTGCGGCGATGATCACCTGCGGATTCTCGTCGGCATAAAGAGTGGAGGTGGCCAGATGTGATCCGAAAAAGTCGCAGGAAAAAAGAATCCCTTCCTCTTCGCAGAAGCTGCACATGGTTTCCGGCCAATGCACCCAGGGGGTATAGATGAAACGCAGACTGCGGTCGCCCAGAGAGAGCACTTCATCGTCTGCAACAACACGGATACGCTCGGGATCCATCTCAAGATGGTAGAGCAGCATATCACGGCCCTTTTCCGAGCAGAGCACCTGTGCCTGCGGATACTTTTCCATGATGACAGGGATGGCGCCGGCGTGATCCTGTTCCGAGTGCTGAGAGACAATATAATCCACCTGCTCCACATCGGCGAGCTGTGCCAGAAGCAGATCCACTTTCTCCGGATCCACGGTGTCTATCAACGCTGTCTTTTCCGAGCCTCGAAGAAGATAAGCGTTGTAGCTCGTCCCTTCCGGCAGGGGAATCAGCGAATCAAAAAGACGCCGGTTCCAATCCACGGCACCCATCCAGGTGACCCGTTCAGTGATGATTTTTGCTTTCATGGATATATTCTCCTGAAGGTTGAATTTTCTGTTTGTGTCATATGCTTTGAGTCGTATTGTTGTATTGCCCCGTTGCAAACAAGGGTCGGCTGTTTCGGATCAGGCTGGGCTTGTCCAAAGAGAAATCGGACGATTTCATCAGAAAAGATTGGAACAATCGTGCCATGACCAGTATAGCACGCTCCACACATCAGATGCAGCCGGTCAATAAGATCTGCGTTGTAACTTACCGGCAGCACCCTCTTATGCCGGAATAGTGACAGGCTCACGGACAGCATCTGGTGAAAATAACACACTCGTGCTTTAAAGCGAAGTGTCTGAAAAGGTCATCAGCTCTACAAGGCGCCTGGACAGTTCGAGGGATTCGTTTTTCATCAACCAGGAAGCAAGGGCCTCAAGATCAGTCTGCATCATGGCCTTTTCTTCTTTCGTCCCGGGAAGAATTTTCCGGACATTTTCCAGATTTTCCTCGCCCTCCAGATAGCGGGCGGCTGTCTGATAGAACAGCAAAAGAGGGGCCTGGTCTTTATCTGAATTTTCAGGAAGGTGAAGCCCGGCCAGTTCCTTAAACTGTGCTGAAGTGAAGAGTTCACGGCCTCTTTCCTCAAAGAGGCTATAGAACAGGTTCGTGATTTCACTGTTCTCCGGATGCCTCTTTTGAAGGTCCCGCCAGAAGCGCACTCTGTCATTGAAATCCCGACTGAGCTTTACAGTGACATACAATGCGCGGGCAACTTCGGTGGCGTATCGACCTTCGAGCAATTGTGTGAGCCCTTCTTCGGCTGTTGTATACTCTCCGGCACCCGTAAACTGCTGGCTGGCTTTCAGCGAAAGTCGATCAGGATCCGGACTGTATTCAGAAGCCAGGAGCAATATATTTCCTGCAGTATGATGCAATCCTTTTCCTGAAAGATAAAAAGCTTCTTTTTCCAGTTCTTCAAAAATAAGAATATGATTTTCCGGATACTCGGCTGCAAGTGTTTTTATCTTCTCTGTTGTTTCTTCGATGGAATTGTTCTCCGCCTGGCTGATGGTATGGCTGATCATGATCTTCGGATCAGTGGGATCCAGGGCATATGCTTTGTTATATGCTTCTTTCGCCAGGTTTTGTTCACCTTGCAAATTCAGAGCCATAGCCAGATAGAGGAAGAAAATGGCCTGATCCGGCACCTCGTCTGTCAAGGACTTCCAGAAGTCATGTTTTTCCTCGGGTGAAAAGCCATCAGACAAGAGAATGTGCGCCCGGGTGGCCGTGTCGGTGTCGCCGGGATGATTGTGCAGATAGTCTTTGTATATTTGCAGTGCTTCTCTTTTCATGCCCCCTCTTTCACAGGCTTCAATCTTCAAGAGGGAAACCCCTTCTTTTCTTTCAGGGGCTCGTGCTTCCAGTGCGTCAAGAGCGATGAGACAGCGTTCTGTTTCCCCGTCATAGAGACTCAGTCTGGCGATCAGTTCGATAATTTCCAGGAGCCTCTCTTTTTCTGAAGGATCTTTTGTTTCTATTTCCAGTAGGCCATCAAGTGATTCGTCAAGCAGACTGAAGTCAATCAATCGGCCTGCAGGCAAAAGCCTGTCCATGGATCGATTGGAAAGAATCAATTGTGCTTTAGCCAGGAGAATAATCTGTTCCTCAGTCCCGAAACGTTGGGCGGCATTAAAAAAGAGCGTATTATTCAATTTCTCGTGCTCAGTATGGTGATAAAAAACGGGATCAGGGAGGCACTCAGCCGTGTAAAACAAGGGATTGGGTATTTCGTTGTCCACAGAAGCAAAAGACATCAAATGAGAAATGTCTTCTGGAAGATGCACCTCATAAAGCCCACGGAATTGTGATGCATACTCTTTTGGAACGGCAATACCGGTAAAATGGCCTCGTGCAATACGAAGACTTTCATCCAGTCGGGGCCCCAATACCTCATAGATAGGAAAGAAATAACGTAAAATGTCACCTTTCTGTTCTGTAACAGGGATATGCAGCAGTTGCGAAAAATCGTAATTCAAAAGCAGACTGTCGTAGCAGTGTAAGATATGACTGACATCGGAAGTGCCATCAAATTCAGCCATCAGATATTTCGCACGACTGTGAAAAATACCTATTTCAGAACTTGAACAGGCTGCTATCAATCGATACAGACTTCTGAGCTCGCTTTCCTGGCGGTCAGGTTTCGAGGAAGGAAGTGAGAAAAAAGTCCATCCGCAATGCTCTCTTTCAGAAAAAGGAAGTGCTTTTCGCGGGGCTTGGATGCAGCTCTTCATGATCGGGCGTAATTGCCGCGTCTGATACCAGCGGAGAAGAGGCATAGGTACCAGGATCAGGCTCGCACAGAGTAAAAGAACGATTAGAGCCCCTTTGTAATGTAAAGGACGGATGTGTCTGTTTCTCCGGATTCGTTTGATAAGAGTGTCAATCAAAATCCCTGTAATCAGAAAGGGGAAGAAGGAGAGGTGAAAAGTATGTCTGGAGACAGCCTGCAGTGCCGTATAACCCAGAATATAAGCGATGATCAGAAAGGTGAATAGGGCTGTACCGGGAGTTTGCAGTGCCAACAGAATAAAAACCACAATAGCCAGAGGAAGTCCCGCATGATGCATGAAAAAAGCAAATGACTGATGGAGACGGTTGAAAAACTGATGAAGAACCGTAGGCTCTGAAAAGAAAGGAGGGAATGCATCTGTATACCTGAGGATCCGCCAGATAGCCGTCCAACCGCGGGTAGCCAGATCAGCCGGATAAAGGAAGACAGACTCTTGCAACCAGCGTTGCCCGGCAAGAGCCGCATCTTCATTATCAAAAAGTTGTGGTGTGGTCAGATCGGGAGTGCGTGCAGCGAAATCAGCAAGAACAGCGAAGGTATAGTAGTCGGCACCGGAGATCAGGCTCTGATAGGGAGCCTGTTTGATACCCAGTTGATCCATTCTGTCCCGTGCGAATCCCTGAACAAGCACATGTTGTGGTTGAGCGTTTCCATCAAAATGTTGGAACATGGGAGAGGCAAGGGCCAAAAATATACAGAGATAGAGAAATACGGGTGACAGAGTTTTCCACAGTGCCCGGTCTGTTTTCAGGAAAACAGGAAAAATCAGAATCAAAGCACAGAGGGGAAAAAAAATCAATGCATCCTGACGAAAACCCATGAAAATCCCGTGAACTGCACCCAGTGCCACTGCGCCCAGGATTTGAAAGCGCAGTGAGGGACGTCGGATAAAGAGCCAGAGCAACAGGCAAAAAAGCGTAATCGTGAAAGGAGCTTTACTGAAATCGCGCAGATCAAGAAGAAGCATGAATACGGCTGGTGAAACAGTGAGGAGGCAGGTGGATATAACGGCCAGACTCCGGGACAGAAAAAATCGAAAAAGAAAATACAGGGAAAGGGCATACCATCCCAGAAAGAGGGAGATAAAAGGCTCCAGTGTTCTCCAGGAGACACCGAATATGCGCCAGAAGAGACCGACAGCATAGAGCAGATAACGGTGATAGAAGGCAACTGAGGATCCAATAGTCTTAATGTCTGCGGGTAGCTGATCTGTACAAAAGCTTTGCTGATCCCCTTTTAAAAAAGCCCAAAGTTCAGGATATTCACTGCGATCGGGATTAATAAAACCGTGACCGGCCGCTATCATTACGGCTGGTCCGTAAAGGTCTTCTATGGTGAAGACAGCTGATTTGTCAGTACGAAGCGATTCAAAGTGCGCCAGCCCGGCCACAAATCCAAAGACAAAGAGAAGGAACGCAATAATCCACTCTTTGCGGCGATCAGAAAATGTGAGGGAGCTGGAATGATTCATCTACGGCTGCTTTCTATAAAAACCGCCTTATTCTAACAGACTTTGGAAGAGCTGACAAAGGAAAGAGAACTATTGTCAAGGGCGCGAGTTCAATATCGAAACGCAATTTTTAGCAGACAAAAAGAGGAGCTGCTGCATCCGGGAAACAATCATCGGTATCGGCTCTCAGGCGAAAGGATGGTCAGGCTGTTCCCGAATAATGAAGATGGGAGGAGAAGAGATTGAAGGCTTGTCTCAGTTGATATAACCCAGCGCTTTTAAAATTTCTATCTCTAAAGGATCTACTGAAATCGCCGATTCTTGAGATTCTTCTTCCGGGCCCAAGCTGTTGAAAATCCTTGTCTGTTTCTCCATGTGCTGATCCAATAATTGACGAAAGGCTTCCATTTTCTCCGGATGTGTTTCGCTAAGGTCAACAAGTTCTTCCCGGTCTGATTGGAGGGAGAAAAGCTTTTCACCGTCCGTATCGAAACGCCTGTACTTCCAACCGTCCTGAATCACACTCGCGTTCTCCTGTTTCCACGCCAGAAAAGAAAAAGTGGGAGTCGGGTTCAGCTTGCCGCCATTGAACAGGGTCAGAAGGTTTCTCCCTTGATACACAGGCGGTACGGCAATTTCAGCCATAGCCGGAAGAGTGGCGGAGAGATCGGTGAGTGTCACTTCCTCTTGACGTACAGAGGCGGGTATTCCGGGGCCGCTCATGATCAAAGGAATATGAATTTGATGCTCGTAAGGAACGAAGCTGTGTCCATAAAGCCCATGTTCGTGAAGAGCTTCTCCATGATCGGAAGTGAAAATAACAATTGTATTTTCCAGAAGATTCAGGTCAGCAAGTTTGTTATAAATTTTTCTGAAATTGTAATCTGCATATGCAATAGCGGCATCGTATTGCTCTGACTCATTTGCTTCGGATGAAATTTCCCAAATCTCTTTGTGGGCTTGATCATCAAGAGGGCAAAGAGTCGGGTGCGGTTCCATCCTGTCGTGCACTTCCATAGTATGCACATATAAATAAAAGGGTCGATCCCGGTGTTTTTCCAGAAATTCAAAGGTACATTGCTCTGTTTTGTTGCATACCTCTGGTCCGTCGAGAGGATTTATCTGAAACAGTTTGGAAAACATTTTCTGAGAAAGCGATACGGGAGGCGAATAATTGTTCTGGGAAATCGCACAAGTTTCATAGCCTTCCTGTCGCAACAAGGCGGGATAGAAGGGAGGTTCATTTTTATAGTGAAGGCCGTGAGAGCAGGTAAAACGATGAGCTGCACTGTCGATTCCCGAATGCAAAGACATCATGGAAGCTTTTGTGCAGGTTTCATGGGAACGATATTCTTGAAAAAGACTTCCTGATTTTGCCCATTCTTTTATGAAAGGTGCTGTGGGACGGTCATAACCGTATGCATCCAGGCGGTTTGCTTTCAAAGCATCAACCAGATAAACAAGAATATTGGGTTTCCGTGTTTCTTTTTTATCTTGACGGGCTTCATAGATGGAGGGGTTGCTCCAGAGTACGGTTTGCCCGGCCTGTTCTGAAGATGCGGACAGTGTGACCTCCACTTCCTTTCCTGCATAGGCCTTGAGACTGTATTGTTTATCGAGCCAGCGGTGATTGTTTTCAAGTTTTTCCTCAAGGAGCGATGTTGTAGCGCCATCACAGGTTATTGAAACTTGAAAGGTAACCGGGCTGTGTTCTTCCACAAAGTTCATCCCTGTCGCAAAAACAGGATTTTCGGGGAGTGTTAATCGGTACCGGAAAGATGCAGGTGTGTGGGCATAGATAACCTGTCGGAACTCTCCTACCATATATATATTTTTACAGCCAACAGGAATATCAGCGAAGTTGGAAGATTTTTTGCGCAACTCTATTTTGTGGATTTCAATCGTTGCCTGTCCATCAGTTTTGATTCTTAAACCATCTATGATATCAAGACGATTCCAGTACTCCAGGTTATCCAGACGAACGATATAACTGCGCGTCTGTCCGTCGGCAACCACTGGAAGCTTGAAAAAGCAATTATCAAAATGCTCCATTTCAAGCCAGTGTTTTAAAGAAAATCTCCAGTAAAAGCTGAGCTCCGATACACCCTCGACAGCCGCAGTGATTATCATCGCGTCAAAGTCCGGGGCGTATACATCGATATCTTCATGAAGAGAAAGAGTGCTTGCTTCCGCAGTATTCCAATGAAGTAAATCTTTCTTAATGGTGACCGTGTCTTGTTTGAAATCCGTGTTCTCATGCTCAAGGTCCGGCCAAATGACAACAGAGGTGGAAAAAGAAAGATCGCGGGAGCCGTGATGCAAGATTTCCGCATCGTCAATATGATCGTCCAGACGGTAACAGGAAAGCAGCTTGTCTTCATTACCAAATGCGGTGACGGAGACGCATACAATGATGAGTGAGAAAAAACAATACCATAGAACAGGATCCTGTTGCCGCTTCATATTTTATAATCCTTCCGGATGTACCAGACAATACTTTAAAATCAAGAGCTGGCTGTTTCAACCATGGATGAACTGGTTAATTGTAACATCAATACTGTTCCCCGATGTAAAGGGATTCATGGATGACGAATTATGAACCTGGCTTTTGGCGTGTTTTTCAGGAAAGGCTGTTCTGTCATCCGATGAATGGAGAAGAGGATAGAAAACCTTCCAGAGACCTCGTCCCAAGACTCTCACTATCATCTCCCTGAACGATCACCTGGATTTTATCTGTATATTCCGAAAAAGCAATTTGTTTTATGGCAAAGAGACCCAAATGGCCATCAGTGCTGCCAGGCGGGCCGACTGTTCATGCCTTTCCTCTTTGGTCAGTGCAGATGCAAGAGATTCAAGATCGGCTGTCACCAGTGCTTTTTCCTCTTCCGTGACAAAAAAGTTTCTTTGGATACTATCCAGATCTTCCTGTCCCTCCAGATAGCGGGCTATTGTCTGATAGAGCTGTAAAATGGGCCTTTGTTCTTTTGACATCCTTTGTGGAAGCTTCAGACGGCCCAATTCTTCCAGGGCCGCTGAGCTGAAGAGTTCATGGACTCTTTCCTCATGAAGCAGGTATAACAAGTCTGCTGTTTGGCTGTTGTCAGGGTGTGCCTCCAGAAGTCCGAGCCAGAAGTTTACACGCTCAGGAAAATCACGGCTGAGTTTGATTGTCACGTAAAGTGCCTGAGCGGCCTCTTCTCCATAATTGCTTTGAAGAAGTTCAAGAAGCCCCTTTTCAGCCTTTTCATAGTCTCCTGCGCCCGTAAACTGTTGATACGCTTTAAGTGTGAGCCGATCCGGATCGTCGCTGCAGTCGGCGGCCAGAAGCAACAGAGTCCCGGCCTTTTGATGCTGTTCTTTTTCGGAAAGGTAAAATGCTTCCCGTTCCAGATGTTCAAAAATAAGGAGATCATTGTCCGGATAATCAGCTGCAAGTGTTTGAATATTTTCCACAGTTTCTTCTATCGGATTCTTGTCCGCTTGTGCAAGAGTATGACAAATGCGGATCTTGGGGTTCTCTGGATCCAGGGCAAAGGCTCTGGCGTATGATTCTTTTGCCAGAGACTCTTTGTTGACAAGATCCAGTGCCATAGCCAGATAGAGATGGAAATGGGCCTGATCCGCAAATTGATCTGTGAGTGAGAGCCAGAAGGCCTGTTTTTCCTCTGAAGAAAAACCATCGGATAAGAGGGCATGCACCCGTGCAGCTGTGGATGTGTCTTCAGGATGAGTTCTGAGATAATCTTTGTATAGCTCCAGAGCCTCTTGCCTCATTCCGGCTCTTTCACAGGCTTCAATTTTCAAGAGAGAAATATTCCCTTTTCTTTCAGGAGCCCGTATTTCCAGAGCATCAAGAGCGGCCAGGCAATGTTCTGTTTCATCGTTGTAGAGGCTCAGTTTCGCAATCAGTTCCAGGCTGTCCAGAACCATCTCTCTTTCTGAATGATCCGTGGTTTTGATTTCCAAAATACCTTCCAGCGATTCATCAAGCCGGTTGAGGTTTATCAGTTTTTGGGCGGCCCAGATTTGATGAGTGGGATCTGTGGACAGAATCAATTCAGCTTGAGTAAATAAAATGCTTTGCTCTTCACTTCCGAAACGGCGGGCCGCTTGAGAAAAAAGTGTATTATTCACCTTCTCGTGTTCAGTGTGGTGATAGTAAACGGGATCCGGCCGGCATGCCGGTGTGTAAAACAAGGGACTGGGTATTTTGTCGTCCAGAGAAGTAAAGGCAATCAAATGGCTAAGGTCTTCAGGAGGATGAACCTCATAGAGTCCCCGGAAGTGCGAAGAAAATTCCTTTGGGATGGCAATACCTGAGAAATGACCGCGCGCCAGAACTAAAGCGTTGTCCGATCCCGGCCCGAATAATTCATATACAGGGAAAAAATAGCGTAACACCTTCCCTGTCTGTTCTGTTTTCGGAACACGGAGCAGTTGTGAAAAATTAAAATTCAAAATTTTGCTGTCATAGCAGTGCATAAGATGTGTGATATTACAGGAGCCGTCAAATTCAGCCATCAGATATCTGGTACGCACATTCCAGAGGCGCAGTTCAGGGCTGAAAGATGCAGCCAGCAGCCTGTAAAGGCTTTTGATCTCACTGATACTGTTGTCGCTCTGAGCTGTCTCGAGACTGAAAAAAGTCCAACCGACGCGATCTTGTTTTGTATAGACCAGAGGGCTTCGCTGAGATTGAATGGCGTTTTCAAAAAGTGGAGCAAGTTGCCGGGTCTGATACCAACGCAGAAAGGGTATGGGCACAAGGATCAACGCTGTGCAGAACAAAAGAGTGGCCAGAGCGGCTGTATAGCGCTTTATCGGTAGAGGAAAGATAATTGACTGAGCAGTTCTTTTTTTCCTGATTTGCTTTATTACTGTCTCAATCAAAAATCCAGCAATCAGAAAAGGGAAAAAAGAGAGATGAAAAGTGTGTCTGCAGACCACTTGTAAGGCTGTGTATCCCAGAATATAGGAGGTAAACAGAAAGATGAACAGCGCTGTGAGCGGCGACTTCAAGGCTACCAGGAAAAAGGCCAGGATAGCCAAGGGAAGTCCTGCACGATGCATGAAAAAAGCAAAATAACGGTGAACTTGATTGAAAAATCTATACAGTGCGTCAGGTTCGGAAAAAGAGGGTGGGAAAGCATCGGCATACCTGAGGATTCGCCAGATGGCTGACCAGCCACGGCTAGCCAAATCCGCTGGATGAAGAAAAATCGCCTCTTTCAGCCAGCGTTGCCCCGCTGTAACAGTATTTTCGTCATCGAAATGGACGGGTATGGACTGACCGGGATTGCGGGAAGCAAAATCGGAAAGCATGGAGAAAGTATAGTAATCCGCACCGGAGAGTGGGTGATGATAAGCGGCTTCTTTCATGCCCAACAGATCCATTCTATCGCGAGCAAATCCTTGAACAAGCACATGCTGCGGTTGGGAACCTCCTTCCATGTGCTGAAGCAAGGGAGTGGCAAGAATGGCAAAAAGACTGAGATAGATAAGAAGGGGCGACAGACTTTTAAAACGCGCGACATTTGTTTTAAGAAAGACAGGAAATATCAGTACGCACATAGAGAGAGGAAGGAATATGAGGGCATCCTGACGAAAGCCCATGAAAATGCCGTGAAAAATTCCCAGTAACAGGGCGCCTCTTATTTGATAGCGCAAAGAGGACGCTGAAATAAGAAGCCAGAGCAGTATACAAAAGAGCGTGATAGTGAAAGGGGCCTTACTGAAATCGCGCAAATCCAAAACAAGCATGAATACAGCCGGCGAAACAGTTAAGAAAAGGGCGCATAGAAAAGCCAGGATGCGTGAGAGAAAAAAGCGAAATAAAAAATAGAGAGAAACAGCATACCATCCGAGAAAGAGGGAGATGAAGGGTTCCAAATTCTTCCAGGAGATACCGAAAATACGCCAGATGAGTGCCACGGCATACAACAGATAGCGGTGATAAGAGGCGACAGCGGAAGGGCGTTGTTCAATATTGGCCGGGAGGCTGGCGGGAGAAAAACTCTGTTTATCCCCCTCTAAAAACTGATGAAGTTCAGGATATAAGACATAATCAGGAACGATAAAACCATGACCGGAGGCCATCATCACAGCGGGACCATAGAGGCCGGGTATCAGAAAGACAGCAGATTTTTCGCCGCGAAGTGCCTCAAAGTGCGCCAGCCCTGTCAAAAACCCGAAAAAGAACAGAAGAACTGCGATAGTCCATTCTTTACGATGGGGAAAATATGTGCCGGCTCGGAGAGTATTCATTTGCGTCTGTGCCTGTTTGAAAACTGTGTCATTTTAACAGACCTGAGAGATACAGACAAAGTAAAGACAAGCTTAAATCCCTCCGTTGAATGAGAAAGCGGCTGCATGAAGCTCTGTATTTTGAAGTACTTCAAAGGATTCTTGCATCCTTGAAAAAAGCCCGTAAGCAGGTACAATATTGTTATGGCGTGAAATTTAAAAAGGTCATTACCGCTGTCAATCGTTCAGATAGTTCATTGACTCCCTGCAAGCCCAGAGAAGAAGCCAAAGCTCTAAGATCGGCGGCAATCATTTCCTTTTCTTCTTCAATACCGGAGAAATATTTCTGGATACTCTCCAGATCTTCCTGCGCTTCGAGGTAGCGGGCCATTGTCTGATAAAGGAAGAAAAAGGGAGTCTTTTCTTTGACTGTATTTTCAGGAAGGCTCAGGCTTGCCAGTGTCTTCAGATCAGCTGTTCTTAACAATTCTCTTGCCCTGTCGTCATACATGGTATACAACAAACTTGTTATGGTGCTGTTGTCCGGGTGTGCCTCTTGCAGTCCAAGCCAGAAGTCACGCCTGTCAGAGAATTCTCGGCTGAGTGTGACTGTTACATAAAGTGCCTGAGCAGCTTCCTCTGCATAGCTGCTGTCAAGAAGTTTTACAAGTCCCTTTTCCGCTCTTTCGTAATCTCCCGCACCTGTAAACTGTTGACTGGCTTTCAGTGAGAGGCGTTCTGAATCCGGACTGTATTCGGCCGCCAGAAGCAACAAAGCCCCCGCTTTTTGATGCAATCCTTTTTCTGAAAGATAAAATGCCTCCCGTTCCAAACGCTCACAAATAAGGGGACGATGCTCCGGATGATTGGCTGCAAACTCTTTTGTGTTTTGCCCGATTTGCTCAACAGAATCGTCTTCTGCTTGAGCAATGGTGTGGCTGATCATAATCTTCGGATCCTGGGGATCCAGGGCAAAAGCTTTGGCGTACGCTTCTTTTGCCAAAGATTCTTTGTTTTTCAGATCGAGAGCCATGGCCCGATAGAGCTGGAAATGCCCCTGATCCGGGGAGTGATCTGTGAGTGACAGCCAGAAGGCATACTTTTCGTCGAGAGAAAATCCATCTGATAAAAGGATGTGGCCCCGGGTGGCTGTGGCTTTGTCATCAGGAAATTCTCTGAGATAGTCACCGTATATCTCCACAGCTTCCTCTTTCCAGCCAACTCTTTCACAGGCTTCAATCTTTAACAGGGATGTGGTTATTCTTTGTTCAGGGGCAAGTGTTTCCAAAGCCGTGAGAGCCGTCAGACAACGTCCTGTTGCATTGTCATAGAGACTGATTCTTGCAACCAAATCCAGAATTGCCAGAAGTTTTTCTTTTTCTGAAGGATCGGTTATTTTGATTTGCAACAGGCCATCCAGTGACTCATCCAGGCGGTTAAGATTTATCAATCTTTGAGCAGCCACCATTTGATCCGTGGGTTCATCCGATAAAATCAGCTGCGCCTCAGAAAAAAGAATAGTCTGTTCATCGCTTCCGAAACGGTGGGCCCCTTCGGAAAAAACAGTATTTGTCAGTTTATCGTTCTCAACATGGTGATAACATACAGGGTCAGGTAAGAGATCCGGTGTGTAAAACAAAGACCTGGGTATTGCCTCGTCCACAGAAGTGAAGGCGATCAAATGGCGATGCTCTTGAGGAAGGTGAATTTCATAGAGTCCCCGGAAGTGTGAAGCGAATTCTTTTGGGACAGCGATGCTGGTAAAACGTGTCCGTTTAAAAAGAAACCTTTCCTCCAGTTCGGGTCCCAACACCTCGTATACAGGAAAAAAATATCGTAAAACCTGTCCTGTTCCTTCTGCTTTTGGGATACGCAGTACTTGCGAAAAATTAAAATTCAAAATCGGGCTGTCGTAATTGTGCAACAGACAGGTGATCTCGGAGGAACCATCAAATTCAGCCATCAGATATTTTGTCCGGGTATGGAAAAGATTTATTTCAGAATTGAAGCAAGCGGCCAGCAGACTGTAGAGAGCTGTGAGCTCAGTTCTTGCATTGGATCTTTTTGCTGTCTTCAGAGTAAAAAAAGTCCAGCCACAGTGGTCCTTTTCGCTGAAGAGCAGTGGCGTTCTATGGGCTTGGATACAGCTGTTGATAACAGGGCGAATCTGTCGGATCTGATACCAGCGTAAAAGAGGCACAGGCAAAACAATCAGAGCAATACAAAGCAGGAGAACACCCAGAGCCGCTTTATATTGTTTTTTGGGATGTACTGTTGAGTGAGTTTGTTTTCTTTTCCAGATTTGCTTTATAGCGGACTCAACCAGAAAAGCCGTAATCAGAAAAGGAAAGAAAGAGAGATGGAAAGTATGTCTGCTGGCTGTTTGCAGTGCTGTATATCCCAGAATATAAGAGCTGCACAGAAATATAATCAAGGCTGTACCAGGTGATTTCAGAGCCACCAGAACAAGAGCCAGGATGCCCAGGGGAAGTCCTGCGCCATGCATAAAATAAGAAAAAGAACGGTGGAGCTGGTTGAAAAAGCGGTAAAGGCCTGCAGGCTCAGCAAAAAAAGGAGGGAAAGCATCGGCATATCTGAGAATTCGCCAGATGGCCATCCAGCCCCGGGTCGCCAGATCTGCGGGATAGAGAAAAACAGCCTCTTCCAACCAGCGTTGACCAGCGGCGACAGCATCTTCATCATTATATATTTGTGGCACAGTCAGGTCAGGAGTGCGCGAAGCGAAATCAGAAAGAAAAGCGAAGATATAAAAGTCGGAACCGGAGAGAAGGCTCTGATAAGATGCTTCTTTTATGCCCAGTTGGTCCATTCTATCACGTGCAAAACCCTGAATAAGCACATGTTGCGGTTGTGCGGCCCCTTCCATACGTTGAAGCATGGGGGAGGCGAGGACAAAAAAAACACTGAGGTAGAGAAACAGGGGAGCGAGGGATTTCCAGAGAGCAATGTCTTTTTTTAAAAAAACAGGAAATATCAGTACGCAAATACACAGGGGAAGGAATATGAGGGCGTCCTGACGGAAACCCATGAAAATACCGTGAAGTGTGCCCAGTAAGAGAGCACCGACAATCTGAGAGCGCAGCGGCGGTCGTTTTATAAAAAACCAGAGCAGCAGACAAAAGAGCGTTATCGTGAAAGGGGCTTTGCTGAAGTCGCGCAGTTCCAGAACTACCATGAATACAGCCGGCGAAACAGTCAATAGAAAAGCTGAAAAAAAAGCAAGACAGCGTGAGAGGAAATATCGCAAAAGAAAGTAAAGAGAGAGGGCGTACCATCCCAGAAAAAGAGCAATCAAAGACTCCAGACTTTTCCAGGAAACTCCGACAATACGCCAGTAGATACCTACAACATAGAGCAGATAGCGATGATAAGAAGCTACTGATGAATGGCTTGTTTTAATCTCCTCCGGGAGCTGGTCGGGAGATAAACTGTCCTGATTCCCTTTTAAAAAATTCTGGATCTCCGGATGCTGTGTGCGGTCAGGGGTAATAAAACCACGACCAGAGGCAAGCATCACAGCAGGGCCGTAAAGATCTGTGATAGGAAAAATAGCAGATCGGCTATGGCGAAGAGCGTCAAAGTGTGCCAGTCCCACCAGAAATCCGAAGATGAAAAGGCTGAACGCAATAATCCAGTCTTTGCGACGATCAGACAATATGCGGGGTCTCGGATGAGTCATCTGCAGCGGCTTTCTTATGAAAAACTGCCTTATTCTAACAGACTTTGGAAGAGGTGATAAAGGGAAACAGAAGGTGTGCAGGGCACAGAAAAAAAGGCTGTGACAGCATAAGTCTCAAAGCAGTCATAAAATACTGTCTGAAATGTTTTTAAGAATCGCTATTCGCTCAGATATTTCCGAATTTGGGTCTGTTGCTAAAAGAGAAGCGAGGACTTCCAAATCAGAGAGAATAGTTTTCTGAATGTTTTCCAAACTGGCTGACAGAGCCTGAATTTTGTCTAATTGGTCCCGGCCTGTTAAATAGCGGGCAAGTTGCGGATATATCAGGCAAAAAGCATTGTCTTGAGCCTGGATCTCTTTGAGGCCGGAGAGATCGGCGAGTTCTTCCAGGCGTGCTGATCTGAAAAGTCCGCGCATAGTATCTTCATATACAGAGCTGAGTATTGAAGAAATGGCTTCATTATCCGGGTGACTGTTTTGAAGGTCCAGCCAGAAATTCAATCGATCAGGAAAGTCCCGGTTCAACTTTGCAGTTATATAAAGTGCTTGTACAGCTTCGCGAGAACAGGAACTTTCGAGAAGTGTGAGCAATCCATCTTCAGCTTTCTGGTAATTACCAGCTCCCGTATACTGTTGATACGCCTTGAGCATAAGAGAATCGCGATTGTTGCCATAGTCTGCGGCCAGAAGCAGTAGGCTCGCCGCTTTGTCATGCTGTCCTTTCTCACTGGAATACGAGGCTTCTTTTTCCAGACGCTCAACGATGAAAGGATGCTCTTGCGGGTGAAGTGCGGCCAGCTCCATGATTCTATTTTTTGTGTCTTCAATAGCCGTGTTTTCAGATTCTGCCAAGGTGTGACAGATTATATTCAGGAGATCTTTCGGATCCAGATTATAGGCTTTTCGATAGGCGTCTTTGGCAAGTTCCTCTTTGTCCAGCTGGTCAAAAGTCATTGCAAGATAACGGAAAAAATAAGCCTGATCTTCGTTGTTTGCGATAAGGAGTTGCCAAAAAGCGCATTTCTCTTCGGGAGACAAAAAGTCGGACATGAGAATATGAGCACCTGAGGCGACAGACTGGTCGTTGGGAAAGCGAAGAAGGTATTTCTGATAGACTTCCAGAGCTTCCTTTTTCAAACCTGCTCTTTCACAGGCTTCTATGCGGAAAAGAGCAAATTTTGAATATTCTTCCGGTGCGAGAACCTCCATTGCATCAAGGGCCACCAGACAGCTTTCCGTATCATTGCGATAAAGACTCAGTTTTGCAATCATCTCCAGATTATCCAGCAGCAGGTGTTTTTCCAAATGGTTTGCGGGTTTGACAGACAACGCCCCTTCCAGTGCCACATCCAAGCGGTCCAGAGTTATAAGATTATGGATAGCTGCAATCTGTATTGCAGGCAAATCAGACAGGATTACCTGTGCTTCAGCAAAGAGCACGGCTTCTGCTTTTGTACCGAAATGGAGTGCTGCGGCTGAAAGATCAGCATTGCAAAATTTCCGGTCTTCAGTGTGATAATAATAAAGAGGATTTGGAACAGGATCGATAGTGCAGAACAGTGGGCCGGGTATTTTATCATCTGTGCAAGAAAAGGATATGAGATGCGTCAACTTTTCTGAAAGCTGCACTTCATAAAGTCCTGAAAAATATGGTGCCAGCTCTTTTGGAACGGCAATGCCTGTGAAGTGGTTTCGTCCAAAGGCTGGAGCTTCATGAATTTCAGGTTTCAATAATTCATAGACAGGAAAAAAATAACCTACTGTCTTTCCGGATCGCAGGGGCTTGGGGATACGAAGTAATTGTGAGAAGTTGTTGTCTACAGTCGATCTGCTATAGAGGTGTATCAGATGATCGAGGTCAGCCACAGCCTCAAATTCAGCCATCAGATATTTTGTTCGTGAATGCCATAGCCTTAATTCTTTGTTGAAACATGCAGCCACCAGCTTATATAGACTCTTGAGCTCACCTGGGTTGCTGTCGGTTTCGGAAGATTCAAGTGAAAAGATCGTCCATCCCAAACAGTCTTGTTTTGAAACCGATAGTGGAGTTCTCGCAGCATGAATACAGTTTTCAATAATCGGGCGCAGCTGTTGAGTTTGATACCAGCGCAGGATCCATAAAGGGAAAAAAACTATACAGAAGAAGGCAAGCAGTGTGCCCCAGATAATATAAGGATTCCTTTTCTGATTCAGGTTGATAGCAGAACCGGGATTCTTCAGTGCCCATAGCTTCTTTATAAGTGCCTCCAGACAAAAGCAGAGCACGAGTATAGAGGTAAATGAGAGATGAAAGCTGTGCCGGGAAAAAGCCTGCAGTGATGTATATCCCAGGACATAAGATGTTGCCAGAAATAACCACAGCGCTTGTGCAGGAGATTTCCTGACCAGAATGACAAGTGCGATCATGGCAAGCAGTACACCAGCGTAATGCATGGCAAACGCAAAAGAACGATGAAGATTGCAGATATATTTATGGATTACTGTAGGCTCTGGCAAAGAAGGCGGGTAGGCGCCGGAGTATCTGAAACTCTGGCACACTGCAGCCCAGGCACGTGTCACCATGTCAGCAGGGAAGAGGAGCAATGATTCCTGCAGCCAGCGTTGTCCGACAGCCTCGGCGTTTTTGTCATCAAAAACATCTGGTACGCTCAGATGCGGGCTGCGGTCGGCGAAGCTGTAGAGCATTGCAAAAGTATAATAGTCAGCACCGGAGAGCATGGTGTAATAGGGTGCTTCTTTTATGCCCAAAAGATCCAGACGATCTTTGGCAAAGCCTTGTACAAGTGCATGTTGTGGCTGAGCGGCACCTTCCATACGTTGAAGCAGGGGGGAGGCTAAGAGAAAGAAAAGGCTGAGATAGATAAGCAGCGGGAACAGTCGCTTCCATCGCGAAGCACTCTGTTTAAGCAGAATCGGGAAAGCCAGGACACAAACACTCAAGGGAAAAAGTATTAACATGTCCTGGCGGAAGCCCAGGGCAATACCATGAACTGTTCCCAGTACAGTTGCGGCGATGATCTGAAACTGAAGGTGGGTACGCTTATTGGATAGCCAGAGCAAAATACATAGAAGCGTTATCGTGAAAGGGGCTTTACTGAAATCACGCAAATCTGGAAGAACAGCCAATACAGCTGGCGAAACGACAAAAAAGAGTGTCGACAAAAACGACAACAGACGGGATAGAAAAAAACGAAAAAGAAGATATAAGGAGACAGCGAACCATCCGAGCATGACTGAGATGACAATTTCCAGATGCGCCCAGGAAATACCGAAAATACGCCAGACAGCGGCCACCATATAGAGCAGATAGCGGTGGTATGCGGCCACAGTGGAGGAGCCGCTTTTGATATCTTCAGGCAGAAGGTCTTTGGAAAAAGTTTCTTCCTCCCCTTCCAAAAACTTGCGCAATTCAGGATGGGATGACTCACTGGGATAAATAAAACCATGTCCGCATGCCATCATCAATGCGGGTCCGTACAGCTCTACAACGACAAAAACTGCTGACTTCCCATCCTCGCGCAGAGATTCAAAATGCACCAGACCCACGGAAAGACCGTAAAAAAAAAGAAGCAGTATGCATAGCCAGTCTTTACGATAACCTTTGCGTGCACTGTCTGTGTATTTGCTCATGAGCTCACATTCCAGTAGAAAACAGTCTCATTCCATGGATTTTATTTTAATAAAAGTTTCGTTTCGATCTTGGCGCCATGGACCCTGTGTCAATTGTTTCGTCCTGCAGGCACCTGAAATCTTCGACTGCGACTCAAAGAATCCTTTGTTTATATAAACAGCGTCCATGTGGCTATTATAAAGACATCAGGGAATGAGGTCTAAAAAGTGCATTACTTCCGCGATTCTCTCCGATTGTTCCTGGTTGTCTTCCAGATTCAGAGAAGCACCCAGGCTTGCGAGATCACTCCCGACCTTTTCCTTTTCTTCGGTTGTGACTGGAAAATCTCTTGAAATAGTTTTCAGATCTCCCTGACCCTTCATATAACGGGCTATTGCCTGATAAAGCAGCAAGAAGGGCGTTTTTCCTGTATCCATGCTGTCAGGAAGGTTGAGACTTCCCAATTCTTCCATCTGTGCTGAAACGAAGAGTTCTCGTGCCCTGTCTTCATACATGGTATACAACAAACTTGTTATGGTGCTGTTGTTCGGATGTGTTTCTTGCAGTCCAAGCCAGAAGTGAAGTCTGTCAGCGAAATCTCGACTGAGTTTGACAGTTACATAAAGTGCCTGCGCAGCTTCTTGCCCGTAATCACCGCTCAACAGTGTCATCAGTCCCTTTTCCGCTTTTGCATAGTCGCCAGCCCCTGTAAACTGCTGGTGTGCCTGGAGAATGAGCCCTTCTGATTCTGGACTGTATCGGGCTGCCAGGAGCAACAAGCTTCCGGCTTTCTCATGCAGTCCTTTTTCCGAGAGAAAAAATGCTTTCTTTTCCAGCTGCTGAAAAACAAGGATTTTATTTTCAGGATATTCAATCGCGAAGTGTTTAATATTTTCCACTGTTTCCTCTCTGGGATTGTGTTCAGCTTGTGCAATCAGATGACAGATCATGATCTTCGGGTCATTGGGATCGAGTGCAAAAGCTTTGTTGTACGCTTCAGTTGCCGGGAATTCTTTCCCCTGCAGATCCAGAGCCATAGCCAGATAAAGCTGAAAGTACGCCTGGTCCGGGATGTGATCTGTAAGTGATTGCCAGAAAGCATGCTTTTCCTCGGAAGTAAAACCATGGGATAAAAGAATGTGGGCATGGGTCACCGCCGATTCGTCGTCTGGATGTTCTTTGAGATAGTCTCTGTATATCTCCAACGCTTCCTCTTTCATGCCGGCTCTTTCACAGGCTTCAATTTTCAAAAGAGAGGCCCGTGTCCGGTGTTCAGGAATCAGTGTTTCCAGGGCTTCAAGAGCATACAAACAACGCTTTGTTTCCCCTTCATAGAGGCTCAGTTGGGCAATCAACTTGAGAGTTTCCAGAAGCATCTCCCGTTCTTCGGAATCAGTTGTCTCTATTTGTAAAGCAAGTTCGATCGCATCTTGAAAACGGCGAAAGTTCATGAATTTGTTGACCATTCTGATTTGGTCAATGGGTTCATTGAAAAGAAAGAGGATACTTTCCACTTCAGTGAAGAAAGTCAGCTGTTCTTGAGTTCCATAACGTTGAGCCGCTTCAGAAAAAAAAGTATTATTTATTTTCTTATGCTCAATATGCTGATAAGAGACCGGATCAGGAAAGCAGTCGGGTGTGTAAAATAAGGGGCTTGGAATTTTATCATCCAGAGATGTGAAGGCCATGAGATGGGTCACTTCCTCAGGGAGATCTACTTCGTAAAGGCCCCGTAATTGTGAAGAGAATTCCCTTGGAAGAGCGATGCCTGAAAAACGGCCTCGCGCCACATAAGCTTTATAGACCTCATCATGTGCTACCAACTCATAGACCGGGAAGAAGTAGCGCAGGACATCTCCGGAAAGTTTTGTGACTGGCATGTGAAGCAATTGTGAGAAATTGAAATTCAGAATTCGGCTGTTATAGCAATGCAAAAGATCGGTTATGTCTGTGGAACCGTCGAATTCAGCCAGGATATATCTGGTACGAACATTCCAAAAATGCAATTCAGGGTTTGAACATGCCGCTATAAGTCTGTACAGTGCCTCCAGGTCACTTCTACAGCTGTCAGGCTGTGGGAGATCAAGAGTGAAAAGAGTCCAATTGCGATATTCTTTTTTAGTGAAAGGCAATCGGGTTCTGGGTGCCTGGATGCAGCTCTCAAAGATCGGGCGAAGTTGTCTGGCCTGATACCACCGCAGAAGGGGCATTGGTAAAACGACCAGAGAAGCACACAGCAAGAGAACACCCATAGCCGCTTTATATTGTTTTTGTGGTACAGAGTGTGCCGTTGAGTGAGTTTGTTTCCTTTTCCAGATTTGTTTTACGAGTATCTCAATCAGAAACGCAGTAATCAGAAAAGGAAAAAAGGAGAGGTGAAAAGTGTGTCTGCAGGCTGTTTGCAGTGCTGTATATCCCAGAATATAAGAGCTTATCAGGAAGAAGGCCATGGCTGTTCCGGGAAAACGCAATGCCACCAGAAAAATAGCCAGAATACCCAGAGGAAGCCCTGCACGATGCATGAAAAAAGCAAAAGAACGATGAACACTATTAAAATATTGATGAAAAACGGTAGGTTCTGTAAAACAAGAGGGAAAAGCATCGGCATATCTGAGGATCCGCCAGATAGCTGTCCAGCCACGGGTGACCAGATCGGCCGGATAAAGAAACACCGACTCCTGCAGCCAGCGCTGCCCGGCCGCCATAGTGTCCGGATCATTGTGGAGCTGCGGAGTGGTGAGGTCAGGCGTGCGGGAAGCGAAATCGGAAAGCATGGAAAAAGTGTAGTAATCGGCACCGGATAGCAGACTCTGATAAGATGCTTGCTTCATGCCCAGCTGATCCATTCTGTCCCGGGCAAAACCCTGAACCAGAACATGTTGTGGCTGAGCATTTCCTTCCAGACTCTGAAACATGGGCATGGCAAGAGCAAAGAACAGGCTGAGATAGAGAAAGAGTGGCGTGAGTGCTTTCCAGAGTGCAAGATCTTTTTTCATGAACACAAAGAAAAGAAGCAAACAAATACACAGAGGAAGGAATATGAGTGCATCCTGACGAAAGCCCATGAAGATACCGTGAAGCATACCCAATAAAACAGCACCCAGGATCTGAGATCGCAGGGAATGGCGTTTTGTGAAAAGCCAGAGCAGCAGACAAAAAAGCGTTATCGTGAAGGGAGCTTTACTGAAGTCCCTCAGGTCAAGAACAACCATGAATACCGCAGGCGATGCAATCAAAAGCAAAGAGGATAGAAAAGCCAGACAGCGCGACAGGAAAAACCGTAAAAGGAAATAAAGAGACAGGGCATACCACCCCAGAAATAAGGCTATGAAAGGTTCCAGAGTTTTCCAGGAGATACCGAAAATACGCCAGATGAAACCCACCGCATAGAGCAGATAACGATGATAAAAGGCCGCGGCGGAGTAGCCTGTTTCAATGTCTTCAGGAAGATGATCTGGAGAGAGGTCGTCCTGATTTACCCTTAAAAAATCCTGAAACTCTGGATATTCCGCGTAATCGGGAACGATAAACCCGTGCCCCATAGCTATCATCACGGCGGGCCCATAGAGATCTTCTATGGGAACAATGGCGGATGTATCCTGGCGGAGGGATTCAAAATGTGCCAGTCCAGCCAAAAATCCGAAGAGGAAAAGCAGCGTTGCAATTATCCAGTCTATGCGGCGATCAAGATATGTACTTGTGCTGGAATGATTCATTTGTTACCGTTCTGGAATAAGCAGCAATGGGTTATTTTAACAGGCCCTTCACTGAGAGAGCAATGGGATAAACGAGGTGTCGAGATTGTTACGATACTTTCTTTGAAGTGTAAATTGCCTTTCGCCCTTGTGTCCGACTCATGAAGCATTCTCCAAAATATTTTGCAACAGTGCTATTCGCTCAGCTCTTTTCGAACTTGCGTCTGTTGTCAGGGCAATTGCCAGAGATTTCAAATCAGAGGAAATGGTTTCCCGACTGTTTTCCAACCTGGCGAGTGCGCTTTGAATAGTGTCCAGTTTTTCCAGCCCTGTTATATAGCGGGCAATTTTCGGATATAAAAGGGGAAAACAATTCTCTTCAATAAAATCTCCTTTTGGGGGAGAAAGATCGATGAGTTCTTCCAAGCGCGCGGATATGAAAAGTTCACGCACTGCTTCTTCGTATGCAGCGGTGAGTATGGAAGAAATGTTTTCATTGTCCGGGTGATTGTTTTGAAGGTCCAGCCAGAAGTGAAAGCGATCGGGGGAGTCCCGGTTTAACTTTGTAGTTATATAAAGTGCTTGTGCAGCTTCGTGAGCACAGGAGCCTTCGAGAAGTGTGAGTAATCCATCTTCAGCTATCTGGTAATCACCAGCTCCTGTAAATTGTTGATGTGCCCTTAAAATAAGAGTGTCGCGGTTGTTGCCATACTCTGCGGCCAGAAGAAGTAATCTCGCCGCTTTGTCATGCCGCCCTTTTTCACTTGAATACCAGGCTTCTTTCTCCAGACGTTCAACGATGAAAACATGTTCTTGTGGGTGAAGCGCAGCCAAGTCCATGATTTGGTGTTTTGTTTCTTCAAAAGTCGTATTTTCAGATTCTATCACGGTGTGACAGATTATATTCTGGGGATCTGTCGGATCCAGTTTATAAGCTCTACGATAAGCGTCTTTGGCAAGATCTTCTTTATCCAGCAGATCCAAAGCCAATGCGAGATAGCGAAGAAAAAGAGGCTCATCGGGAGTTGTATCGACAAGATACAGCCAGAAGGCGTATTTCTCCTCGGGAGATAAAAAGTCGTACATCAGAATATGAGCACCTGCAGCACTCGACTGATCTTCGGGAGAGAGACGAAGATATTTCTGATAAACTTCCAGAGCTTCCTTTTTTAAACCGGTTCTTTCATAGGCTTCGATGCGAAGGAGAGCCGACTGCGAATATTTTTCTGGTTCGAGGGCTTCCATTGCATCAAGAGCAGCCAGACAATATTCTATTGGACCCTGATAAAGGTACAATTTTGCGATCAGTTCCAGAGTGTCCCAAAGCAACCTCTTGTTTTGAAAGTTTATTGCTTCGTCAGCCGATGTATTTCCCAGCGATTTTTCCTGCTGATTATGAATTATAAGATTTTGGACAGCTGGAAACTGCAACTGAGGCTCATCGGCCAGGATCACTTGCGCTTCAGAAAAAAGTACTGCTTCTGGTTTTTTATGAAATCGTTTGGCTGCTTCAGAAAATGCCGTATTGCGAAATTTCCGAGCTTCGGTGTGATAGTAATAGAGAGGATCTGGAAGACTGTCGGGACTGCAGTATAGTGGATTGGGAATTTTGTCATCCACGCAAGCAAAAGATATGAGGTGCGTAATTTCTTTCGGGAGCCGGATTTCATAAAGGCCTGAAAAATGTGGAGCCAGTTCTTTTGGAACAGCAATCCCTTTAAAGCTGTTCCGTGCAAAGGATACAGTGCCGTGCCATTCAGGTTTTAACAGTTCATAAACAGGAAAAAAATAACGCAATTTCTCTCCTGATTGTCGAACTTTGGGAAGACGGAGTAATTGTGAAAAATTGTTATCTAAAGTTGGTGCGCCATAGAGGTGCATCAGATGATTGAGGTCAGCAGTAGCCTCAAACTCAGCCATCAGATATTTTTCTCGTGAATGCCATAGCTTTAATTCTTTATTGAAACATGCAGCCGCCAGCTTATACAGGCCCTTAAGTTCACTTGGGCTGCTGTCGGTCTCAGAAGACTCAAGCGAAAAGATAGTCCATCCCCAACAGTCTTCTTGTGAAACAGATAGTGGAGTTCTTGGCGCCTGAATGCAGTTTTCAATAATCGGGCGCAACTGTTGAGTTTGATGCCAGCGAAACATCCATAACGGCGGAAAAATTATAAAAAAGCAGGAAAGAAGTGTTCCCCAAAAAAAATAAGGATTTCTTTTCTGATCCAGGCTGACAGCAGCACTGGGGTTCTCTACTGACCATAGCTTCTTTATGAGGGCCTCCAGACAAAAGCAGAGCACAAGTAAAGAGGTAAATGAGAGATGAAAGCTGTGTCGGGAAGAGGCCTGGAGTGAGGTATATCCCAAGACATAAGATGTTGCCAGAAATAACCACAGCGCTTGCGCAGGAAATTGCCTGGCCAGAAGAATGAAAGCGGTAATGGCGAGCGGTACACCTGCGTAATGCATGGCAAAAGCAAAAGAACGATGGAGATCATAGATAAAATTGTGAGTTCTTGTCGGTTCTGAAAAAGAAGGTGGAAAGGCGCTGGAATATCTGAAGCTCTGACACACCGCAGCCCAGGCACGGGCAATAAGATCAGCCGGGTAGAGGAAGGCGGACTCCTGCAGCCATCGCTGTCCGATAATCTCGGATTGCTTGTCGTTAGAAAAATCCGGCGTGCTCAGATCCGGGCTGCGATCCGCAAAGCTGTACAGCATGGCAAAAGTATAATAATCAGCACCAGAGAGCACGGTGTAGTAAGGAGCTTCTTTCATACCCAAAAGATCCAGGCGATCTTTGGCAAAACCCTGTACAAGTGCGTGTTGTGGTTGAGCTGCTCCTTCCATGCGTTTCAGCAGAGGGGATGACAGGAGAAAAAAAAGGCTCAGATAGATAAGCAGAGGAAACAACCGTTTCCATCGTTCGGTATCCGGTTTGAGTAGAATCGGAAAAGTAAGCACACAAACACACAAGGGAAAAAGTACCAAGGTGTCCTGGCGAAAGCCCAGAGCAATACCATGGACTGTTCCCAATACTGCTGCAGCTATTATCTGAAACTGAAGGTGGGTACGCTTATTGAACAGCCAGAGCAAAATGCATAAAAGCGTTACCGTGAAAGGGGCTTTGCTGAAATCACGCAGATCAGGAAGTACAGTCATTACGGCTGGTGAAACAATAAAAAAGAGTGTAGACAAAAGCGATAATATGCGGGAGAGAAAAAAGCGAAAAAGAAGGTATAAGGAAACAGCATACCATCCCAGCATGACTGAGATGACAATTTCCAGATGCGCCCAAGAAATACCGAAAATACGCCAGACAGCAGCCACCATATAGAGCAGATAACGGTGGTATGCCGCAACAGCGGATGAAGTGGTTTCGATATCTGCAGGAAGAAGATCTTTGGAAAAAGTTTCCTGCTCTCCTTCCAAAAACTTGTGGAGTTCAGGGTAGAGAGACTGATCTGGAGAAAGAAAACCATGTCCACATGCCATCATTAATGCGGGACCGTATAGCTCTACAACGACAAAAACTGCTGACTTCCCATCCTCTCGCAGTGATTCAAAATGCACCAGGCCCACGGTAAGACCGTAAAGAAAAAGAAGAAGTATGCATAGCCATTCCTTAGGGTGATGTTTGCGGGCATTGTCTGTGTGTTTGCTCATGAACTGAAATTCCAGCAGCAAAAAGTCTCATTATATATATGGGTTCTATTTTAACAGAGTTTCCAATAGGGGCCGAAGTGCATGGCCCATGAGCTTGATTTTTCTTTCAATCCCAGCCTCGTTAAGATCTCTGAAGTCCTGAAAAATGCTGAGATTGCCAGTTTCTGTTTTGTCTGCAGGAAAATAAAATATCCCGGAAGTATGTGCTTGGGATTCCAGAAGAGTATTGAAAACATGAATTAAACGGGCATAGCTTTCAATGGAGAAAGCGGGAAAGTCAAAAACCTCTTTTCCCAGCCAGTTGAAATAAGTGAGTTCCTGAGAGCTGAGCAGATCCGGATCGGGGCATGGTTGAGCAATGAGGACACAGGGAATATTTTTTTCCTTCAGCAATGCCAGAAAAAGATTCAGGTTAATACCGAGAGAGTGTTCCAGTGCTTCAAAAAAAGCGGAGGAGGAGGGAGCCAGGAGTTCGGGAAGAAACCATCGGGCTGCATGTGAAAAGGAAGGAAGAAAATTAATCCACCCCGTATGATAGAGATTCAGAAGGTCACTGCTACCGGGCTGGAAAAGTATCAGATCGGGATCCAGAGCCATATAGTCAAAAAAGCGCAACAGCTGTCCTGAACTGTCGATTCCTGAAATGCCGGCATTGAGTACTTCTATTTTCTGTTCCGGCAAAAGATCACGAAGATGCTCTTCCAATAGAGCCGGATAAGTGCTGTTGTTATCCTTTCCTTTCACGGTTGAATCGTCGCCTATGCAGAGAATACGAAAAGTTCCTTCAGGCTTGGGAATGTCTCTTTCCTGATCACGATAACCAAGACTGTTGGTTCTGAAATTGGAGGGAGCTTCAGCCTGATAATTTGCTTTATAGCGAAAACGGACTGTTTCAAAGGGCGAGGAGAAAAGATCGTTTTCTCTTTCCGAACGTTCAACTTTTTCCGGGTGCCTGGCAACAAAGAGATAGTCGTGGGCCCAGGCGGGACCGCTGCGAAGACCGGGAACACACCAGGCGGTAAAGACAGGGCTGTTGGCGACCTGTTCTGACCAGGGAAAAGAAAACTCCAGCGCTTTGTCCTTATCCCGCACTGATGCCAGAGCTTTATGGACTTTTTTCAAAATACCCGCATGATGCAAAAAAGCCAGCGTGATGGCACCTTGGTTCCCTTCAAAATAAGGAGCATCTGTACCATAACAATGCCGGACAGTATTTTCAGCATTGAAGACGATTACTGTTTCCCGGGTCAGCCGCGCATAATATTCTCTGGCCTGCCCTGACCAGCTGCGGAAGTCGAGTCTGAGCTGCATCTGCTTTTCACCATCAGGATCCGGCTCAGCCAAAAAGGCTTCCATCAGTTGAAGCGTATCAGGATTCAACTTCAGATGTGATGGACTCTTCGGCTCGGACCATCCCTGAATTTCTGTATGCGAGAGGGTGAAATCAGGAACTTCATCAGCAACAGGCGGCTCCTCGCCGGCCAGAGCCGCTGCTATGAGCGGATTGTTCTTTTGCAGATGCCTCTCATAAAGATACCCCGCTCCTTCCAGAAGCAGGCCGATCCCTGACAAAAGTATGAGCAGGTACAAAAGGAAGAGGCTGTATTTTTTTATGAAACGAAACATAAGAATCTTTCGCCACCTCTGAGCAGATCATCAGATGCTCCAGAGATCATCCCCGGCGAAGCGATGCTTTGCCTTCATGAAGGGCAATCCATCGATCGGCCTGTTGCGCCATGCTCTCATCATGGGTGACCACAACAAAGGAAACATGTTTATCCTGATTCAACTTCCAGAGGAGCTCCATGATTTCCCGGCCGGTATTTTCATCCAGATTTCCGGTAGGTTCATCACAAAGGAGCAGCTCCGGTTCGTTGAAAAGAGCTCTGGCAATGGCCACACGCTGCTGTTCGCCACCACTGAGCTGACCGGGCTTATGACTTCTGCGATCAGTCAGGCCCACTTGTTCGAGCAGTTCCGAGGCCCGTTCAAGACAGTGGCGTTTGTGTGCTCCTTTGTTCAGGGCGGGCATCATCACATTTTCCAGTGCGGTGAATTCGGGCAGGAGATGGTAAAACTGAAATACAAAGCCGATATGCCTGTTGCGGATACGATTGACTTTTGCGGCACTCATGGTGGCCAGGCTCTCGCCCCGCAGGAAGAGTTCGCCTGAAGTGGGGGTATCCAGTGTGCCCATGATGTGGAGGAGCGTGCTTTTCCCGACGCCGGAAGGCCCGCTGATGGCGACAATCTCTCCTTCCGGTATTTCCAGTGAGATGTCTTCCAGGATGACCAGCTCACGGGTTCCGTCGCGATAGCACTTGCGAAGATGGCGACATTCCAGGATGGGGGTGGAGCATTTATTCATAGCGCAGAGCATCCACAGGGTTGAGACGGGCCGCACTCCAGGCCGGGTAGAGAGTGGAGATAAAAGTCAGCACTACAGCGGAGAGGGTGATCCAGACGATATCCAAGGCCACAATGGCGACAGGAATTCCATCAAAATAATAGATGGTACTGTTGAAGAGATCCAGACCCAGCAATCCCGCGATAAATTCGGCCACGGCATTGATATTATGGGCGAGAAGGACACCCAGAATAAGACCGATAAAGGTGCCGCTCAGGCCGATCATGAGCCCTTCGAGAATGAAGATGGACAGGATGGAGCGACTGCTGGAGCCCAGTGTCCGGAGAATGCCTATATCCCGCCGTTTTTCCATGACAATCATGATGAGTGTGCTGGTGATATTGAAAGCGGCCACGAGGACGATGAACACCAGAATGATGAACATGACCACTTTCTCCTGCTTGAGCGCTTCGAAAAAAGCCTCCTGACTCTGATACCAGGTCTCGGCTCTGTAGGGGAGCTTCTCTTCAATGAGCCTGGCTACGGGATCGGCGATAAAAGCATCAGAGAGCCGCAGGTGAACGCCGTCCACGCCTTGTCGTCCCGTGAGCATTCTGGCTGTTTCTATATTGATGAAGGCATACAAATTGTCAAAGTCTGACATTTTCGCCTGGGAGATGCCGCTCACCCGCAGGAATACCTGATTGCCCGGTCGCATGCCGAAGGGGGTGACCGTGGGTTTATCGGTCATGACGGCGATTTCCGTGCCCACCCGGGCGGCCAGTCGATGAGCGAGGCGGAAACCGAGTACGATCTCCTTGTCACCGGGCAAGGTGCCTTCACCGAAAGTGCGTCCGCCGTTTCGGGTCAGATTCTGGGCAAGATCGGTTACACCCGACTCCAACTCCGGGTCGATGCCCAGCAGAAAAGCGCCGGTTGTATATTTATTTCGTTTGATGAGTGCTTCCGTCTGGATGATTGGCCCTACGCCGAGGATGTCAGGACTCAAGGTGGTGAGTTCTTCAATGACCTCCTCCACATTGTCCATGGGCCGGCCCATGGGATTGGCAACAGTGAGGTGCGCCCGGTTACCGATGATGGTCTCACGAAGGGCATTGTCAAAGCCGGTCATGACACTCATGACCACGATAAGGGCTGTAACCCCGACACTTACCCCTGCGATGGAGATGATGGTAATGAGGCTGATGAAGCGGGTACGACGTTTGCCCCGCAGATATCGGGCTGCTACGAAACTTTCAAAGCGCACGGCTGAGATCTTTCTCAATATCAAGGAGGAGTTCTTTGAAGGGTCTGTCCCTCAGGTTGTCCACACGCCGTTGATAGCCCTTGAGTGCGGCTGCACGGGTGACCTGGTTGGGCACTGCTATGCAGTATATATCAGCTGCGACGGCTGCTGCAATGCCCTGAGGTGAATCTTCAAGCGTACAGGCCTGATCCGCCTGCACGCCCATGCGCTCCAGAGCAAGTTCATAGACGTCCGGAGCAGGTTTTACAGCTTCCACTTCATTGCCACAGCAGAGGGTATCAAAATAGGAAAGCAGTTGTAATCGTTCCAGATTGCTCTCCACCCATTCACGATTGGAGCTGGATACAATGGCCAGAGGCAGTCCGATGGATTTAACCGCCTTCAGGGCTTCTGCAATACCGGGGAGGGGGTCCAGTGTGGCCGCTTGCTCAAAAAACCAGGCACGCCGTTCGTCATTGACCTCTTCCCGGTTGAGCGTTATACCCGCCTCCTTTTCAATATGCGTGATGGGATCAAAAAGATGGTATTGATAGCCTCCAGCATTGGCGGCCCATTCTTTTAAAGGGAAAGAACAACCGTGACTTTCAGCCACGTGGCACCAGGACTTGAAAAGCATGGTTTCCGTATCAAGAATAACTCCGTCAAAATCGAAAAAGACAGCACGTAAAGAGGAAAAATTGTTCGTCATATCAAGACCGTAATGCCAGCCGGGCTTCAGCCAGAGCTTCCACATAGCGGCGGGCATTGTCCGTCAATCCTTTATAGTCTTTGGCTTCAATCAGTTTTTTACTGACCAGATTGCCACCGGCGCCGATGAGGGTGACACCGGCTTTCACAAAATCGGCCAGATTGTTCAGATCCACGCCCCCTGTGGGAATGAGCGGGATCTGGGGGAGAGGCGCACGGATGGCTTTGATATAGTCCAGCCCGCCGCAACTGGCCGGAAAGACCTTGATGATATCCCCGCCCAGCAGCCAGGCATTGTAAATCTCCGTGGGTGTGTAAGCACCGGGCATGCAGGGCTTCCCATAGCGATGGGCCATATCAATGATCTCCGCCGAGGTGATGGGGCTGGCCACATACTGGGCACCGGCAAGAATAGCCAGCCTGGCCGTGGCTCCGTCCAACACACTGCCCACGCCCAGTGAAACATCCGCTCCCGCCAGTGATTTGGATGCGGAAGTGAGGCATTCCAGTGCGCCCGGCGTGGTCATGGTCACCTCTATGCAGCGAACGCCGCCTTCCATGATGGCTTCAACGATACGGGTCAGTCCGTCCGCACTGTCGGCGCGGACAACAGCCACGATACCATGTTTTACCAGATAATTGTGGATGGCCAGTTTATCCATGGAAGCACTCCTTGTTTATTAAGCCGGAAGAAGGTTCTAGCGAAATGCGACAGCCTTTTTCCGATGACGCATAGACAGCTTCAAGCACCTGCATATAGCGCAGCCCTTCCTCGAAGTCCGGGCGGTAGGCGCAGCCGGTGCGGATGGCGGCAATGAAATCTTCTTCCACCCGCCAGTTGTTCAGGTCATAATATTCTTCAGCCAGAGGGACCACAGGCTCACGCTTTTCCTCCGTACAGAAATAAAGTTTATCGCCGGTCACATCATAATGAAGAGCGCCCTTCTCACCATAAACATCGATACTTTCGCGCGCCACAGCGGAAACACCACTGATGAGATAATGCACGGAGATATCTTTATCAACGACAGTGTTGGCTGTGATCTGATCCGGAATTTTCACTTCAAAATCAGTACCCTGTGCATCTTTGCGTACGGAGGTATACAGAAAACTCTCAGCCGATACTTGTGTGGTCTGTCCGAACCAGCGATGAACCACTTCAATATACATGCCCAGCGTCTGCATATTCAGTCCGGAGAGTCTGTGATCTTTTCGCCAATTGATGGGCGTTGCCGGATCATTCCATAAAGGAGCCAGACTGCACACGTTTACCTGTCGGATCTTTCCAAGTGCCTCTTCTTTCAAAAGACGCGCCACAGTGCGGTCATAGCTCAGCCCGAAAGGAACAGGACACAAACCGGAAACAAGCCCGGGCGCCGCCTGGGCCGCTGCAAGCATTTCCCGCGCTTCCCGGCCAGTGCGAGCCATGCGTGCCTGGCAGAAAACATGTTTGCCCGCTTTCAGCGCCGCAACGCTCGCATCACGATGGAGGATGGGCCAGGCTCCGATGAGCACCATATCAATATCGTCGGCTTGGACAAGATCCAGCCAGTGATCATAAGTCTTCGGGATATTGAATTCTGCCGCGGCTTTTTCCGCGGATGCCCGGGAGCTGTTCGCTACAGCACGAAATTCTATGCCCGGGATCCGCTGCAGTCCGGGAATATGACGTTGCCGACAGATACCGCCCAGTCCGATGAATCCAATGCGAATTCTGTCCATGTCCTTCTCCTCTCATGCCCTGTAGAGGCTGCGTCCTATACCCATGGCTTCACGGCAGGCTTCCACCGTTTCCAGTGCCACGGGAGCGACCCGTTTGGCATTTTCACGGAGAAACTCTTCTATGAAGGCATCATCATGAGCCGGATCATTATAACTCTCAATAATGGGTGCATTGAATTCAGACACATAGCGGGCCACTTCTTTTTTGAGGTTACCGTAGAATTTGCCGCCCTGACGGTATTGCTCCAGAAAATCCAGATAGGCATCTTCAGGGGCCAGCAGGGACAGCAGTCTGTATAGCACGGCCACGCCCGGGGGCATTTTGGGAAGCACCATCTCAGGCTCATTGCTTTCCGTATCCAGCGGCAAGGGATCTGTAGTCGTCGGCACCGCTTTGATCTTGCGCAATACCGTTGCGGGATCATCAAGAAGATCCAGTGTGTTGTTATCGCTTTTGCCCATCTTGGCGGACCCGTCCAGACCCGGAAGGCGCAGGGCATCTCGGCCCAGCGCTTTGGGAATATGCAGGGTCTCGCCGAAGCGGTGATTGAATTTTGCGGCAATATCACAGGCCATTTCCAGATGCTGCCGTTGATCATCACCCACAGGCACCAGATCAGCCTTGACAATGAGAATATCGGCAGCCATGAGCACAGGATAACCCAGAAGACCATAGGACAGGGGGTTCCCTTCCATTTTCGGATCATCCTGCAGGCGACCGAGTTTATCCTTGTAGGTCGTACCTCTTTCCAGATGACCGATATTGGTCACCATGCCCAGCAACAGAGCCAGTTCTGCCGTGCAGGGAAGGTCGCTTTGCCGATAAATAACGGATTTATGCGGATCAAGACCACAGGCCACATAGGTCCGCAACATTTCCAGAGTAGCCTGATAGATTTCTCTGCGGTCCGTAATGGTGGTGAGAGCATGATAATCAGCAACGAAATAATAGCAGTTGGCATCACGCTCCTGAAGCCGCAGAAAATGGGTCAGAGCACCGAAATAATTGCCATAATGAAGCCGCCCTGTAGGACGGATCCCGGATAAAATAACTTCTTTTGCAGTTGACATGGTTTTTCCCCGAAATAGAAGATGAAGCCGGAAAACCGGCATGACAATGAGGATAGGACCCCTGTAGAATACCTGAAATCGGGTATTTTGAGCAAGTTAATTCTTGATGCGGGGTCAGTGACCGGGGCTGTGCCAGCGGCTGAATACCAGCAGTGGCCATAAACGCCAACTGTGATCACGCTGTTGATTGAGATGTTCGCCCACCAGTTTCTCCACAGTTTCTGCGTTGAAAAGGCCTGTTCTGTCCAAGGCCCGGACGAAAGAGGCCGATTCGTCGGGTGAAGACAACCACTCCTTCAGCCACAGGCCCATGGGCGGATTGAGTCCCATCTTTCGTCGGGGCTGACTTTTTTTGGGCAAGCGACGGCGAAGGAGCTGGTGCAGGAGATCTTTGTCCCGGAAGAGTCCTGTTTTCAAAGAGGAAGGCATTTGCAGCAGATGAGTCAACAGACGGCCTTCACAAAGAGGCGTCCGCAATTCCACACCATGGGCCGTACTCAGTCGATCGCCATAGGCAAGAACATTGCCCGGAAGAAATAGAGCCACATCACTGTAGAGAGCACGGGTCAGCAGATCTCGCGAATCGCTTTGTTCCAGGATTGTGGAAACAGCCTCGCCGGCTCGGCGTCCCTGCAACGCAGTCGACAGTTCCGGGCTGTACAAGGCGTGCCTCTCCTCGTAGTCCTGTTGTTCCCTCCACAGGGCATAAGCACTTGCGCTGTCCAACAGCAGACCCTGAGAAAAACGCCGCAGTCTTCGTATGCTGTGGGAGCCTGTGGTGCTCTCTGGGAGACGTTGAACCAACGAGGGGAGAAGGCGTTGAGTGAAGAAGGGGGGCAGCTTTTTGAAGTGCTCCGCCCAGAGCAGGCCTTTATATCGGGGGTACCCGCCAAAGCCTTCGTCGCCGCCATCACCGGAAAACAGAACTTCCACTGCCTTCGATGCTTCCCGAAAAAGCGCCTCTGACAGCACAGCGCCGGGATTGCCGAAGGGTTCATGAAAGTGTTGCAGAAGGGTATCAGCCACCGTGGGGAGATGAGGTTTTATAAAAAACTCATGGAGTTCCATTCCCAGCAATGCCGCTGTTTCACGGGCTCCTTTTCTTTCGTCATACTTCTTTTCTGCTTGTTGGAAGCCCAGTGTGAAGGCCGGAAGTTCGGGACGTGAAGAGGCCAGATAACTGCTGACGATGGTGGAATCCAGGCCGCCGCTCAACAATGTGCCCAGCCTTTGATCCGTAGTGCCATAGGCTTCCACAACTTCTGATAAAAGGCTGTCGGTACTTTCCAGCCAGTCAACGGCATCGCTGCTCTCCTCAGTCTCGGAAAGGGGATGCCAGTACTGTTGAATCTGAAGGTGGTCTTCATGCCAACAGGCACAGTGCCCCGCAGGCACCTGCCGGATATCCTTGTAGAAAGTGCGGGGCGGAAGGGGATGGAGGAAAGCGAGGTAATCATCCAGCGCTTCCGGATCCAGGTCCAGCTTTATACCGGGACAGCAGAGGAGCGCCTGGATGGTGGAAGCGAAATACAGCACGTCGCCACGCTGACAATAATAGAGAGGCTTGGTGCCGGCCCGATCACGAACCAGCCAGAGTCTTTGTTTTTCCTCATCCCACAGGGCGAAAGCAAACATCCCCTCCAGTCGCAGCAGTGCATCCAGACCCCATTCCAGCCAGGCCTGTTTCAGAATACCCTTTTCTTCTTCAGAGCCGGCATATCCCTTCTCCTCCAGAGCCCGATTCAAGTGCTTTTTGTTGGCAATGAAGCCATCGAGGACTGCACAGTACCTTTGCTCTTGAGTGGCGGAATTTTTAAAATCCGCAAGCATGACCTGATTGCCGCAAGAGTGGATCGAAACTTTCCCTTTAGCTCTATAGGATTGCCGTGCCATCATCTCCTGCAGGAGAGAAGGATCGGAAGATAAGGTGTATCCGGCAATGGCACCCATGTCCTTACTCCAGCGCCGCAATGGCACGGACGAGCAGAGCGCCGTCTTTTTGCCAGTTATATTTCTTTTCAACGGCGAGACGTCCCTGTTTTCCAAGTCTGTCAGCTTCTTCAGGATTTTGCAGGATCTGAAGAATCGCCGCTGCAATGGCCTGCGGAGAAGTGACATCAATGAGGAGTCCACACTCCGCCTCTTTCACGATCCGCGACACTTCCACAGCGAAATCAGGAGCGATGACCGCTTTGCCTTCTCGCATGTAATCAAAGAGTTTATGGGGCATGGCCAGACAGTGATTCACAGGTCCCGGCTGAAAGAGGATGAGACCTCCCTGAGCGGCTGCAATATAGGCGGGTACTTCTTCAAAGGGAACCTCGTCCAGAAGAATCAGATTCTTTTCCAACCCTGCAGCGATGATAGCCTCTCTGTAAGACTGTCCATCACCGTAGACATAAGGGCCGAGAAGCAGGCAACGGGCTTCGGGCATATTTTCCGTAACCAGTTTCATGGCTTCCAGCAACTGTAAAGAGCCGCGACTCTCTCCGAATATACCCTGATGCAGGACAGTGGGGGCGTCCCCGAAGAGTTCACGGACAGTATCCGGAATGATATGAGTGGCAGGCTGGAGCCAGTTGCTGTTGATCACCACGACCCGGGGTGTGGCGACTCCGTTCCAAAGAGGCTCAAAACTTTCCCGAGTCAGAATGATCAGATCAGAGCAGCGACCGGCCACTCTCATGGCAATGCGTGTAAATCTTTCGATCAGTCTTCTTGAAAAGGGCGGGAAAAACTTGGCGAATTCGTCCGGCACATATTCATGCATATCAAATACGACACGGCCGCCTCCGCAGAGTTTGATGAGCAACGCCGCAACCCAGGATTCCGCTTCCGGTGCCAGATAGAGATCCGCCTTTTGCCGACGGCCCAGCTTCACAAGCCTGAAGATGGCTCTGAAACGCTGAAAAAAAGAAAGGGCTGGCTCCGTGAAAACAAATCGCACAGAGGGCAGCCCTTCAACAGATTCATGGTTGTCCTGCGAAAGAAAAGGAGAAGGCGGCGATACAGATACAACTTCGTGCCCGGCGTCCAGCAGACTCCGGGCGACTTTGTAATACATGCGTTTATCGAGTGCATCATGAAGCACATTGAGAATGCATATTTTCATGGGCCCATCCCGCATGCCGGAATCTTCTCCGTTAAGGAATTGCTTATTCCTCCTCAAGATAATAGAGATCAAAAATCATCCAGCCATTGCCACCGGGTTGGTCATCCAGATAAACTTTCAGCGTATAGTCATTCTCCGCTGAAGGCTGTTCCAGTATAAAGGGGTGCATGGGCCGGGATTCAAGATCATCAATAATTACTTTAACGGGTCGCTTGGGCAGGGGCTCCAGAAATTCAGCCAGCCGCACGGAAACGCCGTCATAATAGAGGTTTTTGATGGAGAACTGATCATCCTGAATAATGACCAGATCCTGACCGTCACAAAGAAGCTCAAACTTTGCGAAGCGAACGGCTTTGTCCTTATGGTCTTTCAGAGCCTGTCGGTATCCGTCCTGTTCCTTTTTGATCTGCGCATCCAGCTGGGAACGGGTGGGGATTTCATTATAAACCCGGATGGCTTCTTCGCGGTTATCCAGCATATCTTTGGCATTGTCAAAAAGAATGTCAATGGCAAAGAGCTGATAAGCGAAACCCGGCGTATTCTTGAAGTCTTCCCGGGCCTCTTCCAGTTGATGGAGCGCTTCGGCCAGAGCTTTCTTATTGGCCTTTGTATCTTGTGCTTTATAATCGAAATAGGCGAAGATGGTTGTCACATAGCCGATATTCGTGCGGATGAGGTTGCGGGTCATCATGAGCCGGTTGCCCACATCTTCAGCCACAGCGGCATCTTCAATTTTATCACGACCCGATTCAAAATCTTTGATCATCTGCTCAGCCTGCTCCAGACCGTAATATTGTGCACGGAGTGTGGCTTCTGACCAGGGTTCACAACGCAGATAGATTTTGTAGAGATTTTCCATATGCTCTTTGCCACTGTCCAGAGCCGGATAGCCTTCCGCCGGGAAGGTGTTCACACGCATATGGGGGAAGGAATTGAACTGACCGTAGGAAATGGGCTCAATATGGAGCCCGTATTTATAGGCGGCTGGAGAGGCGAGATACACGGCCGCCATGCTCTCCGCCGCAGCTGGACCGAAGTAAATACTTGCGAAATCTCTGGCGATCTGCTCCATGGACTCGTTCAGATCCCAGGTGAGCCGGTAAAGGACATAACTGTAGGCATTCACTGTACCCCAACCATCCCGCATGGGACCGGCAAGAAGACCGATGCCTTCCACATTGCTGTCCTCCGGAGCGAGAAAGCGCTGCAGTCCCCGCTGAAAATACTGACCGGAGAAAGTGGGAAAGAGTTTTGATATCCCGCCTTCATAATAATTCATTGTTTCAAATAGAACCAGAGTCTTATGAGGGGTGAGGTTGAAGGTGGCGTTATAAGGCTGATGCCACCAGCGGTCGCCGCGGGTTATTTTCGGCATGAGATAAAGATTGTCCGTGGGAATATTGTCTTTGAAAATCTCTTTGAACACCTCAGGCTGACAGTGAATTTCATGCTCACGAAGTCCCCAGGTGAAATAGAAATGCTGCTTGCCGAATTCGCCATTCACCACCTCCTGCACTTTCTGCATGAAGGTGTTGTAGCGTTTGGTATAGGACCAATCACATTCCGGCGCCTCACGCATGACATCAAAGGGGAGATAATTGCCCCAGAAGCCTGAGAGGTCATCGTTGCACAGTTCTATGCCGTCAAGTTCCGGCAAGGCCTGGAAAAGACGTCTGTAGGTTTCCTGTACCGCATCCCAGAACTTCGGGTCTTCCGGGTTCAAGGTGGCATCAAATTCCTCCAGAATGGAAGGATGGTAGACATAGGCATTGGAGAAGCTGAAATATTTCATGCCCAGGCTGTGCGCATAGGCGATGAGTTCCCGGGCTTTTTCACGATGGTCCGCATTCTCTGTCGCTTCCGGTTCCGCCGACCAGGGGATCAGATCGAGGACATTGGGGCCTGACACCCAGTTGATGCTGTTGCGCAAAGCACCACGCATCTGTTCTTTCGTGCTGCCTCCATAGCCGCGTCGACCCCAGGCACCAGCCAGACGGATGGGGAATTCAGGTTCACGGACAGCGTTGATCTCGGGGATCTGATGGAAGACGCGCATGCGATCACGCAACCAGTATATGCCATAAGCATCACCAATGGCGGAAGCGCCTGCAATGACCATGATCTTCCGATTCCCATCCTGCACAGTGACAATCTCATAGCCTTCAGTGTTTTCAGGTACGGCCGGTTTCCACAAACCCTCTGAAATCATTTTGGCAATGAGGGGATGTTGCGGTGCATAACTCAGGATGATGACATTGCCGGAGACGGTCTCAGCATTTTCCACCATGACCAGGGGTTGGCCAAGCTCTTCCGCTGACTGTAGTAAATCTTCCAGAGCCAGGCGAACCGATTCTTCTGAGGCCCTTTCAGGAAGAACACAAAAATGCCAACTCTCCACCGAGTAAGCGACATTGACAAAGGAGATGCCCAGAAGCAGGCTGAGTACTAAAACTTTACGCATGGTTTCCTTTCAGAAGAACAGGTTACTCCAAGGGATAGAGAAAATGGGGAATGAGGCTATGATACCAGAAGGAGAGTTGAACTGTACAGAGGGAGAAGGGGACATTTCTAAGGAGTTACGACAGCCCCTGAATAATCTCTGGACTTTCCCTCGTCCCTTGGTTTAGAATCATGGTGTGTGAAAAAACATAAACCCGAAGGAGAGAGTAGGATGAATGACAAAAATATTTGGGCCGATGATAACGATGAAACAGCTGAATTCGCAGACTTTGGCGACATGGATTTCGATGCGGAAGAGTTGAACGCTTATGCTGATGCCTATTCCGACGCAGGTTTCTGGGACAAACTTTTCACCTATGCCGTGAAGATCGGCCGGACACTCGTGGAAGAAGCGCTGGTCCTGTACTATTCACTGCAGGATCCGAGTATGCCCGCCTGGGCGAAAGCCAGTATCATCGGAGCTTTGGGCTATCTGATTTCGCCCATTGATCTGATTCCCGACGTGATCCCCGTTGTGGGCTTCACAGATGATGCCGGAGTGATCGCCGCCGTACTGCTCCTGATCAAAGCCTATATCAAAGACGAGCATCGGGCCCGGGCCCGCGCCAAGATCGCTGAATTCTTCGGTGAAGAGGTTCTGGATATAGAGGCGGAGACAGACGAAGACGAAGATTGAGATCTTCGGGCTGCTGTCGTTTTCTCACTCTTTCTCTGTTGCCGGCACTCGGACAGGAACAGAAATGTCTGCTGTATTGTTGACACAGCAGTACTGACTTATTGACAATGAATACGAATTTCTTTTACGGTACATCCGTAAAGGATCGAAAAATACCAAGAGGAGCCTATTGTTTTTATGCAACATTCATCTGAAATGTCAAGAAGAGCCATGTTAACCACTGTTGCTGCAGCCTCTGGAGCCGCCCTGGCCATGCCCCAAGCCCGGGCTGAAGAAAAGGCTGCTGCGGCCGGTGCTGGTCGTTTGAAACAAGCCGTGAGCAAGTGGTGTTTTAACGACATTCCCATGGAGGAATTCTGTCAAGCAGTGAAACCCATGGGCATTACAGGCATTGATCTGCTGGGCGAAGACGACTGGCAGGTCGTGGCTGATCAGGGCCTGGTCTGTTCCATGGCCAATGGTCCCGGCGGCATCAGCAAAGGCTGGAACCGTGAAAAGCACCATGAGGAATTGATTGCCCGTTCCCGGAAACTCATCCCCAAAGCCGGCGATCTGGGCGTTCCGAACATGGTCGTTTTTCCCGGTAACCGCCGCGGTCAGGACGACGAAGTCGGTTTGGAAATCTCAGCTCAGGGTCTGGCGAAAATTCTTCCTCTCGCAGAAAAGTCAGGCGTGATCCTGTGCATGGAATTGCTCAACAGCAAAAGAGATCATAAAGACTATCAGTGCGATCATACAGCCTGGGGCGTTCGTCTGGCGAAAAAACTGGACTCCCCCAATTTCAAACTCCTCTATGATATTTATCACATGCAGATCATGGAAGGGGATATCATCGCCACCATTCAGGAAAATATCGACTATATCGGCCACATCCATACGGGTGGTGTTCCGGGACGTGCGGAAATCGACGATAGCCAGGAATTGTATTATCCCCGTATCTGTGCAGCCATAGCCGACACAGGCTTCGATGGCTTCCTCGCTCATGAATTTGTGCCCAAAGGCCCCGATCCGCTGGAATCCCTGCGTCAGGGCGTGGAGATCTGCCGGGTCTGATTCAGACTACTTGGTCAGGACTTTATCGTTCAGAATAGGATTGTACCAGGGCTCAAAGGTGCCTCCTGTGGAGATGTGTCCCACGATTTCTTCCGGTGACTCATCCATATCCACAGCATTGCCCTCGCTGTCTACAGGCTCGCCGTCTTCGTCAACGGCCACTATTCCTGTAGGCGTTGTCCCTTCTCCGTCCTCGTCATAAGGGCGGCTTGCAATGATTTCGCCCAGGGGGATCACTTCTCCCCGGGCATTTTTTATCTCTCCATCTGAACGGAAAGTAAAGGGGACATGCCCTTCTTCAGAGCCGAAAACATCTTTGCCCAGATTGAAGCTCTGATCCAGAACGATTTGGCGGTAGAGCTGCAGATTTTTCTTCATTGTGTCTTCTGAAGGGTAGAGGATTGTTCCTTTGATAAACAGTTCATCACTGTCTTCTCCGGCATCGAGATAGGCTTTTTCGTCCACAAAGGCGCGCATGAGCTTCTGTCGCTCTTCCAGATGAAGTTTGCGTTCTTCCCTGGGCATCTGTGAAAGCAGACTGTCATCCAAAACAGCGTCAACACCTTTTGCAAGCGCCAGTTTCTCTCCTTGCTTTTCCCCGAAGGCTCTCAAAGTCTCTGCGATTTCCGCCGGCATGACCCCGAAGAGGTCAGCTCCAACCACGACTTTGTAGAAGAAGCCCATTTCACCCAGACCCTTTTCATATTCATAATCTCGAAGAGTGCTGCGTCCGGGTGTGTCCGATTTATAGGCGCCATAATCCATTTCGCGCCAGCCCGGTGCTCCGGGAAGCTTTCTCGGGAAAGACCACACGCTGTCCACCGTATTTCCTGTCATGCCATGGCAGCCCAGACATTGCATGAGTTCTTCTGTTGTCTGAGTTCTCAACTCACCCTGTCGATTTTCAATATATCCTGCCAGAATCCAACCCATATTGTTGTCTATCCAGCCCTGACCTTCATGGCCGAGAACATAGTCATCGGGATGGGCATCTTCCTCCAGTTCTTCCCATTCAACGGACTTCCATTTATACATATAACGGATCTCTTTGACCCGCTTGGATCGGGTTCCCGGAAATTCATAATCAGGCCCCTGCTGGTTGGCGACGCCATCGAGATTTTCACCCACTTCGCCATCGGCCTTCAGATCCACATAATGGAGAGGATGGGCGAACTCTGTACCTACGGGAAACAAGCCTTTGTCCACAGAGATGTCATAGGCATCGCCCAGATAAGCTTTTTCTCTCAGCGGCTGGTTCTTGATATTTCTTTCCAGAATATCCAGATTGCGCTTGTACAACTCCAGATCAACAATTCCCGCATCAGTACGGAAAATTCCGGGCAGACGTATATAAATACCGCTCACGCTCCCCGTCAAGGGCGTGAAGATGCCATAAGGGAAAAAGTTGACGGCACGCCAGCCCGTATAATTTGCACGCTCATCCCGGACAAATCCATCAGCATCAATATATCCGTGGCTGTTGCCATCTGTGGGATCCGGCTGGACTTCCGGGAAAAGGTGGGCCGGATTCAGAGCGGGGAAGAGGAGGAAATCGCCGGCATCGGGAAGGACCCACTGCTTTTCATTTCCCGGACGGACACGATCATACAGGACTTTCCAGTTGTCCTGGCGCATATAACTCAGATCTTCAGGATCAGGAAGTGCAATACCTTCTTTTTCCAGACGGGCCGTGATTTCCTGCGGATAAATGGTATTGCGCCAGAGCACTTTGTTCAGATCGGGACTGGGGAAACTGTATAGAACCTGATCATCAGCGATGGGATAGTTATTACCGTGTTTTTCCCGGCTCAGATAATCGCTGTGACAGAAAAGACAGGCATTCTGGGTGCCGTAGCCTGTTTCAATCCAGCATTGCGCAGGAATATTCGGCTCTTCATTATAGGAGGGCTTGTACGGAGCGCCACTCCTTGCCTTAAAATTTCGGGGAGTCTCGCCCTTATGAAAACTTTCGCAGGCAATCTCTTCAGGTTCCAGGCCCGTTGTTGCAAGTGCGTCCAGTGCCGAAGGGGCTTCCATCTCACTGTCATCGCCTGGAAGCCCCGAAACGAAGTTGGATAAGAGGCTCAAGGTTACCAACAGAAAAAAGAGGTATGCAAATTTGTTTTTCATGATATAACTCCTGATTAAGTGAAGAGGATGAATAGGCCGAAAATAATCAGCGTCATGCCTGTTATATCCCTCTGATGCGACAGTTACGAGTATAAAATAACCATACCACAGCTTTATTACAGGGTACAAGGATTGTTTGCAGCGTGATTGGATTCCAGGTTTTTTCGCCACAGAGGTACCGGGAAATGGGATGATGTTTTAATCAGGTCGTCACAGAGGGCAGCATAGCCGCAAAAAAAAGATCTTTTCTTTTTTAACCACGGAATTCAGATCACACATGGAAGAGAAACAGGCGATAGAAAAAGATCTATAATCTTACCGTGTCCACTCTGTCCACTTGGTCCACTGATTCAGCATAATTGCTCTGACCCCCCGAGCCCCTCGCAGATCCGACCGATCCGACTGATCCGACTGATCCGACCGATCTACGAGAAGCGCAGGCATGTCTTGGGATATAAAAGAAACTCCGGGGAGACATAAGCTTTTTCCTCTCATTCCTTTCGCGGCGTTTTATGCTTTTCGCGGTTAAAAAGAAAAAACTTCCTTTGGTTGCGGCTGTGCTGCGCTGTGAATGTTATAATCTTTGTATCTGTTCCTACCGACAATTCACCGTCCAGCCCGGACAGCAAAGGAAGAGTCCCATGCTTACGCGTCTGACCATTCTTCTTACCACCCTTTGTTTCCTGATCCTGTCCGCCTGCCATCACGGAGCGCCTCCCGTGGCTGAGAGTGGCAATCCACTGGCGGGCTTGAGCCTTCTTCGAGAGGGAAGCAGTCAACGCGCTTCTTCCTGTGATCCTGACTGGGAGGGGAGTAATGCCGATGCCAGATATATTCCCCCGGGAGACTGTCTGGTCATCGCTGATCTGAAAGGGCCGGGCATCATCCAGCATTTCTGGAATACCGTCGCCGCCTCCGACAGAGGCTATTCACGTCTTCTCCTTCTTCGCATGTACTGGGATGATGAAGAAGCGCCTTCCGTGGAAGTGCCTCTGGGCGATTTCTTTGCCTTGGGTCACGGCGTGGATCAGACTGTGGATTCCATTCCCGTGAGCGTGTCTTCCGGAGGTCGTGCAAGAAACTGTTATTGGCCCATGCCTTTCCGGAAATCAGCACGGATAACAGTGACCAATGAGGGCCGCGGACCCGTTCAGGCCTTTTATTATTACGTGGACTGGTTACAAGTGAAAAAGCTTCCCCGGGATACAGCTTATTTCCATGCTTCCTACAGACAGGAGCATCCGGCTCTTTCCGGGAAGCGTTATCTCATCGCCGATATAAAAGGTCGTGGCCATTATGTGGGTACTGTTTTGAATGTGCGGCAACATCTTCCCAACTGGTGGGGGGAAGGGGATGATTTCTGGTTTATTGATGGCGAGGCAACACCTCGCCTGAGAGGAACGGGCACGGAAGATTATTTTTGTGATGCCTGGGGATTGCGTGAGTTTTCGGCACCCTGGTTCGGTGCCCCACTCATGGAAGGCTTCGGCCCTCTGGATCGCACCACCTGCTACAGATGGCATGTCCCTGATCCTGTGCTTTTCAACAAGTCGCTCCGCCTGGAAATAGAACATATGGGAGTGACCTATAACGAGGAGGGGGACATACGCTCCGGCTTTGAAGAAAGAGCCGATGATTTTTCTTCCGTAGCATTCTGGTATCAGACAGAACCGCACAAAGTCTATGAGCCTCTTCCTCCCGGCGAAGAACGCCTGTACGGCGGCTGGGATAAACTTGTCGAGGCTGAAACACTCATCGAAAACTGCACTGCGTCTCAGGGCAATCTTGAAATTCAAAGCGATGTAGGCTATGGAGGTGGCCAGATCTTCTGGACTCCTCTTGAAAAAAACTGTGTTCTGGAAATGGAAGTGGAGATCACGGAAGCGGATGCGAAAGAGCTGGTTCTTTTTCTGACCCGCTCTCATGATTACGGCATTTTCCAAGTCTTTCTGGATGACAGAGCTTTGGGTGCAGCGGTGGATCTTTTCAGCCAGGGCCTGAATATCCGGGAGTACCGTTTTCCCTTATCCGGTCCGGCTCCGGGCAAACATCTCCTTCGATTTGAAAATAAAGGCAAAGCTCGGGACAGTGGCGGTTATTTCTTCGGCCTGGATGCTTTTATGATCTTTTGAGTTCCGGCCATACCAGCTTTCATTATTCCTGAAGAGGCGCTCCTTCGCTGAGCACGGTGACCCTGGCCCGGGGAGGCCGCATTTCTTTGTTTGTGGGCATGCTGATTTGAAGAATATTTTCGCCTCTTTTGAGTCGGGCCGATCCTTTCACGGCAATTTCAGCCTGGATATTTCCTTTTGCGTCATAGAGTACAGCCCCTCTTTCGCTGTCATATTCCAGACAACAGCCTGTGGGAATCTCAACAGGAAAGAAGAGAGGCTTGCCATTGACCAGAAGGGTCGGGCCTTGGATAACTGATTCTTCCAGAGGCAGCGCTTTCACAGGCCCGATGGCACAGCGAACTTCCTGATCGGGAGGCAGATTGTTGAACCATACGGAAAAGGATTGCAGAGCACTGAAATCCACATGTTCCCGGTACATGCTGTAGTGATTGCCATAGGGCCACAGCCATTGCGGGATGGTACCTCCTTCAAATTCCACAAGAGAAATATATCGCCAGCCTGTGAAATCCAGTTTCACATAATGATCGCCGATGCCGCCGGCCGTTGTGTGGGCGGCACTCAGTGTTTGCAGATTCAAAAGTGCGCCGCTCCCATCCCCCCGGACCCAGGCACCCAGAGCAGCCCGGTCTTTGGCATTTTTCGAGGGCGTGAAACTGGTGCCGAACTGCGCCCAGGAACCTTCTTTTTTCGGCCGTGAACTTTGCAATGTGAATAGGGCCATGGACTTCTGATCTTTGAATGAACTCTCTTCCATGGAAAAGGTAGCGGTGATGCCTTCATTGGATCGTTGCAGATCCAGCGTGTTTTCATCGGAAAAATCATTCAAGACCACGGCCTCTTCAGAATCATAGGGAGCAGGGGACATGAGTGTTTCCATACGTAAACGGATCTCCTGCTCATCAAAGGCATTTTCAACAGTCCATTGCAGGCTCTTGGGGTTGGCACCATCAGCCACATGTTTGTGCGTGGCCGCTTCACAAAACTGAAAGGCTTTTTCTTCCGTCTGTTTCAGCACATGTTCCGCACCGGGACGACGGAGCCGTTCTTTGATACTTTCCGGAACCACGCCTGAGAGCCGTAGATTTTCATAAGCCTGGAAGAGGGGGATGAAGCGTTGAAAAGCGGGCATCTCCGGCAGGTTCTTCGGGTTGACGCCCATGAGTGACAGGCTGAAATCATTGCCCAGAGCCTTGCACAGCAGATATTCAATATCCTCGTACCAGGTGGGTTCCGACCAGGCGGAAGCGACGCCTGTCTGCCAGTTTTTCACAGCCCACCAGCCCAGATTCATGGGCAGATACATCTTGCTCCCTTGCTGGTTAATTTCGCAATGAAGATCGATGAACTCTTTGTGACTTCTTGCCGGATGATCCCAGGCGCCCATGCGTGCGCGGACAAACCACAGATGATGGGACATGGTGCTCATCTCAAAGAGAGCGGGCCGCTCCAGACGGCTGGCTATTTCAAAAGCGAATTTGGGCGCATAGTGCCAGGCATGTTCACCTCCGGCCAGAATGTCCGAACCATCGAGAGCATCCAGATAAATCATGTCGAAACCGCACTCATTGAAGGTGTCAGCAGTGACAGCGGCAATCTCCGAGAACAGGGTGGAATCTCCATCAGGACAATAGAGCCCGAAACATTCTTTCAGTTTGTGGACGGGTGTCCCGGCCGCATGAGCGCTGATCGCTGTGCCCAGGGCACCGCGGGTGCATCCCGTAAAAGTGAAGGGCGCCTCCGAACTAACACCGGTGAATATGATCAGTTCATCGTCTATTTGCAGGGTCACGCTGTTGCGTGCGAAAAAGCCTGTATCGATCTTTACCTCAGCTGTAGATTCCTCAACAACGACTTCACTCTCTTCAGCGGAAAGATCCACAGCCAATGTGTAGGTGGCGTCTTTACCCAGACGGGGATCAGGCACAGGGGTGATGTACGGCGAGTTTTTCGCAATGAAGAAAGCATAGGTATGCAGGCCTGCGGAGATCCCGGCCTCATGGAGCCGGTCAATGACAGCCTTCACACTCTCCCGACCTTTGGGGAAAAGTGTTTCATTGGGGGTCAGGTCTCCAAAGCGCAGAGAAGTGCCCGTATGAAAATCGATCTGTTTGAAGCCCAGATCCTGTGTCAGCTGAATCCAGTCATCAACGTTTTCTTCAGTGAGATTGCCGAAATCAAAGAGATAAGAGCCCCGGTTCGAAGTGGCATCAAGTGCCCAGGGACCGCCCAGAGGAGGAACAGAGGCATCTATGTGACGGGGCAGCTCGGGAGAATTCAATACGACCTGCTGCATGGCCTGCCGAAGGGACTCCCGTGGGCAGACAATGACATTCAGGCGGGCACCGGCAAGACCGAAGCGACTGACAGCGGAACCCTGAATACGGGAGACGGGGGAGGGGATCCCCGGAACACGGGTCTGCAAGTTTCCAGCGAGCATGGACGCAACGGTCTTTTCAGTCCCATCACCCTTCAATTTCAAAGGAAGATCCAGAAGCTCCACAGTCTCCACGCGCTCATCATTGACAGACAACAGCGACAGGCTGAAGTAGTCGGCGGCAATTTCCACTTGAAACTGCGCTTCTATATCCGTATCACCATACCGGACAGTATAGCCTTGTTCAGCAGGGAGCACCGCTGTGGCCGGCAGCGTTTTTCCTTCCAGAATAACAGAAGAGAAGGCTTGTTGCTCCTCCAATGCGAGCAACTCCTCCTCTTCATCTTTGTCCCAGAGAGACAGGGCTTTCCCTTCTTTTCCGATCACCCAGCGCACATGATCTGTATCCACAGTGAAAACAGTCCCTTCCGTGTCTACAGCCGCACCGGCATTCACAGCCACAACGAGCGAAAGCAAAAGAGCGTACATGGGATCAACTCCTGTCTTTGAAATGAATATCAGTTGTGTTGCTCTGAAATAAATTCAACCAGGCATAAGGAATTGCCCGGCAGATTGAGATCTTGAAGAATCCGGCCCTCTTTCCAATGGCCGAGGGGCCGGGTTTTGTCCGCCAGAATTTGAATGATCTTTCCGGAAGTGCCCAGAGGATAGTCTTTGTCATTCAAAGCAAGAGAGACGCTTCTGTCCTCTTCCGTGATGTTGACCAGGGCCACAGCCATATCACCATCCGAAGCCAGCCAGGTGGCGGCCAGCACAGCAGGAACTTCACGGCTGTATTCCTGTACGGCATCATGCTGACCCGCATAGATGGACAGGCGTGACGTGGGTATTTCCACCATCTCCGGAGCGATTGCCGGAGGCCGGAGCATGACACCATCTCTCAGATATTTCAAAGAACGCTGACGGGTATGGGCCAGCTCCATCAGAAAATCCATCTCTGCTTTTCGTTCTTCCAGATGCTCCGGCTGAAAATTGGCTATACAGGGGATCTGTCCCCAAACGAAAGAGCGTCCCTGTTCCAAACGGAATTGGGTGGAAAACTTCTGATCCAGAAGGGCGAGAGGATTATCCGGCGCACTTTTCTCAGGCCATAAGGAATCATAAGGCGGTCGTGTCAGGGAACTGTAGTTTCCGAAAAAGCGCGCGCAATCATGATATACCGCATGGAAGAAGGGGATGGGTTCCCATTGTCCCGGTGTGGCATAGCGTTCCATACTTACCTGAAGGCTCAGCATGAGATCCAGGTGGGGCAGCCAGGCCTCGCCACAACCTTCTCCGGCCAGAGCCGGAGCTTTTACCGGGAGACAGCGTTGCCGGATATCAGAAGCCAGCGCTTGAAAGCCCTGCATCCACCACGGCCCGCCCCCCGGAGGATGGTTGTGGGTGGGATCGTAACAGGCCAGACTCGAACAGGCCTGGTCCATATAGATGCCGTCCACACCCAGATCGAGCAATGCCTCCACGGCAATATCAGCATAAGTGTTGCGCCAGAAAGGAGTGCTCATGCACATGGAAGCGCAAGGCGATTGAGTGAAAGTATTGTAAATCTCCCGTCGGATCGTACCATCGGGACCTTTCACGGCAAAGCGCTGGGCGTCTTTTTCCTCCCAGCTTTTTGTCTCCATGCCCCAGAGCCGCTGGTTCATATATACAATGGCATGAATACCTGTCTCCTGGGCTTCCTGCAGGGATTTCTTGAAAGTTTCCGTGCCTTCCCGTGGCGGCAGATATTCAGGAAAGCCCGCATCATAGGCGCAGCCGTGCCACCAATGCCAGAAGAGACTGACAGGCAAGCCCAGCGCATCCTGCAAAGCCATGGCGGGAGGGAGGACACCCGGCGAAACATCACGGTTCCAGATCCAGAGCCCCGTATCTTCCACCCAGTCAGGCAGCAGTTCTTTGCGTACTCGGCTTTCCGCCACATAGGGAAGGGCATCCCGTTCTTCGCGATAGAGCAGGGCCCCATCATACCAGTCGCCTGTAAATGCGGAGAGATAGACCGGGCCGGCCAGCTGAAATTCCGTGGAATCGGAAGAAGCCGGGTGCACAATTTCCAGGCCCAGCCCATCCGAGGACGTACCGAAAACAGCGAATTCACGGCGTATGGCTGTGCTGTCTCGCGTATGGAGCAGAAGCCCGCCATCATCGCCGTAAAAGCTCATACACTGTAAAGACAACAAACCGGGATACTCCCAACTGCGACGAAGTGGGGGAGCCTCCGCTGGATTTAAAAAATTTCGGGCTGTGGAGGTCTTTTCACCCATCCAGAAAGGAACGGCAAGACATTCCTTCTCCTGCTCGGCCAGGGCGCCGATTGAAGGAAAAATCACCTGACGCAGAGAAAGAGGCTCCGCCGCCTTCACAGAAATATGCCAGACACTTTCGGCTTTCTCTTCGGCCAGTGATACAGTAACAAGCACTTCCAGGCCTGACCGTTCCGGCGTCTCAAAATCCTTCCATAAAAGCTGAAGTTCTTTATCCGTTTTTCCGGACAGACAGGAAAATTGTTGCCCTTCCTCAGGTCGCAGAATGGAACCGTCTGTAAAGACCAGTTGCCAAAGAGCCTCTCCGGAATCTTCCGAAAGGAGATTGAAACTCTCTTCCCCCTGTCTGATGCCGACAAGACAGCCCGTCATTTCGTCAAAAGCCAGTGTCATGGCTTCATTGGAAATTTCGAGGGAAACCCCTTCCCAATGGATCCCCAAAAAAACAAATGCGGCGACAATGCACAAGAGACGACGCTTTTTTTGAATCATGATAAACACGATGCTTTCTCCTTGAAGGCTCATTCCTGAATACAGTCATTATGTAGGAAGAGGCCATGAGGTTCAAGATCTTGCTGGTCTTCTGTGCTGTCACCGGGATCTCCGGCGAATTAGCTGCAGTTTGCCCGACGGAACGCATCATGTTGGATACGGAAGGATGAAATGTCTATACTGATAGGACTTCATGGAAAAGGGAATTACCGGAGGATAGTCTATGTCGAGAAACCAAATGCTGAAGGTCTGTCTGATCCTTCTCGCAGGCATATCTCTGGGACTTCTTTCGGGCTATCTCCTTTTTTATTCGCCGCTACCTTTGCCCGATGCCGGACTGTCTGAAGACTCAGAATTTTCAACAGAGGGGGAACAGGAAGATCCGGCCCGGGGAGATGGACTTCAGGACGCAGCCTTGCACCTTTCAGAAGAACTCCCGCCTGTCCCTGAAAAAGCCAGTCTCATGTTGCCTTCGGAAGTTAATTCAACTGTACGGAAAGACCTCTGCATTTCTGTTGAAGGAGCCGTGCGCAAGCCCGGTGTCTATTACTTTGAAAAGGACAGCCGTGTCAATGATGCCATTCTCGCAGCCGGGGGTCTGCAGGAAAACGCGGATCTGAGCGATATCAATCTTGCCGCCTGGGTGCTGGATAATGTCCCTCTTTATATTCCTTTCCAGCGTCTGGTCCTCAAAGAGGGGCCGGGCATTGTCGCCCGGAACAGTCCCGCCGCCTCTGAGATGAATCCGCCTCATTATACCCGCAGCGGCTGGCCGGTTCTTCTTCAGACTTCCTCTGCAACAGAAGCCGTTTCTCCTCTCAAAAATGAATCAAGGCCGGCGGAAGCTTCGCCATTACCGCCTTCTGCTGGAGACAATTCCGGAAAGATCAATCTGAACAGCGCAACGACGAGAGAATTGGAAAGCCTCCCCGGAATCGGCCCGAAAACAGCGGCCCAGATAGAGGCATACCGGGAGCAGCAGCCCTTCCGTTCCATAGAGGATTTACAGCAGGTTCACGGTATCGGACCCAAAAAATTTGAGGCTGTACGGGATCTGATCACCGTGGATTGAAGGTCCGGGAAGCCTTTTTGCTTCCAGCCCGTCACACAGGCTATAATGCATGGCTGGGAGAGGTGACCGAGTGGCTTAAGGTGCACGCTTGGAAAGCGTGAGTGCGTGCAAGCGCACCGTGGGTTCGAATCCCACCCTCTCCGCCAGTACTTTTTTACATGACCGATATCCGGCACCAAGCCTGTGAAAAAAAGTACGGTCCCTTGATTTAATCAACCCGGCCGCAGACGGATCCAACCCATGCTTAATGGCGTACCCCGCATTTTAATTATCCGTTTCAGTGCGATAGGCGACGTGGTTCGCGTTTTGCCTGCGCTCCATGCACTCCGGGACGCCTACCCCCATGCCCAGATCGATTGGGCCATTGAGCCCAAGTCTCTGGATATCATTTCCGGCCACCCCGCTTTGGACCAGATACATGTTTTTGAACGACCCGAAGGCTTTCGGGCGGGTATCCGGGCCTTCCGCTCCTTCTGCCGCACCCTGCGCGACGGTCATTATGACATGGTTCTGGATTTTCACGGCATCTTTAAAAGCGGCTATGCCATGGGCGCCACACGGGCGGCCACTCGGACGGCTTTCGCTGCTCCCCGCAGTCGTGAGCTGAGCCATTGGTTTGCCAATCAGCGTGTCACCCTGCCCGATCAGGTACTGAACCGCATCGAGGAGAATCTGATTCTGGCTGCTGCAACAGGAGCTTCAGGAAGCGGCCTGGAAGTGACCATTGCCGTGCCTGATGAAGTGCAGGAAGCGGTGGAAAGTTTTATCCACGACACCTTCCAAAGTGCAAAGCGGCTGGTTATCGTGCATGCCCCTGTGGAGCGTGCAGAGAAACAGTGGCCCCTCAATCATTATGCGGCTCTGGTGGATATGCTTCTGTCTGACGGTCGCTTTGATGTACTCCTCACCTGGGGTCCCGGTCAACGGAAGATCGTTGAAAAAGTACATGCAAAATGCAAGCGTAATCCTGTCATTGCTCCGGAAATGCCTTCCCTGAAATATTTCTCCTGGCTGGCCAGACAGGCGGATCTCTACTTTGGCGGAGATACGGGGCCCATGCATATCGCCTCGGCCATGGACGTGCCGGTAGTCGCTGTTTTCGGAGGCACCTCACCGAAACGGCATCATCCTTTCCGCGAACCCAGCCAGATCCTGTATGCCGCTCCTGAAAAAAAGACGGAGAATATGACGCCCCAGGCCGCCCGGGAGTATCTGGAAAAAATCACGGCGGAAGAGGCCTACGACGCCTGTACGGCCATGATCAAAAGAGTGGAAGGACAGGGAGCAGCACTTATGCCCGCTTGAGTTCTTCGAAGCGGTCCAGGATGGGCAGATGCTGCGTACACAGTTCTTCACAGAGGCGGCATTCGGTGCAATCAGCCAACAGTGCCCGCACATCAGGGCTGTTCCAGTGATAACGCATATGGCTCACAGCCTTCTCCATCCCTTTCAGCATGCCATGGTTATAGGCTTCCATGAGCCGTACCACAGGGATGCCTTCCGGACAGTCCCGACAATAGCCACATTGGGTACACATGTCTTTATAGGCTTCGGCCATGATCTCTGAGACTTCAGCTATTTCCTCACCACTCATGACCTCCATCCGCTTTACCGCATCCACAGCCTCATCAATATCTTCTTTGTTGCGGAAGCCAACGAGGGCGACGTTTATTTCAGGGATGGAAAGATTGAAGCGCAGGGCTGCGTCCACGATGGAACGATCGCCCGGCCGGAGAACAGACTGGAATCGTTCAGAATGATCCGTCAGGATCCCGCCACCGAGAGTGTTCATGGTCACGACACCCATGTTTCTTGCAGCCGCAGCCTTTACGCCTTCCATGCGCAGATGACTGTTTTGAAGGTTCAGACCGATGAGCATGCTGTCAAAGAGGTCTTCTCCCTGTTCCAGCATAGGCGCTACGTGGCCATGTTCCAGGTGGGTGGAGACAGAGATATGTTTGATGAGTCCTTCTTCTTTCAGTTGCCTGAAAATTTTGAGTACGCCCTTCTTCTTTCGGGCTGGCAGGTCTTCGGGCTTGACGAGACACCAGACATGATAAAAATCGATGTGATCCACGCCCAGCCGTTCCAGAGATTCTTCGCAGGCACGACGGACCGCGTCGGGTGTGGCCAGGGTCGTTTTCGTGGCTACAAAGTACTCTTTGTCTTGTTTCTTGAGTTCCTGAATAGCACGACCGAAAATCACCTCGCTCTGATAATCCACATAATCCGGTGCCGTATCGAAGTAATTGATTCCCTCTTCGAAAGCATGGAGCACCACTTCAGCCATGGCGTCCGTGTCATGGGGGTCCTCAAAACGCATACCCCCGAAACCGAGACGGGAAACACGATGCCCCGTCCGTCCAAACTCTGTATAAAGCATCAAATAACCGTTCTATCGATTGGTGTGGCGGCGATCAACAAAAATGGTACTGACGCTGTTGACAGGCTGTGCTTTCTGACGAACCTGAGCGAGTACTTCAAACATTTTCTTGGCACTTTTGAAGCTGCGGAATTTGTTGTGAGCCACGCCGATGGCCAGTGCCATGATGGGCGCCTGCACTTCACGGCCGTCCCGGGCCAAAGCGGTGATATAGCCTTTTTCCAACTCTTCAGCCGTGTAGAGCTGTTTGACCTCTTCGTCAAAAGTCTGGGCAAGAAGGGTGCAGAATCTTTCATGGTCTTCCATCTTCAGCATGACCACAAAATGCTGGCGACCCATATGAGCAATGGCTGTTTCATAAAAAGCCTGGGAACGGATAAGCCCGCTGATGAGCCCTGCAATGGTCTTGAGAGACTGTTCCTGAATTTCCGCACTGCGGCTCCGGCAATAGGCCTCAAAGCCCACCACATCCAGATAAACACAGGCAATGGCACTGTCACGGGCAAGCTGATGATTGAGTTCCCGTTTGAAAGCTTCCGTGCCCATCATATTGGTGACACGGTTCACCTGAGCAAGAGAACCCAGCAAAGCATTGAGGGAGGTGATTTTATCCATGAGCCGTTCAAATTTGAAAGGTTTCACGAGATAGTCATCAGCGCCCTGCTCCATGCCGTGCACTATTTCCGGTTCTTCGCCCAGAGCTGTGAGCATGAGGACTGCACTGCGGTAAAGTTCAGGATCTTTGCGGATACGGCGACAGATCTGATAGCCCGTCTGACCGGGCAGCATGATATCAAGAAGAATGATATCGGGCTTGATCTGTTTGGCATACTCAAATGCGCCGTCCCCCGTGTGAATGGCAAAGGCCTGATGCTTTTCTTTGGTTAACTTGGTGCGAACCAGTTCAGCGAGATCAACATCATCATCAACAATCAGTATTTTACTCATAAAAACACTTCCATCATAGAAAAAGTTACATTAATAATATAATAAAACCTTCGGTGGTCACAACCCACCTGAAGAATAGTAACCCCCGCATCTTAAGCAATGAAATCCGGGAGGGTTTTATTCCCTATCTATTTTATCATAAAATGAAGCTGTGTGGCATCTTGTCGCACAAAAGATTTTTTTTCTCTCAACTGTCCCGCAATATCCATTGAAGTCTCTTTAATCTCAGAGACTGGAAAGAGGAGCAACAAGAAGTTTATGGCAAAACAATCACGTGTTCTGAAAGTGGGTCTGATCGGATCTGGTGCCATTGCCCGTGACCAGCACCTGCCGTACTGGCGCGAGCTGGAGGAGGAAGGTCGTGTCCGGGTTGTCGGTGTTTGTGATCTGATTAAAGAACGGCGGGAAAGAGAAGCAGCCAAGTGCGCTTCTGCAACGCCTTATGCCAGTTACAAGAAAATGCTGCAAGGGGAATCTTTTGACATTATTGATATCTGTACGCAGAACCGTGTTCACGCCCCGGCCGCCATTGCCGCCTCCGAAGCCGGCGCCCATGTGCTCGTGGAAAAACCCATGGCCATGAACAGCCGCGAATGTGAGGCCATGATTGCCGCTGCGAAGAAAGCGGGGAAAAAACTCATGGTCGCCCAGCACATGCGTTTCGAAGCCCGTGCGGAAAAGCTGAAAGAAGTGGTGGAGAGCGGAGCGCTGGGAGAAATCTATACAGCCGAAACCAAATGGCTGCGCCGTCGCGGAATTCCGGGCTGGGGACAGTTCCATATCAAAAAGGAATCTCTGGGCGGACCGCTCATCGATATCGGTGTCCATATGATGGATTTGTGTGTCTGGCTCATGGGTTCACCCAAACCTGTGGCTGCATCGGGCAAAGTATATCGCAAATTCGGTGACAGACCGGATCTTTTCAATGCGGACTGGGGCGTTCATTATCCCGCCAGAGAATTTGATGTGGAAGACTACGCCACAGCACTCATCCGCTTTGAGAAGGGACTTACCATGCAGATGTCCGTTTCCTGGGCGGCCAATGTGCACGACGAAATTGAAAACATGTTCATCCTCGGAGATAAAGGGGGTATCGGACTGAATCCCCTGGGCTATTTCAGTGCGGACCATTCCTCACTTTCCCACATGACTTGGGATTGGCTCTCGGAGGAAGATGGCCACCGTCGCGAAGTTCGGCATTTTTGTGAGTGTGTGGAAAAGGATCAGCCCGTCATGGTCAAGCCGGAAGAGTCATTGCACATTCAGAAGATCATTGACGCCATCTATGAATCCTCCCGACGCAATAAAGAAATAATCATCAAGTAACTTTCCGGCTGAAGATTGTGAAGTGCATAAAGAAAGCCGGCGGTGATCCTTACTGGACTACCGCCGGCTGATTGTTTTTACAACAGAATTTATTTGGCCAGGCGAAGAAGATTGCCTTCACCGGGGCGAACACGATCTTTGAATTTCATGAGATGGGGGACGTAGCGACGCTGTGCACGGCGGACATCACCTTTGATTTCCCGGACTTCCAGAGGCTTGGGAGGACCCGCAAGCTGCTGAGCCGCACTCAGATCGCCTGTCTGAGCCTCTCCGTTCAGAGTCATCTCGATGAACAGTGCGGCGAAATCTTCATAGCTCCGTTTCTTTTTCAAAGGGCCTTTGGGCGGAAGAGGGGCATAGACCATGCCGCGGGCCGTGTGATCGATAAACACGCCTGTACCGCAGATGGCTCCTTTGGTCCCTTTGCAGATGGATGCAGGAGGATGCTTATGGATACCACGGTGCAGACCGTCATGAGTCTTGGAGACAAGTTTGCGGAATCCCAGCCAGGGCCATTTGACGACACGCAGCGCCGGTTCTTCCGGATTTCCAAACTGACCTTCATAGGCCGGAGGGACGGCATAGCCTGACAGACAGAATGTCAGAGCCAGAAGAAGTGCAGCACTGATGATCTTTATTTTGCTCATCCTGAATCTCCCTTGGTTAGCACAGGGTGGCTTGAATTGAGTGCAACAGCTGAAAGACAATCTTTTCTTTTCCTTGTATTTTACACAAAATCACTGTAAATGTAAACATTTTACTCTTCCTGCTGCGACGCATCTTCTTTTTCCGCCTCGGAAAGGGGGTTTTCAGGAGGAAGCTGTCGCTGCAGCAGGGCCCGGCGTTGCTCCCAAAAATCCATTTGCCGGTAAGGTGCCGGAGCACTGTCTTCATATAAATCAACGTTCACCTCACCATAAGCCATGCGCAGCCGTGTAAGATCCGCCTCGGCAAGAGAGCAAAAACGACTTTCAGGCATATCATCAGCAATACGCTTGAAAAGAGCCATGGCTTTATAAGGCTCGTCTAAAAAACTTTCATAAAGTTTACCCAGATTGTAGGCCGCTTCCGACCAGAAGTCAACATCTTCCTGAGCATGTTCAAGAACTTCCTGATACAGGGAAACGGCTTTTTCATAATCTCCTTCGACGCGATACCAGCGTGCGATGATCTCCAGAGCCCGGGGACGTTGCATCAGGGATTCAGTCAGAACATCCAGGGCCTGCATCATCTTTCCTTCATGTAAAAGAAGATGAGCCTGCGTAATCGCAGGAGCTTCAGGGATCTTTGTTCCCACAGCTGTCAATCGCTGACTTCCCTGCCAGCTGATGGCGTTCACCAGATTCATGGCATATTGAAAACATACGGGAATGAGGAAAAGAACCAGCCACATGAGCAGAGGCCCGCGCTCCTCCTGAGAACTGGTCCAGTACAAAATGGAACTCACCAGAAAATAAAGGGAGAAGACCATGAAGAGCAAAGTGAAGGCAACAGAAACGGGCAGAGCCTCCTGATTCTCCAGCCATTTGCGTTTGATGAAAAAACTGATGCCCGCCAATTCCAGAAGAACGGCAAACAAGATGGCTATTTTCCACCAGGCGGGCATGAATATAATGGTCGAGGTTGTCGCCTCGGCCGCCTTTGAAGCAGCAAACATAAGCATGGAGCACGCTCCGTATCTAATGGCCAGAGCCAGCATGAAAAGCAAGAATATGCTTCCAACACATGGCGCATCCTCTTTTTCGCGTCTCATCCGTCTCTTCGGAAACCCAGAGGATATACAGAAGTATAGTCTCTTGAGCTTTCCAGTTCAATTGAAGGAGTGTTGCGGCGGTATGTCTTGGGACAAATAAGAGACTAAAAAGGATCAGGCGTTTCAGGGGAGTCGGACCGATCGCAGGTGGCGGCAGGGCATTTATGGTGGATCAGTGAACAAAGTGGAGGTGTTAAAATTATAGATCTTTTTATGTCGCCTGTATTTCTTCCGTGTGTTCTGTGATTTTAAAAAGATCATTTGGTAGCGGCTATGCTGCGCTGTGTTACTACCCGTCAACTTCCATTATTCTTTCGAAGAAGTCCATATTGCTGACTCTGCAAGCCACATACTTTCAAGATATTATGAGTCCTCGATTTGGCAAGGTGTCTTCAGATAATCACGAACAAATAATGCCTGAGGAAACCCTGAAAGACTTTGAGGTTTTCTCCTGGGAACGCCAATTTCCACATTGGCAGACAGCGCGTGTAATACGTAGATAATTTGTAAACAGTGCTTCGGCAACATACTTTCTGAGAATCATGAATCAACGAAGATTTTACGACCCCGTTAAATATCTACATGAGTCACGGTCTTTTCCCGGGTATCCTGCCAATGTGGAAATTGGCGTTCCCAGGTAAGTCTCCGACGCTTTTCTGAACCTTTGTGTACACCTCTGACGTTCAGGTAAAAAACTTGTCTTCTTCGTGAAGCTTCGTGCACGACCTGCTTTCGTGGTAAAAGATTTTTCACTCGGTAGTTCTTGGTGTCCTCTGTGGTTAAAAGAGAAAAGCTAATTTCGTTGCGGCTATGTCGTGCTGTGACCTTCTCACGCTTTTTTGCTTTTCAAGGCCTGTGCAATGTATCCTTTTCAGGGAGAAAGTGCAGTAAAACCATGAGAACCCATTTCATGGTTGTCTGTCTATACTCCGATGGAAGAAGATATCCGAGGGGGAGGCATAAGGATTATTCCACCGCACAGGTCAGCTTGTCGACGGGGCTGAAATCAGGATTGTCATGAAAGACCGCATAGCACATAATTTAAGAACCATCCGCCACAGAATCCAAGAGGCGGCTCTCCGTGTGAACCGTGATCCCGCCGGGATCACGCTTGTGGCCGTGACCAAAAGTGTGGGTGTTGATGAAATCCTGGCTCTCTATGAACAGGGAGTCCGTCATTTTGCCGAGAACCGGCTGGAAGCAGCACTGGAAAAAATACAATGCTGTCCCGCAGATATACACTGGCACTATCTCGCGCCCATCCAGACCCGCAAGGCCCGTGACGTGGTCGCTCATTTTTCCGTTGCAGAAGCTGTTGACAGAATCAAAGCGGCTCAGGCCCTTCAAAAGCGGTGTACTGAGCAGGACCGTCATCTGGAAATCTTTCTCGAAGCCAATATTTCAGGAGAAGAGAGCAAGCACGGATTTGAAGCGGAAGCGCTCCCCGAGGCTCTGGATGCTGTCCGTTCTCTGGATCGTCTCAGGGTGAAAGGCCTCATGACCATGGCCCCCTGGGGAGCGGAAGAGGAAATGCTCCGTCAGTGTTTTGGAGGACTCCGGCGCTTGAATGATACGCTGGGCCTGAGCGGATGCAGCATGGGCATGACCGATGATTTTGAGATTGCTGTTGAAGAAGGCTCCACGGAAGTACGCATCGGACGGGCCCTCTTTGAATAAAAAGAAAGACAAGACTGTTTCAGACTGAAAACTTTTTGTCAGAAACGATACAAGCTGATCAATCAAGGTGATTTCACATGAAAGAAGAATTTGTGCATATGGAGCAGGAAGCGCTTTCGCGTATCGCCGGGGCTCCTGATCTCAAAACGCTGGACGATGTACGTGTCGCTTTTCTGGGCCGAAAAGGTCAGATTACGGAAATACTCAAAGGCCTGGGCAATGCCTCTCCCGAGGAACGGCGCAGCCTGGGACAGACAGCGAACCAGCTCAAAGGGCGTGTTACGCAGGCTCTCGAAGAGCGCAAGGCTGTGCTGGAACAGGCGCTTCGCCAGGAAAAAGCCCAACAGCAACGGGTGGATCTCAGTCTGCCCGGTCGTGAAGCGCCCCGTGGCCAGGTTCACCTGCTGAACCAGATTGCAGATGAAATTTCTGATATTTTCATTCAGATGGGTTTTCAACTGGCTCTTGGCCCCGATGTGGAAACGGAGTATTACAATTTTGATGCGCTGAACACTCCTGATGATCATCCGGCCCGTGATTCCCACGACACCTTTTTTGTGAAGCCGGGCGTTGTTTTGAGAACCCAGACTTCGCCTGTTCAGATCCGGATCATGGAGCAGACCCGTCCCCCTGTGGCCATCATCGCCCCGGGGCGGGTATACCGTGTGGATCTGGATGCGACGCACAGCCCCATGTTTGTTCAGATGGAAGGATTGCTGGTTGATAAGGGCATAACTTTTTCTGATCTTAAAGGGACGCTGATGCATTTCATCCACAGCTTTTTCGGCCCGGATATACAAGTGCGTTTCCGCCCGCACTTTTTCCCCTTTACGGAGCCCAGCGCTGAGGTGGACATTCTCTGGACAGCCAAAGACCGGCATACGGGCGAGACCAAAAGCAAGTGGCTGGAGATTCTCGGCTGCGGAATGGTTCATCCTGAAGTGTTCAAAAACGTTTCTTACGACTATGAAGAATATTCCGGATATGCCTTCGGTCTCGGTATTGACCGCATCGCCATGGTGCGCCACGGGATCAGCAGTATCACTCACCTTTATGAAAATGACATGAGATTTTTGGAGCAGTTTTAAGATGCAGATTTCATTCAATTGGTTAAAAGAACTGGTTCCCCTCGAAGCGGATGTTGATGAGATCGCCGAAAGGCTGACCATGCTCGGCCTGGAAATTGAAGCCATACGCCGGCCGGGCGAAGGAATGGAAAATGTCTATGTAGGGAAGATTCTCGATATCCAGCCTCATCCCGATGCGGACAAACTTGTGGTCTGTCAGACGGATACAGGGCGCGGCGAGACCCTTCAGATTATTTGCGGTGCCAAAAACATGAAGGTGGGCGATAAAGTGCCTACAGCCATTGACGGCGCCGTCCTCCCCGGCGGTTTTAAAATCGGCAGTCGCAAAATGCGAGGTATTCAGTCCTGCGGCATGATGTGCTCCGCCCGTGAACTGGGACTGGGCGAAGAGCACGAAGGGCTTCTCATTCTGGAAGAGGATGCGCCGCTGGGCGAAGACATCCGTGACTATCTGGGGCTCAATGATGTGGTCTTCGAAATTGAAGTCACGCCCAACCGGGGAGACTGGGCCAGCATGATCGGTGTCGCCCGGGAACTGGCCGCTTTCTATGGCAAAGAAATCATCTGGCCTGATGAGAGTGTGGAAGAATCTGGAGTTCCCGCAGCCGACTGCTCTTCCATCACCATTGAAGATGCCGACCTGTGTCCGCGCTATGCAGGGCGGATCCTGCGCAATATCGTGGTGAAACCTTCGCCGCCCTGGCTCTGTTCCCGACTCATTGCGGCCGGTCAGCGACCCATCAATAATGTGGTGGATATCACCAACTATATTCTGATGGAAACAGGCCATCCCCTGCATGCCTTCGACTACGATAAACTCTGCGAAAACCGTATTGTTGTCCGCCGCGCTCAGGAAGGCGAAAAAATCAACACGCTGGATGGTGAATCCCGTCAGCTGGACAGCGAGATGCTGACCATTGCCGATGGCAAGAATCCGCAGGCCGTGGCCGGGGTCATGGGCGGTGCCGACAGTGAAGTGGGAGAAGGTACCAAAACCATTCTTCTGGAAAGCGCCTGGTTTGAAGCACGCAGTGTGCGCCGCACCTCACGCTGTCTTTCTCTGTCCACCGAGGCATCGCAGCGATTTCAGCGCGGAGCCGACATGAACATGGTGACCTTTGCTCTGAACCGTGCGTCCCGTCTCATGCAGGAGCTGGCTGAGGCGGAAGTGGCACCCGGAATTCTGGATACCTGGCCGGAAAAAAGAGATACCCCTCCGGTAACATTGCGTTATGATCGCACCACCTCTCATGTGGGCGTGGAGATTCCGCCGGCTGATCAGAAAGCCTTTCTCCAAAGTCTGGGTTTCACTCTGGAATCTGAAGATGACAGTTCCGCCACCTTCAAGGTACCCTCGTGGCGTCATGATGTGCGTCATGAAGCGGATCTGATTGAAGAAGTGGCTCGTTTATACGGTTATGAAAATATTCCCATCACCATGCCGCCGGTACGCCAATCGGACAGTGTTTTTGCGCCCCGCGCAACCCCCTTGAGAAATTTCCGAAGCTATCTCGCCGGTCAGGGTCTTACAGAAATCATGAACTGGTCTTTCGGCAGCACGGAGGCTCTGGCCAATACCGGCTTCGTCGCAGAAGATGCCGCTCTGGTGCGTCTGGCCAATCCCCTTTCCGAAAGCTATGCTGTCATGCGCGCTTCTCTGCTTCCCGGCCTTTTCGGGACGGGTGCCTATAATGCCAAAAGAGGCCGCCGGAATCTTCAGCTTTTCGAGCTGGGTCCCGTATATCTGAGCCGGCCCGATGAAATCCTGCCCGATGAACCCATGTATCTGGGTATTCTTCTGTGCGGATCCGCTCCCGGACACTGGAGTCAGGAAGAACGGCCCCTCGACTTTTACGATATAAAGGGATGTCTGGATGATATGGGGCGTTTCTTTAAAAAAGAATTTTCTCTTGTGGCTGGAGAGTCGGCCGCCTTCCAGAGCGGACAGTATGCCGAAATAAAATGGCGCAAACACAGCCTGGGACAGCTGGGCAAAGTCTCTGATGATGCAGTCAAATTCTTTGACCTTCCTGAAAACAGCTATGCGCTGGAGATCAATCTTGAAACACTGCTCAGCAGAATGGCCGGGCCGAAACAGTTCACAGCCATTCCCCAATATCCCGCATCTCTCCGCGATCTCGCTGTTGTCGTTGACCAGAGTCTTCCCGCTCAGGAATTGCTCGCCACAACCAGACAGGCGGCAGGACCGCTTCTCGTATCCGTGGATATTTTTGACGTATACAGTGGCAAGCCGCTGCCCTCTGATAAAAAAAGTGTCGCCTTGAGTCTCATATTTCAATCGCCTGAGCGTACCCTCACGGATAAGGATACACAAAAGGCCATGGACAGGATTGTGGTCCGCCTGCAAAAGGACCTGGGAGCCGAATTGCGTTGAACCCTTTTCTTCAACACCACATTGAACAGATGGACAAACTGACCCGCCAGTTGAAAGAGATTTTGCGGAGTTATGAAGAACGGCTGGAAGACTGTCGGGACAAAAACAAAAGGAATGTGGAAGAAAACTGGGCCCTGGCGCGACAGGTGAAATCCCTGGAAGAGACAGTCAGCCGCCTTCCGGATCTGCAGGAGGAAAATGAACGACTCCGCAAAAAAGGTGAACAGTCCGTGGAGCACGCCAGACAGATTCTGACTTTGACGAAAAAACTGACCCGGGATATGCGATGAAGAAAGAATCTCCCATGGAATGCAAAGTGCGTATTGCCGGGCTGGATTTGATGGTTCCTGTCCATATGAATCTGGAAACATCAGAAAAACTGGCTCAGGACATCAGTGAAAGAATCCTGGAGATTCAAACGGAAGGCGTCGGCATCAATACCCAGCGCGATGCCTTGCGTGTGGCTTATATGCTCGCCGTGGAGGCGATGGAAATCCAAGCCGAGTATAACCGGGATGTGCAGGAATTGATCAAGGCTTTGGAAAGGCTCAACTCATCTTTGAAAGAACTGGTGGATACCTTTCATCTTGAACCTCTGTCCGGCGACGACTGAAGAAAAGAGGACGCTTCTCAGGGGAAAGGAATTCGATGGCGGGGGAAAGGACGATGTTCCGCCCGGATCCCGATGACGGGCGGTGGCGGGGGAGTGATCCGCTCATGCCACCATTGCCGGCTGAAAGGCCGGAAGATCAGCTCTTCTGCTTCCTCATAAGATGAAATTCTCAAAGAGGCTTTTTCAGGGCTGTAGCACTCAATCTCCAGTTGAAGGGGAGCCGTGGACGAACTGGAGTACAGAGATGTGAAAGGAAGGGCTTTTCCGAAACAAGTGTCGGCACTGATTGTTTTTGAAAGATGCCAGGGTACAAAGCCGACATAGGTTATATCCGGGAAGAGGCCCAATATCTCATCAGGATGTTCCTGTGCAACGGACTGAGCACTTTCCATAAAACGCGACACAGCCTGCCCACCCCGATACCACTGCATATTCACCCATCCCTGACAGAGCATGGCTGCACAACACAGCAATGTGGAAAAACGTAGAACGGAAGAACGCCACCGGGGAAGCTTGCTCATATAAAGAAAGCCGCCGGCTATGACAATTCCCAGCAGGGCCTCAGGGATAAGCAGCCAGGCGCTGTTTTCCAGTGTAACCAGATCAATGGAAGTATGGCCCTGACTCAGGCGCACTGCAAAGATGGATAAAAAAGCAAAGCGTACCGAGGGCTCATCACAGCGACGGATAAGCAGTCCCAGAAACAGAATCAAGCCTGTCACCAGCCCATAACCGAAAAGAGGATACGCTTGAAAAAAAGAAAGAGTGCGTGGGAGAAAAGCGATGGGGTTCAAAAAAAGAATCAGAGGTGCGAACATGTTTTTCAAGGAAAGAGCTTCCGGAGACAGAACCTGTCCACTGAGAAAAAGCAGAGCCACACCGACGAGCGTGATATAGAGAGCCTGTCTGGATCTGGAAAACTGTTGACGGGGAAAGCAGATATACTCCATGAGCAGGATGACCGCAAAGAGCGGTATTGTAGAGGGGGCTGCTAAGCTCACAAGCAGATAGAAAGGCAAGGGAAGCCAGGAGCAGCGTTGTTTTTCATCGGAGCGGCAAAAAGCATAGACCACAAGAACAGCCAGACCCAGAAATCCCGGAAGGAGCCAGCCGATTCCGCCCAGAGAAAAAACAGAGGCTGTTTTCAGCGGGTTTGCCATGAAAAGCACAGCCGCTACAGAGCCCAGCCACCAGGGACCCCGAGTAAGAAGACGGGTCAAGATCAATACCAGAACCATGCAACCATAAAGGAGAAAGAGGTTGACCAGGAAATAAGCTTCAGTATGGTTTTTGAACAGATGGATCATGTGCAGAAAGAAAAAGCGGGGAAGGGGATACAGACTTTCCGGTGCCGCCATCTGCTCAAAAGCAAGACCTGTCGGATGCATTCGAAAAAACCATCCATACACAAGAATCAGATAGACAGCATCGGCAATGAAAAAAGGGAAGGCCCGTCCCGAAGGCGCTTTCTTTTTCTGATCGTCCTTTTTGTCAACAGTTGTCTGCATGATTTTTTTCTCGCTTCAGTGCCCTGTCGGCAAGCATACCATAAGAGAGTTTTCCATCACCACCATTCAGCGACCCCATGGAGATTGGTTCACATTTAACCTGTCATTTTCAAAACAAAAAAAATTTCCTTTGAAAAGTTCTTGACAAACTGTCTGAACGAGAGTATAATAACTCTTGACATTTTGGGAATTTATGCTATTAGTAAATAATAGAAAGAATAAGATGATTGAAGACCTGAAAAATGTATGTCTGTCATCTGTTCTGAACCTGTTCAAAAATACTGTTATTTCTGGGAGTCAAGACAAACCGTTACACATTGGTCGGTCATATAGTTCTAAGGTCTGAGTCACTGATTCTGTCTTTGTGCGAGAGGCTTTGCCTTCCCGTGGAGACAGGCGATAGTGTACAGGAGGAACCGGCATTTGGGCTTCAGAAAACCTAGGAAAGTCATAGGCGTCGACATCGGAACACATGCGGTAAAAACCGTCTTGATGTCCCGTGCCGGCGGTCGTTTGAAAGTCGAGCAGGCGGCCATGTGTCCCATAGACCGCAATCTCATGAATTTGGATCCCGTCAAGGCGCAGGAAGAGGCTGTACGCACCACTTTGGAAAAGATGCCTGTGTCCCAGTGCCTCATTGTCGGCGCTCTCACCGGTCAAACCGTTGTTGTTCGCTATCCCCGTCTCACCGATGTACCTAAAGAGAGGCTGGAAAGTGAGGTGGCCAAGGAGGCGGCCAACAGCATCCCCTACGATCTGAAGGATGTCTTTCTGGACTGGGTCGTACTGGAAGAATATTCTGAGGAAGGCCGTCAGCTGACTAAAGTGCTTCTGGTTGCAGCCCGCAAAGAAGTGGTTGATGTCCGTCTTCAGGTCATGCGTGCAGCCGGATTGGAATGCGGGATTCTGGGTGTCGATTCACTGGCTCTGGCCGACGCGGCGGAGGCCTGTGACTTTTTCATGATGAACGAAACAGTGGCTCTCATCAATATCGGGCTCAGCTCTTCAAGCATCCAGTTTGTCAAAAACGGTGTTTCCAATTTCATCCGTGACGTGAACTGGGGAGCCCGGGAACTGATTCAGTCTGTTGCCAAAGGGATGCGCTGCAATTACGAGCAAGCTCTGGAGAGGCTGGAGGGATATTCTCTGGATCACACAGCTGTACCCGAAGCTCTGGAAGCGGGAGGTATAGAATCCAGTGCTTTTGCTCACATGGATTCAACAGGCGGCTTTTCTCAAGTGGAATCCGGGGGCTATGGACATTTTGAAACTCCCTATCTTGAGGATATTCCTCAGGCGGGCTCTTATCTGGATCCTCTGGATGACGAACAGGGCTTGCTTGAGTCTGATTTGAGCTATCTGGACAGCTCTCTGGGTAAAGGTGCCAGTGTTTTTGATCTCGTCGTTACCCCTTTGAACCGTCTCGGTGTGGAATTGCGCCGTTCCTTTGATTATTATGAGCATCAGTTGTATGAACAGCCGGTGGATAGAATCTTGATCAGTGGTGGCCCTGTTGCTTTTGCGCCTCTGGTTGAAAGTCTTCAGGAAGTCCTCAACTTCAGTGATATCGAGATCGTGAATCCCGCCGCAAGTGCCCTTTTGGTTTCTGAAGAATCGTCACTCAGTGCATTCCATAGTCATCCCGCGCAATTTGCCGTGGCAGTGGGCCTGGCAGCACGTGGCATGGTTGAGATATAAGGTCACAGCAGCATGATCAGAATAAACTTACTACCTAAAGAGCTGAGACCCGTACAACGGACTCCCATCCCGCATATTGTCAGCCTGTTGATTCTGGCTGCAGTGCTTGTCTTCATGAATAATGTGTATACAGACTTGCGCCTGGAACGCACAATCGTCACTTCCAAAGTGGACAAAACCAACAAGGAATTGTCCGGCCTCCAGGAAGCTGTTGAAGAACACAAAGCACTGATTAAGCAAAAAGCGCTTCTGCAGAGAAAAATTCTCGCCATCCAGGAAATTCTCGAAGGTAAAACGGTCTGGTCTGAACAGTTGCACCAGTTGGCGAGCCTGACTCCGGAAAACATCTGGTATAAGAGGATCCGGGTCACTTCCAAGAAATTCTCAGAAGAACAGCCGGCCATAGACAGAAAGACAGGCAAACCTGTAATGGATGCGAGAACGAATTCACCCCGCATGACCCGTGTCTCGGTGGATAAACAGATTCTGGAGGTATCAGGCTATGCCATTGATGACGAACACGGCATGAGCAGCACCTCCACCCTGGCGGCTCGCACCTCCAATGATAAAGAGTTTTCCAGTTATTTTGAGCTGCACAACTCAAAAATCGGGGATACGGATTTTAATGGATATCCCGTTCGTGAGTTTACTTTTGAATATATTATAGGCGGTTGAACCCTGTTGTTTTCCGGAGCTTCGCCTGATGCAGGCGGGCACAATCATCAAACAGGAACATATATATGTCAATGTTCGCAAAAGGAAAGATTACCCGGCATGATTGGGCCTTTGTGGGAATTGTGCTGGGAGTGACCGCTTTGCTCTTTGTTGCTTTTTATTTCTTCGGATTTTCAAAGCTTAAAAACGAAATCAAAGCAGGCGAAGCGGAATTGGCAAAAGTCACCAAAGAGCTCAAGGACGCCCATGATCTTACTGACGGCATAGAGGAATTGAGGCTGGAAGCTCAGGAGATGAATCACCTGGTTGATACATTTGAAGACAGACTCCCGGAAGAAAGGCAGATTCCCGCCCTGCTGGCACGCTTTGAAAAACTGGGCAACGAAATGGGACTGCGCGTCCAATTGTCGTCCATGCCCACACGCAAGACATTGAACAGTGACATGGAAGTAATACCTTACAAGGCCATTACTGATGGACAATTTCATCAGATTGTGTCTTTTATCAACATGCTTGAGCGTGATGAAAGGTATTTGAAGATTTCCGACCTGGATGTTGAAGAAGAAGTGGAAGGAATTTCCAAGGCAACTTTTGTTCTCAGTACCTTCAGATTCCTTAATGAACCGGAAATCGTGCAATGAATGAACAAAACAAAAAACAAATGATTGTGGCTGGTGTCCTCATGGTGGCCCTGCTGGGTGTGCTCGTCTACCAGTTCGGGATCAAGGGGCTTGCTACCGAAGTGCCCGCATCAGGATCAAAACCGGCGACCAGGGAAAAAGCGCCCAGAAAATCAAGTGTATCCCAGACGGGATCCGCAGCAGTGGGTTCCGGTGACTTGGACAGCATTGATATTATGGCGCTTATTGATACTGTGGAAGTGATTCCCTTTGATTATGCTCTCTCGCGGACAGCCCGCAATCCCATGGCGCCTCTGGTAGGCACACTGCCACCGGGACTCAGTGCGGACACAGGAGCTTCAGACGAAGCCGATGCACTGGCTTACGTGCAAAGAGGCACGACTGCTACCCGTGAAGTAAGTGGAATTATCTGGGATAAAAATTTTCCGGTTGCCATTGTTGATGATGTTGTTGTTCATGTCGGTTATGAGTTTCCCAATGGCGCTCTGGTTCATTCCATAGAACCATTACGTGTACTGTTCAAGGTTGGCGAAACTATTATTCCTGTGGGAATGAAGGAGTTCTGATTTATGTGTGACCACCGATACATCAAGGCGGTATGCTTAACCGGAGTCATCCTGTTTGCGGCGATCTCGGTATGGGCAGACATGGATCTTCAGGCCGGATCCCGTGAGTTGTCTGAAAGAAGTTCACTTCTTGCACAGCAGTTGAGTGAATTGTCATCTGACTCTTCACCGGAGTCTCTGCAGGCTGAAAAAGCCGAGTCGCTCAAATCGATGCTCGTGGACTTCGTCAATGAACAGGAATCCGACAGCAAAGCCATACAGAACGGTGCTGATGTGCATCTCATCACAGAAGAGAATGCCGCGAAACCATCGGCCATGGAGCAGAAAGTGCTCGCTGTTCTCCAGATGGATGATTTTACAGAAGGACTCGGCAACTGGGAAGCCCCCGATGGGGTAGACAATCAAAGCTCCGCTCCTGCGGCCGACCCCGGCGCCGGTGACAGTCCCGAAATAGAATTATTCGACGACGAAGCTGTGGAAGATGATGGCGATGACGAAGGGCCTTTGCCCCCGGCACCGCGCGTCCAGACCTCCGAGGAAGTGAAAGAAGCCAACGTGTCTCTCACTTCGCAGCTTCGCACGCTTGCAGAAGATGAGGCCGAGGGAGTGACTGCTTCCGATGCCGGCACTGCTGCGGCTGCGACAATCGGCGGAGCAGCCACCATGTTCTCCAAAGATGGCTCCGATCCTTCTCAGGCGCCCAGCCGCACTTCAAAAGCCGGTTCCATGAATGATCTTGTGAATCTGGATTTCAGAAATACCGATCTCAGCCACGTTGTAGCTATTCTGGCACTCAAGGCGAATATCAATATTATTGCCGGAGCCGATCTCAAAGGCTCTGTCACTGCAAACCTCTATCAGGTTCCTCTCCATATAGCCATGGAAACAGTGCTGCGTATGAATGGTCTGGGACTTGTGGAAGAAGAGGGGATTTATTTCGTCGTTCCTTATGAAGAAGCCGCTTCGGTAAACCGTAAAACGGTCATGGTTACCATGGAAAATGCCAATGTGGACGAAGTGCGCAAGATCCTGGCCGACGTCACCAAAGGCATCCGTGAAGAAGCGCAGATCAGTATTTCCTCAAATAAAGCAACCAATGTTCTGATCATCAGTGCTCCCAAAGCGCGCGTTGAAGAACTGGTCGCCATGGCGCACCAGATGGATATTGCCGAGCCTGTTCTGCCCACGGAAACACGCGCCATCAGCCTCAACTATTCTGAACCGGGAAAGCTGGTGCCCCTGGTGGATAAAATGCTGAGTCCGCGTATTGGTAAAGCCGCTGCAGATGAACGGGCCCGCCACCTCATCATAACAGACATTCCCGTCGTGGTGGAGCAGATTGCTGATCTGATCAAGACTCTGGATATTCCCACCAAACAGGTGCTCATTGAATCCATGATTGTCGAAGCCCTGCTCAGTGATGATGCCGATACAGGCGTAAAATGGCTCATAGACTCCGTTCACCGCATGTCCCGCCGTCAGGCTCTTCTCGGTGAAGAAGGAAGGAGCATTGGCAATATTCAGGATCTCAGTTTCGGAACAGATCTTGAAGCATTGCGGGATCCCGGCGGACTGCTCTCATTCAGCGTCCTTACGGATAAGATTGACTGGACCGGTTTGGTTCAAGCTGAAGTGCGTAACAGAAACGGACGTCTCCTCTCCAATCCCATGGTGTTGACTGTTGAAAATGAAACAGCCAATATTTCCATAGCACAGGAAGTGCCTTATATTGAACTGGCGCAGACTCATGCCGGCGGTTCTCAGACCAATACCCGTTTTAAAGAAGTGGGTACCGTCCTGAACGTAACCCCACGGGTAACCCATGATAATACAATTATCTGCAAGATTGACAGCAAGGAAAGCTCCGTTTCCGGTGAGTTCCAGGGGGTGCCCATTGAGGACAAACGTGAAATAGCCTCCACCATGCGCATGCAAACCGGGCAGACAATCTTTATCGGCGGACTGAGAAAATCACAGGGAACATCCACAGCCAAGAAGATACCTGTTCTCGGAGACTTGCCTATAATCAACTTCGCATTCCGCTCCAATCAGCGCACAGAACAGATTAATGATCTTCTTGTATTCATGACCTGCTCCGTCATCGATGAAAAAGATTATCAGCTCAGTCCCCACCAGCAGAAAGTGCTGGAAGAGACACCGCCCAGAGAAATGAAGGTGGATGCCTGGGAAACCACCATGTTCGATACACGCCATCCCAATGTGACCAAAGAGCAGCAGTGGAAATGGCGCCGAGAACCGTGATGCGACGCTTTCAGCCTGGATAAAATTCAAACCCGGAGACAATAAACCGTCTCCGGGTTTTTCTTCACAAGATCAGCAGAGTTTTTTCTCCGGAAAAAACAAGTACTCAGCATAACCTTTAAAAAGATCTGATCCCGTCTTCTGCGATCAGATAATGGAGCGCCTCATCATAATTGTCCCGGGGAAATGAGGCATTCTCCTGAAAACTGAAACCCAGACCCACGCGAAGACCGCCATAGCCAGCCAGAAAACGGTCATAATAGCCGCCACCATATCCTAGCCGGTGCCCGTCAACACTGAAAGCGATTCCGGGAACAATGCAAAGCGAGTCCACCGGTGAGGTTCTGAGGGATTTGCAAGGAGCTTCAACTTCAAAAAGCCCGAAGCTTCCACGGATCAATTCACTTCTGTCCGTCAGTTCCGCCCACGCCATTGCTCCTGGTTGATCAGCCAAGAGGACAGGGATGAATACAGTCTTGTTCCGTGCCAATGCATCGTCTATAAGGGCATGGGTATCCACTTCGCCGTCCTTGGCTGATACATAACAGAGAAGCACTGTGTTTTCCAGATACAAGTCGCTGACTGTGAGATGTGCCAGAATACGGTCGCTCCTTACCCGCCAATCCTGAGGAGATAATGAACGCCGAAGATTTAAATAAAAAGTGCGTGCTTCCAATTTGCTTGAAAATGATGAGGGCATAGGATAAACCTTCAAATGTGATCAGGCCTGCTCTCAGTATATAAAAAATTAGCAGGAGGTTTTCAATCCTGAAAGCACAGTGCAGCAGAAAAAGATCTGCAGTCTTGATACATCCCTTCAGTCCATTGTGTTGCTGACTCTGCAAGTCATGTACTTTCAAGATATTGTGAGATCCTCGATTCGGAGAGCTGTCTTCCGACAATCACGCCAAATAATGACTTTGGACTCTTTAAAAGCCCTTGGAAGTAACTCCTGGGAACGCCAATTTCCACATTGGCAGACAGCGTATGATGACTCGAGGAAGATATTGTCTTGGATGCGGCATGACAGCTCTTTTCTCGAACAAATCCATTCCTCAGAAAACTTTCCGGAAGAGAATGAACATATCGTGGGAGCGCCAATGTCCCCATTGGCAGATAGCGTATAATGCCCCGGAGAATATATTGACTTGGTTGCGGCATGACAGCTCTTTTCTTGAACAAATCCATTCCTCAGAAAACTTTCCGGAAGAGAATGAGCATATCGTGGGAGCGCCAATGTC
>LSQX01081856.1_pt1 | contig 109768 bp, 119 predicted proteins | sample 654561 | NCBI WGS metagenome assembly LSQX01 (sample SAMN04489861, study PRJNA283612) | anaerobic digester metagenome | isolation source: 4 biogas reactors fed with cattle manure at either 37C or 55C with and... | place: Denmark: Kongens Lyngby | collected 2014
AATGCGTTTGATTCTGATATGGAATTTCCAGAAAATGTTTTTACACAGCATTGGGATTATTATTTATTCTTTCCATCCGACAGGATGTTTGGTAAAACGCTTGTTAAGGCCTTGCCGGTATTTATTAGGCTTGAACAGGCAAATACTGTCTGCCTTTTAAATATCACACAATCATCCTCGCTAGAGTTTGAAGGGTGTGCTGCACTGTTCCTGAACACGGAAATTACTGCGAAAGAATATGATGATTTGATATCAAATGATGGGGCAGAAGTTGGTTGGTTCTATCTTATGGAAGATTACATATGCACCTCAGATGTTGGTAGTTGGTGTATGTATTGTGAAATGACTAGTGATATTGCTGCACTTGCAATATCCAGTGCGGGTTTGGAACAGTTTCGTCCTGCGCTTGATATATTACAACCCTATACCTTGGAAGAAGCGTGTCGTCCCGGTCAGGAGGGGTGGCAGGCGAAGCCTGACGGGGTGGTGCTGCCGTTTGCCCTCATGTGTCGTGAGAGTCAAGCAACCACCCCGGCGCTTCGCGCCACCCCTCCACAGAGGGGAATTTATTCTAAGGTCACCAACAGCCGACTGCTCAAGAACGGCTGTTGCACAAAACGCGTCTTGTCGACAATGCTTACAGCGTTCGGGCAATAATCTCTTTCATGATTTCATCGCTGCCGCCATAAATCCGCCCGATGCGGGCATCGATCCAGGCCTGGCCAATGCCGTACTCTGACATATAACCATAGCCGCCGTGCATTTGCAGGAACATGTCCAGCAGGCGCCCCTGCATTTCGGTGGCATTCAGCTTGGCCATGGCGGCTTGGGCGGGGGACAGGGCCTTGTCCAGGTGCAGGGCGATGCATTGGTCTACAAAAACCCGCAGCATGGTGCTTTGGGCCTTGGCTTCGGCCAGTTTGAAACGGGTGTTCTGGTAGTCAAACACGCTTTGCCCGAAGGTTTTACGGTCACGGGTATAGGCAATGGTTTTTTCCAGGAAAGACTCAATCGAGGCAGCGGCACGCACGGCAATCACCAGCCGTTCCTGGGCCAGTTCGTGCATCAGGTAGCTGAAACCGGCATTTTCTTCACCCAAGAGGTTGCTGACCGGCACTTTGACATTATCAAAAAACAGCTCGGAGGTATCCTGGGCATGCAGGCCGATTTTTTCCAGTTTCCGGCCTTTGCTGAAGCCCGGCGTGTTGGCATCAACGCAGATAAGGGAAATGCCTTTGGCACCCAGTTCCGGGTCGGTTTTGCAAACCACAATCACCAGGTCGGCATTCAGGCCGTTGGTAATGAAGGTTTTCTGGCCGTTAATAATATAATGGTCGCCCTCGCGTTGGGCTGTGGTCCTGACCGCTTTCAGGTCGCTGCCGGTGCCGGGTTCGGTCATGGCAATCGCGCCAATGATGTTGCCACTGGCCATGGCTGGCAGCCAGCGGTCTTTTTGTTCTGGCGTACCGTAGCGGAAAATATAGGGGGCGACAATTTCTGAGTGCAGGTTAAAGCCCGGGCCAGTGGCATTGACCTTGCCCATTTCTTCAATCAGTACGGCAGAGTGGCCAAAATCACCGCCACCGCCATAGGGTTCGGGCAGCATGCAGTTAAGCAAGCCTTCCTGGCCCGCTTTGGCCCAAACTGATTTGGGCACAATCCCGTCTTTTTCCCATTGCGCATGAAAAGGGCTGATTTCCCTTTCTATAAAGCGTTGCACCTGGGTGCGGAAGTGTTCGTGGTCGTCCCGGAATACGGTTCTCATTTGTCTCTCTCTTTTGTGAATATGGAAGGAATGGATTTAGATGCTGTAATTGGGATTGCCTAATGACGACTCAACCGTACGCACCAGCGTGATCAGCCTGGGGGCGATATCTTCATCGATACGTTTGCTTTCTTCGCTGTAAACCGGTACTGAAGCGGCAAACATCCAGTACTCGTTATCAATGGGTTTTCTCAGGGGCACGGCAATCGCATCAATTTCGCGATGGAAGTCGCGGTGCCCGCGGCAAAAACCCAGGGTTGCAAGGTCATTGGCCGCGTCTTGCAGGCGTTCTTCAAACCAGGCCCGTTGGCCCGGGTATTTTTTTTCCAGATCAATCAGATAGCGTTCGCGGAATTCAGCGGGGATGGAATTGATATAAGCGCGACCGGTGGAGGTTCGGGAAATGGACATGCGCACGCCTACTTCCGGGCGATATATTTTGCTATTGGCACCTTGCGCGATTTCGACATAGCACATCTTGCTTTTACTGCCCATGACCAGTTGAACCTGTCCCGAAATATAGTCGGCCAGTTCCTGCATGAGTGGCCGTGCGATTTGGCGGATGGTCATGCGTTGCAGCACAGGGGCTGACAGGTTCAATAAACCGGCCCCTGGCACATATTTGGACAGGCGATCGGAGTAACGGATCAAGCCGTATTCACTAAGCGTCTCGAGCAAGCGGGACAGGGTAGGTTTGGGCAGACCTGTTTTTTCGCCAATTTCCTTGGCACTTAACTCATATTGAACCGGTGAGAAACAGTTGAGGATATTAATGCCTCTGGCAAGCGCGCTAACCAGTTTGCTCTCATCCGGGGTTTCTGAAGTAGACATGGTTTGTTCTCTTTATCTATTAAATTATTTGAGGTTTAATAAAATTATGATACATTAATATCAAAATATCAATTAAATTATATAAATAATGAGACATAAGTTTCATTTTAAGGAGATAAAATGGAAGAAGCGGTTATTGTTGATGCCATCAGAAGCCCGATTGGTCGTTCCAAGGCTGGCGGTGCCTTTACCCAAATGCACCCCACTGATTTATTGGCGCAGTTGCTGCAAGGGATTGTAGAACGCAACAAACTGGATCCTGCCCTGGTGGATGACGTGATTACCGGTTGTGTCAGTCAGGTGGGCGAGCAATCCGGTACACCGGGGCGGGTTGCATGGCTGGCTGCCGGTTATCCCGAACATGTGCCTTCCACCACGATTGACCGCAAATGCGGCTCCAGTCAGCAGGCGGTGCATTTCGCCGCCCAGGGCATCATGGCCGGTGCTTACGATATTGTGATTGCCTGCGGTATTGAATCCATGAGTCATGTACCCATGGGAGTGTCCAGGCTTGATCAAAACCCCTATGGCGAAGCCTTCCTCAAGCGTTACGAGCCCGGTCTGGTTTCGCAGGGTGTGTCGGCCGAGCTGGTGGCTGCAAAATGGGGTATTTCCCGCCAAGAACTCGATGAATACAGTGCCCGCTCCCATGAGCGTGCGCATCAGGCACGCGAAGCCGGTTTGTTCAGGCGGGAAATTCTCCCCATTCATACCGTGAATGGTGTGGTGGATCAGGATGAAACCATCCGTCCGGGCACGCAGGCCAGTAAATTGGCCGAGTTGAAATCCCCCTTTGAAAATGAAGCCATGTCGCAACGGTTTCCGCAGATTGGCTGGCATGTTACAGCAGGCAATGCCTCGCAAATCAGTGACGGGGCCGCAGCCATGTTAATCATGAGTCGCCGCATGGCCGATCAGCTGGGCCTGAAACCGCGTGCCCGCTTTGTGGCTTTTGATGTGCGTGGCGATGATCCCTTGTTGATGTTGACGGCGCCCATCAGTTCAAGTCGCAAGGCTATTGATAAAAGTGGCCTGAAACTGGAAGAGATCGATCACATAGAGGTGAATGAGGCCTTTGCCAGTGTGCCTTTGGCCTGGCAGCGGGAATTCCAGGTGGATAATGCCAAATTAAATCCACGGGGCGGTGCCATTGCACTGGGACATCCTTTGGGCGCATCCGGTGTTCGCCTGATGACGACCATGTTGCATGCACTTGAGGATAATGGCCAACGTTATGGTTTGCAAACCATGTGTGAAGCGGGTGGTATGGCAAACACCACTATTATTGAAAGATTAAACTAATTAATAAACCGATCAAGGCAGGAGATACCTATGCAGTTGCAGGAAAATATGTCGGCAGTAGTAACCGGTGGTGCATCAGGCCTGGGCCTGGCGACCGCGGAAAAGCTGCTGGCCAAAGGGGTTCAGGTGGTGATTGCCGACCTGAACGATAAAGGACAGGAAGTGGCTGATCAGCTGGGCAATCATGCGCACTTTGTGAAGGCGGATGTGTGTGAGCCGGAGCAAATGAAAGCCGTCATTGAAAAAGCGGTTTCACTGGCACCCTTGCGTGCCCTGGTGCATTGTGCCGGATATGGCGCACCCATCCGTGTGGTTGAAAAAGATGGTGAGCCCGGCAATCTGGAAAAGTTTGAATCCATTATCCGTGTCAATGTAATTGGTACCTTCAACGCTTTGCGTCTTGCCGCAGCCGCCATGGCCAAAAATGAGCCGCTGGACGGTGAGCGTGGCGCCTGCGTGTTAACGGCATCGGTGGCAGCCTATGAGGGGCAAATCGGTCAGATTCCGTACTCTTCAGCCAAAGCCGGTATTGTAGGCATGACGCTGGTGGCGGCACGGGATTTGGCGCAACGCCTGATTCGTGTCAATACGATTGCCCCAGGTTTGTTTGATACGCCTTTGTTATCTAAATTGCCGGAGCATGTGAAATCGGCCTTGGGTGCCTCAGTGCCGCATCCGGCACGTTTGGGTTTTCCGTCAGAGTACGCCTCATTGGCCGTACAGATGCTGGAAAATGCCATGCTCAATGGTGAAACCATCCGGCTTGACGGTGCCATTCGCATGACGCCCCGTTAATCATTCAAGTATTAACCAGTAAGACCTGCCCCGCCATTAAATCAATAAGCAGTAAGGGGGCAGTTTAGAAAACCGTAGCAGCATTCTGAATTTCCAGGAGACAAAAATGAAGAAGGTGACAAGACGTACGGCAGTATCCATGATGTGTGCAGCAGTCGTGGGCATGAGTGCCCTGCTGACAGCAAATGCGCAGGCCAGCACAGACAATTATCCCGACAAGCCCATACGGATCGTGGTTCCATTCCCTCCGGGTGGCGGCACGGACACGATTGCCCGCATGATTTCCCATGAACTGGCCAATGAGCTGGGTACAACGGTATGGGTGGAAAACAAGCCGGGAGCAAGTGGCACAATCGGCAATCAGTCTGTGGCCAAGGCAGCCCCCGATGGCTATACCGTATTGCTGGGTATTACGGCGCTGGTGCAGGCACCCTGGTTGTATAAAAACCTGCCTTATGACATCAGTGAGCTGAAGCCTGTTTCACAGGTTGCCCTGTCGTCCGATGTGTTTGTGGTGAAAAGTGATCTTCCGGTTAATACGATGGAAGAGTTTATCGAGCACGTGAAGAAAAATCCGGGCAAGTATTCATATGGGTCCTACGGTAATGGCACCTCATCTCATTTGCATGGTGAACAGTTCAAGGTGATTAACGGCATTGACCTGATGCATATTCCTTACAGGGGTTCAGGCCCTGAGGTGACCGCCATGTTAAGCGGTGAGCTGACATCGGCCTTTATTGATATTACCGCCATCAGTCCGCATCTGAAGTCAGACAAATTCAAGGTGCTGGGCGTGACCGGTTCCAAACGCCTGACCTCATTGCCCGAGGCCAGAACATTCAATGAAATGGGTATGGAAGGCTTCAATGCCAACGGCTGGTTTGGCTTCTTTGTTCCTGCCGCTACACCGGATCCTGTGACGAGTCTGCTCAGCGGGAAAATCCAGAAAGTCATGAAAGCACCTAAAATTCATGACCGTTTAACGGATATGGGTTTGATTCCAGTGGGTAACTCTGCTGCCGAGTATGCCAAAATCGTCAAAGAGGATTTGGCTGAATATGGCAAAGTGGCCAAAGAAACCGGTATCCGGATGGATTAATCCGAAAGGCATCAAGGTATGAAAGACTCATCAGGAGACAAGCAGATAATGAGCCCAATCAAGCGTAAATTTTGGCCTAAAGGTGTACCTGCCAATGGGAGTGTGCCGCATGTGACACTTCCTCATTATCTTGAAACCGCTGCATTGCGCTATCCGGATAAAACCGCCATTATCTATGGCGGCAGGCATATCAGTTACCGGGAGCTGAGGCAACATGTCCATGCCATGGCTGGCTTTTTGCAACAGAAAATGCAGTTGGCCCGGGGTGATCGCGTGTTGCTGATGAGTCAGAATTGCCCGCAGTTTGTGATTGCATTTTATGCCGTCCTGCAGCTGGGGGCAGTGGTGGTGCCGGTTAATGCAATGTGTACCTCCTCTGAAATTCAGCACTATATGGATGATAGTGGTGCCCGGTTCGCTTTTGTAGCGCAGGAGTTGTTAAAGCAGATTGTCCCTTGCATGCAAAGTAACAGGGAGGACGGGTTGCGGCATGTCATGGTGCATGCTTACCGTGATTTTGTGGCGGATCTGGCTGATCCCGATTTGCCTGATTTTGTCAGGCAGCACCATGATCCTGGCTTGTCTGATGGGATGGTGGCATTTTCCGAGGCGCTACAGGCGGGTTTGTCGGCCGAAGCGGTACAGACCGACCCGGATGATTTTTGTGTGCTGCCGTATACATCGGGTACCACCGGCAAACCCAAAGGCTGCATTCATACGCATTCAACCTTACTGGCCTCATTGGTGAATTCAGCCATCTGGCGTAATTTGCATGCCGAATCGGTCATGTTGTCGGTGGCACCCATGTTTCACATGCTGGGTATGCAAAATGGCATGAACATGCCCATCGTGCTGGGGGGGACCGTTGTCATGATGCCGCGCTGGAATGCCGAATTGGCCCTGAAATTAATGGAAAAACATCGGGTTTCCGTATGGACGGCCCCGCCTGCCATGGTGCTGGATTGTTTTTCGCAGCCTTCGGCCGATCAACGTGATTTATCCAGTCTGGCCTTGCTGTCCGGAGGGGGCGCTGCCATGCCGGAAGCGATTGCCGCCATGCTTAAAACGCGTTTTGGCATTGTTTACAATGAGGGTTACGGCATGACCGAAACCGCTTCTTTCCTGCATTGTAATCCGCTTGAGCACAGCAAACGTCAGTGTCTGGGCATACCAACCCAGGGGGTTGATTCACGCATTGTTGATCCGGCCACCTTGCAGGAGTTGCCGCAGGGTGAGGTGGGTGAGCTCATCACCAGTGGTCCGCAGGTCATGAAAGGATATTGGAAAAACGAACAGGCCAACCAGGAATCTTTTCTGGAACGTGATGGTCGGGTTTTCTTCCGTACGGGTGATTTGGCAAGGATTGATGAGGATGGTTACTTTTTCATGTGTGATCGCCTTAAACGGATGATCAACGTATCCGGGTATAAAGTCTGGCCCAGTGAGGTGGAAAACACATTCTATGATCATCCTGCCGTTCATGAGGTATGCATTGTCGGTATCCAGGATAGCGTCAAGGGTGAGATCGTGAAGGCACTGGTTGTGCTGAAACCGGAGTACGAGGGGCAATTGTCGGAGCAGGATTTGATTGCCTGGGCCAGGGAAAAGATGGCGGTTTACAAGGCGCCCAGACTGGTCGAATTTGTGGACGCCTTGCCAAAATCCAATACGGGTAAAATAATGTGGCGTAAACTGCAGGCAGATCAAAATAATATAACAGGAGAAAAAATATGACTCAGGTTTCACGTGCACCACTTCAGGGGGTCAGGGTGCTGGATTTAACCCGTTTGCTGCCGGGGCCGGCTTGTGCCATGCATCTGGCCGATATGGGCGCCGAGGTGGTCAAGCTGGAAGATACCGGAGCCGGTGACTATGCCTGGGCCGCCTTGCGCTCCCAGGTAAACCGGAATAAACGGGGCTTGCAGCTGGATTTGAAAAAAGAGGCCGGCAAGGCCCTGTTTCTGGATCTGTGTGAAAAAGTCGATGTGGTGATCGAGGGATTCAGACCTGGTGTCATGGATCGCCTGGGTGTGGGCTATGAGGCAGTCAAACAGCGTAATCCCGCCATTGTGTATTGCAGTATGACCGGCTATGGGCAAACAGGTCCTTACAGCCAGGCAGCCGGTCATGATATTAACTATATTGCCAGGGCGGGTGTTGCCGATCAGGTGGGGAACGGTACGGGGACACCGGCCTTGTCCAATCTGCCTTTGGCCGATCTGCTGGGAGGCGCTTCCACAGCATCTATTGGGATACTGGCGGCATTGTTTGACGCACAGCGAACCGGTCAGGGACGCCTGGTCGATATTTCTTTTTCTGACGGTATTCTGGCTTATGCCGGTTTACCGATGGCCGCCCTGAATGAGTTTGGGCAGGCCACCCCTGCGGGTGCCACCAAGCTAACGGGGTCGGCGGTTTATTATGGTTTTTATGAAACCGCTGATGGACGTTATATTGCCGTGGGTTCTTTTGAACGAAAATTCTGGGATGAGTTTTGTGAGCTGATCGGACGCGAAGACCTGAAACCATTCCATGACGCATCCGATCCTGAGCAGGTCAATTATGCGAAAAACGAACTTGGTCAGTTAATTGCAGCTTACGATTTTGCCTGGTGGTGTGAAAAACTGGCAGGCAGTGATTGTTGTGTCACGCCTGTGTTAAATATGGGTGAAACCGCCAATGATGTCCACTTTAAAGAACGGGGCATGATTATCGAGTCAAGCAATGAACAGGGTGAAACCGTCAGGCAATTGGGCAGCCCGTTCAAAATGAGCGGGTTCGAGTTTGCCATCCGGAATCCGTCGCCAATAGCCGGCCAGCATACGGTAGAGGTATTGCGGGAATGGGGTGTGAACAGTGAGCGTATCCAGCAATTGCTGGATGATAGGATCGTTGTTCAGGCTTGAATTGATTTTTTTCAATCAAATGATTGTTTCAATAAAAGTGCCTGAATAAAAAAGGGAATCGTTATTAACGATTCCCTTTTTGTTTAAGCCTTAATCAAGTAGATTGATTAGGCCCAGGCACGAGGTGCCGGTTTTTTCTTGCCGCGAGCGAAAGACTCTTTATTGCCTTTGCCGAATGGACGGTCGTTGCCACGTGAGGCGGGCCGGCCTTCCTTGGCTGGACGATCACCGCCGAAACCGCCACGTGATGGACGGTCACCAAAACCGGCCTTGGCAGGACGATCACCAAAAGACGGGCGATCACCACCGAAGCCACCACGGGCAGGGCGGTCACCGTAAGCGGCACGGGCGGGACGGTCACCAAATGAAGGGCGTTCTGCACGGGCAGGGCGATCGCCAAATTCAGCGCGGGGTTTGTCAAAAGACCTTTCCTGATCGCCTTTTCTCATGGCAAAGCCGGAGCGGGACTGGTCTTTGCCTTTGTTGAACCTGCGCTCACCACCACCATTGCGACCACCGCCTTTGCCACCCTTGCGTGAGCGTGTGCTTTCTGCCGTTTTAGTGGGTTCCAGGCCTTCAATGGTTTCTGCATTCAGCGTTTGGCCGATGAAGTGTTCGATACGACGGATTTTATGTCTTTCGCTATGGGTTGCCAGTGTAAAGGCCAGACCGTTTCTGCCGGCACGGCCGGTACGGCCGATACGGTGAACGTAGTCTTCGGCCTGCATGGGCAAGTCGTAGTTGATGGCGTGGCTGATGCCTTGTACGTCAATGCCACGGGCGGCCACGTCGGTGGCAACCAGAATGCGCAGACGGCCACGTTGCAGCTGGTTCAGAGTGCGGGTACGCTGGCGCTGGTTCATGTCGCCATGCAGGGCTGAGGCGGCAAAACCCTCTTCGTCAAGGCGGTCGGCCAAGGCATCGGCACCCCGTTTGGTAGCGGTAAATACAATCGCCTGGTCTACCGATGCATCACGCAGCAGGTGATCAAGCAGGCGCATTTTGTGTGCAGCGTCATCTGCGTACAGCAGGGTTTGCGTGATGTTGGTGTGTTTTTGTTTCTGGTTTGAAATATCAATGCGTTTGGGTTCGTTCAGCATGTCTGCGGCCAGGCGGGCAACAGAGCCTTCGAAGGTTGCAGAGAACATCAGGGTTTGGCGGTTTGCCGGAGTTTTGGCCACAATGCTTTCAATATCTTCAATGAAGCCCATGTCCAGCATGCGATCGGCTTCGTCAAGAATCAGAGTGTGTACCTGTGACAGGTTAACGCGCTTGGCATTCAGGTGGTCGATCAGGCGGCCTGGGGTGGCAACCAGTACGTCTACGCGTCGTGAAAGCATTTTGATTTGCGCGCCATAGGGCATACCGCCCACAACGGTGGCAATACGCAAGTCCTGAATGCCCTGACCATAGGTTTTGGTCGCTTCAGCCACTTGCTGGGCCAATTCACGGGTGGGGGTCAGTACCAGCACTTGAACGCCTGCTCCTTTATTGGCGGGCATGTTGGCGATACGATTCAGGGAAGGCAGCATGAAAGCGGCGGTTTTGCCACTGCCGGTTTGAGCAGAAACAATCAGGTCATGCCCTTCCAGTGCCTGGGGAATAGAGGCGGACTGCACGGAGGTCGGTTCGGTATAACCGGATTTTTTCAGTGCAGATAAAAGAATGGGCGATAAACCAAGAGTGTCAAATGACATAAGTGTCCTTAAAGTATTAATTAACAAGCCTGGGGATGTGTCTGTTTTGCGCAGAAACATCGAATACCACAGGCATGAACGAACACGATAAAACGCGACTCATGCTAAGTATGAATGTGTGAGCAAACAGAAAACGAAAGGGGTAAGGCCAGACGAGTTGTTGATCGGAGCATCGTGCCGACCGGATCAACCAATGGATGTATTAAAACAGCGCAGGTCAGGAGGTAGGAGCGATGATGGTTGGCATATGGGCTAAATAAGCCTTAACTACATTAACTACTGAATTCACTGCTGAAGTAAAAATGCCAATCAATTTGCAGTAAGAAATGAATGATAAAGGGTTTTTACTAACTTGTAAAGATTAAAAGACAGTAAATCAGATATTTAAGTCAAGTTGTAGCTTTTGTTTTGTATCATTATGTGACAGGGCCCAGTTGACGGGGGCCTGGTCATGGGCTGAAAGCCATTCATTGCAGGCCTTGAAATGTCCATTGCCAAGAAAAGGTTCGGGGGGGCGGCTGGCAGATAAGGGAGAGGGATGGTTGCTTTTCAGTATAAGGTGATTTCCCTGGCCTGCCAGGATCAGGGGGATTTTACTTTGGGCATGCGCACCCCATAACAGGAAAACGCAATGTGCCTGGTTGGCAAGATGGCTGATGACGGTATCGGTAATGTGTTGCCAGCCCAGCCGGGCGTGGGAAGCCGGTTGGCCGTTCTCAACGGTCAGGACAGTATTGAGTAGCATGACACCTTGGTTGACCCAGGGGCTCAGGTCATTTCCTTCAAGCCTAATGTTTTGGTATTCCTGAGCCAGCTCTTTGAAGATATTGCGCAGGCTGGGAGGGGTTTTGATGTGGTTCGGCACGGAAAAAGCCAGCCCTTGCGCCTGGCCCGGCCCATGGTAAGGGTCCTGGCCCAGGATAACGACCCGGGTGTTTTCAGGCCCCAGTTGCTCGAATATTTTGAGGGGTGCCGCCGGGTAAATAATGGCCCCCGCCCGTAGCCGTTCGTTCAGGAAATGGTTGATGTGTTCCATGACGGGTTTAAGCGAGGGCTGCCTGAACAGGGCCTGCCAATGGGGATGGCAGCGCATGAGTTGATCGGGCAGGGATCCCTTGAAGCAGTTTGACGCAGACATTCAGATTTCCGCCAATGCACGGGCAAGGGCCTGGTGGTAGGCCGGTTTCAGTTGATTCATTTGACTGAGATGGTCCTGCCATTCGGCCGGTGCCTCGCTCTGGGTAAAGCGGGGAGTGCCCCAGGTGGAGCCGGGAAAGTGCCGGTCTTGTCTGAAACGGGGAATAATATGCCAGTGCAAATGCGGCACCATGGTGCCGAATTGTGCCAGGTTGATTTTGTCCGGATTGAGTACCTGCCGTTGAAGCGATTCAACGCATAACACAAAGCGCATGAAACGCATTTGTTCGTCGGGGGACAGGTCGGTCATTTCCTTGACGTGTTGTTGCCAGATAACACGGGTATAACAGGGGTAGTCTGCATCGGCAGCGTCAATGACGCGAACCTGTTCATTTTGCCAAATAAGCGGTTCGTTGCTGGCGTTACATAATACGCAGGCGTCAGTCATTGGGTTATTCCCTGATGAAACCGGCCAGTGCCAGACCCGGGTCGGGTTCACGCATGAAGGCCTCGCCAATCAAAAAGCCATAGACATCATGGTCTATCATTTTTTGAACGTCTTCATGCGAGTGAATGCCGCTTTCCGTAATGACAGTGCGGTCGTCGGGAATCAGTGGCAAAAGATCCAGGGTGTTTTGCAACGAGGTTTCAAAGGTACGCAGGTTACGGTTGTTGATGCCGATGAGCGGTGTTTTAAGCTCCAGCGCGATTTCCAGCTCGTCGCGGTCATGAACTTCGACCAGTACATCCATGCCCAGTTCAAATGCCAGCTTTTCAAACTCTTTGAGTTGCTCTTTGGAGAGGGCGGACACGATCAGCAAAATGCAGTCGGCACCCATGGCGCGGGCATTGATGATCTGGTAGGGATCGATCATGAAGTCCTTGCGCAGGACGGGTAACGGGCAGGCTGCGCGGGCCTGGCGAAGGTAATCGTAGGAACCCTGGAAAAACTGGACATCGGTTAAGACGGACAGGCAGGCCGCGCCATTGGCGGCATAGCTGCGCGCGATTTCGGGCGGGTTGAAGTTTTCCCTGATGATGCCTTTGGAGGGAGAGGCTTTTTTGATTTCTGCAATGACCGCAGCCTTGCGAGCACCTATTTTTTCACGCAGGGCATTGGCAAACCCACGGACATCCTGCCGGGCCTGGGCTTCGCGCAGCAAGTCCGCTTCGCTGCGGATCTGTTTCTGGGAAGAAACCTCTTCTTTTTTAACGGCCAGAATCTTGGCTAAAATATCGCTCATGAGTTGAATTTCCTTGTGAATGCACAGAATTCTTCCATTTTATCCCGTGCCGCGCCAGATGCAATCAATTCGCGTGCCTGATGGATGCCATCCTTGATTGAATCGGCTTTGTTGCCTGTGTAAATGGCCAGACCGGCGTTAAGAATAACGATATCCCTGGCTGCTCCTTCACGGTTGTCCAGGGCTTCCCTCATTTTTTCCAGGGATTCTTCCTTGTTGGCCACTTTCAGGCTGCGGTTGGACACCATTTGCATGCCAAAGTCTTCAGGGTGGATTTTGTATTCACTGACCACGCCATTTTTCAATTCGCCAACCAGGGTGGCCGCACCCAGAGAGGCTTCATCCATGCCATCGAGGCCGTGGATGATGAGGACGTGTTTGGCGCCCAGCTGTTGCAGAACGCGAACCTGGATGCCGACCAGGTCGGGGTGGAAGACGCCCATGAGCTGGTTACCGGCCTTGGCAGGATTGGTCAGGGGGCCCAGGATATTGAACATGGTTCGCACACCCAGCGCCTTGCGTACGGCAGCCACATTTTTCATGCTGGCATGGTGATGCGGGGCGTACATGAAGCCGATGCCGATGTTTTCAATACATTCGCGAACCTGGTCGGGTTGCAGCTCGATATTGGCGCCCATGGCTTCCAGTGCATCGGCGCTGCCGGAAGAGGATGAGGCGCTGCGGTTGCCGTGCTTGGCAATTTTTACGCCCGCGGCCGCGGCAACAAACATGGCGGTGGTTGAAATGTTGAAGGTGTTGCTGCCATCACCGCCCGTACCGCACATGTCCAGCAGGTCATCGGTATTGTCCAGGTTGACCGGGGTGGCAAATTCGCGCATGACGGTTGCCGCTGCGGTCAGTTCGCCAACGGTTTCTTTTTTGACGCGCAGACCCATCAGCAGGGCACTGGCAATGGTGTCGGGTACTTCGCCATTCATCAGTTGACGCATCAGGTACAGCATTTCGTCATGGAAAATTTCGCGGTGTTCAATACAGCGGGTAAGCGCTTCGGTATAGGTGATTTTCATTTTTTGTTCATATCCAGAAAATTTTTCAACAGGGCATGTCCATGCTCGCTAAGGACCGACTCAGGATGAAATTGCACCCCGTAAATGGGCAGGGTTTTGTGGGCGACGCCCATGATTTCACCATCGTCGGTTTCGGCGGTGACGGTCAGGCAATCGGGCAGGGTTTCGCGCTCGATGGCCAGCGAGTGATAGCGGGTAACGGTGAAAGGAGATGGCAGGCCCTTGAAAACATCGGTCCCGGTATGGGTGATGGGTGAGGTTTTGCCGTGCATGATCTGTTTGGCACGAATGATCTTCCCGCCAAAGGCGGCGCCAATTGATTGATGCCCCAGGCAAACGCCCAGGATGGGTTTTTTGCCGGCAAAGTGTTTGATCAGTTCAACGGAAATGCCTGCCTCGGCGGGTGAGCAGGGGCCGGGTGAAACGCAAATCAGATCCGGATCCAGGGCGGCAATTTCTTCCACCGTCATCTGGTCATTGCGCACAACCTTAACGTCTTCGCCCAGTTCGCCAAAATACTGAACCAGGTTATAGGTGAATGAATCATAGTTATCTAGCATCAGCAACATGTTGTTATCCTTCTTCTGTACTGTTAAACGGGTTGGTCAAGGCCATACTGGACCTGTTCGGCCGCACGCAGTACGGCGCGTGCCTTGGCTTCGGTTTCGAGCCATTCTTTTTCAGGATCGGAGTCGGCCACAATGCCGGCGGCGGCCTGTACGTAAAGCATGCCGTTTTTAATCACGCCGGTACGAATCGCAATGGCCACATCCATGGTGCCGTTGTAGCTTAAGTAGCCGGCGGCGCCACCGTATACGCCACGGCGTACCGGTTCAAGCTCGTCAATGATTTCCATGGCCTTGACTTTGGGCGCACCGGTCAGTGTGCCGGCAGGGAACGAGGCGCGCAAGACATCAATGGCACCCATGCCCGGTTTAAGCGTACCCTTGACATTGGAAACCAGGTGCATCACGTGTGAATAACGTTCAATATTCATCTGGTCGGACACGACAACAGTGCCGGTTTGTGCCACGCGCCCCACATCGTTGCGGGCCAGGTCAATCAGCATGACATGTTCGGCAATTTCCTTGGGATCGGCCCTCAGTTCTTCGGCCAGCGCGGCATCTTCGGAAGGCGTTTCACCACGCTTGCGGGTTCCGGCCAGCGGACGGATGGTAATCGTGGATTGTTCCTGTTTGTTTTCATCCAAAAATACTTCCTGGCGCACCAGGGTTTCGGGTGAGGCACCCACAACATGGAAATCGCCAAAGTTCCAGAAGTACATGTAGGGGGACGGGTTCAGTGAGCGCAGGGCACGGTACAGGGACAGCGGTGAATCACGGAATGGCTTGGCAATCACCTGGCCGACCTGGACCTGCATCAGGTCACCGGCAGCAATATGTTCTTTGGCTTTGAGGACGGCCTTGATGTAGTCCTCTTTCTTGAAGTCCCTGATTTCTTCCGTCACCATGCTGGGCAGGCTGTAGGGAATTTCAACCGGTTTGCGCAGCATGGTACGCAATTTCAGGAGCCGTTTCTGGGCTTTGCTGAAGCTTTCCGGGACGGACGGGTCGGCATAAATCATGAGGTAGGTACGACCGATCACGTTGTCAACAATGACCAGTTCATCAACTTGCATGAGCATGATGTCGGGAATGCCTTCTTTCTGGCCATGTGGAAAAGGCTTGACGGCCGGGCCAAGGCTGGGTTCTATGTTGCGAACGGTATCGTAACCGAAATAACCGGCCAGGCCACCGGCAAAACGGGGAATGCCGGGGCGGGTGGCCACTTTGAAACGCTGCTGGAATGTCTTGATGAATTCAAGGGGATCACCGTCATGGGATTCAACCACTTGGCCATCGGTAATGACTTCGGTGTGCTGTCCGCTGGCCTTGATGACGGTTTTGGCAGGCAGCCCAATAAATGAGTAACGGCCAAATTGTTCACCACCCACCACTGATTCCAGCAGACAAGTCATGCGGCCGGCTTCTTTGCCGGAATGGGCCAGTTTGAGGTAAATCCCCAAGGTGGTATCCAGGTCTGCGTAGGTTTCCTTGACAATTGGAATGCGGTTGTAGCCTTGTGCTGCTAATGCGTTAAATTCAATTTCAGTCATCATAGAGGTCTCATTTTTTTAATTAGACCGGGCAGAAATAAAAAAACCCGGTCTTGCCATACAGGTTACCGGGAATTTTATTTACTGCTTGATTGACGTTAAGGATGCGTGGACGCGCCTTTTACTTGAAAATCCCGGAACACAAACGCCACCAGCGCCAATAGTTGGCGCGATAAGAAGAAGCGAATGCATTGAAAAGGGTTTTCATGGGCGTAGCTGATTTCCTGAGTCTGTCATTGATTGGCCAGCCATTGGGCCGCACCAGTCATTGAGTCAATAATAGCATCTACTTTAAGGGTTTGTACACTGTTTCCTTCGTTATACCCGTAAGGCAGGATTAAAACAGGCATGCCAGCGGCCTGGGCCGCCTGCACATCATTGATGGAATCACCAATAAACACGCTGTTTTCGGGCGGATAACCCAGTTTTTCACAGGCATACAATAAGGGCTCTGGATGTGGTTTTTTTCTTGCGCAGGTGTCACCGGACACTACTGTGTCAAAAAAACCGATCAGGCCGGTCTGGGTTAACAGGGGCAGGGTGAATGCTTCGGCTTTGTTGGTGACCACGGCCAGTTTCAGGCCTTGTGCCTTCATGGCTTTCAGACCGTCGATGACACCGGGGTACACGGTGCTGGCATCACCGTTAACCAGATGATAATGGCGAACGAAAATTTCCCTGGCTTGATTGAAAACCTCAGGAGGAAGTTCCTCGTTGTCAAGACTGGCATTGATGGTGCGAGTAATCAGGTTGTCGATGCCTTTGCCTACAAAGCTGGCAATGACGTCTTGTCCCAGGGTATGCATGCCCAGTTCCAGGCGCATGGCATTGGCGGCATGCGCAAGGTCGGGAATGCTGTCTACCAGGGTTCCGTCAAGGTCGATAAGAACAGCGTTGATGGTCATGGTGTGCCCTTATGTTGAAGAAGCTGCTGTGGCTTCGCCCTTGGCGATTTCACGGCGCATTTCAGCGATGATGGCGGCATAGTCTTGCTGGCCGAAAATGGCTGAGCCGGCCACAAAGGTATCAGCACCGGCGGCACGGATCTGGGCGATGTTATCGGTTTTTACGCCACCGTCAACTTCGAGTAGAATGGATTGGCCACCCTGGTTTTGCCATTGGTCAATACGTGTTCTGGCCTGGCGCAGTTTGTCCAGTGTGTTGGGAATGAATTTTTGTCCGCCAAAACCCGGGTTGACCGACATGAGCAGAACCACATCGAGTTTGTCCATGACATGATCCATGAAGGCAAGCGGGGTGCCGGGGTTGAAAACCAGGCCAGCCTTGCAGCCATGGTCACGGATAAGTCCCAGGCTGCGGTCTATGTGACGGGATGCCTCGGGGTGGAAGGTGATAATGTTGGCACCTGCCTTGGCGAACATGGGAATCAGGCTGTCAACCGGTTCACACATCAGATGGACATCAATGGGGGCGGTGGTATGGGGACGAATGGCTTCGCACACCATGGGGCCGATGGTCAGGTTGGGGACATAATGGTTGTCCATGACATCAAAATGGATCCAGTCGGCACCGGCTTGGACGACATCGCGGACTTCTTCACCCAAACGGGCGAAATCGGCAGACAGGATGCTGGGTGCAATTCGGGTAACATGCTGTAATGACATGATGATTTTTCGTAATTTGAGATGGTGGAAGTACAATAAGCGGTTATTATTTCACATAAAATAGTGTGATAATTCATTCAGGAGAATTCTGTTGAAATCTGATAGCATCGAGATTGAGGTCATTGCGCAATATCTGCCGGAGCAATCGGATCCTGAAAAAAGGCAGTATTTTTTTATTTACACGGTACGCATCAGGAATAACGGTTTGTTTGCGGCACAAGTTATCAGCCGGCACTGGATTATCAGGGATGGTAACGAGCAGGTCCAGGAAGTCAGGGGGCTGGGAGTCATCGGGCAACAGCCGCTGATTGCCGTGGGCGATACCTTTGAGTACACCAGCGGGTGTCCGCTCAGTACGCCTTATGGCACCATGAAGGGCAGTTATCACTGTGTGGGTGAAAACGGTATTCCCTTTGATGTCGATATTCCCGAATTCGTGCTGACCGTACCTCGTACCTTACATTAAGAACGGAAAAAAAATAATGATGAAACTTCGTCTTCTGACCCTTTCAGTCAGTTCGGCTGTTTTGCTGGCTGCCTGTTCGGGTGGCACCCCTTTTGTATCCGTCGATGCACCCGAGGCACCTGCCATTGATGCGCCTTTGACAGTGCCTCCGTTGTCTTCCTTTGCGGAAACCTCAGCACGTCAATTGTCAGGCCAGTATACCCAGGCTTCCTGGTCTGATTTGCCCGGTTGGGAGCAGGCCCAGGTTGATAATCTTTGGCTGACTTTACTGAATAATTGCCGGGGCCTGATGCGACCCATTTCCGGTTCCCTGACAATACCTGCACGCGCCACACCACAAGCCTGGCAGCCTGTTTGCAAGGCCGTTGCCGAATCGGGTCAGCCTGCCCGCAGCAATGATGCCGCTTTTGTGAAAAATTTTCTTCAAACTCATTTGATGCCCTGGAAGGTTTCTGGCGCAAATGGCAGCCGCAATACCGTTACCGGTTATTATGAGCCGGTGGTCAGAGGGTCCCTGACACAAGGGGGCGTTTATCAATGGCCCATGTACGCCCCGCCCGCTGATTTACTCACCATCGATCTGGGCAGTGTCTATCCTGAGTTGGCAGGCAAACGCATCCGGGGCAAACTAGAGGGCAATAAAGTGGTGCCTTACGATACCCGTGAGCAAATTAACGCCAGCGCCAATAAGCCGCCGGTTATTGCCTGGCTGGATGATCCTGTTGAGGCCTTTTTCCTGCAAATCCAGGGTTCAGGCCGTGTCCTGCTTGATAATGGTGAAACCCTGCGCCTGGCTTATGCCGACCATAACGGCCGCCCTTATACTTCCATTGGAAAATGGCTGGCCGATAAGGGTGAACTGCCCATCAGTCAGGCATCCATGCAAAATATCAAGGCCTGGGCCAAGGCCAATCCCGGCCGGGTTAATGAAATGTTAAATGCCAATCAGGCCATGGTGTTTTTTCGGCCTGAAAAAGTGACCGATGAGGCGATTGGACCTAAAGGCGCTTACGGTATTCCTTTAATTGCCCAACGGTCGGTGGCGGTTGATCCCACGTTCGTGCCATTGGGTTCTCCCCTGTTTTTATCCACGACCCAGCCGGGCTCCACCGAGCCGTTGCAAACGGTGGTTTTCGCCCAGGATACGGGTGCTGCCATCAAGGGGGCTGCCCGAACTGATTTTTTCTGGGGTAGTGGTCCCGAGGCCGGTAATCTGGCTGGTAAAATGAAGCAGCAGGGAGAAGTTTGGATTTTATGGCCTAAACAGGCTGGAGCACCGAGTGCAAGATGAGTAAATATGATGTAGTGGTTTGTGGGGGCGGTATTGTTGGGTTGTCCTGCGTGCTGGCCTTGGCCAGGCAAAGAGTGAATGTGTGTTTGCTGGGACCCAGGAAAAAGCCCATGGCTAACCTTGGTGAGCAGTACCATCCCAGGATTTATGCAATTTCTTCAGCCAGCCAGCTGTTTTTGCAAGAGCTGGGTGTCTGGAATTCCATTCCTGCCGAGCGCATTGTGCCGGTTGAAAGCATGGAAATCCATGGTGACCGGGATGGTATGGTGGTGCTTGATGCCTGGCAGGCGGCACAAGCCGAGTTGGCCTGGATTATGGAGTCCGGGGAAATAGAACAGGCCTTGTTCCAGGCAGTGCAAATTTTTGGTGTGCCCTGGATTGATGACAAAATGCAAAGCTATTCGCCAGGCCAGGTGGTTACTGAAAAAGGTAAAACGCTTCAGGCCGAGCTGTTCATCGGTGCCGATGGCGCGCGCTCTCCGTTGCGCAAGGCGGCAGCGCTGGCACATGAAGCCAGGTCGTATGGTGATACCGGTCTGGTTTTGCAGCTCACCACTGAAAAACCGCATCTGAATACGGCCATTCAATGGTTCAGACCCAACGGTATCCTGGCATTCCTGCCATTGCCTGATACCCGTGATGGCCATCAGGTTTCCATGGTGTGGTCATTGCGTGATGAGCAGGCCAACGTGCTCCTGGCCATGGATCCAGAACAGCTGGCCATCGAGTTGCCCCGCAAACTTGATGAAATTACGCAAGGCAGATTGGGCAAGGTCAGTGTACGCAGCCCTCTGTATGGTTTTCCTCTTACCCTTGAAAAAGCCAAAATGACCGCACCGGGTATTGCCCTGGTGGGAGATGCCGCTCATCGCGTACACCCCCTGGCAGGGCAGGGACTGAATCTTGGGTTGGTTGATGCGCAGGTTTTATGCCATACCCTGGCTCAAAAGGAACCTTTTCGCTCTTTCGGTGATCTTAGAGTACTTGAACGCTATCAAACCGAGCGTGCGGAGGCCATTCTGGCCATGCGATTGGCCACCGATGGCCTGCACAAACTTTTTGCATCGCCGTCATCCGGGCCTTTGGCACTTTTGCGAAATGCCGGCATGGACGTGGTGCAGCGCTTGCCGTTTGTCAAGCAGCGTTTGATCGCGGCGGCTTCGGGACTTTAATTTATCAAAGGCGGGTTGTTATCTGCTTTATACAGGAAATAGTTGGAATGAAATTGCATTTGAATAAATGGGCAAGGCTCAAGGCACTGTCTTTGTGTTGCTTGCTGGGCTTTGCTTCGTCACCGCTTTTGGCACAAGAGGCAACAAACACAACGGATAGCATAAAAGAAGCCATTGCCTCGGCCTTTGAGGTAGAAGTAACGGCTGTCGAAAAAACCCCTTATGAGGGGATTTATGAAGTCCAGATGGGTACCAATATTGTGTACACCACTGAAAAAGCCGATTTTGTGATCGCTGGCAATCTGATTGATGCCAAGACCAAAAGCGATGTCACCAGTGAGCGGGTGGCCAAGTTATCCGAGGTGCCGTTTGAATCCTTGCCCATTGAGCAGGCTGTCAAACGGGTTATTGGGAATGGCGAAAGAAAAGTGGCCATTTTTGAAGATCCCAATTGCGGTTATTGCAAAAAACTGTATAAAGAGTTCGAGAACGTTGATAACGTTACCGTGTATACCTTCCTGATGCCTATTCTGGCCCCTGATTCCATGGTGAAAGCCAAGAATATCTGGTGTGCCAAAGACCAGGCCCTGGTATGGGGAAACTGGATGGGTAAAAATGAAACACCGCCTACTGCAAAATGTGAGGACGAAACGCCTATCAACCGTATTCTTGCCTTGGGCAGAGACTTGGGCGTGCAGGGAACACCTGCCATGTTTTTTGAGGATGGCAGTCGCATCAATGGCTATATGCCAGCTAAAAACCTCAATGAGGTACTGGACCGCCAAAGTCGGAAGGTTAGCCAGAATTAATCATTAATACGATTAAGCTGACTGCCTTTAATGAAAAAAAGCCGGTTTTGGATGCCGGCTTTTCTCATGAATGAGAGAACGGATGGCGTAATAGCTCATGGACCGACTTGACCCGCAGGTCCACATAAGACGGCCGGATTTTATGCTTGGAGCTGAAAGGCGTGCCGGCATTGAAGATATGAACGGTTTTCATATGCAGTTGTTTGGCAATCTTCAGGTTTTTCAGGGTGTCTTCAACCAGGATGGTTTCGGTGGGTTTGCATTTTAGCTGGGAAAGCAGTTGATGCATTAAGGTCGGCGAGGGTTTTGGCCGAAAGGTGCCTTGCAGGCGCATTTGATCGATGGAACAGATACCGGCAAAACAGTGACGGATGCCCAGCGTGTCAAGGACCGAGCAGGCATAACTGTGCGGGGCATTGGTGAGGATGTACTTGATACCGGGGGTGTTTTTCAATAACCCGGCCAGATTTCGTTCCGGTTTGACAAAGTCGGGCGCGTGAAAATCATGACTCATGTGCAGGAATCGCGAGGCATCGACGCCATGATGGCGCTCCATGCCAATCATGGTGGCGCCGTAGCGTTCCCAGTATTTTTGCCGTAGTGCGGTGGCCGGTACAAAACCGATGTCCAGCGCTTTCATGATGGCTTTAGTCATGCTGACATCAATCTGGGCAAACACGGCGTGAGAAGCGTCGTGCAGGGTATTGTCCAGGTCAAAAAGCCATACACGGCCGGTTTGACGGTGTATGGCTTTTGCACCTAATGGCTTGATCAGGTTGGAACAGTGCATGCCTTAGGCGGTAATCATGGTGCCAACGCCTTTATCGGTCAGGATTTCCAGCAGCAGGCAATGCGGAACGCGGCCGTCAAGGATATGGACGGAATTCACACCATTTCTGGCTGCTTCAAGGGCTGATGAGATTTTGGGCAGCATGCCGCCGGAAATCGTGCCATCGGCAAAAAGCTCATCAATCACTTTGGCGGAAAGGCGACGCAGCAGATTGCCTGATTTATCGAGCACGCCGGGTGTATTGGTCATCATCAGGAGTTTTTCAGCTAGCAGGACTTCGGCCATTTTGCCCGCCACCACGTCGGCATTGATGTTGTACACATTACCGTCTTCGGGATCGTAACCAATAGGGGAAATGACCGGGATGAATTGGTCATCCTGCAGGGCCTTGACTACGGACGGGTCGATGCTGGTGATATCACCCACAAAGCCGATATCCAGCGGTTGGTCGGGATTTTCCTTGTTGGGCATTAATTTTTTGCGTGCCTGGATGAGGCCGCCATCCTTGCCGGTCAGGCCCACCGCCTTGCCACCGGCTTCGTTAATCATCATGACGATGTCCTGCTGGACCTGACCGCCCAAGACCCATTCAACCACTTCCATGGTGTCGGCATCGGTCACGCGCATGCCCTGGATGAAGTTGCCATCTTTGCCCAGACGCTTGAGGGCGCTGTCGATTTGCGGACCACCACCGTGGATGACAATGGGGTTCAGGCCGATGAGCTTGAGCAGGACAACGTCACGTGCAAAACTGCGTTGCAGGCTTTCTTCGGTCATTGCGTTGCCACCATATTTGATAACAACGGTTTTCCCATGAAAGCGGCGAATATAAGGCAGGGATTCAGAAATGATATCCGCTTTTACAGATGGCGGAACAACATTGATATCCTGTGGCAAAATGTCGGTCATTTTCGGTCACAAATTAAAAGGTTAAATGGAATCAGGTTTTGGCAAGTGTGTCCTGCAAGGTTTTTTCAAAGATGGCTTTATCATAATTGCCAATGTAGCGCTTGACAATATTGCCTTGTCGGTCGAGCAGATATGAGACGGGCGTAAATTTAATATCATCAAAAGCTTTGGCAACGCTGCCATCTTTGTCAAGTGTAACCGTAAAAGGCAGATTGTTGTCACGGGTATAGTTCTGGACGAAAAGCTCGGGGTCGTAGGCCATGGCAACAGCGATCGTGTCGTAGCCCTGGTCTTTGTATTTGTTGTAATAGGCAATGGTATCGGGCATTTGCTGAATGCAGGTAACACAACTGGTTGCCCAGAATTTAATCAGGACGACTTTGCCTTTCAGGTCAGTGGTCTGGAACTGTTTGCCCTCGAGGCTGTTAAAGGTGACATTGGGGGCCGCTTCGGTTGAGCTCAGCATAAACCAGGCGCCTATTCCGGCCAGGGCAACAATAAGGGAAACAATAAATTTTTTCATCAGTTCAACGGATAGGTTTGCGTCGTGGAGGGATTCACTTCTGTTCCAGGGACTGTCATGCCACCGCTTGATGAGGTGGTGGCCGGCTGGCTGGCGGTACCCGTATCGGAAACCAGGTCAAACACTTTGACAACCCTGTTAACACCGCTGACACCTGCTGCTGCCGAGGCAGCACGGTCTCCTTCGATGGGCGTGACCTGACCCATCAGGTAGACAACACCCCGGCTGGTCGTGATGTCAATGGTACCGGATGGGACATCTTTGGTGGTGAGAAGTTCCGTTCTGACCTTGGAAGTTATCCATGAGTCATTGGCACGGGTGCTGAATGAGGCCGGTGGGGCAACCACGACTTCATTCAGGACGGTTTTTACATCGGGAACGCCCCGCGCAATGGCGGTGGCCCGTTCTTTGGCGGCGAGGGTGGAGGCCTCTCCGGTTAACAGGACCCGTTGGTTGTAGGCCATGGCATTAATGCGAACCGAATCTTTAAGCTCTTCACTGATGCGGCTTTCGGTACGGATGCCAATGTTTTTGTCGGTCAGCTGCATGCCCGAGGTGCGGCGGTCAGAAATAACCACCGCTGTTGTGGTTGCTGCACTACCCACCAGCAAGGGGACGCATGCGGACAGCAGGGTGCTGGCGCCCAGGACACAAGCAAGTAAAGCGGTAGGGCGAATTATTCGAGCTGCGCGCTTTAATTTCATGAAATATCTCCTAATAAGAATGCATCAATACCATCACACAACACATGCAGCAGCAAACCATGCACTTCCTGTATGCGCATGGTGCGATCGTGGGGAACACAAAGATGAACATCGAAATCGGTCAGCATACCGGCAATTTCACCGCCACTTTTACCGGTCAGGGCGATGACGGCCATGTTCCGTTCGTGTGCGGCCTGGATGGCCTTGATGACATTGCTTGAGTTGCCGCTGGTGGACAGGGCAACCAGGACATCACCGGGTTGACCCAGTGCCTGTACCTGGCGCTCGAAAATGACATCAAAGCCATAGTCGTTGCCCACTGCGGTCATGATAGAGGTGTCTGTATTGAGTGCAATGCCGGCAAACGGGATCCGGTCGCGTTCGAACCGCCCAACCAGTTCGGCAATGAAATGCTGGGCATCCGCAGCGGAACCGCCGTTACCGCAGGCCAGTACTTTTGCGTTATTGCTGATTGCCTGGACTAATATATCGATACTTTGCGCAATCGGTGATATGAGTGTGGACGCGCTGTTTTCCAATGTCTGGATGGCGTCTTGAAAATGTAAATTGATTCTGGTTGAAATATCCATGACCCTGATTATCGCACGAGTGCGCAAAAATACTTGTGATTAATGCATTAAAACATAAGTGGCAATGCTGCTGCCTGCCAGAAGTGTAAGGTGATTTTATCAGGTTGAACGTGTTATGGCTCAAAATGCATGCCTGATCCATTCTATCTGCCCGTGATCCAGGCAAATGGCATCAAATCGGCATGCCGGGGTTTTGCCTCCGAAGTATCGGTGGCTGAGCAGGGGTAAATAAAATGCGGCACTGGCTCTCAGGCGTTTTTGTTTGGCAGCAGTTATGCTGGCAGCAGCACCACCGAACTGTTGGCTGTTGCGCAGCTTGATTTCTATAAATACCAGTACCTGGCCATCCACCATAACGGCATCAATTTCGCCAAACCGGCAAGCCAGGTTTTGCGCCAGTATTGTCAGGCCCTGTTTTTCAAGATATTCAATGGCTTGCTGTTCTGCCTGCAGTCCCGTGGCTTGCCGGGCCGATAATTTATGTGCATAAAAAGGTTTGCGGGTGGTTGCCTGGTGCGATTGGCGGTTTTTTGCCCGCTTTTGCTGTGCAGCCAGCGCCAGCTCAAAAACGGTACGGTCAGGGGTGTTGGTCATTTTGTATGAAAAGTGTTTTTTTTACGCTGGCACAGGAAGTGATCAGCGATAATGTTGCTTACGTTTACATGACAAAGATTTTTACAAAAAGAGAGCATTATGGCGATAGAAGAGGGACCTTTTTATACAGTGTGGAAAAAGGTAATGGCAGATCTGGAGCAGCAAAGCTGGCCACAAGCCTGCTTGTATGTGGTGGCAACGCCTATTGGCAATCTGGCAGACATCAGTCCCCGTGCGATTTTTGCCCTGAGTCATGCGGATGTGATTGCCGCTGAAGATACGCGCTCTTCCCGGGTGTTGTTGAATGCATGGGGAATCACGACCCCCCTGATGGCTGCGCATCGCCATAATGAAGCGCGGGCAGCGCAGGATATTATCCGGCTCTTGCAGGAAGGCAAGCGAGTGGCCCTGGTTTCGGATGCCGGTGCGCCGGCTGTCAGTGACCCTGGCGGGCGTATCGTTCGCGAGGTCAGGCAGCAGGGTCTATTGATCCGACCCATTCCAGGGGCATCCGCAGTGATTACCGCACTCATGGGCAGTGGCGTAAGCAGTGATGAAAATCCGACTTTTGCCTTTGCCGGGTTTGTGCCACAAAAATCGGCGGCCAGGCAACAATGGCTGCGTAAATGGGGGGGTATGGATGCACCGGTGGTCATGTTTGAATCACCACACCGGATTCAGGCTTTTTGCCGTGATTTGCTATTGGTGTGCGGGGCCGATCGCCAGTTAACCGTGGCCCGCGAATTAACCAAACGCTTTGAGCAAATTGTCACCCTGCCCATTGGTGAGCTTGAAGAGTGGTTTATGCAAGATGCCCATCGTCAGCTCGGAGAGTTCGTGCTGATTCTTGATGCCGCGCCCAAAGCGGATGAGGACGAGTTGATGGACAGGGCGAATGAACTCCTGAAAGTATTGCTGGAAACGGTGTCGGTTAAAGACAGCGTGAAGATTGCCACCCAGCTAACCGGACTGGCGCGTGATGTGGTGTATTCACGCGCCCTTGAATTGAAAGATGCTTAAAGCATGGTTTTGCCGGCTTTTCTGCCTTTGGCGTTGTTCTTGATAAGCTCAACCTTGACTTTATCGCTGCCTTTATTCACGATACCCAGTTTTTTTGCTGCACCAAAAGACAGGTCAATAATGCGATTGCCATGGAAAGGGCCGCGATCATTGATCCTGACCATAATGCTTTTACCGGTAGAGACCCGGGTAACCTTGACCACACTGTTCAAGGGTAATTCTTTATGAGCGGCGGTCATTAAGTTCTGGTTGAATTTTTCGCCATTGGCCGTGCGTTTGCCATGAAAGCCGGGGCCGTACCATGAGGCGGTGCCCACCTGGGAGAAATCGGTAATGGTATTGGCAAACGGGACATATCGTTTGCCTTTGACGGTATAGGCACGGGCATGGCTGCGGTGTGACGGCTGGGCCTTGAAGCGGGGGCCAGGTGCTGGCGTGGTTTCCTCTGGCTGGCTTTCTGTGACTGCATCAGTTTCTGCAGTATCCAGGCTGCGCAGGTTTTCACCATAAGCCCTGTCATAGCTGCTTTCCGGAAAAATGCCATTGGCCGTAATTCTGAAACTGCCGGCTTTTAGTTCTTTGACAGGGGCAGGTTGCGTAATTTCTTTGGCTTCAATGACATCTGTCGGATGTTCTTTTTCACTGGTACTGGCATGGGTGCTATATGATAAAAATGTCACACATAAGGCCAGGAAAAGGGGTTGATGCTTTAGAGTCTTCATGTAAGGTTCTTTGGTACTTGTGAACGATGTCGAACGCGTATGGATCGATGTGAACTGAAGCGCTTGGCCAGTTCTTCTGCTACGTATACAGATCGATGCTGTCCGCCGGTACAACCTATGGCGACGGTAAGGTAACTACGCGTATCCTGCATGTAATAGGGTAACCATTTCTGGATGTATGCAGTGATATCGTTAATGATTTCAGACACGCTATCAAATTGAGATAGCCATGTTGCTACGGGCTCATCACGACCGGTAAGGGGACGTAAGTCCTTGTCGTAATGAGGATTAGGTAGGAATCTTACATCAAAAACCAGGTCTGCGTCACTCGGAACCCCCTTTTTAAATGCAAAAGATTCAAAAGTCAGTAACACATTGTTGTTATCGTGTACGACCAAATCCTTGATCCAGGCCCTTAGTTGGATCGGGGGCAAGTCGGAAGTGTCAATCACTTGTTCGTGATCGCGCAAAGGGGCGAGCAGTTCGCGTTCATGGGAAATACATTCTCCCAGTGAAGGGGCGATGCCGTTTTTCAGCTGCAGTCGGTAGGCCAGCGGATGCCTGCGGCGGGATTCGGAGTAGCGCTGTTTCAATGTGCGGTCATCGGCTTCGAGAAATATGACCTGCAGGGGAGTGCCCATGGCGCGTATTGCACTAATGACATCAGGCAGGTTGGCCAATTCGCCAGGTGAACGGACATCAATTGCAACCGCTATTTTTTCCAGGCCATCTTCGCGTGCATTGGCGATCAATTCATGCAGGAATTTAACGGGGAGATTGTCAATGCAGGTATAGCCTTGGTCTTCAAGCTGGCGAATGGCCACTGATTTGCCCGAACCGGAAATACCGGTAATAAGAACGACATGAAACATTTTTTTGTATGAAATCAATTGTTTGAACTTCATACAGGATAATCAAAATTTATTACATTTTCAATCAGGATTGAAAAATGTATGAATTGATAACATTTGCCCGTTTTCTGTTACTGGAGATTGCTGTTTTCCATAATGGCCTGTGCCTGTCTTTCCATGAACTCACCCAGCGTATCTATCCCTCTTAGTTTGAGGATGGTATTGCGTGCCGCTGCCTCGACCAGAACAGCCAGATTGCGGCCGGCAGCCACTTGCAGCATGACACGACGGATGGGCAGACCCAGCAGCTCCTGGGTTTGATCCTGAATGGGCAGGCGTTCAAATTTTTCACTGTTGGCACGTACCAGGTGCACGATCAGTTTGAGTCGCATTTTGCGTCGTACTGCCGTTTCACCAAAAATGGTACGGATATCCAGCAGGCCAAGCCCCCTTACTTCAAGCAGGTTACGTAACAGATCGGGGCATTGCCCTTCTATCATGGTGGGGTTGGTGCGTGAAAATTCGACGGCATCATCGGCAACCAGGCCATGACCACGGGAAATGAGTTCGAGTGCCAGCTCACTTTTACCCAGGCCTGATTCCCCGGTAATTAACACACCCATGCCCAGGACATCCATGAAAACGCCATGAACGGTTGTGGTGGGGGCAAAACGCTTGCCAAGATAAATACGCAGGACATCAATAAGATGGGCGGCGTCATGCTGGCTGGAAAGCAGCGGGATTTTATTTTGGGAGCAAAAGGTGGTCAGCTCAACGGGGGTTTCAAGGCCTTCTGCAATAATGACAGCAGGCACGCCTCCTTCAGCCAGCTCAATCAGCAGTTTTTCCCTTGAGATTTCTTTGAGTTTTTTGTAGAAAACCAGCTCTTCCTTCCCAAAAACCTGTATGCGGGAAGGATGAACAACATTAAGGTGTCCAAGCAGGTCGGCGGCGGCAGTGTTGGATTCAGGCAGTTGCCGGTTACCGGCATCCATGCCTGCAATCCAGGTCAGACCCAGCGTTTCAGTGTTCTCGTCGACAAGTTCTTGGATGCTTAACATAGCCATATTCAGGACGATTGTGTCAGCAGATCATAAATTTTTGCAGGATCGTTCTCAGACAGCAGTTGATGACGAATCGTGTCATTGGACAGTATGCGGGCGACCTCTGCCAGAATTTCCAGATGCTGCTGGGTGGCACTTTCGGGAACGAGCAGAATGATCAGCAACTGAACATTCTGTCCGTCGGGGGAGTCGAAGGGAATGGGGTTGGCCAGCCGCATGAATGCAGCGGTTGCCTGCTTTAGTTTTGAAATACGTCCGTGTGGGACGGCAACACCGTGTCCAAGCGCGGTAGACCCTAATCTTTCTCGAGAAAACAGGCTGTCGAAAACAACCGAGCGTGCAATACCCTGATTGTTTTCAAATAACAGGGCGGCTTGTTCAAATGCCCGCTTCTTGCTGGTTGCGTTAACGTCAAGAAGCGTATTTTCGGGGGTTAAAATTTGCGTTAATAGATTCATACATCGGATTATATGATTATCTTGCAGAAAGTAGCAATTTCTTTAATCTGTTTTTTTGCACTAAAAACCCAGCCTGATGGCTGGGTAGTTGCAAGGTATTGATATTGCAATAAGTTTACGCGACAGTCATGCGTTTTGTTGAGTCATTTGAATGATCTTGCAGTTTGGATTTGTGTTTGATGACCAGGCGGTCTGCCTTATCACTCAGAAGGTCAATGGCAGCATAAAGGTTTTCTTCTTCGGCTGAGCAGTGAATATCTTTGCCAGGAACACGCAGGGTAATCTCGGCGATATGTTTAAGTGGCTCAAGCGAAAGGATAACCTGGGCATCAATCACATGGTCAAAATGTTTGAGGACTCGTCCGATTTTGCTTTCGACATATTCTTTGATGGCTGGCGTGATTTCTAAATGATGGCCGCTGATACTTATATTCATATAATTGCTCCATTGAATAATTTAAACCGCATTGTGCATGCGCGGAAAAACTTAAGGCACTTGAGTTTTTAGAAGATCCCTCTCACTTTAAGTTAGTCACATCTCTAGTTTATAGATTATTTTTTTTAAAGCAAGTGCCTTAAATCAAACATTTCACATTTACATTTTGAAGTGCTCACCCAGATAAACCTTGCGCACTTCCGGATCCTGGATGATGGTTGCCGGAGCGCCATCGGTGAGTACTTTGCCTTCGCTGATAATATAGGCCCGATCACAGATGCCCAGTGTTTCACGGACATTATGATCGGTAATCAGGACACCGATATTGCGGTTTTTCAGGAAGCGGATGATGCGCTGGATTTCAATGACGGCGATGGGATCCACGCCGGCAAAGGGCTCATCAAGCAAAATAAAACGCGGGTGGGTAGCCAGGGCCCTGGCAATTTCCACCCGACGACGCTCACCGCCTGACAGGGAAAGGGCGGCATTATTGCGGATATGGGTAATTTGCAATTCAACCAGAAGATTTTCCAGCTGTTCTTTAACCTGTGTCCGGTTAAGGGGTTTGCCGGTTTCGGGGTCATATTGCAATTCGAGCACGGCCTTGATGTTTTCCTCTACGGTCAGACGACGGAAAACCGAAGCATCCTGGGGCAGATAGGACAGGCCTATTCTGGCCCGTTGATGAATGGGCAGGTCGGTAATGTTTTTTTCGTCAATTTCGATACGTCCGAAATCAGCGGGTACCAGACCGACAATCATGTAGAAACTGGTGGTTTTGCCTGCACCGTTAGGACCCAGCAAGCCGACAACCTCTCCGCTTGATACGGACAGGGAAACATCCTGGACAACCGTTCTGCCACCATAGGTTTTACGCAGGCCAATTGCCTGGAGCAGGCCTTTGTCGCTGGAGGAAAGAGTATTCAGGCTGGAGCTGGCGGATGTGTTCATGCAGAAAAAAAGATTCAGTTAAATGTGCTGGGCATGGGTTTGTTATTGTATTGTTTGCGGCAGGCCTCGGTAGCCTCGTTGGCTGCCGATTGGGGTTTCACAACGGAACGTACCCTGCCTGGTTCGACGCCCTGTGGGCCGCCCTGGGCGGCATAGGTATTGTTCCTGTTGTTATAGATCACCACCTCGCCCCTGACGGTGTCGATTAATTGACCGCAAATATAACGGTTGACAATGGCATGGCCGATCATTTTGACGGTGTCGTCTTTACCGTTATATTCGGCGCGATCACCTTCCGAGCGAATGGTTTCATAGGTTTCCGGGCGCTCTTCAAAGATGTGTACCTTACCACTGTTGACGGTGGCGAAACCATGCTGAAAGCCCTGGGCATCTTCCTGGATTTTCAGGGTGTCTGAAGTCAGTCTCATTTGGCCACGGGTAAGAATGACATTGCCATTGAAAATACTGGTTTTGGTTTTGTCATCGTAATTCAGCGTGTCCGACAGTACCAGGGTTTCCGGCTCGGCTTGTGTACTGGCGGCTGGCGTGGTCACTTGTGCCAGTGCTGGCGCATTTAAAATCAGCAAGGGGAAGATCAGTTTTATCAATAACGGTTTCATGGCCGGGTATTCTCTTCAGGGGCTTGGTCGGTATTTGACGATTTGGAGGGCAGGTCTTTATTCGAGATTGAAACATCAGTATTGGCATAAACCTCCAGTTCGCGGGTTTTGTTATTGTAGGTCATTCCCTTGCCATTCATGCGGGAATTTCCCTGGATGACCGTAGCAGGCTTGTCTGTCTCGATAATATCTTTCTCTGGGTAGATAATCAGTTCACTGCTGGTGATATCCAGGGCTGAAGTATCGTCAGACGGAAAGCGGTGTAAATGGGCATTGCCCCGCATCAGGATGGTTTTATCGTTATTGAACATGGTGGCATGGTCTGCCCGTCCGGTGGTGATTGCAGAGCCTGGGCGCTGTCCGGTAGAAACGGCGTTGACAATTTCATACGAATCATTATGGGGGAAATGCTGCATGGCGTCTCCCTCGAGGCGGTTTTGGGGAACGCCGTTTGGGTCGGAACTGAGCATGATGAAGTGGCCCGACCAGGCGTCGGGTTCATGCGAGATGCGGGCGGGCGGGTCCAGTGGAATTGACCGCTGCGCATAATCGGCCGCCCACCAGGTGGTAATCACCAGGCAGAGCAGCATGAACAGGGCAATCAGGGCTGGCAGGCGTTCTTTCATGTCTTATTGGATGACGGGTCCGGTCAGGCGGGTTGAGTGCAGGTACTGGCTTAAAGCACCCTGGGATGCCAGGATCATATCGCAACACTCTCTTGCCGCGCCAGAGCCGCCTGGCAATGAGGTTACCCATTTGGCTGCCTGGGTAATGTATGACGGGGCGTTCGGGACACTGACTGACAGGCCGCACTTGTGCATGGCGGGCAAGTCGATGATGTCATCACCCATAAAGGCAATTTGTTCCAGCCCCAGGCCATGACGGCTGGCCAGTTCCTCGATCAGCTGACTTTTATCCCGTACATTCTGATACAGCTCGCCGATGCCCAGTTCTGCCGCGCGACGTGGGACAATGAGGCCTTCGCGCCCGGTAACCAGAGCAACAATAATCCCGCTTTGCTGCAACATTTTAAGGCCGTGGCCATCAAGGGAATGAAAACGTTTCAGCTGTTCACCGTTTTCGCCGTACCACAGGCTGCCATCGGTTAGCACGCCGTCAACATCAAAGGCGACCAGTTTGATGGTGGTTGCTATTTCACGAATATGCGCAGGTACTTTGGAAAGTACCAGGGATTCGGCGGGATGGGGAATGGATAAAGTGGGTTTCATAAGCCTTTAAATAACCTTTGCAACCATCAGGTCGTGCATGTGCATGGCACCCACCAGGGTACCCTGTTTGTCAACGACCAGCATATGGCTGAGTTTGTTTTTTTCCATCAGTGATGCGGCTTCGACGGCAAGTTCGTCGGGCGCAATGCTTTTCGGGTTGGAGGTCATGACCTCATGCATGGTGAAATGACGGATGTCGCCATGGCGGACAATCAGGCGGCGCAGGTCACCATCGGTAAAAATACCAACGGGCTCATTGTTGTCATTGACAACCGCGGTCATGCCCATGCGTTTGAGAGACATTTCTTTCAGGGCCTGCGGCAAGGGGATGTCCGGAGATACCAGTGGCAGGTCATCACCCTGTCGCATGACATCCCTGACATATGTTAGCAGGCGGCGGCCCAGGGCACCTCCCGGGTGGGAGCGGGCAAAATCGGATTCGCCAAAATTACGGGCTTCAAGGCAGGTGACGGCCAGTGCGTCTCCCAGGGCCAAGGCAACTGTTGTGCTGGTGGTGGGAGCCAGGTTAAGGGGGCAGGCTTCTTTCTGGATGCTGGCATCCAGAAACACATCACATAATTTGGCCAGGTCGGATTGGGGGTGGCCGCAAATGGCAATTACCTTGGTGCCCAGTCTGCGTACAACAGGCAATACGGTAGACAGTTCGTTGGAGTTGCCGGAATAGGAAATGGCAATCACAATATCCCTGCCAGTGACCATGCCCAGGTCACCGTGAACGGCTTCTCCGGAATGAACGAAAAAACTGGGTGTCCCGGTAGAGGCCAGCGTGGCGGAAATCTTGCGGCCGATATGCCCGGACTTACCCAGACCCATGACAACCACACGCCCCTGGCAAGCCAGGAGTAGGGCGATGGCATTGCTGAAGCTGTTGTCAAGACGGTCGTGAAGGTCCATCAGCGCCTGTGCTTCGGCCTGAATGGTGCGGCGTCCTGAGCTTAGGGCCTTTTCGGGAGTGTATTCAATATTCTTCATCATCACGTGATTTTAATCATATCGGGAATACTAAAACATGGATTTGCGAATTTCATGGAAAAAACCGTATTCCATTCAGGCATGGCCCTATAATGTGGTGAAAATCAGTCGCTAATATATTAATTTTTTAAGAGTTGTGGATTATGGAAGACTCGTCAGTTCCTCTGTTTGGGACCCCCTTGTCAGGAGTGGCCCTCAAGGTCATGTTGTTGGGCTCCGGAGAGTTGGGCAAAGAGGTGACAATTGCCTTGCAACGGCTTGGTGTAGAGGTGGTCGCCGTTGATCGCTATGAAAATGCACCTGCCCATCAGGTGGCCCATCGCTCGCATGTGGTCTCCATGACCGACAAGGAAGCGTTAAGGCGTGTCATACTGGCTGAACAGCCGGATGTCATCGTTCCCGAAATTGAAGCTATTGCCACCGATCTGCTGGTTGAACTGGAAGATGAGGGTGTGGCAAGGGTCATTCCCACTGCGCGGGCAGCCCAACTCACCATGAACCGTGAAGGGATCCGCAGGCTGGCGGCTGAAACCCTGGGTTTGCCGGTGTCACCCTATCAGTTTGTCGACTCCCTCGATGCGCTCAGGCAAGCTATCGATAGTGACATTGGTTACCCTTGTGTGATCAAGCCGGTCATGTCCTCGTCAGGCAAGGGGCAGTCGGTGCTCAAGTCTGCCGCTGATCTGGAAAAATCATGGACGTATGCCCAGGAAGGAGGACGTACGGGCAAGGGCAGGGTGATTGTGGAAGGATTCATCAATTTCGATTATGAGATAACCCTGTTAACCGTGCGCTATCGTGATCCTCACAGCGGACAGATCCAGACCGCTTTCTGTGAGCCAATTGGTCACCAGCAGCTTGATGGTGATTATATTGAAAGCTGGCAACCGCATGTCATGAGCCCGAAAGCACTTGAAAAGGCCCGGGAGATTGCGAAAACCGTGACAGGCAGTCTGGGGGGCATGGGTGTATTCGGCGTGGAATTGTTTGTGGCGGGAGATCAGGTCTGGTTTTCCGAGGTCAGTCCACGCCCGCATGATACCGGCATGGTAACCATGATCAGCCAGGAGCAAAGTGAGTTTGAATTGCATGCCCGTGCCTTGTTGGGTTTGCCGGTCAATACGACATTGCGTCAACCGGGAGCAAGCAGTGTAATTTATGGTGGCGTTCAGGCCAAGGCCGTGACAATTGCCAATGTGGCGCAAGCATTGGCCGAAGAGGGAACCGATATCCGTCTGTTTGGCAAGCCTGAATCTTTTGTGAAGCGGCGCATGGGTGTGGCCCTGGCAACAGCGGCAGATGTGCGGCAGGCGCGAGAAAAAGCCAAGCGCGTCTCCTCGACAGTTACCATTTCAGCGGCAAGCTAAGGTCTGGCACGCCCACTGTCTTTGTTCTTTTTTGTTATTTCATCCATTTACCTTGAGAGACCATGATGACCGATCCCAATGAGCTTGTTCGTAATGCGATACGAAGTGTGCCTGATTGGCCCAAGGAAGGCGTTACATTTCGGGATATTACACCTGTGCTGCAGGATCCGCGAAGTTTTCGTGCCTTGATTGATATTTTTGTTTACCGTTACATGCGCCAGCGTATGGATCTGGTGGCGGGCGTGGATGCACGCGGGTTCATTATTGGCAGCGTGCTGGCCTATGAACTGAATCTTGGTTTTGTACCGGTACGTAAAAGTGGCAAATTGCCCTTTAACACCGTGGCCGAAGAGTACAAGCTGGAATACGGCAATGCCAGTGTCGAAATGCACACTGATGCCGTATTGCCAGGGCAACGTGTCTTGCTGGTTGATGATCTGATTGCCACAGGCGGCACAATGGTTGCCGCCAGTCGTTTGCTGCAGCGCTTGGGCGCCAACGTTGTCGAGGCCGCTGCCATCATCGATTTGCCTGATCTGGGTGGCTCCCGGTTGATACGGGATAGCGGTTTGCCGGTTTTTACGGTGTGTCAGTTTTAACTGGTGGAACAAAAAAAACGGGGCAACTTCAATGACCCCGTTTTTTGTTGCGGTAACGGATTATAAAAAGGCTTATAAAAACAGTTTATAGGCGGGATTGTCGGTTTCCTTGACGAACGGATATCCAATGGTTGACAGGAAGTCCCTGAAGGCTTTTTTGTCTGCGGGCGGCACCTGGATGCCGACCAGAACACGACCGTAATCAGCACCCTGATTGCGGTAGTGGAACAGACTGATATTCCATTCCGGATTCATGGTGTCAAGAAATTTCATCAAGGCCCCCGGCCGTTCGGGGAATTCAAAGCGATACAGCACTTCGTTTTCAGCCAGAGATGAATGCCCTCCCACCATGTAACGCAGGTGTGATTTGGCCAGGTCATCGGCGGTCAGGTCAAGGACATCGAATTTCTTGCGGCGCAACCGGTCGGCCACTTTTTCTGCCTCTTCCTGTGAATTGATCTGGACACCCACAAATACGTGGGCCTTATTGGCGTCTGAAATCCGGTAATTGAATTCGGTCACGTTGCGTGCGCCCAGCGCGGTACACAATTGCTTGAAGCTGCCCTTGACTTCGGGCATGGTGACGGCAAAAATGGCTTCCTTGGCCTCGCCGACATCAGCACGTTCGGCCACAAAACGCAGGCGGTCGAAGTTCATGTTGGCACCGGACGTAATGACCGCAACGGTTTTGTTTTTCCATTTGTGTTCGGCAATATAACGTTTGGCACCTGCCAGGGCCAGGGCGCCGGCCGGTTCCAGTACGCTGCGGGTGTCCTGGAACACATCTTTCAGGGCCGCGCAAATGGCATCGGTATCAACGGCAATGAAGTCATCCACATATTCCTTGACCAGCCGGAATGTTTCAATGCCCACCTGTTTGACAGCCGTGCCATCGGAAAACAGCCCGACATCGGGCAGGGAAACGCGTCGACCGGCCCGGACACTGCGAATCATGGCATCAGAATCTTCGGTTTGAACGCCGATGATTTTGATTTCGGGGCGCAATTGCTTGATATAGGCGGCAATGCCGGCAATCAGGCCGCCACCGCCAATGCTGACAAAAATGGCGTCCAGGGAACCGGGGTGCTGGCGCAATATTTCCATGGCAATGGTGCCTTGGCCGGCAATCACAAACGGGTCATCAAAAGGATGGACAAAGGTGAGGTTTTGTTCTTTTTCGAGAATCAGTGCATGCTCGTAGGCATCGGTAAAGCTGTCGCCATGCAAGACGACCTCACCACCCAAACGTTTTACCGCATCAATTTTGACCTTGGGTGTTGACGTGGGCATGGCAATGACGGCACGGCAACCCAGTTTTTTGGCCGAGAGGGCAACGCCCTGGGCATGGTTGCCTGCCGATGCGCAAATCACGCCATGAGCGCGTGCTTCAGCGGATATATTGGCCATTTTGTTATAGGCCCCCCGGATCTTGAAGCTGAAAACGGATTGCGTGTCCTCACGTTTAAGCAAAATAGTATTCTGGATTCGGGCAGAAAGCAGTTTTGCGGGTTCCAGTGGGGTCTCGGTGGCGACATCATAAACTTTTGATGTCAAAATACGTTTTAGATAATCTGTGGACATGTTGGGGGAGATAGGATTCAAACAATATATTACAGATTAACACAGCATATTCTGAATTTTCTGGATTTTCATCCGGGCAGGATCATAAAAAATTGATGCGGGTTACAAGGTAGTATGGAAAATGAAATGATGGGGGCCGTGCAATGGCTGTTAATGACATTGGCTTTGCCAACAGTAGGTTTGCCGGCCATTTTTTTGATTGCCCTGGTATCGGCAACTTTGTTGCCATTGGGCTCCGAGCCAGCGGTATTCGCTTATCTCAAGTTGTCGCCTGATATGTTCTGGGCAGCCGTTTTGGTGGCTACAGCGGGCAATACGATAGGTGGTGTGGTGTCCTACTATATGGGATATTTGGCTAAAAAAGGGGTGGATCACTGGAAAAAAACGCATCAGGCTGCCGATGGGCAAAATACAACGGCAAGTGTGCAGCAAAGGCGTCTCAGGCAACAGAAACTGGGTGGAACCCATTTCAGGAAATTGGCGGTGTATTTAAGAAAAATGGGGCCCTGGGCTTTGTTGTTTTCCTGGTTGCCGATTGTAGGCGATCCTTTATGCAGTGTCGCCGGCTGGATGAAGTTGCGTCTGTTACCCTGTGTTTTTTACATGGCGATTGGCAAATTTGCCCGATATGTCGTCATGACTGCGGTTTTATTGCGTCTGTTTTAGGATAAAGCCGCTTTACCGTAATAAATTTCGGGTTCTCCGCGTAAAATGATAGGTATCGTCAGATAAATTTCAAATTCATCCAGCCATTTATTAGTATGAACGCACCTATTGATACCCAGATTTTGTCAGAAGCAGAGCAAACCGGCCCTGTCCGGCGTTTGCGTGAGATACCTTACAACTACACGTCTTTTTCAGATAAGGAAGTGGTTGCCCGCTTGTTGGGCAGCGATGCCTGGGATTTGTTGTCCGATCTCAGGGGGGTTCGAAAAACGGGTCGCTCTGCACGCATGCTGTACGAGGTCTTGGGTGATATCTGGGTCGTCAGGCGCAACCCTTATCTTCAGGATGATCTGTTATCCAACCCCAAACGGCGTGGCCTGCTGATAGAGGCGCTGAACCATCGGCTGAACGAAATCAACCGTCGCCGTGAGCCTTCACACAAAGAAAATGACAGCAAGGTTCAGGAACTGCTCAGACGGGCTCACAAAGCGGTTATCGAATTTGAGGCCGAGTTTGAATATACCGAAACCCTGCGTGCGGAAGTCATGCAGGAAATGGGTCGTATTACCCATAAGGACAATATCAAGTTTGATGGCTTGTCACGGGTTTCCCATGTTACCGATGCTACCGACTGGCGCGTAGAGTATCCCTTTGTGGTCCTGACACCCGATTCCGAACTCGAAATGGCGGCCCTGGTGCGTGCCTGTTTCGAACTTAAACTAACCATTATCCCTCGTGGGGGTGGTACAGGGTATACCGGTGGCGCCATTCCCCTGTCATGGCGTTCTGCCGTCATCAATACCGAAAAACTGGATGCGTTGTCGGCTGTGGAGTCTACGGTTTTGCCAGGTTTGCAAGAGCCCGTTGCCACGATTCTGACTGGTGCCGGTGTTGTGACCAAGCGGGTGGCCGAGGCAGCGGAAGCAGCCGGCTATGTGTTCGCGGTAGATCCGACTTCAGCCGAGGCCTCATGTATTGGCGGAAACGTGGCCGTGAATGCCGGTGGCAAGAAAGCGGTATTGTGGGGAACGGCGCTGGACAACCTGGCCTGGTGGCGCATGGTCGACCCCGATGGCAACTGGCTTGAGGTCACCCGTCTTGAGCATAATATGGGTAAGATTCATGATGCCGCACAAGTCCGTTTTGAAGTGAAATGGTTTGACGGCCGTTACGAACCGGGCAAAAAAGAACTACGTACAAAGATTATTGATATTGAAGGCAGTGCTTTCCGCAAGGTGGGGCTGGGCAAGGATGTGACCGATAAATTCCTGGCCGGCTTGCCTGGTGTCCAGAAAGAGGGCTGTGATGGCCTGATCACTTCGGCACGCTGGGTGTTACATCGCATGCCCAAGCATACCCGTACGGTTTGCCTGGAATTTTTCGGGCAGGCCCGCGATGCCGTGCCGTCCATTGTTGAAATCAAGGACTATCTGGATACCGAAGGCCGTAAAACCGGTGCCATTCTTGCCGGCCTTGAACACCTGGATGAGCGTTATCTGCGGGCGGTTGGTTATGCCACCAAAAGCAAGCGCGATGCCTTCCCCAAAATGGTGCTGATTGGCGACATTGTGGGTGATGATGAAAACGCGGTGGCAGCAGCCACCAGCCAGGTGGTGCGTCTGGCCAATGGTCGTAGTGGCGAAGGGTTCGTGGCCGTCAGTGCCGAAGCACGCAAGAAGTTCTGGGCTGACCGTGCCCGGACTGCCGCGATCGCACGTCATACCAATGCGTTTAAAATCAATGAAGACGTTGTGATTCCTCTTGATCGCATGGGTGAGTACACCGAAGAAATTGAACGTATCAATATAGAATTATCCACCCGCAATAAACTCAAGCTGGTCGAAGCGCTTGAGGCTTTTCTTGAAACCGAATTGCCGGTACACAAGTCGGAAGATTTTCTTGATGAGGAACTGACCCGTGAAGAAGTGATTGGCAGCCGTATTGAAGAGGCCCGTGAGGTGTTGGGCCTGACGGCTTCGCGCTGGTTCTGGTTGCTGAACAATATGAATGATTCACTGGCGGGCAGCCTTGACAAGCTGTTCCAGCTGGGCATGGATGATCTTATGGAGGTCCTGAAAAAGCGTTTGCAGGATCAGCCTGATTGCCGGATCTTCGAGCTGTTGCAGGATCGCACGATTCGCATTTCCTGGAAAAAAGAAATCCTGGCCAAAATGGAAGTGATTTTTTCAGGTGCTGACCGGGCTGCGGTGCTGACCGAGATGCAGGCCATTCATGATCGCGTCCTGAAGGGGCGGGTATTTGTGGCCTTGCATATGCATGCCGGTGACGGTAACGTGCATACCAATATTCCGGTTAACTCCGACAACTACGAAATGCTGCGTGAGGCCAATGAAACCGTTGTGCGCATCATGCAAATCGCCCGCGACCTGAACGGCGTGATTTCCGGTGAGCATGGCATTGGCCTGACCAAGCTGGAGTTCCTGACTGAAGCCGAATTGGCTCCGTTTCGCCAATACAAACAGGACATCGACCCTGACGGCCGTTTCAATGCGGGCAAGCTGTTTGCGGGTTCTGACCTGCGTAATGCCTGGACGCCCAGCTTCAACCTGTTGGGTCATGAGTCCCTGATCATGAAGCAAAGTGATATTGGCGCCATCTCAAGCTCTATCAAGGATTGCCTGCGTTGTGGCAAATGCAAACCGGTCTGTGCCACCCATGTGCCGCGGGCCAATCTGCTGTACTCGCCACGCAACAAGATTCTGGCCACCTCATTGCTGGTTGAGGCCTTCCTGTATGAAGAACAGACCCGTCGTGGCATCAGTTTAAAGCATTGGTCAGAATTTGAAGATGTGGCCGAGCACTGTACTTTGTGCCACAAGTGTTATAACCCTTGTCCGGTGGATATCGACTTTGGCGATGTCAGCATGAACATGCGGGCAGTTCTTAACCGCATGGGCAAACAATCGGTGCGTCCCGGTAAAACGGCCGCCATGTTCTTTCTGAATGCGACTGATCCGACCACCATTAATGTGACCCGCAAGGTCATGGATATTGGTTACAAGGCTCAGCGCCTGGGTAATGAGGTTCTGAATTCGGTAGCCAAAAAACAAACCGCCCATCCTCCGGCAACGGTTGGACGTGCTTCTTTGCGAGAAGAAATCATTCACTTCGTGAATAAGAAAATGCCGGGAGGATTGCCCAAGCAAAGCGCCCGTAAGCTGCTCGATATCGAAGACAAGAATTTCGTACCCATTATTCGCGATCCCCATAAAACCAGTGCCGATACCGAAGCCGTGTTTTATTTCCCGGGCTGTGGCTCGGAACGCCTGTTTTCACAGGTCGGACTGGCAACCCAGGCCATGCTGTGGCATGCCGGGGTGCAAACCGTACTGCCACCGGGTTATCTGTGCTGCGGTTATCCGCAACGCGGTAACGGCCAGCTGGACAAGGCCGAGCAGATCATTACCGATAACCGGGTTCTGTTCCACCGGATGGCCACCACCCTGAACTATCTGGATATCAAAACCGTTGTTGTCAGTTGTGGTACCTGTTACGACCAGCTTGAAGGTTATGAGTTTGAGAAGATCTTCCCCGGTTGCCGCCTGATCGATATCCATGAGTACCTGCTTGAAAAAGGTCTGAAACTGGATGGTGCCACCGGCAAGCGGTACATGTATCATGATCCCTGTCATACGCCCCTGAAGCAGCAGGATCCCATGAAAACCGTGAAATCCCTGGTGGGCGACACCACCATCAAGGCCGATCGCTGTTGTGGAGAGTCTGGCACATTGGCCGTCAGCCGTCCTGATATTTCCACCCAGATCCGTTATCGCAAGGAAGAAGAACTGCGCAAGAATTCCGCCGCCATACGTGCGGATGGTTTTGCCGGAGAGGTCAAGCTGTTAACCTCATGTCCTTCCTGCCTGCAGGGTCTGACACGTTATCAAGGTGATATTGCCATTGACGCCGATTACATCGTGGTGGAAATGGCCCGTCATATGCTGGGTGAAAACTGGATGGCCGATTACGTGAAAAACGCCAATACGGGCGGCATCGAGCGCGTGCTGGTGTAAAAGCGCCAGTCAGTCTGCCGGCTTGTTCTCAGGCAAGGGTTTTAAAGCAACCCTTGCCTTTTTAATGCCTCGTTAATTTGTTGGGCAAAAGCGGCCGCACCTGGCTGGTCGCCGTGAATGCACAGGGTATCTGCCTGTATGGGTACCGGTTTGCCGGAAAGCGCAATTACATGGCCCTTTTCCAGCATGCAGATTAACTGCTGGATGGCTTGCTGCGGGTCGCTAATCATGGCGCCGGGTGTACCGCGCGGGGTAAGAGTGCCGTCATCCTGGTAGCTGCGGTCGGCAAATACCTCGTGAGCAACCTGCAGGCCCATTGCCTGGGCAATGTGCGCCTGCCGGCTGTTGGCCAGGGCATACAATACCAACGTATCATCCACATCCAGCACGGCTTGTGCAATCGCCTGTGAAAGGGCGTCGTTATGGGCGGCCATGTTGTACAGGGCGCCATGGGTCTTGACATGATGCAGGCGGGCACCCTGGGTTTTCGCGACTGCCGCCAGCGCACCAAGCTGTACCACCACCATGTCATAGGCCTGGTCGGGCGAAACGGGAAAAGGCCGGCGTCCGAAACCGGGCAGGTCGTTCAGTCCGGGGTGCGCACCAATATGCACATGGTGCTTGATGGCATTGGCTACCGTTCTGCGCATGATATGGGCATCGCCGCCATGAAACCCGCAGGCAATATTGACGGAAGTGATGTGGGGCATGACGGCTTCATCGTTGCCCATGGTCCAGCCACCATAACTTTCACCCATATCGCAATTGAAATCCAGTTTTTTCACCGTGATGGCTCCTTCTTTGGTGGCTTGGTTAATGGAGTGCAATGCTCCTGCGCCATCAGCAAATTTACTTCAGGTGCAGATGGCGTGTTAAAGGTAACATTCTGACAGTCGCTGTGCAATCATTGCCAGACGGTTTTGCAACACCATGAATTTTTCTTCCCGGTCAAGCATGAGTGCCTGTGCTTGCTCCAGCGTCACCAGAGAAAATGAAAGGTGCTCGTCGGGCAGCAATTGTGCCAGTACCGGCAGATCGGCAGAAATAACATTGGCTATTTTGGGATAACCGCCGGTGGTTTGCCGGTCAGCCATCAGAATAATGGGATTGCCATCAGGGGGAACCTGAATGGTACCGAATGTCGTGGGTTCAGACAGGATTTGCAAGGGTTGGCACAAGAGCAGTGTCGCCCCTTGCAGACGGTAGCCCATGCGCTCGGATTGGGGGGTGATCCTGAATGGCGTGTCAAGAAACCGTTCATGGGTTTGTCGGGTAAAGTGATTCCAGTGATGGCCCTTGATGACCCTGATGCTGTTTTTTTTCTGTAGACCCAGATTGGCGGGAAGGTAAATTTCAAGCTGGCTGAAAAAATCCTGCAGGGTTTGCCGGTGTCGGGGGGCTAGCGGTTTACTGATTGGAATATGATCGTGCTTTTGCAGGGCCCGACCCTGATAGCCACCCAGCCGGTTTTTAAGATCGGTGCTGCAACTGTCCATCATGGCGGGTAGCCTGAATCCGCCATGCGTAGCCAGATAAAGGCGGGCCATGGGTACAGATGCGTTTTGTCTGATATGCAGGGTTTGTCCGGCATGGATCAGAAAAGGGCGGTTGACCGGTATGGGTGTGTCGTTGGCAAAGGCATGCACGGGGGCACCGCTTAAAGCGATGCAGGCATCTTCTTCAAATAATAAATTGGGGGCGGTCAGGGTGATTTCCAGCACCGCTGCTGAAGGCGGGTTGCCCACCAATAAATTGGCCAGCCGCAGGCTGCTTGGGTTCATGGCACCGCCAACCGGCACCCCAAGGGATTGAAACCGGTGTCTGCCTTCATCCTGAAAGGTGGATAGCAGCCCCGGACTAATAACCTGGATGCTCATGTCGCTTGCTCTTTAATTCAGTAAATGTTTTTTTGCTGATGGCCTTGAAACGGACCGTGTCACCGGGAGACAGGAGTGTGTGGGGAGTGCGCTCCGGATTGAAAAGTGTAATGGGGGTTCTGCCAATAATGTGCCAGCCGCCTGGAGACGCCCGGGGATAAATGACAGTTTGCCGGTTGGCAATGGCCACTGAGCCGGCTGCGATCACCGGGCGTGGCGTGGTCAGGCGGGGTACATTCATTTTTGTGTCCAACAGACCCATATAGGGCATGCCGGGTGCAAAACCAAGCATGAAAACCCGAACCGTCTGTGACGTATGCAGGGCAATGAGCTGTTCAATGTCGCATTTGAGTGTGCTGGCCAGCGACTCAAGATCCATGCCATATTCAGGATCATAGCAAACGGGAATTTCAATGGTGCGGTCTGGTGCGGTACCGGATGGGGAGGATGGTTGGGCCAGCAGTGAGTCCAGTGCCTGGCAAAGGTTGTGAAACGGCGTCTTGCCCCAGCAGGCGGCCCGGTAATGGATCCCCACGCAGTTGAAGGCGGGAACAATGTCGCTAATGCCGGGCAGGTTTGCGTTGGCAATGCTTTGGGCCGCTTGCAGGCAAAGCTGGCTTACCTGGAGGTCAAGGTCTTCCTGTCTGAAGCGGATGATAATGCAGGCATCACCCTCGGGGGTGAACTGCCAGCTTTTCTGGGGAACGGGTGTTGGGCTCATTAATAATGCTATCGGGAGGGAAGACGATGCTGAATGTACTTCCCTTGTTGATTTCGCTGTTTATGACCAATTTTGCATTATGCCGTATAATGACGTGTTTTGTAATGGCCAGCCCCAGACCGGTGCCGCCGGATGCCCGGGAGCGGCTTTTGTCGACTCGGTAGAAGCGTTCTGTGAGGCGGGGAATATCATGTTTGGCGATGCCCAGTCCGGTATCGTGGACACTGAAAACGGCATTGCCTTTGTCGTCTTTGCGCCAGCTGACAGTAATGGTGCCATCAGAGGGTGTATAACGGACGGCATTGGTCATCAGATTGCTGATGGCCGAAGAGATTTCCGTTTGCTGCCCCAGAATGGCCAGTTTTTCGTCTATTTCAAAAATGAATTTGTGCCTGCCTTTTGACAATGAATGGGCCAGTTGACCTGCCGACTCAATGAGTTGGGCAAGCTCCAGCTTTTGTCCGCCGCTTGCCTGAGTGGATTCCAGGGTCGACAGGGTGAGCAAATCGGCCACAATGGCCAGCATGCGTTGGGCCTGTTCATGCATGAGCGTTTCATAGTGTTTGCGCTGTTCGGGCGAAACCGCTTCCGGGGGCAGGTCTTGCAAGGTTTCCAGAAAGCCGATCAGAACGGTCAGTGGGGTGCGGATTTCATGCGAGACATTGGCCACGAAGTCTTGTTGCGTGGTGCGCAGTTTTTCGAGCTGGGTGATATCCTGGCACAGCATTAAGATGCCTTCTTCCGAATATTGGTTCAGGTCAAACTTAAGGCAGCGGAACTGACCGTCAGACTCCATATGGGTTACGAACGACTTGCTCCAGTCACCGTTCTGTGCGTACTCAAAAAACTCGGGTAAACGGACCAGATTGAAAATATTATAGCCCTTGTCCTGTGCATAACTCAGTCCCAGCATTTTTTCTGCCAGACCGTTACACCATTCGATATGAAAGTGGCGGTCAAGGGTGATGGCAGCAGCGGGCAAGGCCTGGGCAGCCGACAGGACGCTGTGGGACAGGTGTCTGAGCGAGGTCAGTTCATTGCCGCGAAAACGCAGCAGCTTGTATATGGGCGTGACAATATCGTCATATTTCCCCAGATCGGGCGGGGGCGGATTTTCAGCATCATGTGCCCAGTTGGCGGTAAGCTGAAAATGCCTGTCTTCAAGATAATAGAAAGCGGCAAAGATGAGTCCGAGAGAAATAATACCCCAATAACCCTGCGTCAGGTATTGAATGCCGATGCAGAATAATATTGCGAAACAAAGCCATAGCAAGGGTTTTATCCATCTCATGATAATCAACCACGGGCCTGTGCGCCCAAAATAACGTAAATGAAGGGTAAGGAACAGGCCCTTTGGGCTGCCAAAAGGATTTTATCGCATTATGCGGTCATTTATTGTGGAAGACGGGTGGTAAACCGGTAGCCGCTGCCACGCACAGTTTCAATCAGGCCATGGTGCCCGGATGGTTCAAGGGCCTTGCGCAGGCGACGGATATGGACATCTACCGTTCTTTCCTCAAGAAATACATGGTCGCCCCATACCTGATCAAGCAATTGGCTGCGGGTAAAGACCCGTTCCGGGTGTGTCATGAAAAAATGCAAAAGACGGAATTCAGTGGGGCCTAAGGGCAGGTTGCTGCCATTTCCGGTGGTGCGGTGAGAAACCGGATCCAGTTTCAGTCCGGCAATTTCAATTTCGTCATCGGTCAGTTGTGGGGCCCGGCGACGTAAAACCGCCTTGATGCGCGCGATCAGTTCTTTGGGTGAGAAGGGTTTGGTAATATAGTCATCGGCACCGCTTTCAAGGCCTTCCACTTTATCTTTCTCGGCGCTTTTGGCGGTGAGCATGATAATGGGAATGTCTTTGGTCCGTTCATCGGCCCGCAGGCTTCTGGCCATGCTAAGTCCTGATGCACCGGGGAGCATCCAGTCCAGCAGGATCAGATCCGGGAGCTCGGCGTTAATCAGGATTTTTGCCTGTTCAGCGTCAAGGGCGCGTAAAACTTTATGACCCGCAAATGATAAATTGACGGAAATCAGTTCCTGAATTGCGGGTTCATCTTCTACTACTAGGATCGTGCTTGCCATAATGAAGTAAGATTTAAAGGGGTACCAATGTTAAAATGCCGTATTAATGTATGACACTTATGGTATTGCCTAATTATGTCATGTTTGTGACAACTCTCCGTTTAATAAGATTATTGTATGAAACCTGATACGAACCAAGAAAGCAGCGAAAATTCAACCACCCATTTTGGCTTTAAAACCGTCAGTGAATCTGAAAAGGCCAGTAAGGTGGCGGAAGTCTTTCATTCGGTAGCTTCCCGTTATGATGTCATGAATGATCTTATGTCGGTGGGCTTGCACCGGGTCTGGAAAGTATTCACCATTGGCCGGGCCAATGTCCGTCGTGGCATGAAAGTGCTGGATATTGCTGGTGGCACCGGAGACCTTGCCCTGGCATTTGGTAAAAAAGTGGGTGATACCGGGGAAGTCTGGCATACCGATATCAACAGTTCCATGTTAAGCGTGGGCCGGGACCGTCTTATCGATAAAGGCGTGGTTTTGCCAACGGCAGTGTGTGATGCCGAGTATTTACCGTTTCCTGATAACTATTTTGACTGCGTCACCGTGGCCTTTGGTCTGCGTAATATGACGCATAAAGATCAGGCGCTGGCCGAAATGTTCAGGGTGCTCAAGCCGGGTGGAAAATTGCTGGTTCTTGAATTTTCCCGGGTTTACAAGCCGCTGGAGCCCGCTTATGACTGGTATTCTTTCAATATATTGCCCTGGCTGGGTAAAAAAATCGCCAGTGATGAAGACAGTTACCGTTATCTGGCTGAATCCATTCGCATGCATCCCGACCAGGAAACGCTGGCCGGCATGATGCGTGAGGTTGGTTTTGAGCGGGTGCAGTATTTTAATCTGACTGCCGGCATTGCCGCTGTGCACGAGGGCATCAAGCTGGGTTGAAACCCGGTTGCCCTGACACCGGACAGCCTGGGTATGTAGTGTTTTGAAACAATAGACGCGTCTTTTTGGGTTTTTTTACTTGTTAAAACGTTCAGCTTTTTGTAAGATTAGCCGATGCGCCTGTAAAGGCAGGCTTGATTTATACAAGGAGCTCGTTTTAATGACTAAAAAATGGTCTAAATTTTTAGCCGCGGCATTGGTGGTGGTCTCAACCTCAGCCATGCTCACGGTTTCTTTCGATGCGGAAGCGCGTCGCATGGGTGGTGGTGCCAGTTTTGGTCGTCAGTCCAGTAATGTTACTCAAAAGCGTGCGGCAACGACTCCTCCGGCAGCCGCCAATACCACTCAGCGCTCTGCTGCAGCCGGCAGCACAGCAGCCGCAACCGGTGCAGCGGCACAAAAAAGCGGGTTTTCCCGTTTTCTGGGCCCAATCGCAGGTATAGCCGCTGGTTTGGGTATTGCTGCTTTGTTATCCAGCATGGGACTGGGCGGTGCGTTTCTTGAGTTCCTGTCCAGTGCGATCCTGATCGGTATCGTGATTTTTGCCATTATGTTTATTGTGCGTCGCCTGCGTGGCGGTGCTGCAAAACCGGCCATGCAAGGTGCGGGTGGCAATAATATGTATCGTCAAAACGACCAGCAGCCCATGTTTGGCCAAAAACCGGCTATGCCTGCCAATGCGACCCCAGCAACAGCACCGGCTGCGGCGGCTGTTCCCGAGGTGGTTGCAGGTGAAAACCCCAATGTGGATAAATCCTGGTTTGTGCCGGCTGACTTTGATACGCCTGCTTTCTTGCAGAATGCCAAGGAACAATTCAAGGCTATCCAGGGTATCTGGGATAAGGGTGATATTGCCGCTCTTAAAGAGTATCTCACCGATGACCTGATTGCTGAACTCAGTCCTCAAATTACGGCCCGTGCAGGTCAAAGTGTGACTGAAGTCGTGTTGCTCAATGCCGAGTTGCTGGGTATTGAACAGGTCAGTGATGGTTATTTGGCCAGTGTCCGTTTCTCAGGCATGCTGCGTGAGGAAGTCAATACTGCGGCCTTCCGCTTTGAGGAAGTTTGGAATTTGTACAAACCCGAACAGGGTGGCTGGCTCCTGGCCGGTATTCAGCAAATTCCCGTTGAGTATGCCTCCTGATCCAGAGGCTAAAACCTGCTTTTAATTCATCGGCAGGTTTTCAAAAAACAATGGCGGCGCCTGTGAAAACGGCGCCGTTATTGTTTTTGCCGGTGTCTGTCATTGTCTTGCCAGTCTGTATTGCCGGTTCGGGTCAGGTTTATGGCAGGGCCCTGACAAAAAAAGGTAAACTTGAGGTTTGTTTGCCAAACTGTTTTTCTGCCGGACACATCAAATGTTCCCCTTGTTTCTTCATCCTAATCAGGTTTCCGTTAACCTGCTCAATGCTTTACTTAACCGAGAGCCATGGGCCAAGGATAAGGTTGCCGCTCATGCTGGCAAAACCGTGCGGATCAATATCGCCCGGTTCTCATTTCTGTATACCCTGCATTATGACGGCTCATTAAGCGTGGCTGATGCTGCGGTTGTTCCCAATGTCAGTCTTTCCTTGTCTGAAGATAAACTCAGCCAGTTGCCCGATGCAATCCGTAACCGTGATAATCCGCAGCTTTTGTCTTCCTTGCTGCACCTCGAGGGAGATGCCGGTCTGGCGCAACTGGTGTCTGATCTTGCCCGTGACTTACGCTGGGATATCGAGCATGACTTAACGCGCATGGTTGGCCCCATTCTGGCCAAACGGCTGCTGAAGGGTTTTGGTTTTGTCCGGGAAAATGCCCGGGAACTGGCGCGTCGGGGCACGGAAAATATGAGCGAATACCTGTCTGAAGAAGCGCGGATTCTATTGTCCCACCCCGCTTTTGAAGGTCTGCAGGAACAGCTGCGAGAAAAAAATCAGCAATTGGATGATTTGCAAAAAAGGATCCGGGCACTGCAAAACAAACGAAGTGACCGGGGCATTTCATGATTATGACTTTTTTTCGTCTGCTCAGGATTATTTTAATTTCATTTCGTTATGGTCTGGATGAACTGGTTTTAAGTGGTATCAATCACCCCATTGCGACCCGGTTATTGAAAATCGTTCGCTTTGGACGTACATACAAAAAACCACGTGGTGAACGTTTGCGTCTGGCGCTGGAATCATTGGGGCCAATATTCGTTAAATTCGGACAGGTTATGTCGACCCGGCGCGACCTCGTTCCCCATGACATCGCTGATGAGTTGTCCGCCTTGCAGGATCGGGTACCACCGTTTTCATCGGAACTGGCGATCGAAAGTATTACCAAGGCTTTTGGCAAGTCCCCCGATCAACTGTTTGCCCGGTTTGATCCTGTACCGGTTGCTTCGGCTTCGGTTGCCCAGGTTCACCGGGCCGTATTACATGATGGACGGCAGGTGGCGGTCAAGGTGCTAAGACCTGGTATGCTGGAGGTCATTGAAAAAGACCTGGCCATTATGCGGGTATTTGCCGGCCTCATACAAAAACTGCTGGCAGACGGGAAACGTCTGAAACCCAAGGAAGTGGTTGCTGAATTTGACAAATACCTGCATGATGAGCTGGATTTGCAGGTGGAAGCGGCCAATTGCAGTCAGTTGAGACGTAATTTTTCTACCGATCCCGAGCGAAGCCAGCTGATTCTGGTGCCCGAAGTGATCTGGAACCTGACGTCCAAAACGGTTTTTACCATGGAGTGGATGGATGGGATTCCGGTCAGTCAGATTGACCGCTTGCGAAATGCCGGTGTGGATATTAAAAAACTGGCCCGCATGGGGGTGGAAATTTTCTTCACCCAGGTGTTTGAGGATGGTTTTTTCCATGCGGACATGCATCCGGGCAATATCCTGGTGTCTGACCATCCTGCCTCCCTGGGTAAATACATTGCGCTTGATTTTGGTATTGTGGGGTCTTTGTCAGAGTTTGATAAAAATTATCTGGCACAGAATTTTCTGGCCTTTTTTCAACGCGATTACCGCCGCGTGGCACAGTTGCATATTGAATCGGGCTGGGTTCCCCCCAATACGCGTGAGGAAGAGCTTGAGGCAGCGGTCCGGGCCGTCTGTGAGCCGCATTTTGACCGACCCCTTGCCGAAATTTCATTGGGTCAGGTATTAATGCGGCTGTTCCAGACTTCACGCCGTTTTAATGTTGAAATCCAGCCCCAGCTGGTCCTGCTGCAAAAAACCCTGTTAAATGTCGAGGGTATGGGCCGTGAGCTGGATCCCGAACTGGACTTATGGAAAACGGCCAAGCCTTTCCTTGAAAAATGGATGTGGAACCGCATTGGTCCTAAAGGGCTTATTGAGCGCATCAAGCATGAAGCCCCTCAATGGTCACAAATTATTCCGGAATTGCCCCGTCTGGTGCATGCCAGCCTGGCCCGGGATCACAGTCATCCACAAATCAGGAAAGAACTGGAAAAACTGAATCATACACAGAAAAAAACCAAACAGGTGCTCATGGTTGTCGGCATGGTGCTGGCCTTGAATGCATTTCTTTTCTTGTGGCTGGCGGTCAATGCCGGCCTGTTCAATAAATAAGGATACGAGGCAAGAATGGCGATTCGTTTTGAGAAGAAAATACTTGGCCGTGAGCAGTGCGTGCGGGCCGTGGAAAAGGGTGAGTTCAAGCGACCCTTGGTGTTTACCAATGGCGTGTTCGATATTTTACATCGCGGTCATGTCAGTTACCTGGACCAGGCGGCACAACTGGGCGCAACGCTGATTGTGGCGGTCAACACTGATGAGTCGGTGCGACGCCTGGGCAAGGCTCCTGATCGTCCCTTAAACAGGCAAGAGGATCGTGAGGCCCTGCTGGCGGCATTGGCCTGTGTAACCGCGGTTACCCATTTTTCTGAGGATACGCCACTGGAGCTGATTACACAGCTCAAGCCTGACATTATTGTCAAGGGAGGTGATTATGATATGGAAAAATTGCCCGAAACGGCAATGGTGAAAAGCTGGGGTGGCAAAGCAATTGCGATTCCCTTTGAATTTGAGCGCTCCACCACTTCCCTGGTCAAAAAAATCAGGGAAGCAGGGCAGGCACCTGAAGCGGATGGCTAGAATTTGAAATGTGAAACCGTTGTGCCGCTTAGTGGTTTGATATAGGTTTCAAACAGGGATTCGGTTTCGAAGGAGGCAGCGGTGGTACGGGTAATCCGTAATGCGGTCATGGCAGGAGCCTGACCGACCACGGCAACCAGACGGCCACCGATAGCAAGCTGATATTTCAGGGAGTCGGGGATGTTGGGCAAAGAGCCGGTAACCAGAATGGCATTGAACTCGGCAGAGCCCCAGCCCGTGCGACCATCACCGATTTCAACATTGACATTGCTGATTTTTTCACGCTGCAGGTTTTCTTTGGCGAAAGCGGCAATATGCGTGTCGATTTCGATACTGAGAACCTGGGTGCACAAACGGCTGAGCAGGGCAGCCTGAAAGCCTGAACCTGTGCCAATTTCCAGTGTGGCGTCACTGGGCTTTAATTGAAGCTCTTGTGCCAGACGGGCTTCAAGTTTGGGGGCCAGCATGGTTTCGTGGGTATCAATTCCATTGACTTCCAAAGGAATTTCAATGTCGGAAAAGGCCAGATTCTTGTAGCGTTCGGGAACGAAGTTTTCGCGTGGCAATGAAAGCATGGCGTCAAGTACCGCGCTGTCAAAAACATTGGCCGGGCGGATTTGCTGTTCCACCATATTAAAGCGGCTTTGTTCAATTAAAGATGTTGGGGCATTCATATTGGCTACTTGTAATCATTTAAATGAAAGTTGGACCTATTGTACTAAGATCATTAGGGTTTTGTCGTATTCCTTACCACCATGCATGAAAATGTTGCACGGGGCCATGGCCGCTGCCAACCGTAAGAAGATTGGCTTTGGCAATGGCGGCCAGCAGATATTCTTTGGCCTGTTGCGTGGCATCAGGGACGTTTTTGCGTTGCGGTAACAGGGCGCAAATGGCCGCTGATAGCGTGCAGCCGGTGCCGTGTGTGTTTTTGGTGGCAATGCGCTGACCGGGCAGTTCCAGCATTTTGTCACCGTTATACAGCAGGTCGATGGTGTCGTTACCGGGAAGGTGTCCGCCTTTAAGCAAGACCCATTTGTTGTCGCGGTCAGACATCAGTTTGCGCAGTTTTTCGGCGCTGCGGTACATTTCCTTTAGCGTTTCGGCCGCACGGGCATTGAGCAGGACACCGGCCTCAGGCAGGTTGGGCGTTATCATGGTGGAAAGCGGAATCAAGGCTTCTTTTAATGCATGAATGGCATTTTTTTCCAGCAGTACATCACCGCTTTTTGCCACCATGACCGGATCAAGCACAATGTATTCAGGTTTGAATTTGGCCAGTTTCTCAGCCACTGTCAGGGTGACTTTTTCATGTCCCAGCATGCCTATCTTGACTGCGTCAATGCGGACATCCTGAAAAAGGGTATCCAGCTGCAGCGCGACAAATTCGGGGCTGATTGCCTGTACACCGGTCACGCCTTGCGTGTTTTGTGCGGTCAGGGCAGCGACAACCGCACAGGCATAGGTACCCAGCGCACTCATGGCTTTGGTATCGGCGAGTATGCCGGCACCGCCGGATGGGTCCATTCCGGCAATGGTAAGTGTATTGTTAATCAAGTCCAGTCCGTATTATTTATATTAATGAAGAATGCCAACAATAATAACTTAAATTCCGGGACGGTTTGTTTGACTAGCCTTGCCTGATCAGCTGTTCGGCCCGTTGCTGGATGGATTGCAGGATATTTTTCAGCTGTTCCTGTTCATCCGGTTGCAGGCAATCCAGCAAAAATTGGTTGCGTGCCAGCATGCCGGGCGCAATTTCCTGGTAAATGGCGCGCCCTTTTGGGGTGACCGAAATGATCAGGTTGCGCTTGTCATGTTCATCAACGGTTCTGTCCAGCAGTTTTTTTTCCTCCAGTCGTGCAATGGCACGGCTAACCTGCATTTTATCCAGGTTGGCGTGAAGGGCGATGTCGGTGGCCCGCATGTGTTTGCCTTGATTGAGGGCAACCAGCACACGCCAGTCATCGCGCATTAAACCATGACGTGTCTGATAAACAGGTGCAATGGCCTGGCTGACGCGTTCAGCCAGGACACTGATCTGGTAGGGAAGAAAATCGTCCAGGTTCAAATTCATGTCGGAAAAATGGGATAATTGAGTATGGTAACAAAAAATATTAATTCTATGATACCTAATAAATAACAATAATTTAATAAATAATTGATATTTATTAAATTATTGTTGACATGGTGTGGAAACAATAGTTTAATGGTAACCATAGTTACTAATTTGGCTGTTTACGAATATATCGATAACATTTTCAGAGGCAAATCATCATGGCTATCCAGCAAATTCATCACGTTGCTTATCGCTGCAAAGACGCAAAAGAAACCGTACTTTGGTATAAAGAAAACCTGGGTATGGATTTCGTCTTGGCGATTGCAGAAGACAAAGTGCCTTCAACCAAGGCCCCGGATCCTTACATGCATATTTTCATGGATGCCGGTAACGGAAATATCCTGGCATTTTTTGAGGTGCCCAATTCTCCTCCAATGGGTCGTGATCCCAATACCCCCGATTGGGTCCAGCATATTGCTTTCCAGGTTGAGAGCGTCCAGGAGCTCGAGGAAACCAAGGCCCGCCTGCAGGCCAAGGGTATCGAGGTGATTGGTGTGACCGATCACGTGATTTTCAAATCCATTTATTTCCGTGATCCTAACGGTCACCGCCTGGAGCTGGCCGCCAAAACCGCCACGCCTGAAATGGACCGTAAACTGGATGAGGTGAAATGGGACATGCTGGAAGAGTGGTCAAAAACCAAAAAGGCACCCAAACACGCAGCCTGGTTGCACGAACCTGAATTCAAGCAATAGTCTTCCGGTTTTATGGCGATACCATCAAGTGTCGCCATGCGCTAACCTTTGTGGCAAAAGCCCGCCTTATTGAAGTGAACCCATCGTTGGATACTTCATGTCAGCGGGCTTTTTCTATTGGACAAACAGTGTGCGCGCATCGGCAAAGCGTTGCGCAAAGTAGCGACTGTTTAAAGAGTCAATTCTGACCTTGCCATTATTGCGGCTTGATGGGGCGTGGACGAACTGGTTGTTGCCAATGTAAATTCCCATGTGGGTGTAGGGACCCGATGTGTTGAAAAAAACCAGATCGCCACTTTTCAGGGCTGATTTGGGGACCGGTCTGGAAACACCGGCAATCATTGAGGTTTTGCGGGGCAGCTGAACCTTGGCGGTTTTATTGAATACATAGTTGACAAAACCGCTGCAATCAAAACCTTCTTCGGGATGATTGCCACCATAGCGATAGGGTGTGCCAATATAAGACAGGGCGTTTTTCATCAGGGGTTGCCGTTTGGCCGGATCAACACTGGCGTATTGGGAAGATCCCGCCAGCTTGGGGCTGCTGGAACAACCGGCCAGGAGCAGGGTGCCAATGAGTGCGGAAAACAAAAAACGGAAGGGCATAAACTCTCCTTTTGCAAGAAAGTGTTTTGACAGTATCGCAGGCAATAAGGTGTTGATAAAGACTTTGGCGCGCCAATCAGGTATTTATTTAAAATATATTGTTTTAAAACAACTCATTATGGAATTTCTTTAATGTAATAAATGAATCCGGCAAGCCGCACCGTAACGCGAAGTAAGCCGTGGCAGGTTTTGTCGGGTGGACGAGCCGGTATTTGCCGTTAATCATGAGGTTAATATAAAGTACGTATAATGAACCGGATGATTAACGTAGGAAACAGCAATGAGTGAACAGAATACTTTTGATTTCGATTTGTTTGTAATTGGTGCCGGAAGTGGTGGCGTTCGGGCTGCGCGTATGGCGGCTCAAACAGGGGCAAGGGTTGCCGCAGCCGAAGGGGCTCCCTTGGGGGGGACCTGCGTGAACCTGGGATGCATTCCCAAGAAACTGTACAGCTATGCGGCGCATTACGCCGAGGCATTTGAAGAGTCGCATGGATATGGCTGGGAAGGCGAAAAACCGGTGCTTAACTGGGAAACCCTGAAGCGGCAAAGGGCAACAGAGATTAGTCGTCTTAACGGGGTTTATGAAAATCTGTTCAAGGGTGCCGGGGTGGAACTGATCCGTGGCTGGGCAACCCTGCAAGACCCGCATACCGTCACGCTCGATAATGGCCAGTCTTATACGGCAAAATACATCCTGATTGCGACCGGGGGCAGGCCTGCCGTGCCGGATGTGCCAGGCAAGGAATATGTGATCACATCTAATGAGATCTTTGACTTGCCCGAGTTTCCACAACGCCTCCTGGTCGTGGGGGGCGGTTATATTGCCTGTGAATTCGCCTCTATTTTCAATGGCCTGGGTGCGCACGTTACCCAGCTTTATCGTTCTGAACAGGTCTTGCGTGGTTTCGATCGTGAAATCCGTGATTTTGTAGCCGGTGAAATGCGCAAGGCCGGTGTGGATCTCAGGGTCAATGCCAATATTGCGTCAATTGAGAAAACCGGTGAAGGCCTGAAAGCAACCCTTGAAGATGGTTCCGTGTTGCTGACAGACCAGATTCTTTATGCAACGGGACGTGCGCCCAATATCAAGGGATTGGGGTTCGAAGCGCTGGGTGGGCAAACCGCCAAAAACGGGGCGATCAAGGTCAATGAACGTTATCAAACTTCAATTCCTTCCATTTTTGCCCTGGGTGATGTGACAGACCGGGTCCAGCTCACACCGGTGGCCCTTGCCGAAGCCATGGTGCTGGTGGATGATCTGTTTGGCAAAAAACAGAAAACAATGAGCTATGAATATATTCCCACGGCGGTGTTTACCCACCCCAATATCGGAACCGTCGGTTATTCGGAAGAAGGTGCACGCGAAAAATTCGGCCAGATCCGAGTGTTCCGTTCCGAATTCCGCCCGCTCAAGCATACGCTTAGTGGCAGTAGCGCGCGTGTTTTCATGAAGCTGATCGTAGACGTGGCGACCGATAAAGTCGTGGGCATGCATATGGTGGGCGATGATGCCGGTGAAATCATCCAGGGTTTTGCCGTTGCGGTGAAGGCAGGAGTGACCAAGGCCGTGTTTGACAGTACCATAGGCATTCACCCCACCGCTGCCGAAGAGTTCGTGACCATGCGAGGGTAATCACGCGGTTATCAAATTATTGCTGCATTTAACTTGTCTAGTTTTTTTGCCAGAAAGGAATTGCCGAAAACCGGTAATTCCTTTTTTATTATATAGATAAAAGCACTTTTGACAGAAGGGAACTTGTCTGGTTTTTGGAGGGCGGATAAAGCGCAATATTGCAATTTTGTCATAGATCATTAACGCTCCTGTCATATCACCGCTTTATTATGCAGCCATCTTTCGAATTAATCCTTTGTAAAAAGGCAGGAAAATGGCTTCAGCGATTCAAGTACAAAACCTGAGTAAAACATTTGGTTCCAAACAGGTTTTATTCAATATGGAACTGAATGTTCCCAAAGGTGCCATGGTGGCACTGATTGGCGCATCGGGTTCAGGCAAATCAACCTTATTGCGTCATTTATCAGGTTTGGCCTGTGCCGATCGCGCAACGGGCGGAAGCATTCATGCACTGGGTCAACAGGTTCAGGGCGATGGTCATTTAAGCCGTGACGTGCGTCGTATCCGTTCTGATATTGGCTATATTTTTCAGCAATTCAATCTGGTTGGCCGCCTTAGCGTACTGCAAAATGTATTGCTGGGCTGCCTGGGCCGCATGTCCCGTCTGCGTGGCACGCTGGGATTGTTTAATGCTGAAGAAAAAGAACGAGCCTTGCGTTCGCTTGAACGCGTGGGTCTGCTTGAGCATGCTTACCGGCGTGCCTCAACATTGTCGGGAGGACAGCAGCAACGGGTGGCGATTGCCCGTACGCTTTGCCAGCAGGCAGAAATCATACTGGCTGATGAACCTATTGCTTCGCTTGATCCGGAGTCGGCCCGCAACGTGATGGATGCCCTGGCCGATATTAATAAAAAAGACGGCAAAACCGTCATTGTTACGCTGCATCAGGTGGATTATGCCGTCAAGTACTGCAAGCATGCGGTTGCCCTGAAAAATGGCAAAAAGCACTTTGATGGCCCAATCAGTGGTTTGACCAATCATTTCCTGAATGATCTGTATGGCGCTGAACTGGGTACGAGCTTATTGTTTTCCGATCATCAGGCAGACAAAGAAGAACGGCATGAGCCCATGTTCAGGCAAGTGGAACGCAAGGTGGCTTGACCTGAAACCATTAAAAATTCAAATTTAAATTAATTTGAAAACGAAAGCCTGCAATGGCTATATCCCTTTGTAAACCCAATCATTTGTTATTGCAAACCTGAAACCAGAGATAAACAATGCTTAAAACCATTTACCAACGTGTGGGAGTTTCCCTTTTGGCAACCGCTTTGACGGCAGGTGTCGCCTATGCCCAAGACAAACAAGAAATCAACTTCGGTATTATTTCAACCGAGTCTTCACAAAACTTAAGACAGCTGTGGGATCCGTTCCTGGCCGATATGTCCAAAAAAACCGGTTATGAAATCAAGGCTTTCTTTGCCCCTGATTATGCCGGCATTATCCAGGGTATGCGTTTTGATAAGGTTGATATTGCATGGTATGGCAATAAATCGGCCATGGAAGCGGTTGACCGCGCCAATGGTGAAGTGATTTACCAAACGGTTGATAAAGACGGCAAACCGGGTTACTGGAGCCTGTTGATCGCGCATAAAGACAGCCCGATCAATAATGTGGAAGACATGATCAAGAATGCCAAAAACCTGAACTTTGGCAATGGTGACCCAAACTCCACTTCCGGTTTTCTGGTGCCTGGCTACTACGTTTTTGCCCAGAACAATCTTGATCCCAACAAGATTTTCAAACGCACGGTTAATGCCAATCACGAAATCAATGCCTTATCGGTAGCCAATAAGCAGGTTGATGTCGCGACCAACAACACCGAAAGCCTGGATCACCTGAAAGTTTCAAACCCTGAAAAAGCGGCACAAATCAAGGAAATCTGGCGCTCTCCATTAATTGCTTCTGACCCGATTGTATGGCGTAAGAACCTGCCTGAAGAGGTCAAAACCAAAGTGACTGAGTTTTTTGATACCTATGGCGACAAGCCGGAAGAGCTGGCGGTGCTGAATGGGCTGAGTTGGGCCAAGTTCAAACCTTCCAGCAATGACCAGTTGCTGCCGATCCGTCAGCTGGAACTGTTCAAACAGCGTAACCAGGTGGCTGCTGACGGGAAACTGTCAGAAGCCGATAAACAGGCCCAGCTGAAAAAACTGGATGAGGATCTGGAGAAACTGGCCGCCAGCCTGAAAGCATTGGAAGCAAAACAGTCCTGATTGCCGTTGCAGGATTTGAAAAGGTGCGTGGCCTGGTGCCATGCACTACAAATACAGAAAAGATATGACAACACTTACTTCACAAGTAAATTTACAAAAGCCACCGCGTAAATCCCTGTTAAGCCTGCTGGGATGGGGGCTGTTCCTGGTGATCCTGGCATGGTCCTGGCAAGGCGCTGAAATGAATCCGGCCCAGCTGTGGAAAGATGCCGGAAACATGGCAGAGTTTGCCGCGGATTTTTTCCCCCCCGACTTTACCGACTGGCGTTTATATTTGCATGAAATGATCATCACGATCCAGATTGCCGTATGGGGTACGGTGCTGGCGGTGATTGCCGGTATTCCGCTGGGTATTCTTTCATCGGCCAATATCGTGCCCTGGTGGATTAACCAGCCGGTACGCCGCCTGATGGATGCCTTGCGTTCGATCAATGAAATGGTGTTTGCCATGCTGTTTGTGGTGGCGGTAGGGCTTGGGCCTTTTGCGGGCACCCTGGCGCTCTTTCTGGGCACTACAGGGGTATTGGCCAAGCTGTTCGCCGAGGCGGTTGAATCGATTGATCCCGGTCCTGTTGAAGGCGTGCGGGCCACGGGTGCCAGTGCCTTGCAAGAAGTGATCTTTGGTGTGATTCCGCAGGTGATGCCCTTATGGATTTCCTATGTGCTGTACCGCTTTGAGTCAAACGTACGCTCGGCCACGGTGGTCGGGATGGTGGGTGCCGGTGGTATCGGGGTCTTGCTGTGGGAGGCAATTCGTGGTTTTCAGTTTGGCCAAAGTGCAGCCATCCTGCTGATCATTATTGTCGCGGTTAGCGTGATCGACATGATTTCCCAGCGATTACGCCGTTTCTTTATTTAAGCTTTAAGGGATAAGGGGCAGGTAGAAACTGCCCGTTTTCAAACATGAACTTGTATAGACAGGAAGGTCCGGTTTATTTGACATTGGCAGCCACGCTAAGGGCGGAGCTGTCCATTTATCAGGCAGGTGATTTCCTGCCCGGTGAACTGCTTTTGGCCAGACGTTTTGCCGTGAATCGGCATACGGTACGCCGGGCGCTGGATGTGCTGGTGCAGGAAGGCTGTGTTTTACGTATCAAGGGAAAGGGAACCCAAGTGCTGAACCGTCCCATCCCTTATCCGCTCCAGGCCAACAGTGCGCATAGCGATGCGCTCAGTGCCATGGGTTACAGCGCCAAAGCCCGTTTGCTTAAGGTCTACCAGCGCAGCCCCAGTGCAGATGAAATCAAGCATCTTGAACTGCGCGATGGGGAAGATGTGCTTGAGTACAAAACCCTCCGGTTTATTGAAGAACAGCCGGTCAGCCTGATCAGCCATCACTTTTCAACGCGCTATGATTTTTTATTAAAGGATTATGCCAAGGGCTCCATGCGGTCTTATCTGAAAGAGCGGGGGTGTGAACTCTCCCGTAAATTCAGCCTGATCGGTGCCCGCATGCCCACGGTAGATGAAGCCAGCCGCTTGCTGATGTCCCAGCAACAGCCGGTACTGACTATTCTGACCTTATCCCAGGATCAACATGACAGACCCATGGAGTTGTCCTTCAGTGTCAGTCGTGCCGATCATTTTCAATATCAGGTTTTTATTAATGGAGTCAACGAGCATGACAGCTCAAGCAAATAAAACGTTGCGCCAGCAATGGATGCAGGTACTGGCCAGGGCCGGTGATGCATTGATGTCTTACGAGGCAGAACTGACTGCCGCCACTTACCGTCGTATCCGCGCACCGGAAACCGGCATGGTGATGGTGCGTGGCCGGGCCGGTGGTACCGGGCAGGCCTTCAATGTAGGCGAAATGACGGTTACCCGTTGTGTGGTGCGCCTGGATGATGGCAGTACCGGTTATAGCTACATTGCCGGACGCAACAAGCAGCATGCCGAACTGGCCGCGTTGGCGGATGCCCACTTGCAAGGGCAGGAGCAGGAGCGCTGGATGGAAACGCTGGTGCGCCCGTTGCAACGGCAGCAACAACACAAACGCCTGCAAAGGGAGGCTGACATTGCAGCTTCCAAGGTTAATTTCTTTACGATGGTTCGCGGAGATTAAGCAATGAATTCACAGTATTTGAGACCCGCTTTCGATAATCCGGTTGATAGTGCCCAGCGGGGTTTCCGTATCGCGCTCAAGGCTATTTCCGAGCCTGGCCTGAGCCATGACCTGGGACTGGTGGCAGAACTGGATAGCCTGGCACCAGCCACTTATGCACTGGCACTGACCTTGCTTGACAGTGACACCACGGTCTGGTTGAGTCCTTCACTGGATACCCCCGCCGTCAGGGCGAACCTGGCTTTTCATTGTGCCTGCCCCATTACCGGGCAAGCGCAGGAAGCCGACTTTGCCCTGCTGCAGGCATCCGAGGCGGAATATATCACGCTATTCAATAACGGTACTGACCGGGATCCCGAGCTTTCATGTACGGCCCTGATTCAGCTGGACTCATTGGACGGTGGACAGACCACGATCTGGCAAGGTCCGGGTATTGAAACCCAAAGAGAGGTTGCCTTGCCGGTAGAAACGGTTTTCTGGCAAAACCGTCAGGTTGTCACGAAATTTCCCTGCGGTATTGATATGTACTTTATTGCCGGTGAGCGGATCATGGCCTTGCCCCGCAGCACGCAAGTCAACTTTCAGCAGGAGAATTAATCATGTATGTTGCCGTAAAAGGTGGCGAAAAAGCCATCGATCATGCCCACCACCTGCTGGCCAAAAAGCGGCGTGGTTCAACTGATATCCCTGAACTGGGTGTTGACCAGATCCGGGGGCAAATGTCCATGGCTGTTGCGCGGGTCATGACCGAAGGTTCGCTCTACGACGAGGAGCTGGCTGCACTGTCGATCAAACAATCAGCCGGTGATTTGCTGGAAGCCATTTTCCTGTTGCGCGCTTACCGTACCACTTTGCCCCGTTTTGCCGCTTCTGTGCCGCTGCAAACCGGTGAAATGCAAATGGAACGCCGTATTTCCGCGACCTACAAGGACTTGCCGGGTGGCCAATTGTTAGGCCCTACCTTTGACTATACCCACCGTTTACTGGACTTCGCCCTCATGGCAGAGGGCAATGAGCTGGCAGCCCCGGCGCAGGAAGATCTGCAGGCAGAGCCTTGCCCGCGTGTGCTGGAAATGCTTGAGAAGGAAGGCCTGATGCGGGTTGAAAAAAATACCCGTGCCGAGGTGCCTGACATTACCCGTGAACCGCTGGACTTTCCTACCAATCGCATGCAGCGCTTGCAGGCGCTTGCCCGGGGTGACGAGGGATTCATGATGGCACTGGCGTACTCCACCCAGCGTGGTTATGGCCGTAATCACCCTTTTGCCGGAGAGATTCGCATTGGTTTTACCGAAGTCTGGATAGAGCCCGAAGAGCTGGATTTTGCCGTGCCGCTGGGTGATATTGAAATAACCGAATGTGAAATGGTGAACCAGTTTGTTGGATCAAAAACCGAACCTGCCCAGTTTACCCGTGGCTACGGATTGGCGTTTGGCTATAACGAACGCAAAGCCATGAGCATGGCCCTGGTAGACCGGGCCCTGTGTGCCGAAGAACTGGGCGAGGAAATCACTTCACCGGCCCAGCAGGAAGAGTTCGTGCTGATGCATTGTGATAATGTTGAAGCTGCCGGATTTGTTTCACACTTAAAGCTTCCACACTATGTCGACTTCCAGTCAGAACTGGAATTGATCCGAAAAATGCATGCGCAGGATCAGGCAGAAGATCAAGAGTATTCCATACAGGAGAAACGGGCATGATGACCGGATCGGAAAAACAGGTTCAGCAGGGGCTGACAGAAGGTTATAACTTTGCCTATCTGGATGAGCAAACCAAACGCATGATTCGTCGCGGCCTGCTCAAGGCGGTTGCCATTCCTGGCTATCAGGTTCCCTTTGGCGGACGTGAAATGCCGTTGCCTTATGGTTGGGGTACCGGCGGCATGCAGGTTACAGCCGCTGTTCTTGGAGAACAGGATGTGCTCAAGGTCATTGACCAGGGTGCCGACGATACGACCAATGCAGTGTCGATCAGGCGCTTCTTTTCCCGTACGGCGGGTGTGCAGACAACCGAAAGGACTGAAGCGGCAACCATTATCCAGACACGCCATCGTATCCCCGAGGCTGAACTGAAGAAAGACCAGATCATGGTGTATCAGGTACCCATTCCAGAGCCGTTGCGCTTTATCGAGCCTTCTGACAGTGAAACCAAAACCATGCACGCGTTGAATGATTACGGTGTCATGCATGTAAAACTATATGAAGACATTGCCAAATATGGTCACATTGCCACCGCTTACGCCTATCCGGTTTTGGTGGATGACCGTTATGTGATGGATCCTTCACCGATTCCCAAGTTTGACAACCCTAAACTGGACATGAGTCCTGCCTTGATGCTGTTTGGCGCAGGGCGTGAAAAACGACTGTATGCCGTACCGCCTTACACCCGTGTCAGCAGTCTGGATTTTGATGATCATCCTTTTGAAATACAAAAATGGGATCATAGCTGCGCCATTTGTGGCAGTGATCATTCCTATCTGGATGAGATTATTGTCGATGACAGCGGAACCCGTGAGTTCGTGTGTTCGGATACCGATTACTGCAACCAGCGGGTTGCCCAGCAGGAGAAACAATAATGGCTGCTTTGCCTTCAATCATGGAAACGACGGCGACAGTGCCGGATCAGCCTTTGCTGTCAGTTGAAAATATCAGTCGCCTGTTTGGACCTGAAAAGGGTTGCCAGGGCGTTTCATTTGACCTGTATCCTGGCGAGGTATTGGGCATCGTTGGTGAGTCCGGTTCGGGCAAATCCACTCTGTTAAGTGTTCTGTCCGGGCGTAGCCAGCCTCAGGATGGGGTCATTACGTATCGGGGCCAGCAGGGCGAGATTATTGATTTATACAGCAGCAGTGAAGCCGAGCGCCGTACCCTGCTGCGTACCGAATGGGGATTTGTTGAACAGAATCCCCGTGACGGATTGCGCATGGGGGTCTCGGCCGGTGCCAATATTGGCGAGCGACTGATGGCCCAGGGTGTGCGCAATTATGGGGTCTTGCGCCAGGAAGCGCTGGACTGGCTGCAGCACGTGGAAATTGATGCCAATCGTATTGATGACCTGCCACGGACCTTTTCAGGAGGCATGCAGCAACGTTTGCAGATTGCCCGCAATCTGGTGTCCAGCCCACGACTGGTATTCATGGATGAGCCTACTGGCGGTCTGGACGTTTCGGTGCAGGCCCGTTTGCTTGATTTGCTGCGTCGCCTGGTGCGGGAACTGGATCTTGCCGTGGTGATCGTGACGCACGATTTGGCGGTGGCCCGTTTGCTGGCGGACCGGCTGATGGTGATGCGCCGTTCCCGCGTGGTGGAAAGCGGTCTGACCGACCAGATCCTTGATGATCCGCAGCATCCTTATACCCAGTTGCTGGTTTCATCTGTTTTACAGCCTTAAGGTGAATGCAATGCAAACAATTATTGAAGTTGAAAATTTACATAAAACGTTTACCTTGCATCAACAGCAGGGCGTTGTGTTGAATGTGCTCAAGAACATCAGTTTTAATGTGGGTGCAGGTGAGTGTGTGGTGTTGAACGGTCATTCCGGTGCAGGTAAATCAACCCTGATGCGCACGCTATATGGTAATTATTTGCCCGCCAGTGGCAGCATTCGTGTCCTGCATCAGGACCGGATGTTTGAAATGGTGGGTGCTGAACCGCGCCAGATTATGGCAGTGCGCCGCGAAACGATGGGCTATGTCAGCCAATTTTTGCGGGTGATTCCACGTGTGACTTGCCTGGATGTGGTCATGGAGCCGGCCCTGGCCAGGGGCTGGGCGGCAGACAAAGCGGCACAAAGAGCACGCCAATTGCTAAGCCGCCTGAATATACCCGAGCGCTTGTGGTCATTGGCACCGGGCACTTTCTCGGGGGGTGAGCAACAGCGGGTCAATATTGCCAGGGGATTTATGGTTACCTGGCCGGTTATGCTGCTGGATGAGCCCACGGCTTCACTGGATGAAGTCAACCGCCAGGTAGTGCTGGACTTGATTGGCGAAGCCAAACAGGCGGGTTCAGCGCTCATTGGTATTTTCCATGACAAGGCTGCCCGCGAGGTGGTGGCCGACCGTTATATTGACATGAATGCCCAGGAGTCCAGTCATGCCGCATGAGCAGATTTACACCAATGCAAAGGTCGTTATGGCCGATGAGATTTTTACCGGTACGGTAGTGGTTCGGGATGGCCTGATTTGCGAGATTGATGAAGCACACAGCAACCTTTGCGCCGCCCAGGATTTGAACGGTGACTATTTGATGCCGGGGTTTATCGAGTTGCATACCGATAACCTGGAAAAATACATGAATCCCCGTCCGGGCGTGGATTGGCCATCAGACTCTGCCGTACTGGCCCATGATGCCCAAATCATCGGATCCGGTATCACCACCGTGTTTGATGCGCTGTCGATTGGAGATGTTAACCCCAAAGGGAACCGTCTTCAGCAATTGCCTCGCATGGTAGAGGCCATTGGCAAGGCTAACCAGGATGGTCATACGCGTGCAGAGCACATGCTGCATTTGCGCTGTGAAGTCAGTCATGAAAAAACTCTTGAGGTATTCGAGAATCTGGTTGATCATGAGCTGGTCAAATTGGTTTCTCTCATGGACCATACACCCGGACAGCGCCAGTTCGTGAAATACGAGAAATACCGCGAGTATTACCAGGGCAAGTATCACCTGAGTGATACCGAGATGGAAGCTTTCATTGTTCGTCAGCGCATTAATGCCGAAAAGTACAGTGATGACTATCGTCGCAGGATTGCGGGTATTTGCCAGGAAAAAAACCTTTCGATGGCAAGCCATGACGATGCCACCCATGAACACGTGACGGAATCGGCCGGTTTCGGCATGAAAATTGCCGAATTCCCCACCACGCATGAAGCCGCGGCGCTTAGCCACCAGTTGGGCATGAAAGTGCTGATGGGGGCACCGAATATTGTGCGTGGCGGTTCCCATTCCGGCAATATTGCCGCGGCAGACCTTGCCGGTCATGGCGTACTGGATATTCTTTCCAGCGATTATTATCCGGCCAGCCTGTTGCAGGCGGTTAAAAAGCTTAGTGAGCAGGAAAATGGCTATGATTTGCCCAAGGCGGTTGCCACCATCAGCCTGTTGCCTGCACGTGCGGCCAATTTGACTGATCGCGGTGAAATCAGGCTGGGCTTGCGGGCGGATATGGTTCATGTGGCACAGGCCGGTTCCCAGTTTGTGGTGCGACAGGTCTGGCGCGAAGGCAACCGGGTGTTCTGATGGCGGGAAAACTGGTTTATATGGTAGGGCCTTCAGGTAGTGGCAAAGATAGTCTGTTGCAGGCCCTGGCCAACGATTTGCCTCATGATTGCGTCATTATGAAACGGGTCATCACACGCCCTGAAAACTCGCCGGGTGAGGTGGCCGATTCGGTTTCAATGCAATCATTTGAACAAATCGAGGCCCAGGGCGGTTTTGCCATGAGCTGGCGGGCCAACGGATTGGCCTATGGTATTCCAAAGGACCTGGATCGTCATCTGGCAGAAGGGAAAACGGTACTGGTTAACGGTTCACGTTCTTATTGTACCCATGTAAGCCAATTATACCCCGATGTGATTATCGTTCTGGTTGCGGTCAGGCCCGAGCTGCTCAGGCAGCGTCTGATCAATCGTGGACGGGAGTCTTTGCAGGAAATCACCCTGCGTTTAGAGCGTAACCGATGCCTGGAACAGGTATTGCACAACAAGCTTGCCTTGCGGCAAATCAGTTTCTTTCTCTTGGACAACTCTGGTGATTTGTCGCTGGCGGTTGAGCAGTTGCGCGATAAACTGGAAACGTGGTGCAATGCCAGGATCCAATCTGAAAAGAGTACGTTTTTATCCTGAGAGGTCCGGTATCTTGACGTTCTCACCCGGCATGCAGGCCGGGGTTTTTTCTGGAGCATTTGATGAAATTGACATTTCTGGGCACTGGGGATACTGCCCAGGTTCCCGTATATAACTGCCAGTGTCCGGCTTGCCAGCGGGCAAGCCAGGATAAACTGTTTATGCGCAAACCAAGCAGTGTGCTTGTACAAAGCGGGACAGACCAATGGCTGGTGGATGGTGGTCATATGGATTTATGCCAGCGTTTTGCGCCGGGCACCCTAAGCGGGATTTTGCAAACACATTACCATGCCGACCATGCCCAGGGTTTGTTGCACTTGCGCTGGGGTGTCAATATGCGTATTTCCGTGCACGGCCCGGTTGATGAGACCGGTTTTGCCGATTTATACAGGCATCCAGGCATTCTGGACTTTTCTCAGCCTTTCAGCGCTTTTGAAACCCGCCGGCTGGGGGAGAAATTGCAAGTGACGGCTTTGCCATTGGTGCATTCAAAACCCTGTTTTGGCTATTTGTTCGAGGAAGAAGACGGAAAAATCGCCTACCTGACCGATACGGTTGGTCTGGGGGACGATACATATGCCTGGTTGCAAAAACAGTCGCTGGATTATTGTATTGTGGATTGTTCCCATCCTCCCCGTGAGACTCCCCCGCGTAATCACAATGACCTTAATACGGCCCTGAAAATGTGTGATGGCCTGGCAATAGGTACTTTGCTGCTGACCCATATTGGCCATGAAATGGATAATTGGCTCATGAATCATCCAGACTCTTTGCCTGAGAATGTGAAGGTGGCCAGGGATGGACAAATCCTGACGGTTTGATATTGTTGGGCCAGATGGTTTAATATTCAGGTTCATGCCCCGTTAATCGGGGTATTTTTTTTAATATTTATCGTAAACAAACAGGAACAAGACATGCTGGAACCATTGTCCTATTGGCTCAAGGCCTGGGAATATGACGTGACGGAAAACGAGGCCACCTGGATCGCACTGGGTTTGATTTTCATTACAACCGTTATCATTCATTTCATCCTGCATTATGGGGTGGTACGATTTTTGCGGTCCCGTATGCAAAAATCTCCCTATCTGTTTTTACAGCTATTAAGCCATTCTCGTCTGCTCAGCCACGTAGTCTTTTTTATTCAGGGGATCTTGGTCGGTATACAGGCCAATTTATGGCTATTACAGGGAAGGCTTCTGAATAGCATATTAATTGCCGTGCAAATATGGACATATATTTATGCACTGCTCGCCTTGTTTTCAACGCTGAATATCCTGCTGGACTGGTGTTATAAAAGGCAGGTGGCCACACAGCTTCCTTTAAACGGGATTTTCCAGACCATCAAGCTGGTCGCCTCCATTGCGGTGGGTATTTTCATTGTTTCCCTGCTTATTGGCCGTTCACCGGTTATTTTGCTTAGTGGTTTGGGTGCCATGACGGCGGTCTTGATGTTGGTATTCAAAGACCCCATTCTGGGTTTGGTGGCAGGTATACAGTTGTCGGCCAACCATATGCTCAAGCTGGGTGACTGGCTGGAAATGCCCAAATATAATGCCGATGGCGCGGTGATTGATGTTGGCTTGACAACGGTCAAGGTCCAGAACTGGGACAACACGATCACCACGGTACCCACTTATGCGCTTATTTCAGATTCGTTCAAGAACTGGCGGGCAATGTCGGAATCGGGAGGGCGCCGTATCAAGCGTTCCGTTAATATTGATGTGACCAGCATTAATTTTATCAGTGAGACAGAAATGAAAAAGCTGGCCAAAAGCCGTTTGCTGGCCAATTATATTCTGGAAAAGAGCCGGGAGGTAGAGCAATACAACCAGGAACATAACTGGGATCTGAGTACGGCCCTGAATGGACGGCGTTTGACCAATATAGGTACTTTCAGGGCCTATTTGGAAACGTATTTGCGCAATCATGCCAATATCCGCAAAGACATGACCATCATGGTCCGGCAGTTGGCCCCCACTGAAGATGGTGTGCCTATTGAAATTTACTGCTTTACCAATACCGTGGCGTGGGTTGAATATGAGAGCATCCAGTCTGATATTTTTGATCATGTTTTTGCCGTGGTTCCCGAATTTGGGTTGCGTCTGCATCAATCGCCCAGCGGGCATGATTTTGCCTTGATTGCCCGGAATTTGTCTGAAGTCGCAGAAAAGCAAAGTCAGTCAGCCTGAAAACAGGACCGCTGACGGTTGGGAGAATCGGGCATTTGCCTGTGAAAAAACTAAGTAATAACCCGATTCAGCCACGGCCGGCGGGTTTGTCGTGACTTGAATAGAAAACGCTCTGTTACAATGAAACGTTATTGTTTACCCGGAATGGGTAAATTTTTTCTATGGTTTTATAAGAACATCCATGTAGGAGATTGAAAATGGCTATTTCCCGTCGTGATTTAATGAAAATTGCGGGTGTTTCCGGTTTGGCTGCTTTGGCACCGTCTTTCGTGCGTGCCCAAGACAAGAAACTGGAAAAAACAGATGTATCAATCGCGGTGGGTGGCCAGGCGCTGGTTTACTATCTGCCTTTGTCGATTGCCGAAATCAATGGCTACTTCAAGGAAGAAGGACTGAATGTGAAAATTGCCGACTTTGCCGGTGGCTCAAAAGCCTTGCAGGCGGTTGTGGGTGGCAGCGCCGATGTTTGTTCTGGTGCATTCGAGCACACCATTAACCTGCAGACCAAGAAGCAGTTTTATCGTTCTTTTGTGCTGCAGGGACGTGCGCCCATGATTGGTCTGGCTGTGTCCAAAAAGAACATGCCCGATTACCAATCACCGGCAGACCTGAAAGGCAAAAAAATCGGTGTCACGGCACCAGGGTCTTCCACCAATATGCTGGTGAGCTTTTTCCTGAAGCAACATGGTCTGAAAGATTCCGATGTGTCCATTATTGGCGTCGGTGCCGGTGCCGGTGCGGTAACCGCTTTGCGCTCGGGGCAAATCGATGCCATCAGTAACGTGGATCCGGTGTTAAGTATTCTTGACTATGCGGGAGATATCCAGATCATTGCCGATACCCGCAGCCTGAAAGTTACCGAAGAGATTTTTGGTGGCCCCATGCCCTCAGGCTGTCTGTATGCGTCACAACGCTTTATTGATGAGAATCCCAATACGACACAGGCCTTGGCCAATGCCATTGTCAAAGCCGACAAGTGGATCCAGCAGGTGGGTGTTGACGAAGTCATGAAGGTGGTTCCCGAAAGTTACCTGTTGGGTAATCCCGAGGTCTACAAGCTGGCCTTGACCAAAAGCTTCGAGGGCTTGTCACCCAATGGCCTGATGAACGAGAAAGGACCCGAAACGGCTTTGAAAGCATTGGCCAGCTATATTAAAAATTTCAACGCCGAGGCGATTGATTTGTCCAAGTGCTGGACCAACGATTTTGCTGAAAAAGCCCAAAACGCTTAAATCAATATGTCAGAACCTGCATTATCAATGGATAAAATCACGTGTACCTTTGTGTCACGTGATAACAAAAACGAGAAATATACCGCACTGCGTGACGCCACCTTGCATATCGCACCGGGTGAGTTTGTCTCTGTCGTGGGGCCAACCGGTTGTGGCAAGTCAACCCTGCTTAACGTAGGGGCCGGGTTGCTTGAGCCGTCTGCCGGTTCCGTCAAGGTCTTTGGCCAACCTTTGCGGGGTATTAATCACCGGGCCGGTTATATGTTCCAGGGTGAGGCACTCATGCCCTGGCGCAGTGCGCTTGAAAACGTGATGGCCGGGCTTGAGTTTGCCAATGTTCCCAAAGAGCAGGCCAGTGCCCGGGCCATGGATTGGCTGCAACGGGTTGGTTTGTCGCATGCCGTCAACAAATACCCCCATCAAATGTCGGGGGGAATGCGTAAGCGGGCCATGCTGGCGCAAACCATGATCCGGGATCCGGATATCATTCTTATGGATGAGCCTTTTTCGGCCCTTGACATCCAGACCCGTCAATTGATGGAAAACGAGGTCCTGGAAATCTGGATGAGCCAACGCAAAGCCGTTTTGTTCATTACCCATGACCTGGATGAGGCCATTGCCATGAGTGACCGGGTTGTTATTCTTTCGGCTGGGCCGGGAACGCATATCATTGGTGAGTTCAAGATTGACCTGCCACGCCCCAGAGACGTTGCTGAGGTACGTTCTCATCCGCGCTTTACCGAATTGCACAAGGCAATCTGGGATGTCCTGCGCGAAGAAGTCCTGAAAGGGTATGATCAACAGAAACGGGTTTGACATGTGGAATTCAATTAAACCAAACACACGCAACTTCCGCTTGTGGCAAATTATTATTCTGGCGGTAATACTGGGTACCTGGTATTTCGCTTCACTTAACGACAATGTCGCATTTTTCTTTGGGCAGCCTCTTGGTGTGGCAGAGTCCATCTGGAACTGGTTTGTCGTTGACGGTGATATTTACCGTCACTTGGGTATAACGCTTTCAGAAACATTGCTGGCATTTGTCATCGGTACTGTGTTCGGGATGCTTTTTGGCTTGTGGCTGGGCCTGTCAAAAACCGCCAGTCTGGTGCTTGATCCTTACCTGACCGCGCTCAACTCCATGCCCCGGGTTATTCTGGCGCCTATTTTTGCCATGTGGTTTGGCCTGGGTATCTGGTCAAAAGTGGCGCTGGCCGTCACGCTGGTATTTTTCATCGTGTTTTTCAACGTGTACCAGGGCATCAAGGAGGTCAGCCCCACTTTGCTGGATAACGCAAGAATGCTGGGAGCCAACCGCAAACAATTGTTGCGCCATGTCTATTTGCCATCGGCAACCAGTTGGGTGTTTTCCAGCCTGCATGCATCGGTAGGTCTGGCTTTTGTGGGCGCAGTGGTTGGCGAGTACCTGGGTTCGGCAAGTGGGGTCGGTTACCTTATTTTGCAGGCCGAAGGCACTTTTGATATCAATACGGTGGTGGCCGGTATTATTGTGTTAACCGTCTTCGCCTTGGTCCTTGATTTAATGGTCAGCCTTACCGAGAAACATTTCCTGACCTGGAAACCCACCTCGGGCGAAACCGAAAAGCTGTAAGTGCTCAAGCAGACAGATGTTTGTCTGTTGATACGATCCTCCTGTTGCCGGATAACACATGCCGGGAACAGGGGGATTTTTTCTTGTCTGTTTTCCTGTTGTTTTTTAAGGTTGAGTCAGGCTCACCGTTCGCAAGATGGGCATATATGGTTAAGATATGATATTCATGAATTACAGTTTAAATAAATAAGAATATTTACTTTTTTGTTGGATGACAAATGACAAAACAAATCAGGATTGCAGCCATTCCCGGTGATGGTATTGGTAAAGAAGTCATGCCCGAGGGCTTGCGTGTATTGAAAGCGGCACAGGAAAAGTTTGGGCTGGATTTGCACATAGAGGAGTTTGAGTGGGCCAGCTGCGATTATTACGTTCAGCACGGCAAAATGATGCCCGATGACTGGTTTGAAACCCTGCAGCAGTTTGATGCCATTTATTTTGGAGCCGTAGGCTGGCCCGATACCGTGCCTGACCATATTTCCCTGTGGGGTTCCTTGCTAAAGTTCCGTCGTGATTTTGACCAGTATGTAAACCTGCGCCCGGTAAAATTGTTACCTGGCGTGCCATGCCCATTGGCCAATCGCCAACCTGGCGATATTGATTTCCTGGTCGTGCGTGAAAATACCGAAGGTGAATATTCGTCGGTAGGTGGCAAAATGTTTGAAGGCACCGACCGTGAGCTGGTGTTGCAGGAGTCGGTTTTTACCCGCAAGGGCGTAGACCGCATTCTGAAATACGCCTTTGAGCTGGCGGCCAGGCGCGAACGTAAAAAACTCACGGCCGCCACCAAATCCAATGGCATTTCAATTAGCATGCCTTACTGGGATGAACGGGTGGCCTTAATGGCGCAAGACTACCCACAGGTACAATGGGATAAACAGCACATTGATATCCTGTCTGCCCGCTTTGTGCTGCAACCCGACCGCTTTGATGTGGTTGTGGCTTCCAATCTGTTTGGCGATATCCTGTCCGACCTGGGGCCGGCCTGTACCGGCACGATTGGCCTGGCGCCTTCAGCCAACCTGAACCCCGACCGCACCTTCCCGTCCCTGTTCGAGCCGGTGCACGGGTCTGCGCCTGATATCTACGGACAAAACATCGCCAATCCGATTGCCATGATCTGGTCGGGTGCCATGATGCTGGACTTTTTCAGAGGACAGGATCCGGCCTGCGCACAGGCTCATGATGCCATCATGGCTGCGATTGAAACCGTGCTGGTGCAGGGGCCAAAATCTCGGGATCTGGGTGGCACGGCCAATACCACAGAAGTGGGCATGGCGATTGCCGGTCTTATTTAAGCATTGGCAAACAAGGAAAAATAATGAGCAAGAAACGGATCGCCATTGGCGCTTTGGGGGGCACCATTAGCATGACTGCCAGCCAGTCCGGGGGCGTAACCGCCACCCTGGGCGCCCGGGAGCTGGCTCAAGGCGTGCCGGGTATTGCCGATATGGCAGATTTTAGCCTGCAAACCCTGCAAAAATTGCCCAGTGGTTCCATTCGTTTTGAGCATCTTTTCAATTGCCTGGCATGGGCCGAAAAAGAAGTGGAAAAGGGTGCCGATGGTGTCATTATTACCCAGGGCACCGATACGCTGGAAGAGTCCGCCTTTTTTCTGGATCTTTTCTGGCGTCATCCCCAGCCCTTGGTATTGATGGGGGCCATGCGTTCGCCCGAAGAGCCCGGAGCCGATGGCGCAGCCAATTTGCTGGCCTCGGTGACGGTTGCGTGTAGCCAGGAATCTGTCAACAGGGGTGTTCTGGTAGTCATGAATGACGAAATTCATGAAGCGAGACATGTTCGTAAAGTTCATTCAAGCCGTGTTAATGCCTTTGAATCTCCGGTATTTGGTCTGGCAGGGGTGGTGCTTGAAAAGCAGGTACAGTATTTCAGGGCAACCGTGCGTAAACCACAACTGGCGATCCCGGCCAGTACCAGTGCTAAAGTGTTATTGCTTGAGCATACGCTTGATGATGATCCGGATATACTTTCTCTGGCAATAGCGCACGGGGCTTGCCAGGCAGTCGTGGTTGCAGGCTTCGGATCCGGCCATGTTTCTGAGTCCCTGCGGGATGTGCTGGTGGTGGCCGCAGAACGGATACCGGTTGTTGTCTGTTCCAGAACCGGTGCGGGCAGTACCACACAGGCCGTGTATGGTTATAAAGGTGCTGAAATAGACCTGCAGAAAAATGGTGTTTTAATGGGGCGGTGGTTGTGTCCGCGCAAGACGCGATTGTTACTGGCTGTGGCACTATGGAATAATTGTGACAGGGAACAGATTAAAGACTTGCTCGTGCAATGGAGTGCAAGCCACTAATACCAGGAAAAAATATGAGTGATTTTAGTTATTTTTTACTTGCGACGGTACTGGGCGTATTGTTTTTGGGGATTGGGTTGATTGCCTGGAGGCTTATTAAACGGGCAATTGGCATTCCCAAAGAGATTGACAAAAATGATCTGGATTGACCGTTCGTTTTTGCTTGAACAACATGCCTGGTGTAAAGGCGTTTTTTCAGCTGTTCAAGAAAGGTTCTAGCAGGGTTTTGGCCAGTTCAACCTGGTCTGCCCGAACCATCAGGGTCTGCTCATTCAGGCTATTGGATACCGCTCCGGGATACATGGAACTGAATCCCCGTCCTGAAATGATAAAGTGAATGTTATAGGCCGTCATGAGCGAAGAAATAACGGCCGCCTCCGGTTCTGATTTCATTGTATAAATCGGGATCATGTCCATCGTGTTCTCACTGTGTGGTAGTAACAAAAATAGAGTATATTTTTCAATTGTTTAAGTGTATCCTATACGAAACGGCCATTGAGGTGGATGAATTGGCTTTTCTGTTTTAACCTTTCGGAGGTGTAGCATGAAAAAATCCTTGATACTGATTTCTGCCTTTGCTGTTCTTGGAGCTGGTTTTTTTTCTGTTTCTGCGGTTGCTGCCAGTTTCGAATATTCACCGCCCCTGGAAGTAGGATTCAGCAACAACAATACTCATGATTTGAAATTCCGGGGCTTTGAGCAAGATAAGCTGGAGGAAAGAAATGCACGGGTGAGCTGTGTGACTCCTTGCAATGATCTTAACAGAAGCCTGTTCTATCTGCTGCAGAATCAAACCATGACCAATCTACCTCTGGTGACAGGGACATCAGAGATGATCAGGTCATCCAGTATGTTTAATCAATCTGTTTCCGTTACTCAAGAAAATGTGGTCAATGAGGCTGTTGGCATTCCACAATAAGTTTTTTTGTGCTTTGGGTATTTGTTTGGCGTATTCCTGGGAAAACATGAGCGTGCCTGCCGGTATGGCAGGCATTCAGGTCTTCTTTCAGCGAGTATCACTGCGTTGAGTGATCCAGTCTGCGTTTACGAGGATCAGACCCAGTGCCAGGCAGGCCAGTAGCAAAAATAACATGCCAAGGTATAAAGTTCTGTGCAGGGGCTGGTTCTGCCGGCACGCAGGGTAGCACTGACCCAGGCAAAGGGTCTCCAGGTGGTTCGCATGTTATTAAAAGGGGGGCTGTAAAAACAGTATGAAAGTGTACCTTGAAGTCTTCAAACGACTTCTGCTAATAAGCGATGAACCTGGAAAACTTTGTTTTCCCTGCCTGAAGACTATTCGTGAAAAGTCACGAATTCTTCCAGCGGCACCCGGGTGGTCACCAGGGTGTTGGCAGGGTTGGAGGTATCTTCATAGCCAAGGGAAATGCCGCAGACCAGGGTTTGCCCAGTCGGGATGGACAGATGCTGTTTGACAATGGCAGGGTAATTGACCAGTGCAACCTGCGGGCAAGTGTGCAGGCCCAGGGCACGGGCGGCAATCATGATATTTTGTATGAACATGCCGGCATCCAGCCAGCTGCCCTGTTCCATGTCGTTGTCAAGGGTCACGAATAAGACAACAGGGGCCCCGAAAAATTCAAAATTGCGGGCATGCTGACGTTGCATGGCGGCCTTGTCGCCTTTTTGGATACCCAGAATATTGTAAAGCGACCAGCCGTTTTCGCGACGACGGGCCAGATAAGGTTCCCTCCATTCTTTAGGGTAGTATTGGTATTCGCACTGGTTGGGGGTGCCAGTCTGGAAAGCATCAAGCAGGGCGGCAGATAAGGCATCGCGGGCCTGGCCTGATACGACATGTACCTTCCAGGGTTGGATATTGCTGCCACTGGGCGCGCGTGCTGCGGTTTTCAGCAAGGTGTGTAACAGCGGGGCCGGTATGGCATCTGGCAAAAAGCCTCGGATGCTTTTGCGACTGGTAATGGCCGCTAATGCAGCGTTTTGGGGGATTTGCTCAATCGTGTCCATGTATATCAAATGCCTGAGAGGTAAAAAAAACGGACCTGGTCCGTTTTTTTTGTTAACGATTATTGAAATTGGCCGGTCGTTTTTCAATAAAGGCATTCATGCCTTCTTTGCGATCTTCCAGTGCAAAAGTAGCATAAAGCATTTTTCGCTCAAAGGCGAGCCCTTCGTTCAAGGGTGTTTCAAAAGCCCGGTTCAGGGATTCTTTCATCATCATGAGAACAGGCAGGGAATACGCTGCGATGGCTTGTGCCTGTTCAAGTGTTTCGTGCATGAGTTCCGCTTTGGGATACAAGCGCGATACCAGGCCAAACTGCAGGGCCTCGGCGGCGGTAAGCATGCGACCGGTAAAGCATAGATCCATGGCTACCGCTTTACCGACAGAGCGGGGCAGACGCTGGGTGGCACCGGCCCCCGGCAAGGTGGCGATCTTGACTTCGGGTTGTGAGAACTTGGCATTGTCTGCTGCAAACACCATATCGCACATCATGGCCACTTCGCAGCCACCCCCCAACGCATAGCCTGAAACAGCGGCAATGGTAGGCTTGCGGAAAGTTTTCAGGCGCTCCCAGTTGCGGGTAATGAAGTTGTCACGATACACATCAATGTATTCGTAGTTGCGCATTGCGGCAATATCGGCTCCGGCGGCAAACACTTTTTCCGAACCGGTAATAATCACACAATGAATGGCATCATTTTGCTCGAACTCATCCAGACCCAGGGTCAGGCCGTTCATGACATCATCATTAAGGGCATTCATGGCATCCGGGCGATTGATGGTCAGTATGCCGACCTGGCCCACGATTTCTTTAAGTACTGCTGTATTCATGTTTGTGGTTCCACCTATTGGCTGGATTAATCAATCTGGAAAGTTTTGGCTTCCTCGCGCAGCATGAATTTTTGCAGTTTGCCGCTGGGTGTTCTGGGTAAATCGCCCCTTATTTCCAGCTTTTCGGGGAAGTATTGCTGGGCCACTTTTTTCTCTTTCAGGTATCGGATCATTTCCTCAAAAGAGAAGCTGGCACCTTCGTTAAGCGTTACAAAGGCGCATGCCCGTTCACCCAGCCGTTCATCAGGGAAGCCAACAATGGCAACGGTGGCAATGGCAGGATGCTGGTAAAGCAGGTTTTCAATTTCAACCACGGGAATGTTTTCTGCACCGCGAATAACGATATCTTTGCTGCGGCCATTGATGCGGATATAGCCCTCCGGGTCCATGAAGGCAAGGTCACCTGAATCAAACCAGTCGTCTTCGGTCAGTGCATTGAGTTCGGGTTTTTTGTAATAACCCACACATTGGGAAGCACCTCTGACCAGCAGGCGTCCTGTTTCGCCTTGTGGCAATTCATTGTCATTACCGTCAACTATTTTCAGTTCGGTGCAGGCAATGGCCTTGCCATCGCTGATGCTGGATTTTTCCAGTGCCTTTGAAGGGGGGGTAATGGTGATGGCACCGTTTTCGGTCATGCCCCAGGCAGAACATACCGTGAGGTTCATGATTTTATGGGCACGCTCTATCACAATGGGCGGAATGGGCGCGCCTGCGCAGCAGAATTTGGTAAATTGCGGAGAACGGGGGGCTCCCTTTTCAGTGGCATTGCACATGTCCTGTACAAAGGGGCTGGAAGCCATGCTGAACGTGACTGCTTCGTCTTTAATGATTTGCAGGGCGATATTGGGTTCCCAGCTATCCATGACAACCGTGGTTGAATTAAGCATGATAGGCAGCATGGCCAGATAACCGTAACCGGTAAGGTGTGCCATGGGAGAGGCACCCAGGATAATTTCACTGTCTTTCAGTTCAAGGGTATCCACGAAACCGTCAAGGGCGGCAAACAGCGTGTTGGACGTATGCATGACCGCTTTGGGTTCACCGGTGGTGCCCGATGTGAACATCAGCAGAAGAATATCGTTTGGTTTGACCGGATCGGGGACAAGGGGTTCGGAAGAGGTGTCCGTCAGCAGGAGTTTGTCAAAACTGTTTTCGCCTTTACCGCCTACGACCACAATATGTTGCAGGGTGTCTATTTTTTGTAGTAGTCCGTTGGCCATTTCTTCATAGTTGAAGTTCTTGAATACGGACGGGACAATGAAGACCTTGGATTCGAGAAATTTCAGCATATAGCTTAATTCCCGGTCACGGAAAATGGGCATCAAGGGGTTCGCCACCGCACCAATCCGGGCGCATGCCAGGGATAAGGCAATAAACTCCCAGCTGTTGGGAATCTGGAAACTGACTACATCGGAGCGTTGAATGCCCAGGCGGATAAGGGATTTGGCAATGGTGTCAATACGCTCATTGAGTTGACGATAGGAAAGGCGTACGGGGGAGCTGTTTTCACCATCGACCTTATAGGTAACAACGGCAGTTTTATCCGGATGCGTTTGCATTGCCTGGCTGAAGAAATCCTCGATAGTCCTGTTTTTCCAGAAGCCGTTTGTTGTCATTTTTTCTTTGCGTGCATCAATCAGGGATGTGTCAAATTTCATGATCTGTCTCTTGTGTAATAGTGGATGAAAGAATTTGATGCTTGATGGATGGATTACCTTATTTATGCATGGATTCGTGGATATCCCTGCAGACATATAGGTAAATATATTTCCATAATATTTTTATTATTCTTTCTCATCCAGCACAATTAAAATACTAGTGTTTTCCCTTTATTTTGATTTTTTTGTGCATTAAATGGGAAATTTTGTTGAACTCGGTCAAGGATTATGTAATTATAGGTCAATAGGTAAATATATTTACATATATTCTAATCAGGTTGAAGAGGCAATATGGAATTTTCAATTACAGAAGATCAGCGGGTATTGGTGGAAAGTGCAGGCAGGTTTGCGCGTGAAGTGCTGGCCCCCGGCTATCAGCACCGTGATAAAACAGGACGCCTTGAACGGGACATTGTGCGCCAGATGGGTGAGTTGGGCTTACTGGGCGTGGAAATGCCCGAAGCTTATGGCGGTATGGGAATGGACTGCGTAACCAGCGGTTTGTTGCTTGAGCAGCTTTCCGCTTCGGATTTCAATATGGCTTATGTCAGCTTGCTGGTGTCCTTATGCGGTCAAATCGTGAACCGTTTTGCCAGCGAATCCATCAAGCAGGAATGGTTGCCAAAAATCATTGCCGGAGAAAAACTGATTGCGATTGCCCTTACCGAGCCTTCAGCCGGTTCAGACGCTGCAGCATTGCAATTGAAAGCGGTCAAAGAGGGCGATCATTATGTTCTGACCGGTGAAAAAACCTCCATTTCACTGGCTGACCAGGCCGATGTTGCCGTGGTTTTTGCCCGTACCAACAGTGGCGTCAAAGGTGCCAAAGGCATTAGCGCATTTTTGGTACCCATGGATTTGCCCGGTATTACCCGTACCGCCTTTGATGATCTGGGTACACGTTGCGTGGGGCGGGGCTCAATATTTTTTGATGGTGTCAAGGTGCCGGCCAGCCATATGCTGGGTGAAGAAGACAAAGGTTTTACCCAGGTCATGCAGGGTTTTGACTATAGCCGGGCTTTAATCGGTCTGCAGTGTCTTGCCGTGGCGCGTGCCTCTTTGGATGAAACCTGGGAATATGCCAAAGAGCGTGAAACTTTTGGCAAGCCCATCGTGGAAAACCAGGGCGTCAGTTTTCCATTGGCTGAATATGAAACCTATTACCAGGCGGCCCGTCTGGTTTGCCTTGAAACACTTTGGCTGAAAGACAATGATTTGCCCCATACCTCACAGGCGGCCATGTGTAAATGGTGGGGACCAAAACTGTCTTATGACATTATTTACCAGTGTCTGCTGTTCCATGGACATGGTGGTTATGCCAAAGACTACCCTTATGAGCAGCGCTTAAGGGATGTGCTTGGCCTGCAAATTGGTGATGGTACTGCGCAAATCATGAAAATGATTATTGCCCGTACAAAAACAGGCCTTAAATTAAGTTAAAGCTTAAATTTTTGACATGTTTTGCTGCAAGGTGTTGATGTAGTGGATAAGGGCCAGGCGGTCATCAAAGGAAATGTTCTTCAGTGCAAGGTCATAAAACTGATGAATGGGTTCCGCCAGGTTCTTCCAGAGCTCTTTTCCTTTAGGGCTTAAGGAAACCCTGATGGATCGGCGGTCTTCGGTACTGGGCGTGCGGATGATATAGCCATCACGTTCAAGACGGCCAAGCAGACCAGTCAGGTTCTGGCGGGTTATGAGCAGATAGCGGGACAGCTCATTGACGCTCATGCCGTTTTCCGCCTTGGGTCTGGATAGGGCGCCCAGTACCGACCATTGCTGGGTGGTTATGCCAAATTCTTCCAGTGCCTGGGTGCCTTTGGTGTGAAGGGTGTTGGCAGCCTGGAAAAACCGGAAAAAAAGCCGGTTATTGATTTCATAAATTGCTGCTTCTTTGTCTTTATCGGAAGTAGTCATGATGATTGAAGTGAAGAATGGATTCATTAAGCGTATAGACTTATTTTAGTGGAGAAACACAATGTTTGGATTAAAAGATAAAATTGTATTGGTGACCGGTGGTGGCGGTGGTATTGGCAGTGCTATTTGCGAGCGGTTTGGTCAGGCGGGTGCCAAGGTGGCTGTGGTTGATATCAATCAGGAAGCCGGTGATAAAACCGTAGAAAAAATCAAGGCAGCGGGTGGCTTCGCGCAAACTTTCCTGGTAGACCTGACCAATCAGGAATCAGTCATTGAGTGTGTGAACAACATTGAAAGCACACTGGGACCGATTGATGTGCTGGTTAACAACGCAGGCTGGGATCGGGCCGGCAATTTCCTGGATACCAATAAGGAGCTATGGGAAAAAATTGTCGACATCAACTTCTTTGGTGTATTGTACATGCACCATGCGGTACTCAAAGGCATGTCAGAGCGTGGCAAGGGTCGTGTGGTAAATATTGCCTCTGATGCAGCCCGCGTCGGTTCCAGTGGCGAATCCGTTTATGCCATGTGTAAAGGCGGTTTAATCGCTTTCTCCAAAACCATTGCCCGTGAACTGGCCAGAAAACAGATCAACGTTAACGTGGTGTGCCCCGGCCCAACCGATACGCCTTTGTTCCGTGATTTCTGCGGTGAAGGCGAGTATGGTGAAAAGTTGCGCAATGGCTTGACCCGTGCCATTCCTTTTGGCCGTCTTGGTCAACCCGAAGACCTGGCCGGTGCCGTGGCTTTCCTGGCCAGCGACGAGGCCTCTTTTATTACCGGACAGGTGATTAGTGTGTCTGGTGGGCTGACCATGGTTGGTTAAAATCTTATTTGATTTAAGTTAAAACAAATTATTCTGGAAGAGAGATTCATCATGTCATATGAAAAAGTTTTGTACGAAGTCAATAATGGCACAGCACGTATCACCATTAACCGGCCTGAAGTTTATAACGCGTTTGATGCGCAAACCTGCGAAGAATTGATTGATGCCTTTAAGCGTGCTGAAGTGGATAAAAGCGTAGGTGTGGTTGTATTGACAGGTGCCGGCGACAAGGCATTTTGTACCGGTGGTGACCAATCTGGCAAAGATGGTGATTACGGTGGCCGTGGTGTGATCGGTCTGCCGGTAGAAGAGTTGCAAAGCGTTATCCGCGATATCAATAAACCTGTGATTGCCCGTGTTAACGGTTTTGCAGTCGGTGGCGGTAACGTCTTGGTGACGGTATGTGACCTGGCGATTGCTTCTGACAAGGCCCAGCTGGGTCAGGTGGGTCCTAAAGTGGGTTCGGTTGATCCCGGTTTTGGCACGGCTTACCTGGCACGTGTGGTCGGAGAGAAAAGAGCCCGTGAAATATGGTATTTGTGCCGCCGTTATACTGCCCAGGAAGCATTGGCAATGGGGCTGGTCAATGCCGTGGTACCACACGATCAACTGGACGAAGAAGTGCAGAAATGGTGTGATGAAATCAATGAGAAAAGTCCTACAGCCATTGCTTTGGCAAAACGCTCATTCAATGTGGACAGCGAAATGATTCGTGCCATGTCCTCACTGTCCATGCACGCCCTGAAAATGTATTACGACACGGATGAATCCAAAGAGGGTGGTAACGCTTTCCGTGAGAAACGCAAGCCTGAATTCCGCAAATATGTGAAATAAAGCTTAACCAACTGGCTGCAGGTTGGTGCGGTCATCGGTTTCGTTTTGGCTCCCATGCTCACGCGTGGGAGCTTTTTTTTCCGCTTCCACGTTCTTTCGTCTCTCACTCCCGCGTGGGAGCTTTTTTTTTCCGCTTCCATGTTCTTTCGTCTCTCACTTCCACGTGGGAGTGAACTCACTGCCTGCAGGGTTACAAACCAGAAATAAAAAGTAATGTATTTTATTAAAATAGTTATTTGTTTTCAATAGTTTAGGTGTATCCTGTAAGAACTGGCCGGTAGCAATACAGGCCAGTTTCTCCTGTGTGTTCTTAACAATTAGGGAGGTAAAAATGAGAAAGCTATTACTTATGCTGGCATTGGCCAGTTTGGGTTGTGGATTCGCCAGTGAAAGTGCCCGTGCGGCAGGCCCTCCGGTAAAAGCAATGGATGGTGTGTTGGTCAATGCCGAGGGTATGACTTTATATACGTATGATAAAGACAGGGATATGCCTGGTAAAAGTGTATGTAATGACCAATGTGCCGAAAATTGGCCTCCGCTGCCGGTGGCCGAGGATGGTAGTGCTGAAGGGGATTACAGCATTATTATGCGGGATGATGGCAGCAAGCAATGGGCTTACAGGGGGCAACCTTTGTACCTGTATAAAAAAGATATGAAACAGGGCGACATGATGGGGGATGAGGCCTTGAATGTCTGGCATGTGATTAAACAGTAGTTCTTTTGGCGGGGCTATTGAAATGACCTTTCATTCAAGTGGGTATAACGCCCGTCTTGGGTTTTCAGTTTCAGTAGCCTTGCCATTCTTTTTGTTAAAAGGAGCAGGATGATGAGTGCTGAAAATGGTAACACGATAGAAAAGGCAGAAATCAGACAGGCAATGCAACGCTGGCAGGATGCAATCCAGACAAAGGATGTCAATCAGATCATGTCAAACTATACGCCCGATATCATTGCTTACGATGCCGTTTTGCAATTGCGGTTCAAGGGTAAAGAGGCTTATGGCAAACATTGGCAGGCCTGCCTGGAAATGTGTACCAATGATATGGTGTTTGAGCCTGAAGAGGTGCATATTTCCGTGGGCGGAGAACTGGCGCTGGTTTATTGTTTGATTCGTTGTGGAGAAAAGGATGAAAGTGGAAAGCAAAATGTAGCCTGGATGAGAATGACAACCGGCTATAAAAAAGTGGATGGACAATGGCTGATTGAACATGAGCACTTTTCTGCCCCATTCGATATGGCGTCTTACAAGGCTTTGTTTGATCTTGATCCCGATGACGATCATAAAATCAGGTCAGTGCCTTCTGGCATGAATACGGTCACACCGCATTTGGTGTGTGCCGGTGCCAGTAAGGCGATCGAATTTTATAAAAAAGCGTTTAATGCAAAAGAAATATCCCGTCTGGCTGACTCGGAAGATAAATTGATGCATGCAGAGATCCGCATCGGCGATTCTGTCGTGATGCTAATGGATGAGTATGAACAATGGGGGGCGGTGGGACCTGCAACACTTAAGGGCTCACCGGTGACGGTGCACTTATATGTGGATAATGCCGATGCAATTTATGAGCAGGCCATTGCTGCCGGGGCAACCCCCGTTATGCCACTGGATGACACTTTTTGGGGAGACCGTTACGGTGTCATTAAAGACCCGTTTGGGCATAACTGGTCTATGGCAACGCATATGCGGGATGTGAGCGAGGAAGAGATCCGTGAAGGTGCGAAGGGGTGCGCCTGACGGTTATTCGTGTAACTGTTTTTTGTGATGGTTGGCGGCAGTCCGGGAAATTGCCCCTGCAACACCTGTCTGTCACAGGGTTATTAGGGGCAATGTCCAATTTTAAAATCCGGTTTTATTTTTTTGCATCCAATGCGGCAGAAATCTGATCAATATTCTGTTGCATGGATGTCAGGCCTGCGCTACCCAGAATGTACCAGTTGTACGGGTCTACATAAACAATCTGATTGTTCTTGGCTGCACGGGTTTGTCCAATAATGGATTTTTCCAGTACTTCCTTGCTGGATGGTTTGTCTGTGTTGCTGCCAGTGGCTGCGTGGCGATCAATCACAAACAGCCAGTCGGGATCGGCTTTGGCAATATCTTCCAGTTTGAAGGGGTGGCGGTCTGTGGTGGAAAGGTCTTTGACAGCGGCATTGGGCGTAAAGCCAAATATGTCATAAATCATGCCAAAACGGGAGCCCGGACCAAAAGCGCTGGCTTTGTCACCGATTGACAGAATCATCATGGCATTGCCGGCTTTGGCTGATTTGGCTTTCAAGGCATCAATGGATGTATTCAGCTTATCCAGGGCTTCGGTGGCCTGTGCTTCCTTGTCAAAGAGCTTGCCCAAAGTGTTCACGTTGCGTTCGATGCTTTCCAGGGGTGCTTTCGTATCAATACTCATGTCCAGGGTTGGGGCAATTTTAAGCACGTCATCAAATTTGGCGCTGGAGCGGCCGCCAACAAAAATCAAGTCCGGGGCAACGTTGCCAAGCGCCTGATGATCGGGTTCAAACAGGGTACCTACCCTGGGGATACTTTCTTCGTTATAAACAGCAAGAAATTCGGGAAAGCGCGAATTGGCCACTGCACTAGCCTGAATGTCCAGTACTTGCATGTTATCCAGGGTTGGCAAATCAAAAACGGCTGTTTTAGCGGGTTGGGCCTTGACGGTGGCCTCGCCTTTGGCATGTTGCACCTTTATTTGTGCATCTTGTGCCATAGCATGCCCGGTAGCCGTGGCAAAAGTGATCGCCATCGCCGCCTGCAACAGGGTGAGCCATTTTGTTTTGTGTAACTGGGGCTTCATTAAAGTATCCTTATATTGTGTAGGGTAAGAGGTAAATATAAGTGGTAAAAAACACCACAAGCAAACTGGAGGCAGTTTCCTTCAGTCATATAAAACAGAATGGGAATCATTCTCCCTGAAAATTTTTTGCTTGTAAATGAGAATTGTTTTTATTGTGGTATTTTGTGTTTTTTCAGCAATTGGATTGTCGTTCCTGTCGGGAATCCCGCATTTTTGAAACCATTCCTGACTTCATTAGTCTTATATAAGAGTAAGTAAGGCAGACATTCTTTTATGCGCATGTCTGGTGCCCGTGCAGTTGGTATCAGCACCTCTTTTATTAAATCCTGTAAGCGGTAGAATGAGTAAATCACACATTGATCTGATGATCAGTGGTGAGCGGTGCCGGCTTGCCCGCGCGGATGATTTACCAGTCATATACGCGTCATATAAAAGCTATAAATTTCATTCATTATTTAAGGAGTTGTTTTCTTATGACGGAAAATTTATCTGAACACACCCAGCGTCTTTATGCAGACATGATAGACAGTTTTGATGAAGAGCTGGAAATGGAAATGGATGATAATCGCCTGGATGATGTGTTGGGTGAAATGCCAACAGGCGATGGCATGGACCGGAGGCTTTATTTTCGTGAACTGTTGCGTTTGCAGGGTGAGTTAATTAAGTTGCAGGATTGGGTGGTTGCCCAAAAGCTTAAGGTGGTGGTTATTTTTGAAGGGCGTGACGCCGCAGGTAAAGGGGGCGCCATCAAACGCATTACACAGCGTCTTAACCCCCGTGTTTGTCGGGTAGCGGCCTTGCCTGCACCCAGTGACCGTGAACAGACTCAATGGTATTTCCAGCGTTATGTTTCCCATCTTCCTGCCGGTGGTGAAATCGTCCTGTTTGACCGTAGCTGGTATAACCGCGCAGGGGTGGAGCGGGTTATGGGTTTCTGTACCGATGAAGAGCTTGAGCAGTTTTTCCGTGACGTGACCGAATTTGAAAAAATGCTGGTGCGTAGCGGCATTGTCTTGATCAAGTACTGGTTCTCGATTAGTGATGATGAACAATACCGCCGCTTCCTGATGCGCATGCATGACCCCCTGAAGCAATGGAAGCTGTCTCCCATGGATCTGGAGTCACGTCGTCGCTGGGAGGCTTATACCAAGGCCAAGGAAGAAATGATGGAGCGCACGCACATTCCCGAGGCGCCATGGTGGGTGGTTGAGGGGGTAGACAAGAAACGGGCTCGCCTGAATTGCATCTCGCATTTGCTGTCGCAGATACCGTATGGTGAAGTAACGCGTGAGCCTATTGAACTGCCCGCGCGGGAGCATCACCCTGACTATATTCGCAACCCGACGCCAGCAGAAATGATCGTGCCGGCCATTTATTGATCGGGTGCTAATTTGGCTTTGCAGGAATAAAACCGAAACGCAAGTCCGGTTTTGCTATCCCGGTAACGTTGACAAGCCCCTGAGTGTGGGGCTTGTTGTTTGTTGGACTGCAGGCTTATTGGTGGCAAATTAAAATCAATAGACGTTGCCGCTTTTACCTGTCATGCTGGCAGAGCCTGGCTTGAACGCGTTGGCCAGTTCAGTCGCCGCGCAAACCAATAAACTTGTATCTACACCCACGGCAACAAAGCGGGCGCCCAGTTCAAGATACTGGCGGGCCAGGGTTTGGTCTGACATTAAAATACCGGGGGCTTTGCCAGATTGGCAAACCGTTTTGATGCTATTAACAATCGCTTTCTGAACATCGGGGTGTAATGGGTTACCCAGGTGGCCCAAAGAGGCGGAAAGATCGGCAGGGCCAAAAAACACGCCGTCAACACCTTCAACATCTGTAATGGCTTGAAGGTTTTCCAGCCCTGTTTTGGTTTCTACCTGAACTAAAACGCAGATCTGCTCATCCGCCAGTTGAAGATAGTTTTCAATCTGGTTCCAACGTGATGAACGGGCCAGTGAGCTGCCCACGCCACGGGGTGAACCGGGTAGGGGGCAACTGCCTGCAGCTGGGCCAGGGTTTGGCGCAGATCGTTTGGCGCGTGTTCTCCATCAATCAGCAGCCAGTCCAGTTTCTTCAACCACACCATTTTGACTCAGGATGGCGCCGCACCAAGGCAGGTCGAGTTTTTCAGGGGCGATTTCAGTACAAAAGCCAGTTCAACTTCAACCCTGGGAGTGATGAAGCGCTCAAGCGGGATATCCAGTGTTTGCCCAGGTGTACAGCATGTCATCGAGCAAAGTACCATAGTCGGGTTCGGGAATCTGCATGGCAATTTGCATTGCCCGTGAGGTTAGACCGATTTTATGACCAATGATTGACCTGCCTTGTGCCAATTGCATGGCTACCCAGGCCCGGCTGATTTTATAGCCGTCTTGAATCGTCATGTCCGGAAAGCGTTGTGTGAATTGCTGAAGCGGGGTGCGGGTGTTTTTTGACTGGTCCAGTTCTTGAACCAGTTGTTCAATTAGTTCTGTGTCAAACATGCGGTAAGGTTGTTTATGAAAATGTAGACCAATCCGCGTTGTTCCAGAATCTTGCTTTGAGGTTTGTGGTGCATATTGCTAGGCTGGTTGTCAATCGCGGAGCACAAAACAAAAACGCCAACTCGTACAAGTTGGCGTTTTTAGGAATTTCTGGTGGTGGGGCACTCGCCCGCCACCGACAGAAGCATGAATGTACGCAAAACAGGCTGCGCCGACTCTTGCGTACCGATGCGAAAGGTTTCACCGGGCCACACCCTACCTGAAAACCTGCTTGGTTCAATCCCTTTTAGACGTTCGCGACTGGTTACCAATCAGGGGATTATGGGATGCCTTTCTGTTTTCCATTATCAGCTCTATAAAACATTTAATTCGATTCCACGCAGTCACCTTAGCATTAGGTTCGCTCAGCTCTTCTTGCTCGATGTTTTTCAACATATGCTTTGACTGCGGGAGGATCAAATTCTGAGAATGGTGCTCTTTTGCTTTCCTTATTTGAGTACAAATTCAAAGCTCGGTGCAAGAACTTTGAGCCTGCCTGAGTATCCCCCTCTGGAATAAGGCTGTATTTGAGTAGTCCAGCTATGAATTTCAGAAGCATCTCTCTATTGATTTTTGCTCCAAATGCAACTTCGAATAAGTCACGGAGCGTGTTATGCTTGTTACGGTCAAAAGTGAAGCCGCGTCTAGCGTAGATCGGTGAGCCACCAACTACTACTGGAACGCCGTAGATGGCCGCTTCAAGACCGACATTAGAAGTAAGTGCAGTGACCAAATCGACGCGCGGTATTAGGCTATGGATTGATAGATCTGAAACTCGGAGCACATTCGGACGCTCAAAGATATCAGTAAAGTCAGCCCAATTGAATCCTCTGTGCGTATGCATATAGGGATGAACTTTGAAAACGATGCCAACGCCATCTGGTATTGACTTGACGATATCTCTGCAAAAGCTAAACATATCAGGATAAAAAATTGCATTCCCAAATACACTTGCATCATGAGGCAATTGGAGTGGTACGAATACAACTCTCTTAAATTGTGATCTAAAAGCCTCGAAAGCTTCCAACTCCAGGGGATCTTCTCTCTGTAAATGCTTGGACTGACGCTTTGAGAGCCAAGTTTGAAGGTATTCCTCCGTGCTATCCATGTCTGTGAGGGAAATTGGTTGCGGTGGGGCAATGGCATCAATTTCCATTTGGCTTGCCCCAGGTAAAAAGTGTGGACCTTTGGCGTCAATGAGTATTTTTCCGGGAAAAAATGAACTCTCCCAATACAGACAAGGGATTAAAAGTTTCCTTGCTTTGGCGGTAAGTACCTTCGTCCAAGGATCTGCTCCATGGGGTATGACAATAAAGTCTGGTGCGACAGCCGTGAGCATCGCTTCGACACGAAGAGCTACTCCTCGAAGCATTTGTTCGACCGAACTTTCAGGATCCAAGATACTTGAGTCGTCCGGAAGTCCAGATCTCCAAAACTCTAGCGACCGAATTGCAAGAAAATCGATATCATCGCCGCAGATGCTAATGTACTCGCGAGAGCTGACTGTTGGAAGGGTATGAAGTCCTTTATCCGATATATAGCAAATACATCCTTTATAGCGAGCAAGGCGATATGGGCTAAAAAAGTGAGCATTTTCAGTCTCGGTGAGTATGAGGTGGATGCTGTCACTAGCCAGGGTGCTATATATCGCATCAACGTAAGGTGCAGTGAATTCATCACCGTAGGAGAAAATCATGCCTCTTATCGGTTTGACGGTACCATTACTCCAATATCGTCTTGCCAGCTTCCCGATGCTCAAGAGAGGTTTAAGCATGGCAGCCGAATTGCGTTTTTTCATGTGGCTCAGAATTTTTGTTAAGTTCATAATTGATTTTAAATGGCTGCTATGAAAATAGTTATCGATTTGAGCCGATGAATTTTCAGATAATTCGGCTGGGTCTTGGGTCTGGTCCAGTGCAGCAATTAGTAAGCGCTCCATAAACCCCATCTTTTGCTCTGGATGCTGAATCTGGAAAATCATCGCCTCATTGTTGTGGAGGTGATGATTATGATGAGGCCCGACACCAAGGTGAAAAAGGTATTTCTATACCCCAAGCCGGTGGACTTTCGTAAGTCCATCGACGGCCTGTCCGCTCTGGTGGAGTTGGAGATGACCGTTTCCCTGTTTGAGCCGTCGATTTTTGTGTTCCTGAATCGCGCCCGTAACCGAGTCAAAATTCTGTATTGGGAGCGCAATGGGTTTTGCCTGTGGATGAAGCGGCTGGAGCAGGAAACATTCAAGGCACCGCCGGCTGAATTTGAGGATGCTATCGAGCTTTCAGTCGAAGAAGTGAACTGGCTGCTGGACGGGTTTGATCTTTGGAAAAACAGGCCACATAAAGTGCTTACACCCCGCTTTATTGCTTGATTTGCGGCATAATACGGGCATGAAAAAACTGCCGGAAAGCATCAGCCAAGAAATTGATTTACTTAAGCAAAATACGCTTGAGAAGTTCCGCCTGCCTGCAGGTAGTCTGGATGATGTGTTCTCGCTGTTCATGCAGAGTCAGGCTGAGGTTTTACGCCTGAGAGAAGAGCTGACCCTGATGCGCATGCACCTGTTTGGCCGCCGCTCTGAAAAGCAGGCGACCAACGAAGACGATCCGCAAATGCGGATGTTTGATGAGGCCGAACACGCGGTAGCAACTGCTACGGATGAAGAACAGCAGGCCGATGCTGAGCAGGAATCTGTTTTGCCAGTAGTAGTGGCCGCGGCCGCTGATCAACCCAAAGCACCCGCAGCACGTGGCAAGCGCAAACCGCTGCCAGCCGAGCTGCCGCGGGTTGAAATTGTGCACACACTGCCGGAGCACGCGCAGCGCTGCGAGTGCGGCTGCCAGAAGCATGTCATCGGCGAGGAAACCAGCGAGCAGCTGGAGATTATCCCGCAGCGTGTGCAGGTGATTCGTCACATTCGTAAAGTGTATGGCTGTAAAGCCTGCGAAACTGCGCCCAAAACCGCTGCTAAGCCAGCTCAGATCATCGAAAAAAGCATGGCCACGCCCAGCGTACTGTCCATGCTGCTGACCACCAAGTTTGTCGATGGCATTCCGCTGCATCGTTTTGAGCGGGTCATGCAACGCCACGGACTGAAAATCCCGCGCCAAACCTTGGCCCGCTGGGTGATTGAATCATCCAAACAGCTGCAACCGCTGTACAACCTGATGCAGGATCAACTGCTGCAAAGTCCCTATATCCACTGCGATGAAACGCGGGTGCAAGTGCTCAAAGAGCCGGATCGATCACCTGAAAGCCAGTCGTGGATGTGGGTGATGCGCTCGGGCAGGCCCGAACGGCCGATTTTACTGTACGAGTACAGCAGTACCCGCAATCAAAGCGTGCCTTTACGTCTGCTCGAAGGCTATCAGGGCTATCTGATGACTGACGACTATGTCGGTTACAACGCCATTGCCAAACAATCCGGCATTGAGCGACTAGGCTGCTGGGCGCATGCCCGACGCAAGTTTGTCGATGCACAAAAAGTGCAGCCCAAAGGTAAAACCGGTCGCGCCGATGTCGCACTGAACCTGATCGGCCAGCTGTACGGCGTTGAAAAACACCACAAAAGCGCCAGTATTGAAGAACGCTACCACGCCCGTCAGGAACACAGCCTGCCGATACTGCACAAGCTGAAAACCTGGCTGGATGAAACCCTGTTGCATGCCACAGCCAAGAACAAGCTGGGTGTTGCACTGGGCTATCTGGCCAGCAACTGGAGCAAACTGGTGCGCTACACCGAAGCCGGTTACCTGCCGATCGATAACAATCCGGTGGAAGGTGATATCCGCCACTTCGCGGTGGGTCGCAAAAACTGGCTGTTTAGCGACACACCCGCCGGTGCTCATTCCAGCGCCATTATTTACAGCCTGATGCAAACCGCCATGGCCAACGGTAAAGAGCCGTACGCCTGGATGCGTTACGTCATGGAGCAGCTGCCGACCTGCGAATCTGCCGAACAGATCGAACAGCTGCTGCCCTGGAACTGCGAACCGCCGATTTACCGCTGACTACGATAGCGCCGAGAACCGTCAGGGAAAAGGTGGGGTTTATGGAGCGCTTACAGCAATTATTCTTTTCCCTTCTGAATAATTTTATCAGTAGATAGATTTGGGTTCACTCGGCTTGCCACCCACCCGAAAAAGAGCATTCATGGGCTCCCATTCACCACAAGGAGTTCATCATGACCACCACCACCCACTTCGATCAACTGCAACTCGCTGAGCGCTGGGGCTTGTCAACAGCGACCCTTAAACGCTGGCGCACGGACGGAACCAGACCAAAGTACATCAGGCTGCCTGGCAAGGTCATCTACCGTTTGTGCGACATCGAGGCCTACGAAAACAAATGCCTGTTGTCATCGACTGCCGAGATTCGAAAAAGACCATGGAAATGATTCTATGGTCATTTATCAATCATCTTTACCAAACAGATCACGCGTGTATACCTTGTCGATCACATCTTCCAGGACATTTGCCATTCTGTTACTGATGATGACGTCGGCTTCATTCTTGAATTCGTTGAGGTCTTTAACCACACGCGAGTGGAAGAATTCAGGTTCATTAAGGGCCGGTTCGTAGATGATGACATCAACGCCCTTGGCCTTGAGGCGCTTCATGATCCCTTGGATGCTGGATGACCGGAAGTTATCGGAGCCAGCCTTCATGATGAGGCGATAGATCCCTACCACCTTTGGATTGCGTCGCAGTATGTCGCTAGCTATAAAGTCTTTACGTGTAGTGTTGGATTCGACGATGGCGTGAATCAGGTTCTGCGGAACATCGCGGTAGTTGGCCAGCAACTGTTTGGTGTCTTTAGGCAGGCAGTAACCGCCGTAGCCGAAGCTTGGATTGTTGTAATGCGTGCCGATACGTGGATCGAGGCAAACACCGTCGATGATCTGCTTAGTATCGAGGCTATGGGTGGCGGCGTAGGTATCAAGCTCGTTAAAGTACGAGACGCGCATGGCCAGGTAGGTGTTGGCAAAGAGCTTGATAGCTTCGGCTTCTGTAGCATCAGTAAAGAGGACGGGGATGTCCTTCTTGATGGCGCCTTCTTTGAGCAGACCGGCGAAGATCTCGGCACGCTTGGAGCGTTCACCCACGACGATGCGCGACGGATGCAGGTTGTCATAGAGGGCCCGGCCTTCACGCAGGAACTCGGGCGAGAAGATAAGATTCCTCGCACCCATGGCTTCGCGAGTTTTGACGGTATAACCCACGGGGATGGTCGACTTGATGACCATGGTGGCATTCGGATTAATCGCCATAACGTCACGAATCACCGCCTCAATAGATTTGGTATTGAAATAGTCAGTTTCCGGGTCGTAGTCGGTCGGGGTAGCGATAATGATGTAGTCCGCCCCTTCGTAAGCGTCCTTCTTATCGAGCGTGGCCCGGAAGTTCAATGGCTTGTTCTTGAGATAGTCCTCAAGTTCTTTGTCATCAATAGGGGACTCATTGCGATTGAGCATCGCGACCTTATCAGGGACGATGTCGAGGGCTACGACTTCATGGTGCTGCGACAGTAGCACACCGTTTGAAAGACCTACGTAACCGGTTCCAGCGATTGCTATCTTCATTTTTATCTCTTAAACCACGGCGGAAAACAAACGTAATCGGTTTGCTTACTGTTATGCACTTTCAACTTATCAATAACGTAGCCGATATTGCGGAGTCGCGCCTCAATATCACCAAAATCCACAGAATAATTCTGCGACAAATTTATCTCCCACTCAAAAACAATGACAGGAAGACAATTGGATATCGTCGACATTGCGCCCAAAATAACCTCACCATCGGCTCCTTGAACATCAATTTTTATAAATACCACATCGTTCAGGCAATAACTATCGAGTGTTCGTGCACTATGCAGAAATAAACCACTCCCTTTTTCACTAAACGAATAGGCCCCAAGATTATCAGAAGAAGAACCGTCAAAATAACCTGATGGGTCAAGCGGCAATGGAATTTCTTGAGCACTCTCATCAGCCATAGAAAGATTAACATCTCTGGAATACAATCCATTATTGTGTGTTGTTATATTTTCAATTCCATTAAGGATGAGAGTTGCTCGCAATACCCTAAAGTTAAAATCGTTTGGCTCAAAACAAATAACACTAGGAAAAAAATGACTAAATGCAACAGCAGATGAACCAAAATGACCGCCAACATCTATCGCGACACCGCTCCTTTGTTTAGCCACATCAGAAGCCAAGCTGACGATATGACTATCCCAATAGCGGCCAGTCATAATAGACTCCGATATAACCTCACCGCTCTTGAGTATTAAAAATCCATACTCCGTATTGACAAGTGTAAAGTCCTTAGTTTTAGCGCCATTCCTGATATCACATATCTGTGCAAAATGATCCTTGAGTTCAAACTCAATAGGATTAAACCGCTCGACAATAGTTTCCAAATCTTTGCTGGCAGCATGCATCCGCGTCTCTACAGTATTGAAACGATGCCCCATAGCCTCCAAATCTTTGCTGGCAGCATGCATCCGCGTCTCTACAGTATCGACACGATGCTCTAAACTAGGCTGCACGCTTAACTTACCGAACTCAGCAATAAAATGATTGAAGTAAGGCCTCATTAGCTTAAAAATTATTCTTCTCAATGGGTTCATTAAGAAGCGAGTGCGGGCACTGGACAGACCACTAACGTAAAGTTCGCGAATATTCATGACAAAAACCTTTACAAATACATTCTAAGGGCGAGGTTATGCTTAAGATATGCAAGATTAAAATCTCGCCAATTAACTTCTTGCGGAACTGAGTTAGAAATTTCAAAGGTGTGCTTGACCGAATCTTCAATCTGATTAAGACAAAAATCAAAGCTCATGTCATCCCTTGTGATCAACTGGGCATTGAAGCCAATGCGCTGGCAATCAATTTCGCCAGCGCAAAATTTCCGCATAATCGATGATAGAGAGTCAGCATTTCGCTCTATTTTCAGAGAGTTCACATTGTGAATTAATCTCTCTGCGACTCCACATGTACTTGTGACAATCGGAATGCAGCCCCATGCTGCTGCCTCAACAGGCGCAAAGCCGAAAGGCTCGCGCTCCCAAGTGGGAAACAGAAACGCGTCCGACTGTTTGTAAATCTCCGATAGTTCATCCTGCGTCCTCGATCCGCAAAACGTTACAGCGTCAGCAATATTTAACTGTTTTGATACATCAACGTAGTGCCCAACATTACCGTCGCCGTATATTTCGACCGTAAAGTTCTTTACTCCTTGTGCTTTGAGTAAGGCTGAGGCATCCAATATGACATCAATTCCTTTATGTGGCTGAACCGCACCGGCAGTGACAAATCTATAGTCACCAGAACAACTGTATTCTCGCCGAAATATTTCTTTTTCAGTTTTAGCCCAACCAGGCACCAATTTGATCTGATTGGTGAACTCAAATCCAGACAGAGACTCAATCTCATCAATCAAATGCTTGGTCATCGAAATGATTTGCCCCTTGTTGTAAAGATCACCGCCATAAGCATTAAAGACAGAAAGAACGGATTGATCAATCCCACTTTGCAGTGTCTCAGGCATCCTGTCCATCAAATGCATTAACCATGGAATACCTTTTGCATTTAGAGCATCAACGATAGCCAACCCGCCAACACCAACCAAATTAAATAAATAGACGACTTCTGGTCTAAAATCCTTGACCGCATCAAGAACTGCGCAAGTATTTGTGAAGTTACTGACCATTGACTCAAAATGAACAAACTTTCTAACAGATTCTACTGCGCTGTTCACGGGCTGAAAGCTCCGCAATTGAAGGCGCCTCAGTACGGAGTCCCTAGAAGGACAACCACTGACTTCGTCTAGCTCATGTGCAACACTCGGTCGAACGTGAGAAGGTGAGGTTAGAACGACAACATCGTGACCTTTGGCAGCAAGTCCATCAACAATATTTTTGCACCCTAATTCATACCCACCCAGGTAAAACGGAGGATAAAGATTCGTGATAACAAGGATTTTCATAGTCCAGAAACATCCTTGTAAATAGCCGAAAGTGATTTTCCTACAGACAAAAAGCTATAGTTATCGACCACATAATTTCTGGCCTCTGAACGAGCATTCTCGCAAGGCCATTTTCCGCTCATGTAATCATCAAATATTTTTACCAAGTCTGTGTGATTAGCAAACACACGTCCAACCCGATCATTGGGAACCATTTCCGGTAGTGATCCAGCATCCGACACAATCACAGGGAGGCCACAAGACATAGCCTCAAGCGTAGTCAATCCCATTAACTCTGGCTTTTGGATAATGTTTCCGTAAATATCCTTGTGAGTGGAGCCCTGCAAGAAAATGTCAGCCCCCTGATAGAGCGCAAGTAACTCTTCATCGCCGGCATCTTGAACAAACTCAACCCTTTTGCCCTCAGCTAAGCCCCTAAGCAAATCAAAATAGCCTTGGTCGTACACCTTGCCCACTATCTTTAAATCAAGTTCGTCGGGTAACGCAGAAATTATCCTATCGATTCCTTTATGCGGAAGTATTCGACTTACACAAATTCCATATTTTTTATAGCTATCTCTTGCTCTACAAGGCGAAAAGTAGTCAGTATCGACAGGCCCAATAAGAACATTGGTTACTCCAGAATAGCTACTTGACGTCAAGGAATTCGCATATTTAGAAATTGCGATCACTCTGTTTGCGAGTTCTAAACCTTTGCCTGCAAGCATCAGGTTGCTGCTGCCACCACCAAGATCTGTAATAACGAACGGAATTCCTAGAGAAGCAGCAACCACTGCACAATATTCACCAAACTGGGTTAGGCCTTGATGTATGTGAAGCACATCAAACCCTCCAAGATTTTTCCACAGTTGACTTGGAATGTAATTCATATTCCCAGGAATTGGAGAAATATTTTCAAGCAACTGAATTACGATTCCATCGCGACTAATCGCTCTATTGGAATCAGATATTGAAATAATACTTTGATTGATTTTAAATTCCGCTGCTATGTTCGCTTTTCTAACCGCCTCTACGAGGTTATATACATAACGCTCACCCCCACCAACAACCGAGTCTTCTGAAAAATACGTCGGAGTCAAGTGACATACATTAAGACCTTTTGTGTTCATAAATTTCTTACCAAGGAGAAGTCAGATTTGAACTGAATTGCAAACGAAGGGATTAATACGCAACCGCCCACTATTAATGACCAAAGTAATGCCTGCAAACATCTTCGGGCGACCCTTCAAGTTTTACCCTTCCGTGTTCTAACCAAATCACTTTATTACAAACAGAAAGGATCAAGTCCCTCGAATGCGACGCTAGCACCAGTATCCTGGTCGCCTCGACGAGACTCTTCATTCTCTCCTCGGCTTTGTGTTTAAAACCTTCATCCCCAACTGATAGCCACTCATCCATCAATAATATATCTGGGCGTATAATGGTCGATATGGTGAAGGCGAGTCGCATATGCATGCCTGTTGAATACGTTCTCAAAGGCATGTCAATAAAATCGCCAAGTTCTGAAAACTCTACGATCTCGTCGAATCGAGAATCGATTTCAGTTTTCGTCATCCCAAGCAAAGCGCCACGTATGTAAATGTTCTCGCGACCAGTTGCTTCCGGATCGATTCCAAGTGAAATATCAATTAAAGATCCAACTTTTCCTTCTACAGCAAGCAACCCACCAGTTGGATGATAAACACCCCCCAGCAGTCTTAAAAAAGTACTCTTCCCAGCACCGTTGTGCCCCAATAAGCCAACCCGATCTCCATCAGAAAAGCTCATACTAAGACCTGTCAACGCTTCGATTACTACGCGACCGTCAGCTCCTGAAGCAATTCGACCGCCAGTAGCGATTTGAAACATTTTCTTCTTCAAAGACCTAGCGTTTGCGTTGTAGACGGGAAAGCCAATCGAGACGTTATCAAGTTTAATTAGAGACATAATCTTATAACCAATACGCTATTCTTCGCTTGAATTTTCCGAAAACAAGCATTGTTAAAGCCCATCCAGTCACGCAAAAAACAACTGAAAATATCCAATTTTCTGATGAAGGCAACTGCCCAAGTAGCGGCGCCCGCACAAGTTCGATCGTGTGATAAGCGGGATTCAGCGACAACAGAAAAAACGACGCCCGCTCAGATAATTGGGCTGGCATCCAAATTATTGGTGTCAGAAAATAAATAACTTGAATAAGGCTCATTACAATTTGTGGCATATCCCTGTAGCGCGTGCAAATCACACCCAGCATCAGAGCCATCCATGCCACATTTGCAATTAAAACAAACGAACCTGGAACAACAAAAATTGCTGACCAAGTTAAAGTCTTACCCATCAAAAGAAACAAAATTGGCACAATCAAGAGATTATGCCCAAGAATAATTATATTTCTCCAAACAACTCTTGCTATGTGCAAAGCCAAGGGTAGTGGCATTTGCTTGATTACGCCTTCTGCACTTACAAAACCTAGGCACCCTTCATTTGTTACTGAAGTAATAAATGTCCACAATATCATTCCGATAGCTAGAAAAGGAAGATACTCGGCCATAGGCGCCTTGAAGATATGCCCGAAGACCAGACCTATAGTCCCGATCATGACTCCCATGCTAATAGTCAGCCAAAAGGGCCCTAGTGCAGACCTTCGGTATCTCTGTTTTACATCCTGCCATCCCAATATTCCAATTAGGCTCCAGCGCGCCAAAGAACCCATTAGATCATTTTTGGCAATAGATAAAGCTAAATTCATTAGTTCAACCCAATTTATCTTTAAAATATTCGATTGTCTTCTTGAGGCCACTTGCTAAATCTATTCTCGGCTCCCAATTTAAGGCGGATTTCGCTAGCCCAATATCTGGTTGCCGCTGTTTAGGATCGTCTTGTGGGAGCGGCATCATAATCAATCTCGATTGACTGCCTACCATTTTGAGTACAGTCTCTGCGAGCTCGCGGATTGTGAACTCGCCTGGATTTCCTAGATTCACTGGCCCAGTCAGTTCTTTCGGGCTCGCCATCATCCTCACAAAACCCTCTATTAAGTCATCGACGTAGCAAAAGCTACGGGTTTGCGATCCATCGCCGTATATAGTGATGTCTTCACCGCGCAAGGCCTGCACAATGAAATTACTTACCACACGGCCATCATTGGGGTGCATCCTCGGACCATAGGTGTTGAAAATGCGTACAACTTTAATCTCTAACGCATGCTGTCGGTGGTAGTCAAAAAACAAGGTTTCAGCGCAACGCTTGCCTTCGTCGTAACAAGAACGGATACCGATAGGATTGACACGCCCCCAATAGCTTTCTTGTTGCGGGTGCACTTCGGGGTCACCGTAAACCTCACTGGTTGAGGCTTGGAATATTTTTGCTTTGGTGCGCTTTGCTAAACCCAGCATGTTGATAGCGCCATGGACGCTAGTTTTTGTTGTCTGTACCGGGTCCCATTGATAATGAATAGGAGATGCCGGACAAGCCAGGTTGTAAATTTCGTCCACTTCAACGTAAAGCGGGAAAGTCACGTCGTGACGCATCAACTCGAAATGGGGATTGCCGACAAGATGGGCAACGTTGTCTTTAGTGCCACTGTAAAAGTTATCGACGCACAGCACATCGCATCCGTCACTCAGTAGTCGTTCGCAGAGATGGGAGCCCAAAAAACCAGCGCCACCCGTCACAAGGACTCTTTTTCTATTAGATACGCGCACCGTAACCTCCGCTTAGCTTGAAAATCACCCATTTTAAACAGCGGGGGGGGGGGCGTCAACCTTTATGCATGACTTTGCCGTCATTTTTGCGCATCGCTCAGTGTTCAGGTGCATCAGAGGAGTAGGCCAAGGCCTCCGCCTTCCTTCGACGAACCAGCCCCGTCAGCCTTTTCCCCGCAGCCCACACCCACTTCATCAGCTCAGCAGGGATGCTTTCGTGCTCGCCACGGTTCACCTTCCGCCTCAGTGTCGAGCGCTGTAGCGCCCCGGCACCGAGGTTGAAGGTGAAAGAGACCAATGCATCGAACTGCCCATCCGTCAGTGGCACCGAGATCAGCCGCAGCACGGCTCGTTCGGCGATCCCCGCGTCTTTTCGCAGAAGCTCGGTGGCCTGTGCGGGCGTAATCCCCGCGTCGAACGACTCACGCTCATGCGCCAGGACCACATGCCCATAGCCGATGGTCGGGTAGCCAGCCGGGCAAATGTAAATGGTGGGGCTGAAGCCTTCAAACCGTTTGATCAGGTTGAGGCCTTCCTCGGTGACGTGACGCATCAGCCACCCCGGCGCATCTTGCTGATCTGACGGCTGCCGAACCAGAAGGACATCACGGCGGCAAACAGCGCCTGGGTTTCTTCGTCCCAGATAGCCTGCAGCGCAGCGGCCAGCGTGACGCCGTCGGTTTGCAGCAAAGTGGCCAAGGCCGAGACCTTCACCACCGCAAAGACCAGGAAAAAGGCATAGGTGATCACCGGGCGCACCGAGGCCTGTAATGCTTCCACCCATCGCGAACCTGTGGGATGGTTGGCATAGCTGTAGAGCGCCTGGCTCTCGGCAACATCCGCCGCAATCTGGATTTCTTCCAGGCGCTGGCTGTGGCCTAGCCGCTGCTGCTCCATCTGCCGATCCAGGATCGCCAGTTCATGCTTGCGATCCTGGCTGTCGCGAAACAGCTTGATGAATTCCGGGAAGGTGCTGCTGAGAAAGCCCAGCAGTGATCCGAGCAGGGTCAGCATAATCAGTGACCTCCCCCAAAGAGTTTCAACTTGATCAGCGCGCCCGCGACCAAGGCTAGGATGAATCCGGCGGTCACCATGCGCACCAAGGTTTGCCAGGCGGTGTGCTTGGCGGTGTTGAAGGCTTCGAGCAGCCCACGCAATTCACGAATGTCGGCAGCTGCGCTTTCGCCATCCAGCCCGACATCGGTCATGGCACGCTTGGCACCGCGTTCTGCTGCGTCCTCGATCAATCGCTTAAATTCGTCCAGCGGCATGGATACCCAGCCGTCTCGGGTGGTCGGTGTGTTCATCACGGTCTCCAGAAACAAGAAACCCCGCACGGGGCGGGGTCGATGGGGTAGAAGGAATTAACAGATCACGGGGCACTAGGGATGGCCACGGTCGTTGTGCGTAGAGGAGCTTTGGTGTGCCCAGCTTTGGCCTTGCCTGATTTGCCGGCTGAGATTTCAACCGACGTGCTCCAGCTTTGCCCAGCCAGCTGGTGAGCGAGCGACTCGATCAGGTAGGTGCCGTCGACCTCTTGCTTGAACCCCTGCAGCTCGATCGACTTCTCGGCGGCCAGATCGGCACGGCCTCGCAATTCCAGCTGGCCGCTCGCGGTCAGCCGGTTCATGCCGGCCAATTTGGCTTTGGCTGCAGCCTTGGCAGCGCTGGCGTTCGGATAGATGTGTCGATCGGTGTGCGTGGCGCTGCTGGAGCCGACCGGGGCATCCGGGTTGGGGATGACGATGTCGATCTTTTTACCGGTCTTGGTATCGTGCGCCTGTGCTTTGACCGAGCCGACGCTGCCCCGGTCGGGGAAGGTCAGGCGATAGCTGGTCACTTCGTTTGGTGCCAGGCGGACCACTGGGAGGCTTTTACCCGAGGCGGTCTTACCGTCAGCGCGCGGCAGGACCACGAGCTTGCGGTCCTTCAGGGTGGCCGTGGCGTTGTATTGCCGCGCCAAGCGGGTCAGGAAGTTCAAGTCTGACTCGCCGACCTGGTCGGCCCGTGGCACCGTCGTGGTGATCGAGCAGACCGCCTGCCAGCGGTTGCGGGCGGCGACCTCACGAATGATTTGCGACAGCGGCACGTTTTCCCAGGCGTGCTGGCGTGGGCTTTTGGCAAGACCTGCCATGTCGGCCGGCTTGCCGCGAATGACCAGCGTGCGCGGTGGACCGGAGAATTCGATCTCGTCCACGGTATAGGTGCCCATGAAGCTCAGCCCCTGACCTTCCCACCCCAGCGAGATGCGCAGCAGTGCGCCTTTCTTGGGGAAGGCAATCCGGTCGTCACGGTCGTCCAGTCGGATTTCGCATTCGTCCGACTGCAGCCCTGCCCGGTCGGTCAGTTGCAGGCTGATCAAGCGGTCTTTGAGTAAGTCGGTGATGTCCTGCGCGTTGGCAATGATCTGGAAGATGGCACGCATCGCTCAGTCCCACAGGTTGATTACGTCGGCGCGCGCCGGGGCCAGGTCCGGCAGGTGGATGACAACGCCAGAGACAAACGGTTGAGCGCGCGCAGCCAGTCCCGGATTGGCCTCCAGTACTGCTTCGACCGTGCCCATCAGATGCCCGTAGTGCTGGTGACAGAGGCGATCGAGCACATCGCCATCAGAGGTTTTGATAGTCGTCGCCATAGCGTTTGAATTCCACGGTAAAGGTCTGCTTGCGCGGTGCGCCGTCGGCCATGAGGTCGCTTTGATCCTCTGAGACGCTGGCCAAATACCAGCGCCCCAGGGTTTCACCGTGGCCGGCGATGAGCTCGACAGGCTTCATCTGAAAGCCGATCCGGCGCAGCGCGTTCAGCTGGGTCATGCCTGCCATCTGTGCAAAGACCACGCCTGAGAGCGTGAGCGACTCACCACCCTGATTGACCGCTTGCAGGGCCTGCGGTCGCCCCAGACGCTCCTGGGTGGCGATGTTGTATTGGCTTTGCCGGCGCAGGCTGTCGAAGGCCGCCGTGTTCAGGCCAAAGTAGAAACGCTCACCTTGTTCGGCGACCAGCACCAACAGGTGGGGCCGCGCGCTGGAGAGCGTCGGCATGCCTGCACCTGCAGCCTGGCGTGTGCTCGAAGCGGTGGGTGATGCCAGCGGTGTCGTGGCACCCGCACTGCCCAGTTGGGCTTTGAGTGCGCCCAATTGCGTCGCCACCGAGGTCGTTGCGCTCTGCACCGAGCGCACCGCCGAGTCCAGACGTTTGGCGCCCGATTGGGCGGTATCGATCAGGCTGCCGATCCTCTGCGTGGCGCGATTGATATCGGCCAACCCGGCCTGCACGCTGGCCATGCCCCGGCCCAGGGCACTGCGTTCAAAGGCCGCCACGCTGGCGGTAGGCAGCAGAGTCACCAGGCTTTTGAGGGCGTTGGCGCCGCGCGTGAGTTCGGAGGATGTGTTGGCCGCCAGACGAAATATGTTTTCTGGGGGCTGGGCCGCCTGCGCCAGTTGTCCCAGTCTTTGCGCATGGCTGGTGGCGCGCGCGACCGATGAGCTGGCCTGCGAGACCCATTGGGTGATGGAAGATAGGGTCATCAGTTACCTCACACATGCGCGCCGTCGAACCAAGCGGCTCGCTGGTTTTGTTGCTGAAACTGCTCGAACAGCCGCTTCAGGTGCGGCATCAGCTCGTTGGCCAGCTGCCGGGGGTCTTTCACATCGCCCTTGACGGTAATTTGCAGGGTGGGCGAGAAATTCACCTGTTGCGGCACAGCGGGTGCCTTGGCCACGGGCGTTGTCGCCGCTTTGGGTACAGGTAGCGCAGCGGCGACCGCAACCGGTGGCGCAGGATTGGGGGGCACCGGCGTGGCCGCCAATGTGGGGACAGCTTTGGGCGGCTGACTGGCCACCAGCGACTTGCCCAACCAACCGCCCAGCTTGTCACCGGCGAAAGAGCCAATGGCGCCACCCGTGAGCCGGATGGTTAACCTCACGACGCTGGCGCCGGACATCGTGGCCGCCATTCTCGACGAAACGCTGCCGTCAGAGGTGACGTTGTTTGATCTGGCATCGGGGACGCCGCTGTTATGGAGTGAGCAGCGGGCAATCTTGAACACCAAGTAATCCTGAGTCGCCACCCGCATCGTTACGGTTACCGGGCCAAAGCAGCTTTCAAAATTTACTCGTCAGCTGATGGCAACCTGGGACTTGGACTGGCAACTCTTACAAGTCGCGATGGACAGCTTGGGCTCAACAGACCCGCCTTCGCCATCCCAGGTTGTTTGGAAGTGCGTGAAGCTCGCACCGCTTTGCCACCATGAACCGCTCCAGTTGGAGCCTTTGTCGAGGACTTTCTGAGACTCACTGGCACCACATTTGGGGCAAGTGAGCGTGTAGGTCGTTTGATCGATGATTCCCATGACCTCTCCTGATGGATTCATAAGTGCTCATCCTACCAATTCCAAAAAACAACCGCTTGATCAATCAACGCGCAAGGCATTGATTTACATAGGTCGCAGGCCTGACGCCTGCGGACTTCGGGCAGTTTTGAGCCGTACAGAAAGGAGAGAGGAATGGCCCGGAGAGAGCGCCATGTGGCCAGAGGTGGGCAGCAGGCCTGACTGTCGAAGTCCGCAAACCTACTCAGCGTTCCGCGCATGTTCGCGGAGTCTGGCGGGAGCACATAAGAAAAAACCCCAACCGATAGTGGTTGGGGTTTGAATATTGGTGGCCTGGGGCAGAATCGAACTGCCGACACAAGGATTTTCAATCCTCTGCTCTACCGACTGAGCTACCTGGCCGTGAAAGATTTAAATATTACACCATGTTTTCGATTGTTGTAAAGCCCTTTGTCAAAAAAACAACTGAAAAGCAATTTGTGGGTCTTTTTTGTGGTGAATGTGCATCATTTTGGTTTTGTGTTGATATTTTCATGGTGAATTATTCAATGTGATCCTGATTTTATGCCTGAATCAGACAAAAATGCATTTCATATAATGATTTTTATCAAGGACTACCTTGATAGTGCGTAAAAAGTTGTCAAAAATCATGCGGATATAACAAAATGGCTGGCTCGGCATTATAATAGACACAATTCTTTCTTAATTGACTTATATACATATGTCACTTGATGTCCTGACTTTTGGCCTGAATCATCATTCCGCCCCGGTATCGGTGCGTGAACGCGTGTCCATGTCTGGCGAGCTCATTCGTCCGGCACTTGACGGCCTGCGTTCGGCTTTTGGTGGTTCATTGAAAGAAGCCACTATTCTGTCCACCTGTAATCGTACGGAAATCTACTGTGCCGCCTCGCCGGAAATTGCCGAGCATGTGCCGCGCTGGCTGGCAGATTTCAACACGCTTGAAACAGGTCTGCTGAAGCCCCACCTGTATCAATACAATAAAGATCAGGCGGTGCGTCATGCGTTTCGCGTGGCCAGTGGGCTGGATTCCATGGTGTTGGGTGAAACCCAAATCCTGGGGCAAATGAAAACCGCCGTGCGTGCGGCCAGCGATGCCGGTGCCATGGGTACCTTGCTAAACCAGCTGTTCCAGAAAACCTTTTCGGTTGCCAAAGAGGTGCGCACCCAAACCGCTATCGGTTCAGAGTCCGTTTCCATGGCCGCTGCGGCAGTTCGGCTGGCGCAACGCGTCTTTGGTGACATTTCCGCCACCAAGGTATTGTTTATTGGTGCTGGTGAAATGATCGAGCTTTGTTCAGCTCACTTTGCGGCACAAAAACCAAAATCAATGGTGGTGGCCAACCGTACCCTTGAGCGGGCGGAAAGCCTGGCTTGCAAATTTGATGGCAGCACCATGAAGCTGGCCGATTTGCCCAATCGCCTGGCTGAATTCGATATCGTGATTTCCTGTACAGCCAGTTCCCTGCCTATCCTGGGCCTGGGAATGGTGCAAAAAGCCTCAAAAGCCCGTCGTCATACCCCCATGGTTATGGTTGACCTTGCCGTGCCCCGGGATATCGAATCCGAAGTGGGCCTGCTTAATGATATCTATCTGTATACGGTTGACGATCTTGGCCGTTATGTGCAGCTGGGCAATGATTCCCGTCAGGCTGCGGTGGTACAGGCAGAGGCCATTATCGACGGCCGTGTGCAAAATTTCATGCACTGGATGCAATCGCGTGCTGTCGTACCGGTTATTCGTGACCTTAACGAAGGTGCCAATCAAATCAGTGTCTCAGAGCTGGAACGTGCCCGTAAAATGCTGGCAAAAGGTGAAGATCCCGAAGCGGTTCTTGAACAGTTCGCCCGCAGCCTTACCCAAAAGTTTCTTCATGCGCCCATGGTTGCCTTAAACCGTTCTCAGGGTGCCGAGCGTGAACAGCTTCTGAGCTGTTTGCCTAAATTGTTTCCTGTTCAAAAAAACGAACATTAGCGCTATTGCATTTATTGCCATAGCGCTCTTGTTCCGTCTATTTTTCCTTTCTTTCCCATTTTGAGTTATTTATGAAACAGTCCATGCGTTCCCGTCTGGAACAGCTGTCCCAACGTTTAATAGAAGTAGATGCCCTGTTGGCTGAACCGGAAATCGCTAATGATATGGACCGGTTCCGTAAGCTGTCTCGCGAGCGTGCTGAAATTGATCCGGTTGTTGAGTTGTTCAAAAACTATGAATCAACCGAGGCCGATCTTCAGACTGCCATGGAAATGATGTCAGATCCGGAACTCAAAGAGATGGGCGAAGAGGAAATGAAGGTGGCTAAAGACAGGATTGCAGAGCTTGAAGAAGCTTTGCAATTGGAATTGTTGCCTAAAGATCCTGATGACGGACGCGGTGTGTTTCTTGAAATCCGGGCAGGAACCGGTGGGGATGAAAGTGCCATTTTTACAGGCGACCTGTTCCGGATGTACAGTCGCTATGCTGAAGAAAAAGGCTGGAAAATTGAGGTTATCTCCGAGAACCCCTCGGAAATGGGTGGGTATCGTGAGATTATCGCCCGCATTGATGGCGATGGGGTTTATGGGCGTCTGAAATATGAGTCGGGGGCACATCGTGTGCAGCGTGTTCCCGAGACCGAATCCCAAGGCAGGGTGCATACATCTGCCTGTACAGTGGCGGTTCTTCCCGAGGCCGATGAGTTGGCTGAGGTAGCCTTGAATCCGGCTGATTTGCGTATTGATACTTTCAGGGCCAGTGGGGCGGGTGGTCAGCATATTAACAAGACCGACTCCGCTGTTCGGGTGACCCATATTCCAACCGGTATTGTGGCAGAGTGCCAGGATGATCGTTCGCAGCACAAGAACAAGGCTCGTGCCCTCAGTGTGCTGGCAGCCCGCATTAATGATATCCAGCGTCAGGAACAGCAGGCCAAAGAGGCGGCCGAGCGCAAGAGTCTGGTAGGAACCGGAGACCGTTCAGAGCGTATCCGTACCTATAACTATCCTCAGGGCCGGGTCACCGATCATCGTATTAATTTAACCTTATATAAACTGCAGCAAATCATGGAGGGCTCTCTGGATGAGCTGACCGGAGCGCTGATCGCCGAACGTCAGGCAGAGCTGCTGGCCCAGCTGGGCGATCATTAATGTTTGAATGCGGGCATTAATGAATACGGTTCACTCGGTGATTGCCCAATCGGGTTTGCCATTGCTTGAAGCCAGAATGATTGTGGGACATGTCTTGAATGTCTCACGTGCCTGGATGATCGCGCATGATAGTGATGCCATTGACATGGAGCACTTGGAGTCCATTCAGGATATGTTCAGGCGTCGTCTTGCTGGCGAACCCATGGCTTATATACTTGGGCAACGTGAGTTTATGGGGCTTGTTTTCAAGACTAACCCTTCGGTGCTGATACCGCGCCCAGATACTGAGTTGTTGGTTGAAACTGCCATTGATTTACTGCAAAACCAGCCCGGTGCAATGATGCTTGATATGGGTACGGGCAGTGGCGCCATTGCGGTTTCTGTTGCTCATTATTGTCCGCAGGCAGTTGTTATGGCTTCTGACAAGAGTGCCGAGGCGCTGGCCGTGGCGCGGGAAAATGCTCAAAATCTTGCTGTGCGGGTAGGTTTTGTTGAAAGTGACTGGTATGAGCAACTGCCTGCTGGCAAGTTTGATCTTATTGTTTCCAATCCCCCTTATATTCATCATGCGGACAGTCATCTGGAACAGGGAGACCTTCGGTTTGAGCCCCCTCAGGCCCTGACCGATTTTAGTGACGGCTTGTCCGCCATCCGGAAAATTATTGCCGGTGCCGGAGATTTTTTGCGTGATGGTGGTTGGGTTTGGCTTGAACATGGTTGGGATCAGGCGGAAAATGTCCGCTCCCTGTTAATCGAAGCCGGGTTCGTGAATGTTGAGAGTCGTAAAGACTTATCGGGGATAGAGCGAATTTCTGGTGGTCAATGGGCGATTTCAGAGTAAAATACTCGGGTATTAATCTGTTCTGTTGGAGCAGTTGTTTAAACGTTGATTAGGTGAAAATATAATGAGTGAAGTACAGGATTTTATTCGCGAAACCGTAACCGAGCACCCCGTGGTTCTTTTCATGAAAGGAACAGCGCAATTTCCCCAGTGCGGATTCTCTGGCAAGGCGATTCAGATTTTGCGTGAGTTGGGTGTCAAAAAGCTGGTAACCGTTAATGTGCTGGAAGATGGTGAGGTTCGTGAGGGTATTAAAGAGTACTCCAGCTGGCCTACCATTCCTCAGTTGTATGTGAAGGGTGAGTTTATTGGTGGATCTGACATCATGTCTGAAATGAATGCCAGTGGTGAGCTGAAAACGGTTCTGCAAGAATCAGGCGCCCTGGATGGCTAAACGTCGACTTGTTGTTGGCATCACCGGAGCAACCGGGTCGATTTACGCAACCCGTCTGCTGGAGCGCGTCCGCGAGGTGCCCGATGTTGAAACACATCTGGTTATTTCACCACCTGGGGTGCTGAATATTAAATATGAGCTGGACTTGGACCGACAAGCCGTTTTTGATCTGGCAGATCATGTTTATAACTTCAGGGATGTCGGGTCGGTGTTGGCGAGCGGTGCTTTTGCAACGGCAGGCATGTTGATCTTGCCCTGTTCAATGCGAACACTGGCAGCGGTTGCGCACGGTTTCTCAGATAATCTGATTACCCGTGCGGCAGATGTTCATCTTAAAGAACGAAGACGCCTGGTGCTGGCCGTTCGTGAAACCCCTTTCAATCTGGCGCATTTGCGTAATATGACTCAGGTAACGGAAATGGGCGGTATTGTATTTCCACCCTTGCCTGCGTTTTATCATCATCCCAAAACCATTGAAGAAATGGTGGATCATACGGTGGCGCGTTTGCTGGCGCTGTTTGATATTGATGTGGGTGGTCCTGAATGGGAAGGTACCTGAGCGGCCGTAACGCAATGTTTTGCTGGCAAAAAAACTTGTTCAATAAAAACAGCCCATAAAATTGAATACAGGATTCAATTTTATGGGCTGTTTTTATTGATGGAATTGGTTTTGGATCGGAATGCCTGTCAATGGATCCTTGGGCATCGTGTTATTAATGGGGGCCGTTTTAACGGATGGTCGTCTGGATGCTATCGATTAATTGCTGCTTGCGGGTTTCCTGCAGGGCGTTAAGGCCGTAATGGGTGCAAACCAGAATGGAGTAAACAGGCATTATCAGGGAAAACGGAGGGATAAGCGCAATGGCGGCGCAAATCAGTCCAATCAGCCAGAAGCCTTTGTTGTGTTTTTTCAGGATGAAGGTGCGTTCCTGGGGGGTTGCATGTTCAACAATGGCATCAAGCCGGCTCATGTGTGAAAAGGCGTAGGCACCCCAGAATAATGACAGCACTACAGGCATGAAGGGGATAAACCACAAGGGCAGGGTCAGCAGCCAGCCAATAATAAAAATAGAAGATACTTTAATGGCATTGGTAATGCTGGTGGTGGTTGCATTGACGCCTTTGCGCTCCAGATCAGGGTAGTTAAACTGGCTAAGTTGTTTAAGTACCATAGGCATAATGACAATCGATGCAAAGGCAAGGCCGATAATGCCGCTAATGGCGCATAAGGCAATAAAAGAAAACAGGCCGGCGAGCCAGTCGCTCATGGTCTGAAAGCCCCAGCCAGACAAATTGCTGGATGCGGTTTGAAACCAGTTCCAGGAAGAGGCACTTTCATAAAACCAGTTGTCTAGCGGGGACCAGGCAAAGGACAATAAAAAAATAGCGGAAACGAGCGCGACAAAAAAAGGCAGGATAATGGCAAAAAGCATTTTGGGGCGTAGTTGTGAAACAAAGCCCCGGCTGAATGCCTGACTTAAGCCGGAATAGGAAGTTGCTGGCATAAATAATAGAGTAAAAGAAAAGACAGACTGCCACACTATATGCAGTCTAAGCCGTGTTCATCAAGTGGTAAACGCGGTAATAAGGAAAAAAAGCGTTTCAGGGTGACTCCAGGACAATGATGTTGGGGTATGGGCAAGAAAATCATTGTTTGAAGCATTGAATTAACTTGGAAGGGCGTTATGTTGTAAAAAAAGAACGAGCTATGGTTGTTGTATATATAAACGTACAAATATAAATGACTTCAATCTGGCTTGCGGGGTTGAGTTTGGCGTTTATATAAATAGATGAGTGCTTATCAGGCGCGGAAATGGTAAAACCTCTTCCTGTTGCGTTGTTG